>Ga0066639_10000387_pt1 | contig 37861 bp, 36 predicted proteins | sample CryGeyCG2114_010_2_FD_59504 | JGI IMG/M metagenome (GOLD analysis project Ga0066639, IMG submission 59504) | Groundwater microbial communities from aquifer - Crystal Geyser CG10_big_fil_rev_8/21/14_0.10 | ecosystem: Environmental > Aquatic > Deep subsurface > Groundwater | place: USA: Utah...
AACAAAAATTCAGTTTCTAATTCAGAGAGTTTTTTAACTGAGTTTTTTATTTCTTCAAAAGAACCTGACATTAAATCAGTTCTGCCAATTGTATGGCAAAATATTGTGTCACCGGAAAACAGGAATTTTTTGTCTGGTTCAAAAAAACAGACACTACCTTTAGTGTGCCCAAGAGAAAAAATTACTTTTAAATTAAAATCATTTAATTTAATTAACTGGTTTTCTTTTAGAAAAGAACTGATTTTTGGATAAAAACTTTTATTTCTTGTTCTGGTAAATTCAGGGTTTTCTTCAGCTAAATGGGTTGCATCAAATTCACTCATTAAATTTTTTGCATTAACATAAATTTTGTCTGCCTGAAAATGGTCGTAATGGCCATGAGTATGCAAAACCAAATCAATGTCTTCTGGAACTAAATTCAGTTCTTTTAGCATCGAAATGTGTTCTGGAATGCAGGAAGCTGAACCAGAATCAATCAAAGCATTTGTTTTTCCTTTAATTAAATAAGAGTTGCAAGAAAAATCATTTGTTTTCAAAACAAAAATGTTTTTCACCGGATTAAGTAAAGGCATAATAACAAATTATTTAAAGTGCTTTTAATATTACTTTTGTTATGACTGAATTCAGGGTTGTAGAAAGGGAATTAAAAGATGGAAGAAAGGTTGTTTCTGTAATTAGAGGCAGACAAATTGTTGCTTCAATTCTTTTAAAAAACGAAAAAGTTCATGAAGGAAAAATGGCTTGTTTGATTGAAAAAATAAAAAGAAGCCGAAATATAGAGCTTAGAAGGGATTTTAGAAAAGAATTCAAAGAAGACCCTGCTGTTTCCATTCTTGAAAGGATTTTTCTGGATGGTTACAGATTGTTTGCTTACGGAAAAATAACAAAACAGGACCACGCAATGATAAACAAACTGATGAAAAAAGGGTTTATTAAATATCAAGAAGGAACTTACTGGTTTGGAGCAACAGAATTTGCTGTAGAAAATTTGCGTAAAAGAAAAACAAGAACAATTCCTGTTAAAATTCGGATCAGAAAAAAGCCTCCTGCAAAAAAAGAACCAAAAAAACCACCAAGGCACTACCCAAAAAAATAATTTTTATTGAGTTGATTAAATGAATGAATTAAAACAAAGAATAATTGAAGAAACCGGTTTAAGTGAAAAGGAATTAGAAGAAAAAATACAGGAAAAAGTAAATAAATTTTCCGGAATGCTGAATACAGAAGCAGCAGTTTATCTGATTGGAAAAGAACACCAGATTGGATTAGAACACAAAACTAATTCAATTAATGAATTGAAAAAAGGAGATGAAGCAAATATCAAAGGAGAAATTGTTTCGGTTTATTCAGAAAGAGAATTTGAATCAAAAGGAAAAACAGGGAAAGTAAGAAATGTATTAATTAAAGACAAAACAGGAACTGCATTTATTGTTTTATGGAACGGAGACACAGAAAAAATAAAAGAAAATGATATTGGAAAAGAAATTGAATTAAAAGAATTTACAGTAGAAGAATACAATGGAAAAATTCAGTTAAAAAAAGGCTTTAATGGAATAATTGAATTAAAAGAAACAAAAGAAATTGGAATTACAAAAATTTCAGAAATAGTTAACGGAGAAACTAATGTTTCAGTTAAAGGAAGAATATTAAGGGAATTTCCATTAAAAGAATTTGAATCAAATGGAAAAAATGGAATGCTAAAAAGAATTGAATTAATTGACGAAACAGGAATAATCAATGTTGTTTTATGGAATGAAAACGCAAAACAAGAAATAAATGAAAATCAATGCATTAAAATTAACGGATTGAATTCAAGAAAAGGTTTTAATGGAATTGAATTGCATTCAGGACAAAATCTTGAAATAAAAGAAAGCACCGGAATAAAAGAACTCAAAGAATTATGCATTGAATTAATTGGAAAAAAAGAATTAAATAAAGTAATTGAAGGAAACAGGTTTGTGGCAGAAGGAAAAATAAAGCAGTTAAATAAAACAAGACTTTTGTTTAATGTGTGCAGTGAATGCAAGGGAAAAATAGAAGAAGAAGACAATAGGTTTTTCTGTAAAAGATGCGGGCAGATTTTAAAGCCGGATAAAAAACTGGTTGTTTCATTTGAATTAGAAGATGATTCAGCTGAAATGAAAACAATGGTTTATGGAAAAACAGCAGAAAAAATAATTGAATTAAGCACAGAAAAAACAGAAGAAAGAACAAACGAAATTATTTTAGACGAAGTAATAAATGAATTAAATGAAAAAATTAAAGGAAAAGAAATCAGTTTTCTTGCTTTAGCTAAAAATAATTCATTTAATGAAGAAACTGAATTGGTTTTAGAAAAATTATTCTAAAGTAACAAATGGTTGTTCTGTTGCTTCAAGATTTCTGAAAACAAAAGTTCCATCCTCTTCTTGTGTTCCAACATCAGGCCAGATAACAAAAAAGTCAGTGTATTCTTCTGCTTCAGAAGAAACAATTATTGTTGGAATTTTAGTAATTGAATATTTTTCAATTAAAGCTTTTCCTTCAGCTGAAGAAATATCAATTGTTGTTTCTTTAGATGCTTTTATTCCAATATAATTTAATGGTTCTAAAAGATAATTTACATCAACACAATCCAGACAGGTTTCATCAACTAATTTAGTTACTTCAACTAATCCATTAACTTCCTCTGAAAACAAATCAAAATAAGGAACTGCTTCGCGATAAACAAAAACTCCATCATATTCAACTGAACCAACAGCAGGCCATATTTCAGTTAAATAATCATATTCATTTACGTCTCCGCCTAAAAGAATTACCGGCACTCTGTCAATTAAATAATTTTCAAGAAGAAACTGGGCTTCCTCTGAATCAAACTCAATAGTTCTTTCTTCTTCAATAAAAACATTAATTTCTCTTAAATCTGAAGCAATAGAACTTAAATCCATGCAATCAATACAAGAAGAATTCTTAATTAAAAGAAATTTTACTTCGCCAACAAGCCTTTGTTCTTCAAGAGAATAATAAGGAGGAATTGCTTTAGTTAAAACAAGCACCCCGTTTTTTTCTTCTCCTATTTCAGACCAGACATTTTGCAGTTCAGTTCCCTGAAATTCTCCATTAACAATCAAAGAAGGCAGTTTTGTTATTCCATGCATTTTAATTATATCCTGCCCTTCAGGCGAATCAGCATCAATTGTCTTGACTTCTAATACATTAACATCAAATAATTTGATTGTTTCAATTAAAGGTTCAATAGGAGTGCATTCAGGACAATTGTTTTCAATCAAAAGAATTTTAACAAAAGGAAGCCTGTCATCTGAAACAACACCGTCATCTGAGTTATCATCCTTTGTTTCTTTTGGAAGACTTTGAATAATAAAAAAAACAGAAATAATAATCAAAATTACTATTATGCCTACCGCCAACAACATTTTATTTTTTGGAATAATTATTTTTTCTTCAGAATCCATAAAAAAACGCTGAAAAAATTAAGGAAAAAAAAGAATAAAAAGCAATCACAAACAAAAAAACTTCAGAAAAAACAAGGAATTTAAACCTTTGGTCTCTTAAATAATAAGAGAGTTATACATAATTTATGCACGATTGGAGGGATGTTGTTGAGCAAATTAAAAAAGATTAAAGTTGAGAATAAAAAAACAAATACTACAAAAATAATTGCAGGAATTATATTAATTGCAGTTCTTGGATTAGTTGTTTTTGGCGGTCCAGTAACCGGATTTTATTTATTTCCTAATGCCGATGCGCACACAGGAACTGATGATAATGGAAGACCTTTCAAAGGAAATGCCGATGCAGAAGTTGTTGTAATTGAATACTCTGATTTTCAATGCCCTGCATGTGGTGCAGCATATGAACCAACTAAAAATGTAATTAATGAATTTGGCGATAAAATAAGATTTGAGTTCAGGCATTTTCCTTTAAGCTATCATATTTTTGCTTTTAAATCAGCTGTTGCGGCAGAAGCAGCAAATGACCAGGGAAAATTTTGGGAATACCATGACAAATTATATGAAAATCAGGATAAACTGCTTAAAGAAGATTTATTGAGATATGCAGAAGAAATAGGGTTAGACATGGAAAAATTTACTGCCACACTTGAAGGCAATGAAAAAGATGCATTAATTGAATCTCAAATACAGCAGGGAAAAACTGATGGAGTAAATGCAACACCTACTTTTTTTGTCAATGGAAAAAAAGTTGATAATTGGGGCAATTTAAGGCAGGCAATTTTAGATGAACTGAATAAATAAATCAGTTCATTTATCTTGGTCCTTTGTATCTTAATCTTACTATCCTTTGGTTTATTTTTATCTCTCTTTGTCTTCTTTCTGTCTCTCTTTGTCTTCTTTTTATTTCTCTTTGTCTTTTGGCTTTTTCCATTCTTTTGCGCATTTCTTCTGTAATTCTTTCCCTTTCTTCTGCTTTTCGCAATTGTTCTGATGATAATCTACCCTCTGCAAAATCCCTTAATACCCGCATTTTTCTTTGGGTTGTTTGTTGCAAATCATGTGTTATGCGTACTAATTTGATTGCTTCATCCAGTTCTGTTTGCATTTTCCGTAGTTCTGTCTTCAATGGCCGGCTTGCTTTTGGCATTGCTCTCGTTATTCGCAATTCCACTGCTCTTACTGAATCGATTACTTCATGCAGGGCATTAGCCATTTGCACTAACTCTGGTGATTCTTCACGCCATGTCGGGGTACTTGAGGGCATTTGTGTTGATATTTTTCTTGGTCTACTTGGCCTATTTAGTTTTCTTTCCTTTCTCAGTTTTCTTTCTCCCCATGTAGCTGACAATTCCACCACCCTAAAAAATATTGTTTTAAGAAGTATAAAAAGTTACCTAATGAATTCTTTTATTTTTTTTATTCCTTCTTTTATGATTTGCATTGAAGTAGCATAACTTAATCTTGCATAGCCAGGCATTCCAAATGGTTTGCCTGGAACCAAAGCAACATGCTTTTTTTCCAATAAATCAGAACAGAATTTAACATCATCTTCAGCTACTTTTTGCACATTGAAGAATAAATAAAATGCTCCCTGAGGAACAATAAAATCTAATTTTGAATTTTTTAATTCATCAACAATATAATCCCTTCTCTTTTTGAATTCTTTAATATTGTTTTCTAATTCTTTTTCAGGGGTATTAAATGCTTCTATTGCGGCTTTCTGGGAAATAGAACAGGCAGAACCGGTTGAATGCCCCTGAATTTTTTTCAAAGCAGAAGCAATTTCTTTGTTTGAAGCAGAATAACCTATTCTATAGCCAGTCATTGAATAATATTTTGATACTCCGTTTATGGTAATAGTTAACTCTTTTATTTCTTCATTGAATGAAGCAATGGAATAATGTTTGCCTTCAAACAGAATTTTTTCATATATTTCATCTGCAATAACAAAAACTTTTTTCTTTACTGCGATTTCGGCTAATTCTTCTAATTCTTTTTTTGAATAAGTTAAGCCTGTTGGGTTGCTTGGATAATTCAAAAAAATCGCTTTAGTTTTTTTTGTAACAGAGTTTTCAAATTCTTCTGGAGTAATTTTTAAAGAAGGATTAGAAGTATAAACTGGTTTTGCTTCTGCCAATAAAGCCATTGATTTATAACTCACCCAATAAGGGCAGGGAATAATTACTTCGTCTCCTTTATTGCATAAAACCATTAATGAATTAAATAAAGCTTGTTTTGCTCCATTAGAAACAACTATTTCATCCAAAGAATAATCCAATGAATTGTCTTTCAATAACTTTTCTTTAATTTTTTCTTTTAATTCAGTTATTCCCGGAACAGCAGTATAATTAGTGAAATTATCTTTTATTGCTTTGATTCCTGCTTGTTTAACATTTTCCGGAGAATTAAAATCAGGTTCACCAACAGAAAAATTCAGGATATTAACTCCTTTTTCCCTTAACTCAATTGCTTTGGCATTAATTGCCAAAGTCTCTGAAGGCTTTAATTCTAAAAACTTATCTGAAATCATTTTATCATCCTTAAAACAAATTAAGGGTAAAAAAAGTATTAATAAATCAACGGCAGTGAACCCTAAAAAGTATTTAAAAAGCTCTGGAATTAGTTATATCAGCACAGGCTAATAAGTGAGTTCAGCCAGAACAAAATCTTGAAAAAGTTTAGTGCAGGAGATGAGAAAATGGCGGAAAAAAAGAATAAAGATGCAACTGCATCTGAAACAGAGAAAAAGAGTTCTGAAACAGAAAAAAAAAGTAAAACTACTTCTGGTGCTGACGAAAACAGCGAAATTACTACTTCAAAAAGCAAAGTAAAAACTATTTCGGATTTGCCTGGTGTTGGAGCAACTTCGGCAGAAAAACTAATTGGGGCAGGATATAAAAGCCTGGAAAATATTGCAGTGGCTTCACCGGCAGAATTAATGGAAGCAGCCGGATTAGGAGAAATAACTGCAACAAAAGCAATTAATGCAGCAAGAGAATCACTTGAAATGGGTTATGAAACAGCAGACAAAATACAGGAAAGAAGAAAATCTATTGGCAGAATAACCACTGGTTCAAAAGAAGTTAATGAATTAATTGGGGGAGGAATTGAAACCCAAAGTATTACCGAAATTTACGGTAAATTTGCAAGTGGAAAAACTCAATGGTGTTTTCAGTTATGTGTTACAACACAATTACCAAAAGAACAAGGCGGATTAAACGGAAATGTATTATATATTGATTCAGAAAATTCTTTTCGACCGGAAAGAGTAATCAGTATAGCAAAACACTTTAAATTAAATGAAGATGAAGTTTTGAAAAACATTTTTGTTGCAAGAGCATTTAATTCAGATCATCAAATGGTTTTAGCAGACAAAGCAGAAGACATGATTAAAGAAAAAAACATTAAACTGGTTATAGTTGATTCCTTAACATCCCAATTCAGAGCAGAATTTATTGGCAGAGGAACTTTATCCGGAAGACAACAAAAATTAAACAAACATATGCATACTTTAATGAAATTAGCTGAAATGCATAATGTTGCTGTTCTTGTAACAAATCAGGTAATGTCAAGACCAGATATATTATTTGGGGATCCAACTGCGCCAATTGGAGGGAATATTGTAGCCCATGCGTGTCTTGATCCAAATACATTAATTCAAACAGGCAATGGACAAATAAACAAAATAAAAGAACTCAAAGAAAATACTGTTTGTACAACGGATTTTAAGGAATTAAAAGGAAAAGTTTCGGCTGTTTCATGCAAATCAAAAAGAGATGATATAAAAGAAAGTTATTTGATTGATACAGGGCATCAGATTAACGCTTCTCCAAACCACAGATTCTTTAAATTAAATGGATTTGAAATCAAGGAAGTAAAAGCAAAAGAAATCAAGAAAAATGACTATTTGTTGCAGGCTGGAAAAATAGAAATTGAAAGCGATGAACAAGAAATTCCAAAAATGGAATTAAAAGAATTCTTGATTGTAAACAAAAAAGGCGCTGAACTAATAAAAAATACTATTAAAAATATGGGTTTTACCAGAGAACAATTCTGTGAAGAAATGCCTTTTGATAAAAGATCATTAAGAAGATCTTTGAATGAAAGCGGGCCGATTTCAATGAAAAACATGAACAATATTTTTAGTTTAGGGTTTGACAAAGGAATTGCAGAAGAAATAATTGAAGAAACACAACCTGTATTAAATTACAGGCACAGACCATTAACTGTTCCAGAAACATTCTCTAAAGAACTTGCACAAACAACTGGTTATTTTTTAGGTGATGGAAACCTTGACCAAAGAAGTTTAAGGTTTAAGGATGAAAGAAAAGAAGTTCTGGAAACTTATGGAAAACTGTTCAAAGACATATTTAATATAGAAGGAAAATATTCAAAAATTAAAGACAAAAATTGCTGGCAGTTAAGTGTGAATAGTAAAGAAATAAGAAAATTGTTTTCTTATATTAAAAGAAACTATATTGCATTAATCACCCAATCACCAAAACCTGTTGTTAAAGCATTTATCAAAGGGTTTGTTGATGCAGAAGGGCATGTTGACAAAAACATTAGAAGAATTAGTGTTGGACAAAAAGACAAAGAAATACTGCAAATAATTCAAATGATGTTGCTAAGATTTGGAATAAAATCCAAAATTCTGAAATATAGAGCAAGACAATTTCAATCATTAGAAATATTTAGTGAAGATGTAGTAAAGTACAGCAAACAAATCGGGGTTAGTGCACCAGACAAAAGAAAACAATTAAATAAATGGATAAAGGGATTCAATGAAAACAGAGCAAAAGTTGTTGTTCCAATTGAAAGAAAAACAGTTTGGAACTTCTTAAAAGAAATAGTTAAATATCCAAGCAGAGTAATTCAATCAAGAAATTATAAATATATTACTTTGAAAGAACTGAATGAAATTCTGGAAAAAACCAAAGATAATAAATTTCTTGAAAAACACAATGAAAAAATAAAGTTACTAAAAGCAATTCAAAACAGAGAACTTTCTTTTGGAAAAGTAACCAACATCAAAAAACAGAAAAATGACCTGCCTTTGTATGATATCAGCGTTCCAGAAACAGAAAATTACATTGCCAATGGTTTTATAGTACATAACAGCAAAACAAGATTGTATTTGAGAAAAGCAAAAGCAGAAAAAAGAGTGGCTAAATTAGTTGACAGTCCTTCATTACCAGACGGAGAAGCAGTCTATAAAGTAACTGAAAACGGATTAGAAGACTAAATCAACCGTCACGCTCGGTTGGTGTGCGTGCACGAGTTTCACTCGTGCTAGCGCAACCTTTTGGGTTGCGCACACGTACCAGCTTAATGAAAAACTGAGTGACAGAAAACAGATTAGAAGATTAAATCTTTTTTTCCATGTTTTTATGAATAAATTTGAGTCCTTGTTCAAAAGGACTCATTTGAATTCCTTTAGAAACTAACTTAGAAATACTCAGAGAAGAATTCAACGGACGTTTAGCTGAAAGATTTAATTCTTCTCCTTTTATTTTTTTTATCAAAGAAGAAGAAACATCAAATTCTTTTGCAATAGCCAAAGCGGCTTCAAAAGGAGAAACACTTGAACTGCCAACAACATGAAATAATCCTGTCTGTTTCTTTTCAATTAAAGAAATTAAAACAAAAGCAACATCTTTTGTTAAAGTAGGGTTTCTTTTCCAGTCAGTTACTGCAGAAACTTTTTCTCCTTCCAAAAGCTTCAGAATTGTTCTGCCGACAAATTTGTCTGAAGAAAGAGGCAAACCATAAAGAAAAGAAAGCCTTAAAATTAAATGATTTTCAAGTTTTTGGATTATTTTTTCAATATCTAATTTGTTTTTTCCATAAACAGAAATTGGGTTAGTAGCGTCTGTTTCTTTATAATTATTATTTGTTCCATCAAATACAAAATCAGTTGAAAAAAAAACAAGCAAAGAATTGTTTTTATTACACCATTTAACAATTTTGTTTGCTGAAGAAATTTGATTTAATGAAATTTTATTATTAGTTTCATATAAGTCAATATTTGTTTCTGCAGCAGCCAAAACAATTATTTCAGGAGAAACTCCATTCAATGTTTTTTCAAGCAATAAATGATTGTTTAAATCAAGCTCAATAAAATCATTAATTTTTTCTTTATAATAAGTTCCAATAACATCGTGTTGTTTTAATAGTTCTTTCATTAAAGTTTTTCCTAAAAAACCATCTGCACCAATTACTAAAATCTTTTGTTTTTTCATTCAAGTTCATCTTCTGATTCAATTACTTTAACTTCAGGAATAGGAATAATATATTTTCCTCCTTTTTCTCTGTGTTCAGGGGTTTTTGAAATGAATTCTTTAGCAAAATTCCACGAAAGCAAAAGCAAATAATCTGTTTTGTTTTCTTCTAAATAACTTTTTGAAAAAATCGGGATGTGATTACCTGGAGTTAAATGATTTTGTTTTTCAGGCGTGTCATCAACAATAAAATCAATATAATTTGTTCCTACCCCGCAATAATTCAACAAAGTGCTTCCTTTTGCTGAAGCACCATAAGCAGCAATTGTTTTTCCTTTGCTTTTGATTTCTTTCATTATTAAAATCAAATCATTTTTTATTCTTTCAGCGTTTTTTGCTAACTGTAAATAAGTTTTAAGTTCATACAATCCCTTTGATTTTTCTTCTTGAATTAATTCATTTACTGCTTCTTTATTTTTTTTCACTGAACTATTTTTTTTTGCTGCAAAAATCCTTAACGAACCCCCATGAATATTGACTTTTTGTACATCGACTAATTCAAAATCATTTCTTTCAAATAATTCAATCAATGGCTTAAAAATAAAATAAGACAAATGTTCATGATAAATAGTATCAAACTGGTTTTTTTCAATTATATTGTGTGCATTTGGAACTTCAATTACAACCAGTCCGTTTTCTTTCAACACTTCTTTGATTACAGAAACAAAAGAAGAAATATCATGAACATGAGCCAAAACATTTGTTGCAGTAACAACATCAACTTTTCCTGTTTTATTCAGAACTTTTTTTACTGCGTTTTTGTTCCAAAAAGAATTGATCGTGGTAATTTTGTTTTCTTCAGCTATTTTAGCAATGTTTGCTGCTGGTTCAACTCCAATTACCTCGAAATTTTCTTTTTTGAATTCTTTTAATAAACAACCATCATTGCTTGCAATATCCAAAACTGAAAGTTTTTGGGTTTTAAATCTTTTTTTTATTTCTTTTGCCATTTCCCTGCAGTGGTTCTGGAATGTTTTTGAAACACTTGCCCTGTAAACATAATTATTAAACATTATTTCTGGATCGACAACAATACTTAACTGGGATAAACAACAGTCATTACAAAACAAAACTTCTAAAGGAAAAAAATGTTCTTTTTCTTTTTTTTCCGGATCAATCAGAGAATTAGCTAAAGGAAGTTTTCCTAAATCCAGATATTTAGATAAATTTTTTGAATTACATATTCTGCAAGAAGTTATTTGTTTAAACATAAAATAACTACCCTCAAAAAAGTTTAAATAAGTTATAATTTTATTGAGTTAATATATTCCAGATCATTTCAAACCCTGTCGGGACTCCTTTAATAAAATCTGAACCAATTCCCTTTGAAATCCCCCCTCTTTTCTTGAAATAAACAGGAATTTCAATTACTCTGAAACCGTTTTTTAATACTATGTCAATCATATGAGGAGAAAAAGCACTGTTTGTTACTGTAAACTGGGGAATGCATTTTTCCAGTGCATCAAACCTGATTAATCTCATTGAACACCCAACATCAGTTAATCTCAGAGCCCCCCAATATTTAAACTGCAATAATTTTGCAAGAAATATATTAGAGTATTGAATTAATCTTGTAACCTGAGAGTCTTCAGTTGAAAGTTCTTTTGTTGTTCTTGTTCCAATAACCATGTCGGCGTTCCCAATATAAGCAAAAAATTTGTCAATGTCTCTTGAAATAAATGTCTGGTCTCCTTCAACAAACAAAATTAAATTCTTTTTTGTTTTTGCTTTATCAAAAGCGGTTTTTAATGCACGGATTGAAGCCGCACCAAAACCCTGAATTGGTTCTTTTACTACTATTGCCCCTGCTTTTCTTGCTTCTCCTGCAGTGTTGTCAACGCAATTATTATCAACCACAATAACTTCATCAACCAATTTGTGGGATTCAAAATCTTTTACTGCGTGGCCAATTATTTCTTCATCATTATACGCAGTCAAACAGACAGTTATTCTTTTATTTGAAAGATAGTCATATTTAACATTTCTTGGGGGTAAAGGAAAAACCAGCGTTAAAACAAAAAATCTTAAAAAAATAATAATTCCCAAAAACAAACAAATTATTGAAACAAAAACAAGCAAATTAACTGAAAAAAGAAAAATTTGCGAGTTATTAAAAAATGAATGAAATAATATTCCGGCAATAGATAAAAGAAAAAAAGGCAGTAAAACTATTGATAATAGAAAAGAAGCAAGTAATAATCTGGTCATTAAAAGATTATTCAACAAAAACCATTTAATTCTTTTTAAAGGGAATATGTAAGGTGCCTGAATGAAAGAAAAAGAGTTAAAGGTGTTTAAAGATAAAAGAGGTCGTTTGTTTGAATTACTAAGAAACGACGATGAATTGTTTAATGGAGATTTTGGGCAGATTCTTGTTTCAGAAAGCAATCCAGAAGTAATCAGAGCATGGCATATGCATGAAAAACAAACTGATTTTGTTTGTTGTATTAAAGGAAAAATAAAATTCTGCACTAAAGAAGAAAACGGAAAAATAAAAGAGTTTTTGCTGGAAGAAAAAAAACCCAGATTAATCAAAATCCCCCCAAAAATATGGCATGGATATAAAGTGCTGGGGAAAAAAACTGCATTAGTAATTTACATAATGGATAAAACTTATAATCCAGATAAGCCAGATGAAAAAAGAAAACCAGCTGACGCATTTGGAAAAGAAATCTGGGAATAAATCATTTTGTTTTCCTAACAATTCCTTTTGAAGCATCAACTTCAACTAAATCATTGTCTTTGAATACAGTAGTTGCTATTTTTGTTCCAATTAAACAAGGGGTTTTCATTTCCCTTGCAACAATTGCTGCGTGAGAAGTTACTCCTCCTTGATCAGTTACAATTCCAGCTGCTTTTTTCATTGCAGGAACAATATCTGGATTAGTTGCAATTGAAACTAAAATATCTCCTTTCTTCATTTTTTTCATTTGATTAGGAGTATTAACTATTTTTACTTTTCCTTTTGCTTTCCCAGGGCAACCACACTGGCCTTTTAATTCATTTAATTTCTGGAGTTTTATTTGCCTTACTTTTTGGGCTATTTTTCTTGCTTTTTCTCCAGTGAAAATTTTGTCTACTCCTTTAGAAGTAAAATAAACACAAAATTTACTTCTTTCAAGTAATTCTTTTTCATTTAGTTTTCTTTTAACTAAAGCAGGATAAACTTCCCAAGGAAGAAAAAAATGAACTGACTTTAATGGAATTGCAAGCCTTTTGGCAATTTCTTTTTGAAGAGGTTCAAACAAATAATAATTCTTTATTTGAGCATTTCTTCTGTAAAGTTTTGAAAGCATAAAATCAGCCCATAAATCAAAGAGTTGCCTGTGTAACTTATCCGCTTTCAATTTATTTTCTAAATTTGCTTTTTGTTTTCTTATTTTTTGAACATGTTTTTTTTCTTCTTGTAAAAAATCTTTTGCAGATTTCTTTTTTGAAAGGATTTTTTTTATTTCACTTAGATAATATTGAACTGAATAAACTCCATGGATTCCTAGCCACATAAACTTTAAATGATGATATTTTTTCCAGTGCGCTAAAACTTTTTTTTTGATGTTTTTTGAAAGGTTTTTTTCAATTTCTTTTGGTTTTTTCTTAAATAATTTTTTTAGTTTAGATTTTGTTTCAATTACGGCTGCGATTTTATGTAAATTTTCTTCTTCTTGGTTGATAATGCTTTTTTTGCTTGGGGTTGTTAAAAGAATTAAATACTCATTTCTTTTTTCTTCTGGAATTCTAATTGATTTTAAGTAAGCTAAAAGCAACTCAGTGAAGTTTGCATGAAACATGTCAATTGAATTTGGAAGCCAACCAAATTCATATAATTCAGTGTGAATTTTGTCATGATGTAAATAAATTTGAGCTAACTGCTTATTTGAAAGCTTTGATAAATTCATTTTGGAAATTTTTTCTGCATTCTTTTCTAAGCGATCTGAAAGTTCAATTGTTTTTTTGTTAATTTTTTTTCCAAAAGAAGGTTTTTCTATAATTAAATCCAAGACATGCTGACCAAAATTATAACTGTCTTTGTTTCTGAAATGAAAAGACATATTATACCCTTTATGGATTGCAATTACTGCATCATAGTTTATTCCAACAGAATTTTCCATTTCATTTGCAAAAGAAGAACACCATAACTGAGAAAAATCAAAAGTAAGATTGGGAATATCTTCTCCCATAATCCATTTATCTTTAGTAAATAACTTTGAATTTGAAACCATAAATATTTATGTTATACATAATTATTCTTGTTTTGCCCGTTGTACAGTGGGGTTTTGCACCATGTTTTCCATTGTAAATGGAATTATTTTCTCTTCTGCTTTTCTTAAATGTTCTTGGAGAGTTGAAGGCGATAATTTTGCTTTTTTTGCCATTTTTTCTAAGTTAGTTTTTTTCGGATATTTGTAATAACCCATTACATAAGCTAAACTTAAAACTTCTTTTTGTTTTTTACTTAACGGAGCAGCGATATGAGGGATAAATAAATCTGAAACCTTTTCTTTTTTTAAAGATTCTAATTCAAAACTTTCTGTATTTGGTTTTATTTTTTCCATTACTTCTGTTAAGTTTTCTTTTTTCCATGAACCCATTGTAAAATGCTGTAATCCATCAGGGCCGACAATTGTTGGCTTCAAAAACATTATGTTTGGCGTAACCCATTGAAGCAAATGAGTGTTTTTTAATGGAGCCCAAAAAGTATAAATCAATAAATCTCCTGATAAATCAGATTCTAATACTCTTGGGTTTTTTATTGCTTCTTCAAAATACTTTTTTTTGTCTTCTTCTTTTCCCAGAATATAATGTCCTGCAGTAATAAAGATCTTGTTTTTTTCCACATAAGAATTCATTGGAAAAACAAGCATCGTTACATTATGCTTTTCAGTTAACGGAGAAGTCATAGAATCTTTATGTGTTACTGTAAACCTTGCTACCCACATGAAATAAGAAAAAGGTTTTAGATAATTTAAAGTTAACTGAGAAGTTATAAGTGAGGTTTTATTTTTCTTATTAATTTTTTTGGGCGGTTTTTTTTACCACTTTTCTTACAAATCTAATAACTTTGGCTTTTCTTACTTTCTTTCTTCTTGCTTTTGATCTATTTTGCATCACTTGCCTTCTCAGAAATTGGAGTAAAGACACATAAGAATATTTTCTTCTCGGGTCAATTCCTCTTTTTTTGAATTGGTTCTTTCTCGTTTTTGAGATTAAAACAAAAGAACTTAAATGAATAAAATCTTTTAGTGAAGGAAATTTTTTCTTTAAATCTTTAACCACCATTAGTTCAAGCCAAGATGTGATTCCTCTTCCAGAAAAAAATTTTTTATCTAAGCTTAAGGGAAAATAGTCCCCCCACATCATTGTTTTATAGGGGATAAATTCAAAAGAAATATAGTCTAATTGTTTGTTTAGACCCTCTGTTCTGTGTTTTGATTTATATTTTTGGATTGCATTTCTTATTTCAGGAGAAGAAATAAAATTACTTGAAGGAAAGCCTTCTTTAATTACAAAAGAAGCAACAACATGGTTGTCATAATTTTCCAAGGAGAATAAACCACTTCTATTCCTAAAACTTTTTTTCTGGCCATAAAAGAATTAGGATTGGATTAATTTAAAGCTTAGCTTGCTTCTTGTTGTTCTTTTTCTGCTGCTCTTTTCTTTGATTTGGATTTAATTTTTTTTAATCTGAATAAATCATCTCTTTCCATTTCTTCAAGTCTAAGTCTGATGAAAGAAGCAGATTTTTTCATTTCAGGAATTACTTTGAATTCCAATGCATTAACTCTTCTTTTAGTTTTATCAATTTCTGTAAGTAGTTTACGTAGAGTGTTTTCTATTTCTGCTGCAACAATAATGTTTTTTAATAAAATTTCATAGGATTCTGCGGCATCATCAATATAAGAAGAGGTTCCGATTAAACCATATCCTCTTTCTTCAAAAGATTTAACTTCAAAATCAGATTTGACTGCAGGAACCACGACTCCCATTACGTTTCTGGTTTTTACATCAATGTCTGCTTTATGTTTTAATGCAAGAGAAGCTGACTTGACTGCTATTGTGCCGTCAACTGCCCTTGCTAAATTAATTGATTCAGTTGCTCTTTTGTAATTATCAACCATTTCAGACTTGGATTTTTTTGCTTCATCTAAAACAGTAAAAAATTCTTTGATTAAACCATCTCTTTTTCTTTTTAATAATGCATGGCCTGAAGTAGCTAATTTAATTGATTTATTTAATTTAATTAATTCTGAACGAGTTGGTTTAATGTCAGCCATGCTTAATCAATTCATTTCTTTTTTTTCTTTTTATTGTTTTTTTTATTTGGGTTTTTCTTTGAGTTGTTTTTGTTTGAATTGTTTGAATTAACCGGTTTTTGAATTTCTTTTTTTAGTGAATTGTTTGTTTGATTTTCTTTTGGTTCTTTTTTTGTTTCTGGTTCTTTTGCTGTTGGTCTTTTGTTTTTATCCAAATATTTTTCTATTAATGAATCATCTATTCTTGTTAATTCTGATACTGGCAATTCAGATAATAAATCCCAACCTAAATTTAGTGTGTCAAAGATTGTTCTGTTTTCGTTTTTTCCCTGTTTAATAAATTGTTCTTCGAATTTTTCTGCAAATTTCAGGAATTTCCTGTCTCTTTCACTTAATGCTTCTTCTCCTACAATTGCAACTAATCCTCTTAAAGAACGTCCTTCAGCATAACCTGCATATAATTGGTTTGAAACAGCTTTATGGTCTTCTCTTGTGTTTTTTTTGCCTATTCCTGCATTCATTAATCTTGATAAACAAGGAAGAACATCAATTGGAGGATAAATTCCTTTCATATGCAAATCTCTTCCTAATACAATTTGTCCTTCAGTAATATAACCTGTTAAATCTGGAATAGGGTGTGTTATATCGTCTCCTGGCATTGTAAGGATAGGGATTTGAGTAACTGAACCCTTTTTTCCTTTAATTAACCCTGCTCTTTCATAAATTGATGCAAGGTCAGTGTACATATAACCTGGATAACCTCTTCTTCCTGGAACTTCTTCTCTTGCTGCTCCAATTTCACGCAAAGCTTCACAATTGGAAATTATTAAACCATTGTCAACCAAAAACTTTCCTGTTTCAGGGACAGTTACATCAAAGACAAAAGGGTTATTTGGGGGTAATTTTTTAATTGAAGTTATTTGGTCTAAAATAAAATTTTCTGAAGTGAGCTTTTTTAATTCAACTAATAACTCTTCATTTGATGGAACTAGTTTATCAAGTTTTGTTATGTATTTTCTAACTTCAGCTTTACTTACATTTTTTAAATCTCTTTCAATCTCTGAAAGACTTCCACTATTTGTTAGTTCTGTTTGTTTTATTTTGTACTTCTGTCTTATTGATCTTAAGAGATTACCACAAATTTTTGGAGCGTGTTCAAATTCAGCTCTCCTTTTTTTCTTTTTATCTAAAATGGAAAGTTTTCTTATTTTGATAGTGTGTTCTGAACCAATTTTTTCAATAAATCTTGTTACAAAAGTGTTTCCTCTAATAACAACATCATACACAAAAGAATTTCCATAACTTGATTTGCTTTTTCTTTTTATAGTAGTGGTAGAAATACCCAATCTCTTTAAAAGTTGCCTTAGTCTTTTAACAACTATCTCTTCTTTTGCAGTGTATTGAATTAGTTTTGAATTAATATTACAATTTCCATCTCCATCAAAATAACCCTTTAAGAAAGATGAAATAAAAGAGTCTGGAAGCTTAAAAATTGCTTTGAAATCTTTTTCTGCTAAACCAAAAGATTCTGCTATCTCATACAACGGCTTGCTTTCAATTCTTGCAATACTAACCTTATTTTGGTTTTTGAATATTTTTACGTTAATATTTGGGAATAATTTTTTCATTTTATTAACATAATTTTTTATCAAAGGGATGCTTTTATTTGCAAAATCAACTCTTTTTATGTGTTTTTCTTTGTTTCTAATTAATGAACCATCTGATGCCACTAAACCCAAACAATACATCAAATCTTTATTTGGATAAACAAATGAAACTTCTGTTTTTTTTCCTCCAACATTAGATAATGCTTTAATGCTGTCCACTAATTTAATTGATGAATTGCTTGACATTTTTTTTAGTTCACTTGCTTGTAAAAAAGCCTCTGGATCAGTAATTCTTGAATAATTAATTTTCAGTTCTTTGCTTGCTTTTTTTAGTGAACCATGTTTTTTCTTTAATTCAAACTTAACTTTATTCATTGCTTCTTTGTCTATAAAAACTATTGTTTTATTGTCAATCAAATTTACAATGGATGGGACACTTTCTTGTATATCAATTTTTGATACAGAACATATTTTACTTCCTTTACTTAGCTGATCAAGCCTGGTCATCCTTAAACCATAAATTGTATCAGATAATATTCTATGATTTGGAGTAGCTGCTATTTTATTTCCTGAACGAGTTGTTACTTCAATCATCTCCTGGGTAGAAGGAAGTTTTTGTACTCTTGCAATCTGTTTTATTGAATTGTTTTTGTTATCCCATGTAACAAGAGACTTGTTTTTGTTTCTTATGTCGACATCAGAACCTTTTGTTTGAGATTCAACAAAATCTTTAATAGTTGATATTTCTCCATCATTAAGAAAGATTTCAGTTTTGCCTTCAACACAATAGTTAGTCATATCAGTTAAAATTACTAGGACGTGCATGTCATGGGTGTAAGCAAGATATTCTGCTGCAGTTAAAGCCATTCTTGGGGTAATTAGTCTTTCAATTGCAGGGTTATCAGCCAAGTTCAAAAACATGATTGTTCTTTCTAATGCACCTGTTTGTTCAAAGTCTCTTTGGAACTGCTGTGCTTCTTCGTTTGTTATTCCCATTGCAGCAAAAACAACAGCAAAATTTCCTTCTACTTTTGCCTGTCTTGCAATCTGTAATGCAATATCATTATGAGGCAATCCTGAACCCGAAAAAATAGGCAGTTTTTGTCCTTTGACTAATGTATTCATTCCATCAATTGTTGATATTCCTGTCTGAATGAAATCTTTTGGAGAACTTCTTGCAAAAGGATTAATTGCTGCTCCAATAATATCAACTTCTTTATCTGGAATTATTTGCGGACCGCCGTCCAAGGGGTTTCCTAATCCTGAAAGAACTCTTCCAAGTAAATCTTTTGATACTTTTAATTTAATTGTATCTCCGGTGAATTTAACAATTGATTTTCTGTCTATTGCTGAAGTGCCTTCAAATACCTGAACAATAACTACATCGTCTGAAGTGTCTAACACTTGACCGTTTTTTATTGTTCCGTCACCTAATTTTATTTTAACTAATTCTCCGTAACTGATTGGATCAGTTTTTTTTACAAAAATTAATGGCCCGGCAATTCTTTCAATTGTTTTATATTCTTTCATTTATTTACACCCCTAAATCATTTTGCTATTGAACTGAACTCCTGTTTCATTTCATTCATTATTTTACTTAATTCTTTTTCAAAGTTTGTTTCTTCAACCAGACATATTTTTGTCAGTTTTGCTTTTGAATTCATTTTAATTATGCTTTCAATCGGAACACCAACTTCAACTGCAGTGTTAGCTTGTTCAGAAAAAGAAACAATTGATTTCAAAATCCCGTATTGTTTTTTCATACTGCAAAAAGAGTCCACTTCATGGAATGCGTTTTGTTGTAAAAACCCTTCTCTTATTAATCTTGCAACTTCCATTGTAAGCTGTTCTTTTTCTGGTAAAGCATCTGAACCAATTAACTGAACAATTTCCTGTAAAGCAGCTTCTTTTTGTAGAACTTTCAATATTTGAGTTCTTATTTTAACCCAGTCTTCTGCTACGTTTTCAATAAACCAGTTTTCTAATGGAATAGCATATAAGCTATAAGAATCTAACCAGTTAATTGAAGGAAAGTGTCTTCTTTGAGCAAGTTTTGAATCTAATGCCCAAAACACTTTTGTTATTTTTAATGTGTTTTGAGTTACTGGTTCTGAAAAGTCTCCGCCTGGAGGAGAAACTGCCCCTATTGCAGTGACTGACCCTGTTTCTTTTCTGTTTCCTAATACATTTACTCTTCCTGCTCTTTCATAAAATTCAGATAACCTTGCAGCTAAATAAGCTGGGTAACCTTCTTCTCCTGGCATTTCTTCTAATCTTGAAGAAATTTCTCTCATTGCTTCAGCCCATCTTGAAGTAGAGTCAGCCATTAAACTTACGTCAAATCCTTGGTCTCTGAAATATTCTGCCATAGTCATTCCAGTATAAACTGATGCTTCTCTTGCTGCAACAGGCATGTTTGAAGTATTGGCAATTAAGACTGTTCTTTCCATTAATGGTCTGCCTGTTTTGACATCCATTAATTCAGGAAATTCTGTTAAGACTTCAGTCATTTCATTTCCTCTTTCCCCACAACCAATATAAACAACTATTTCTGCATCACTCCATTTTGCAAGCTGTTGCTGGGTAACTGTATTGTGCAATAACATTGGAGAATTCCCTGAAACAAAATTATGAGTTAAAGGAACGGTTAAGTCATAAACAAATTCTTCTTTATTTAACTCATTTACTTCAAGAATTTCATCACAAAATACATATTCTAATGCCTGTGCTAATTCAAATAAATGGCCTTCTTGAATCCCTAATTTTGTTATTACTTCCTGAAAGGTTGCTGCTGTTTGGTTTACTTCTTTGTAATAAGCAATGGTTGAAATTTCTTGCTTTTGCAGTTGCCATGGATTAATTCCTTGAAGCATTTCTTTGAATAATTCAGAAGTCATTGGAACAATGTCTTTAGAAGTATAATAGTATTTCTTGGAATAATATTTGGTGATTTTGTTTGCTTCTTTTGGGGCAATAAAAATTCTGAAATATTTGGTTAAATCGACTGTTTTGAAACTTGTTTTATGCAATACCCCTAATTTTGTTAACAGATAAGATAAACCTGACTGCATTTTCTCTGAAGCTGTTGCAATTTCTATATCTGTTTTTGAAACATGGCCGTCACAAGCAATATAAGCTTCCAAAAATGATTTGCAAACAGTTTCAGGAGAAACAAGCAATTGCTTTGGAAGAACTAAATTCCTTGATTTTTTCTTGAAAGGAAAACCAAAAGAATTCAAAAGTTTTGCTAACGGAACACTTGGAACAGTGATTGCTTCAACTGTTCTGGCATAAATCTCTTTTGAATCTAAATTGAATAGTTTTTTTAGCAAGAATTTTGCTCTGTTTCTTAAATCAGCGTCTTTGTTGTAAAATTCAATTACTTTCCCTGCTTTAACTGAACCATCTGCCATTAATAATCCAAGCAATTCAGAAAACTCTTCAGTGAAATACTTTGGGATTTTGATTGGCTTTGATTGTCTTTCGGTTTTAATTTCATTAAAAGGAATTTCTTTTTTGCTGAAGTTTTCCAGTTTCCTGATGAAATCAATAGATGGATTGTTTTTTCCGGAATAAAAAGCAATAAGTGAATCATAAGAGACATTTAATTCAGAAGACAATTGTTTTTTTGTAATTTTATTTTTTGTGCATTGTTCTTCTATGATTAATTTCATTTCTTTAATTGCTTTTTTATCTGTTATTCTGCAATTGAAATCAATTGTTATTTCCTGCAAAGATTCATTAAAAGGAATTTTTCTTGGAGAAATTAAATAATCTCCTTCCCTTAAATTCATTGCATGGGTTTCTTCTGTTTCAAGCTTTTCATTTAATTTGAATAGTTTATGGATTGGAGTAATTTTTACTTTTTTTCCACTCCTTGTTTTTACTTCAATCAGTTTTTGGGTTTTTCCTCTGTAAAAGTGCGAGGCAATACTTTCAGTTATTTCTTTTCCGTTAAAAGAAAAAACTTCTAAGGGTTCTTTTAACTCTATTATTGTTTCTTCTTCATTAATTTTAATTTTGTTTTCTTTGTTGTTCAATTCTTTTTCAAATGCTTGTTTTATTGGAACTAAATCATCATTGATTAATACTGTTGTTTCTCCGCTGACACATTTTCCTGAACCAAATGGTCCTGGGATACTTCCTGCTCCTCCTTTTGCTATTGGAAATAAAGAATCAAGAATTCTTTGCCCTGTAATTAGTGGAATTGAAGGCATTAATTTTTCTTTGCATGGACGAGGTTTTCTAACCGGCCATTTATGCATTAAAGAAAGTTTTTGTCCTTTATCCAGTACTGCTATTGTGTCAGTTACTTTAAATGAGCCTGAATTGATTTCTTTTATTTTTCCTGTAATAGTTGGTGGAACCAAAATTTTGTGGGTAATGTTTTTTGTTTCTTGGACGGTTCCTAAAACATCTCCTCCTTCAACAACGTCTCCTTTTTTTTTGGTTGGTTTGAAATCCCATTTTTTGTTTCTGTTTAATCCTGGAATAGTCATTCCTCTTTCAATAAAATTTCCCATTTTTTCCATTAAGGCAGGCAAAGGTCTTTGTATTCCGTCATAAATAGTAGTTAGTAAGCCAGGGCCTAATTCAATTGATAACGGAGCTCCGGTGTTTTCTACTTTTTCTCCTGGTTTTAATCCAGATGTTTCTTCATACACTTGGATTGTTGTTTTATCTCCGTCAATTTGAATTACTTCTCCCATTAATTCTTCTGTTCCTACTTTAACCAGATCATACATTTTTGCATCAAGTCCTTTTGCTACTACAACAGGGCCAGAGATTCTGTATATTTTTGCTATTTCCATAAATCAACACCAACCGTCCTTTTGATTAATTGTCTTAAATCCGTTTCTTTTCCCTTTGAAGATAAGGTAATCAGAACCGGGGTAATAAGCTTTTCCAAAACTCTTTTTGTTTTTGCAGTCATTTTATCCATTTCTTCCTGTTCAACAACAAGGACTCCAATTTCTTTATTGTCTAATGCTTGGTTTATTTTTTCGTCAAAATTATTACTTACTGTAAAAGTATGTTTTACTCCTGCTAATCTAAAGCCAGTGACAAAATCATCTGTTCCTAATACTGCTATTTCCATGCTAATACACCAATTGTTTTTCAATTAATTCCTGAGGTAAACCTGCCTGTTTTCCTCTTGAAATAATTCTTAAATTATCTACTTCGTTTTCTTTTGCTACAAAATATCCTATTACTGGAGAAGAATTTCTTTTGAAATAATAAACCATTTTTTTTCCTTTTTCTGCAATTTTTTTTCTGAATTCAATTCTTGATTCTTTTAAATCATCAACAATAATTCTTTTTGTTTTTTTTATCGGAAGAATTCTTTTCATTTTTATTTTGGTTTCTTTTGCTCTTGCTTCATTTAATGCATCAGTATATTTTGCTTTTAATTCAAGCAAATCTTTTACTTTTCCATCTGAATCAGACAATAATTCACTAAAATAACTTAAGTCCAATTCGTCTTCTAATTCAATTAAATTAGCTGAGTGTTTTTTCATTATTTCATAATAATTTGTTTTTTTAAAGAATTCAATTGCTGTGTTAACTGAATTTGATTCTTTTATTACTTTAATCAAAAATTTTTCTGTGAATTCTCCTGCAGGAATCAGTGCGTTGATTATTTCTTCATTTGATTCATTTGATTGTTTTCCCCTTAAAATTGTTTTTATGTTCCATAAATCATATTTTTTTAAGAATAAATGAATTTGTTTTTTTGAATCTTTTAAAGAAAAATCCAGTATTTTTTTGAATGAATTTGCAAGGTTTCTGTTTAATGCATATTCAATTAAGTTGGCTTCTTCATAGGTTGTTCCCATTTCATCTATTTCTTTTTTGTATTCTGTTTCCTGAAGATATCGGGCTATCTGATCAAGGCTCATTTTCATTAGTTTTGAATATTCAGATGAATCAATTAACTTTGATTTCATTACACGAACCCTGGTGTTAGTGTAAGAATACCCAAAACCTTTTCCTGTCATTCACCAAACACCTTTGAAGAAATATCACTTATGTTTTTTTCTTTTACTTTTTCAAGAAATAAATCAAAAGTCTGGTCAGAACGGATTGTTCCTTCTTTGTTTTCTAAAACAAAACCGCCAACACAATCTATTGAATCCTTGAATTTTAATCCGGAAATTTTTGAAATCATTGTTTTGTCTTTGCTGTTAGAATAAAAGTATTCTGCGTGAACTTCTTTTTTTCCTTTTTGAAGCAGTTTTCTTAAAATTTTTTCTTTTTCGCTGTCTTCTAAGTTAACTAATGCTTTTTTTGCTTCGCTGAACAAAGTGTCAATAATTTCTTTTTTTGCATTAAGCTTTTGTTTTTTTAACAAAAGTTTTAATGAAGCCATTTCTGTTCTTTCAATTGAAGCAGTTATTTCACTGGTTTTAGTTATTGTTTTTTCTCTGGATTTCTGTATTTTTTCGTTTGTTTTATTGATTGTGTTTTTTGCTTCCTGCTGGCCTTGCTGAATTATCTGATTTGATTTTGATTCGGCAACCGAATTTATTTCTTTAATTACGTTTTCTAAAGACATTTAAAAACCTGATTTTTTTTAAGGTGCCGGTGCCAAACCAAGAATCATTATTGCTACAACCAAACCGAAAATTACTAATGTTTCTGGAATTACTGTTAATATCAGTGCTTTTCCAAACAATTCTTCTTTTTCGGCCATTGCCCCTACTGCTGCACTACCAATTTCTTTTTCTGCTATTGCTGCAGCAAAAGCTGTTCCTGCAATTGCAATTCCTGCCCCGATTGCAATTAACCCCAAATTTAATTCTACCATATGCTTTTCCTCCTTTTTAAATTAAACTTAATTTTTTTCTATTCCAAAAGGCAGATATCTTTTGCCTCCTCCTTTATAGAATTTTCCAAAAAATTCCACGTAATGCAATCTTAATGAATGCAAAAAAGGTCCAATTAAACCCAATAAAATATTAATAAAATGGCCTAACAATAAAATGAATATTGCTACTCCAATGAAAATGCCTCCTTGACTAAAAAATTCAGCTGCAAAATCATTAACTATTAATGCCAACTGAACTGAAGCAAGCCCAACTGCAAATAATCTGGCATAAGAAAGAGTGTTGCTTAAAATTGCAGGTAATTCAATTAAGCCCTGAACCCCTTCTCCTTTAAATAACAAAATTATTCCAAGTAAAAGCAATACTCCACCGACAATGTTGCCAAAAGAAGTCATTGAAAGAACTAATTGAGATAAAACTAATAAGCCCCCTAATTCAATTATGAGCCAGCTTCCTTTTTCAAACACTGCTTCTTTCAGGCCGTGCTGGATTAAAACATTATAAAAGCCGATAACAAAACCAAGAGTTATGTGAATTAAGCCGACTAAAATTGAAATTAATAACATTGTGTTTAAGTCATGTGCTCGGTTAAGCAAAGGATGTTCTACAAACTCCAATCCAAAAAATTCACCAAAAATAAAACCAAATAATATTGTCGCAAGAGAAGCCACAATTAAAGAATTAAGTAAAAGTTTTGATTCTCCTTTCATATTTCTTCTAAGAAAAAGAAATGCAATCAAAGTCACTATTCCATAACCTACATCCCCTAACATAAAACCAAAAAATAAAGGAAAAGTAATAAAAACCAAAAAAGTAGGATCAATTTCATTGTATTTTGGCAAAGAATATAAGTTCATAAAGAATTCAAATGGTTTAACCAAAGAAGGATGAGAGAAAGCTGTTGGGGCGTCTTTTTCTTCTTTTAGTTTTTCAATAAATATTTTGTCCTGAGTTAATTTTTTGAGTTTTTCTTCCATTGCTTTTGCGTCTTTTTCCGGAATCCAACCATCAATAATAAATGCGTTTTCTGTTACTGCGAATTTTAAGGGTGCTTCAAGTTTTTCTGTTTCTTTTTCTAAATTGAATTCATAATCAACTAAAAACTGTCCTTCTGTTTCTTTTAATTCATTTAAATCAGAATTAAATGAAGTTAGTTTTTTTTCAATTGAAGCCAGTTCAGAATTAATTTGGTTTAAATCAGTTCCTTGTTCAAAATTTAATTCACTAAAACCATGTTCTGAAAGCAGTGGAAGAATTTTTTCTTTACTTTTTTCCGGAACAAATAACGCAATAACTTGTTTATTGTTGTATTTAGAGGAAATTAATTCAAATTCTTTTACTGCTGCAGAAATTTTTTTTTCTAAAAGCGGTTTTTTTACCGTGCCTTTAAATACAGTGATTGAATCATATCCGGAAAAATAACCTGAATCAATATTAAGAGAATACAATGGTTCAATTGATTCTTTTACATAAATTAAAGAATTCTTTTTTTCGGTTAATTCTGAAATCCTTGAAGTTAATTTAATGTAATCTAAATAAACTTCATTAAATCTTTTTTCACATACTTTGATGTCTTTAATTAGTCTTGAATTTAAGTTTAATTCAAGTTGGCTTATGATTGACCTTAATTTAATTAGTTTTTCTGAAACAATTTCTGCTTCAGAAAAAGAGTTTCCTGTTTCAAATTCTTTTCCTTTATAGTCAATTAAATGAATTAATTTCATTGAATGCAGTTCGTTGATAAGCTTGAACAGATTGGTCTTTGGACCGGTTATTCTGATTCGATTCATTTTTTGGGTTCTGATCATAAAAAAACCTGGGAAGTAATCATGAAAAAACTTCTTCAGAAAACTTTTTCACCACAAAATCCTGCTGGGATTTCAGCTTTTTGCCTGCATTTTTTTTCATTGATTCAACTAAAGAATTATTTTCCTGAATCAGTTTTTGTTTTAATTTACTTATTTTTTCTCTTGCTTTAATTATTTCTTTTTCTCTGAATTCATTATCTTTATTGTCTGCTTCAAAAATTAGATTAATGGATTTTGTTCTGGCTTCTTCAATGATTTTTACTTTTTCTTCTTCAGCCTGAACCAGCTTTTTTTTGGCAGATTCCTCTGCTTCTTTGATTCTAGAGAGGGTCTTGTCTTGAAACAAAAAATACACCTTTTAATAAGAATTTATAAAGGAAAAACTCTTATAAAAAGGTTATTTTATCAAAACCTTTAAAGCCTTTATCCCAAGAATCAGTCCGTTAAATATAAAATGAAGTGGTTTTAACAATTTTAAGAGCATTTAATTATTGAGGTGTGTTTTTAATGGCAAAAATAGTTCATGAAGTGGAAAAATGTATTGGTTGCGGAGCATGCGCTGCTGTCTGTCCTTCAAACTGGGAAATGAACGGAGACAAATCAAAACCAAAATCAACTAAAATAGCAGAAGTTGGCTGCAACAAAGAAGCAGAAGAAAGCTGTCCGGTTAACTGCATCCATATTGAAGAGTAATCCTCTTCTTTTCTAATTCTTTTTATTCAATTTTTTAACTAAAACTAAAGCTAATAAAATAAAAACAAAAGAAGAAATTAAAGTAAAATAAAACATGAAATTTAATTCAGTTAAAGGTAACTTTGGATAAGTGTTCAGGAAATAATCTGATAAATCATTTGCAATGAAAAAAAGCAGAGATAAAAGAAAAAAATAGAATTTGAATTTGATTTTTTTAATTAACAAAAAAGACTCAAAGAAAAGAAATATGTGAGAAATTAATAAAACTGAATACATAAAAAAGTTTTCTGGCGTGAAATAAAATTCATTAAAAAACAGTAAAACAAAAACTGTCCAAAAACCATATTTTAATGCTCCTGCCAAAGTAAGAAAGAAAAAAAAGGAATTCTCTTTTTTCAGCAGAATCAATAAAAGACAAATAGCAAAAAACAAGGAAAACAAAGGGCAGTCAGGAACAAAAAGCCATAAATGCAATGGCGTTTCTAAGAATTGTTTTCCATAATAAAAAACAAAACCATATACTGCGCCAATTAAATTTGATAGGATTAGGAAATACATTAATTTCTTTGAAGAAAAAATGATTTTTGTTATTTCAGCAAGTTTCATTGATAATTTGAGTGTTTTTTAAGTTTTTAAACCTTTTTTTAGTTAAATATTAATTAGCGGGCTAGGCCGGAGAGTCAGCAGTTCTCTGTTACCTGAAATCTGCTTTAGCAGGAGCCGAAGTTTTGGGGAAGGATTTAATTTAAGAAACTGAATCCTTGGTTGTTTCAATGAACTTCTGTCCCCTAAGATTAAGCCTTAAAATCAACCCGCCAGGCCTGGAAGGGAGCAACGGAAATTTTATTGTTTGATGCTTTTGGGATTAACGGAAGTAAGAGCATTCAGGGGCCAATTCTGTTTTTTGAATTGATTCGACTTCAAGGCGTGCCCGCTATTGCTAATTCTTATAATCCTGCTGATTCCTGTAAAAAGCAAAGAAATTCTAAAAGCAAAGAAATTTAAATAAGTAATGAGAAATCCATACGATTAATTGTTTTTTAACACTAAAAAAGGAGGGAAAAAATGGAATTAGAACAAATAGGTGAATGGGCGTTTATTGTAGGTGTAATAATAGCTGTACTATCAGGAGTTGTTTATAAATATCTAAGCGGGGTAGAAGTGTGGATTCCGTTAGTATTAGTAATTCTTGGAATAATAGTAGGGCTGTTAAACATCAAAGACAAAGAAACAACACCATTCTTAATCGCTTCAATTGCATTACTTGCAACAAATGGAATGGAGCAGTTTTTCAATATAAACGACGCAATACCAGGATTAGGCACTGTTATTTTCAGAATATTTGATTATATCAGTGTGTTTGTAGCTCCTGCTGCAATAATTGTCGCAGTAGTGACAATCAACAAACTTGCAATGAAAAAATAAAAAAAGCGTTTAAACGCTTTTTTCTTTTTCTTTTTTTTATTTTTTATTTAAATAAAAAAACCACAGATTATTGAAACAAACAACTATTTAAATAAGAAAATTCTCTTTATATGCGCAAAGTGATTTAATGCAAGGAAAAAAAGTTAAGATTGAAGAAACTCTTGGAATAAAGAAAAAACCAGCGGGAAAAAAAATAGATGAAAAGAAAAATGATAAAAAAAATGAAATAAAAGATACTAAAAATAAAAAAGAAGAAAATTTTGATTTAGAAGTAGTGGAAAAAGCTGAAAAAGAATCAGAACAAAAAACAAAAAAAACTGAATCAAAATTTAAGAAATTAGAAAGGGTTCAGTCAGGAATTTTTGGTTTTGATGAATTGATTGAAGGCGGTTTTGAAAAAGATTCCAGTATTTTAGTTACCGGAAGTGCAGGAACAGGAAAAACAACTTTTGGATTACAATTCTTGTATTATGGAGTTAAAACATATAATGAACCAGGAATATTAATTAGTTTTGAAGAAAGCAAAGAATCTTATTACAGGCATAATTCAGAATATGGTTGGGATTTCAAAGAACTTGAAAAAAAAGGATTGTTTAAAGTGCTTGAATATAAGCCTCATCAGGTTGGAAGACTATTAGATCAGGGAGGAGGCCCTATAAGAGATGCAATACAACAAATGAAAGCAAAAAGATTAGTTATTGATTCAATTACTTCTTATTCTCTGTTATTCAAAGACGAATACCAACAAAGAGAAAATATACTTAAGTTTTTTGAATTAATCAGAAAATGGGGTTGCACTTCAATTATAATAAGTGAAATGGCGCCAAAAGAAGCTGAAACAGCAAAAGGTTCAATTGGTTTTTTAGTTGACGCAATAATTTCATTATATTATGAAAAAAAAGAAGAAAAAGATGTTAGAGTTCATTCGCTTGAAATACTAAAAATGCGCGGAACAAGACATACAAACAAAGTTTGTGCACTGAATTTTGAAAAGGAAGGAATAAAAATTTATGCTGACATAGAAATTTTCTGAGCTGAATAAAATGAAAGACATGACAAAAGAACAGGAAATGAAATTTGTTTTTTTTCTTTTAAGCGGAATAATTCTGGTGACTTTTTCAATCGCTACTTTAATTGAAGGAATACTGGCACAGACAAGGGGATTTAGTTTAGTGGCAACAACATTTTACTTTATTTCAATGTTTTCTGTCGGGACAACAATCTGGACTTACTGGAAAGCAAAAAAAACGCTTGGAACCTTTTATTGAAATTCAAAAAGTATAATAAATGAGTTTCAATAATAAATATGGTTAAATGAATAAGGCTCAGGCATCAGTAGAACTGCTTGTAATTCTTGCAGTTTCAATGGTTTTAATTGGATTAGTTTTGTTTACTTCAAACAATGAAATGACAGGAATTAATTCTAATAAAGCAAACAGCGATGCAAAAAACACAGTGGAAAAAATTGCTAAAACATCAGAAGCTGTGTTTGATTCAGGACCAGGAACAAAAAAACAAATTTATATTTCAATTCCTTCAGGGGTAGACCCAACAAAAACTTCTATTACAGACAACACAGTCAGAATAAATGTTAATGGAACAGACATAATAGCTGAATCAAAAGTTGAATTAACCGGAAGTATCCCGACAGAAAAAGGCAATTATTGGGTTTGGATTACCTCGCACCAAGGATATGTGTCGATTGGGGGTATTGCAGTAGAAACAGACAAAGGAAGTATTTATTCAACTATAGCACAAGAAACAACTGCAATAGAAAATATTAAAGTAATAAACAACACAGCAGAAAATGCAGATGTTGGTGTAAGTTATACTTGGGTTAATACAGAAGTTTCAATGCAATTAAGCAGTAATTCTTTTGTTGTTCCGGCTGGTTCTGTTTCAGGAATTGATTTAAATTTTACTTCAGGTTCAAGCGCAGTAGGCAATTATACAGGAGAATTAATTTTTGATGTCGATACAGTTGACGGAGCAAAACAAATTGTTATTCCAATAACTGTTGAGGTTATTGTTGGTGGTTCAGATCAGCCATTAATGATTTTTCCTGATTTTTGGAATGCATTAATTGAGCAAGGGCAATCAGATTCAAATAATTTTCAGGTATGTAATACTACTTCAGGAACATTAACTAATATTGTGTTTACTGCATCAAACGGAAATGCCGGAAACTGGGTTGAACCAATAAACTCAATTGCTTCTCTTGCAGGAAATACCTGTGAACAAATTACTGTGACAATTAATGTTCCTTTTGGTGAATCAAGTGACACAGGAACAATAACTGGTTCAGACGGAAGTAATTCAGATTTTATTTCATTGAATGTTACTATGCCGTCAATGGCAGACAACTTTAATTTTTCATGGGATACTGCTTTGTTTTCTTCAAACACAAGATTAGATAACTGGACAATAGAAAATATTAGCTCAACATCAAATATTGTTATTTCAGAAATGATTGTCTGGGACTGGAATGAAACAGATTTGGATAATGCAAGGTTAAACAGAATAAGGTTTAGTGGTTCAAATTACTGGAGTGGATTAGCTGTTGCAGGAGAATTAATTGATGTGACTGATTTTACAATTAATGCTTTGACTTCTTATTCGTCAGGAAACAGACTGCAATTCAATACAAATGCAAGAAATAACGGGGAATATTTTAGAATTACTTTTTTGTTTTTGGATGGAAGCAGTTATACTACAGCAATTTATTATTCTTCTGACATTGTTGCTCCAATAATATTGCTTGAATCTCCTGCAGAAGGATATACTTCAACTGGTTTTAATGTGCAGTTTGATTACAGTGTAAATGATGTTGATTCAGAAATTGCTTACTGCGAATTAATTATTGATGGAGCGGTTGACCAGACAGATAATACAATAACTGAAGGCACAACACAGAGTTTTAGCAAGACTTTTTCAGCTAATGGAATATATTACTGGGATGTAAATTGTGTGGATGATTCAATTAATGCAAATAAAGGAAGCAGTAATGAAAACAGAAGCATTAAAATTAATTCAGTTGACCCGATAATAATTGCGTTTCATACTTTCCCTGATTCAAGTTGGAGTTCAGGCACTGGATGGCTTGCTGGATGGTATCATTCAGGAGATGCTTCAATTACAACAAGTGGAACACCTTATAGTTCGCCAAGGCATTTGAGGTTAAGGCAAGCCACAGGCTATGTTGACAGGGCAGTTGATTTGAGTTCTTATTCAAATCCAAAACTGGAGTTCTGGGCTAAAGTAAATTCATTTGAAGCATTAGATAAAGCTTATATATTGGTTTCGCCTGATGACATTCACTGGACTACAATAAAAACTTTTACTTCAGCTGACTCAGATAATGCCTATCATTTTTATGAATTTGATTTGAAAGATTATATTTTATCAAGTGAGTTTTGGATTGCGTTTGATGCAGAAATGAATAACAGGAACGATTACTTTTATGTGGATGATATTAATATTGTTCAAAGAACGCCGTGAAGAAAATGAAAAAAGAAACTGCTAAAGTGAAATATGCTGAGCAAAGCAAATGTCGTGCACCGTTACCCCTGCATGGAACCGCAAAAGGCGAAGCACGCTCGACCGAAGGTCGTGCTTCGGTGCTCGCGCTCGAAAGCGCGAAAGGGCAGATATCAACAGAGTTTGTCATAACAATAATGATTTTGTTTTTGATGTTTTCAGCAATTGTTTTTGTTTCAATTCAACAAAAAGAAAACCTTGATTTTAGTTCAAAAAAAATTAAAGCAAAAACTCTGCTGGAAAAAACTGCAAGGGCAGTTGATGGAATTTATTTAGCTGGCAATGGAAGTCAAACACTAATTACAAAAGAGTTTGATTTTGAACTTGAATTTGAAGAAAATTCTTTAAAAGTAAAATATGGGCAAGGACAATTTGTTTCAGCAGGATTATTAACCAAAAGAATAATTTTTGTTTCAAAAAATGATGCAGGAGAAATCAGAATTAAGAACTTTGATGGAGTGATTGAAGTTGAAGAATTGTAAAGGCCAGATTTTTACAATGGATTTAATTGTTGCAGTTACTGTTTTGTTATTTATTTTAGTTATTTCAATGACTTCTTTTGGTTTAATTCAAAACGCATTAAATGAAGAAGAATTTTATTTTGAAATGCAGGAAAGAGCATTAAATGCAAGTCAGGTGTTAGTTTGTACTTCCGGAGACCCAAATACATGGGAACTGCTAAGTGATTTAAATGTTAATTCAATTGGTTTAGCAAAAGAAAGAAATGTGTTAGATGAAACCAAAATCGACAGGTTAATTGATTTGAATTCAAGCAACTATAAAGACATAAAAGAAATTCTTGGATTAGCAAAATATAATTTTTATTTTAAAATAACAACAATGAATGGACAAACAGTAAAAGAATTTGGAACTTTTCCCGGAAGCCAGAATAAAACAATAGTGATTGAAAGATATGTTTTGTTAAACGGAGAAGAAAGAGAATTTACAATAGGTGTTTTTGAATGAAAGGATTTGTGATTTCAATTGATTCAATGATTGCATTAATTATTGCTTTTGCAATGCTTGTTTCAATTACAGGATATTTTTCAAACAGTAAATTTGATTTATTAAATGAACCAAAACTGGCTTTTGTTTCACAGGATGTGCTGACTGTTTTAGAGAAAAATAATAAATTAGCTGAAGCAGTTAAAGAAAACCAAAACAAAGAAATCGGAAAATGTTTGAATAAAACTTCAAATAATCTGTGTTTTGAATTAAATATTTTTGATTACGACGATGATTCAAGTGCATTAAGCACTGCAACAAAAAAAGGATGCAAAAAAGGAAACTCAATTCTTTCAACTAAAAGAAGTTTTTTTTCTGAAGAAAAATTTTATTGGGCTGAACTAAAATCATGGTACAAGGTGGAAACATGAAGGGTTATATAGTTAGTTTTAGTGCGATTTTGCTGCTTTCTTCCATGTTATTATTTTCTATGTTTTATTCAGAAAATGTTAATTCAAGAAATTATTCAGGGAATGAAATAAAAAAATATTCTAAAATCGAATTTATTAAAGATGACTTGGGATTTGATGTAAACAAAATTCTTGGAACTTCAATCGAAGTGCAAAAAGAAGGAAATCTTGAAATAGTTTTCAGGGAACAGATGCCTGCTGACTTTAATAAAATGCAAAGAGTTGTTAAATTAAAGGAATTTATTGAAAGCAGTTATTCTGCAATAAACAATTCTGAAATAGAATTAAATATTAGCAGAATGAATAAGGTAATTCCTGTCAGGTTCAGCAATGGCTTGGAATATGATTATAATTTTGATTCAGGAAAAAACTCGATTGTATTTTATTCAACTAATGGGAATACAGATATTAGTTCAATGGATCTTAATTTGAATGTTTCAGGAAGTTCGGTTTATGTATCGAATTTTCTTTTCCCTCCAAATCCGGATGTAACAGTTAATTTTAATTATGTTGATGGAAATGCATTAAATGAAAAACATGAAACTTTGCTTGTTAATTCAGGATTAGATTATCCAATAATAATAAGATTTTCAAATGATGCTGAAGATATTATTGAAATTCATTTAGGAAGCTTTGATGCAAAAACCAACGCGGTTAAAGTGTGGAATAAGACATTAAATGAAAACAAAATTAGTTTGGGGTTAAAAACAATTATGCCGACAATTGATTTTAATTCAGGATTTAAAGCATTTGTTGACATGGATTTGAATTATATGCAGACAGACATTAATTCTGATTCATTAATTGAATTAAAACAGTTTAGTTAGCTTTATTAAGAAAAAAACAGTATTATTCCTTGAAAGTGAAGAAAATGATTTTAAAAACAAAAATCAGCGAAATGATTGAATTACTTAAAAAGAATAAAAAAATTTCAATTGATGAAATATCAAAAGAACTGAACTGGGAAAAAAATAAAGTTGAATTAACTGCAAAAGTAATGGAAAAAACAGGAATAATCAATGTAATTTATCCGACAAATGTTTTATCAAAACCATTTATCAGGCTTGAAAAAGAAATAAAAGAAGAAATAATTATTCCGGAAAAATCAGAAAAAATAATTGCAGAATATGAATTAATTGCAGATACAAACAAAGCAAAAGTAAAAATAAAAGAGAAAAAAAACAGTAAACGGCCTTTTTATTTCCTTGAATTTGATCAGGTTGATTATAGTACAAAAAAATTTCTGGAAGAAATAAAAGAAGAAATTGCAAAAAGCATTTCAATTGAAACAGGAGAAAATCAATCAGAAAACAAAGAATTAAAAGAAAAATTTATTAATACAGTCAATAAAACCCTGTTGAAATACTTCCCTGAAAACCAACAAGACGTTACACAAAAAATTGCAGGAATTTTACTGCATGAAATGTATGGAATGGGAAAACTTGAATTATTAATGAAAGACTATTTACTTGAAGAAATTTCAATTAATTCATCAAAAAACCCAATAGGGGTTTATCACAGGGAATTTGGCTGGTTAAAAACAAACATTTCTGCTGAATCAGAAGAATTAATTGAAAATTATGCTGCTCAGATTGCAAGAAAAGTTGGAAGAGAAATAACAAACTTAAATCCAATACTTGATGCTCATTTAATTACCGGAGACAGAGTTAATGCAACTTTATCGCCTGTTTCTTCTTCAGGCAATACAATAACAATAAGAAAATTTTCTAAAAAACCATGGACAATAACCGATTTTATTTCGCCGGAAAAACACACAATGAATTCAGAAATGGCTGCTTTTTTATGGCTGGTAATACATTATGAAATGAATTTAATGGTCGCTGGTTCAACAGCTTCAGGAAAAACTTCTGCATTAAATACTTTATGCGCAATGATTCCAAGTTATCACAGAATAATTACAATAGAAGATGTAAGGGAATTAACGCTTCCTGATTACCTTAAATGGAACTGGATTCCATTAACTACAAAAAACCCTAACCCAGAAGGATTAGGTGGAGTCACTATGTTTGATTTAATGATGTCTTCACTTAGAATGCGTCCTGACAGAATAATATTAGGAGAAATGAGAAAAAAACAGGAAGCAGAAGTATTATTTGAAGCAATGCACACAGGGCACTCAGTTTATTCAACAATTCACGCAGATTCAGGACACCAATTAGTCAGAAGATTAACTGAACCCCCGATTTCAATTCCTCCATTAGAAATAGAAGCACTTCATTTGGCTTTAGTGCAATACAGAGACAGAAAAACAAACAAAAGAAGAACAATGGAAATAAGCGAAATAGACACTGGTGCACACGAAGGAAGCGTTTCAGTCAACACCATTTACAGATGGTCGCCAAGAACTGATTCATGGGACAAAGTAGATGAACCAGTAAAATTATATGGAGAATTAAATTTACACACAGGATTAACCGAACAAGAAATAACACAGGATATTGCACAAAGAAAAAAAATACTTGACTGGATGGTTGAAAAGAAAATAAAAGAAGTAAATGATGTTGGAACAGTAATGAAAGAATACTACAGCAATCCGGAAATAATAATTAATGCAGCAGAAAAAAAAATGGATTTAACAAAAATTTAAAGAGGAATTAAATGAGAGTAAAATTTGTATTGTTTTCAATAGAACAAGCAAAAAGATTCAACAAAAGAAGTTTAGTTATAGGAGATTTCCTGAAAAAAGTTTTTGTTGGAATAAAATACGATTTAAAAAAAGCAGAACTTGGCATAGAAGCAAAAGAATATCTTACTGCGGCATTTTTTTCAGCAACAATTTACGGACTGGCTTTTTTTGTTATTGGAACCGGGCTTATTTTTTTAAGAGACGGAACAATAGAAGCTGTTTTTCCAATTAATTTTTTAATCGGGTTTGTTTTTTTTGTTATTTTTTTCTTTCTTCACATAATATATCCTGGATTAATTGCAAAAAGAATTGCTTTTGGAATAGATCAAAACTTAATTTTTGCATTAAAAAGCATGTATATCCAAGTGAAATCAGGAGTTCCATTGTTTAATTCAATTAAAAACATAGCTAATTCAGATTATGGCATTGTGTCAAAAGAATTCAGAACAATAATCCAAGAAATTGTTTCAGGCACATCAGAAGCAAAAGCAATAGAAAAAATGGCTTTAAGAACAAAATCAGAATACTTAAAAAAAGCAGCATGGCAGATAATTACTTCAATTAAAAGCGGGGCAAGTATTGCAGGAGCATTAGAAACAACAATAAATACATTAACAACAAACCAATTAAGAGCAATAAAAAGTTATTCTGCTGAACTCAATTTATGGATTTTGATGTATTTGCTTTTAGCAGCAGCAATTCCTACTCTGGGAATAACTTTTTTGATAATTCTTTCTTCAATGGGCGGAACCAACATAACCCAAGAATATGTTATTGGAATAATATTTTTTGCTTTTGTGGTTCAGATAGTATTAATTGGATTTGTAAAAAACAGAAAACCAAAGGTGATTTTATAAACTTAAAACCAATACAAAAAAGATTATCGGAAATTATTCCGGAACCCCGCAGGAAAAAAATTTCAATTAGATTAGATTTTGCAGGGATAAATGAAGACATAGATGAATGGATAGGAAAAAGAATTTTTCTTGGTTTTATGTTCTTTTTAATCGGATTATTAATCCCATTAAGTTTAGGGCAATATTTTGAATTAACTGAATTAAATATTCAGTTATTAATCGGGTTGGTTATAGGCGTAATTTTCTTTGTTATAGTGTTATTTTTGTATTATCTTCATTTAGAGTATCAGATTGATGACAGAAGAAAAAGAGTGGAAACAATTCTTCCTGATTTTCTTTTTTTAGTGGCATCAAATTTAAGGTCAGGAATGACTCCTTTTAATGCATTCCAGAACAGCTCAAAAGAAGAGTTTGGACCATTAGCAGAAGAAATCAAAACAATAACAGTAAAAAGTTTAGGGATAGAATCCTTTAGAGATTCACTGAAAAAACTGGCAAAAAAATTTGATTCAAGAATTTTAAGCGAAAGCGTTTCCTTTTTATCAGAAAGCCTTAGATCAGGAGGAAAACTTGCTAATTTACTTGAAGCAAGCGCAGAAGATGTTTCAAAAACACAGGAACTAAAAAAAGAAATGATTTCAGGAACAAAAATGTATGTTCTTTTTGTGCTTTTTGTAATAGTTATTGCAACCCCTTTATTGATGTCGATTTCAGTTCAATTTTTAGCCATGCTTACTGTAATTCAATCAGAAAGCACAGTTGATTCAAGCGAATTAAATGTAGGGTTTTTAAGTTCAGAAATATCAATCACCCCTGAATTCATGCAAAACATGGCGTTGTTGTTATTATTTGGAAACGCGGTTCTGTCAAGTTTATTTATTGGGGTGTTAATTGAAAAACACGCAAAACTTGGAATAAAATATTCACCAATAATATTTATTGTGTCAATACTCCTGTTTTTCGGGTTTAAAATAATAATTTCAGGATTTCTTTCAATTGTCTAATTAGAAAATAATATAAATGAAAAGAGAGTAAATAGATAGCATTAATTGATTTTTTTA
>Ga0066639_10000389_pt1 | contig 37812 bp, 34 predicted proteins | sample CryGeyCG2114_010_2_FD_59504 | JGI IMG/M metagenome (GOLD analysis project Ga0066639, IMG submission 59504) | Groundwater microbial communities from aquifer - Crystal Geyser CG10_big_fil_rev_8/21/14_0.10 | ecosystem: Environmental > Aquatic > Deep subsurface > Groundwater | place: USA: Utah...
AAAGAAGTATACGACCTATTCATAAAATTGACACCAAAAATAACTCCACTAATAAAACAAAAATTCAATACATGCGAAGAAATCTATGCAGAATACGGAACAAACCCATTAGAGACATATCTAAAAGACCACAAACTAAGCGTAGTTCAACTTAAAAAAATAATAACTTCTTTGAGAAATAAAGTAAAAAAACCATTCCAAAAACAAGCAATACACTATTACAAAACTGTTCTGAACAAAAAACCAGAATACTATGATGATTTATACTATGTGCGAAATGCAATATTCAATGACTTAATAAAAGGATTTCAAAAAGTGAATCCTATATTATCGGTTAAAAAAACAATGCGCAAAATGGGATTAAACCCGGATAAAATAAAACTCGACGATGCAAACCGACCAAAGAAATATGCATCCCCATTTTGCCAATGTATACAAATACCAAAAGATGTAAGAGTATCCTACAAACCAGAAAACCCTCTAAATGATGCAAATTCACTATATCATGAATATGGTCATGCAATACATTTTAGCTCAATAAAAAAAGAACTTCCTTATGAGAAAAGATACCTAATATCCGAAGGATTAGCTGAAACATTCTCAACATTTTTTGAACATCTAATGAGCGAATATGAATATTTAACAGAAGAACTTAAATTAAAACCAGAGTATGCTAAAGAATTAATACGAAGAATAAACTTTATGAAACTATTCAGCAATTCATTTTACACTGGAAATTCATTATTTAGAATAGCTTATTGGAATGAAAAACTAAAATTTGAAGAATGCAATGCGCGTTATGCCAAAGAAATCTATAACAGCATGGGAATAAAAATACCTGGAGCATACTGGCAATTACACCATATATTGCCAGAGGCACTAGTTTATGTTCCAAGCTATATGCTTGCAGAAATACAGCAGGAAAAAATCAAAACAAAACTAAGACAAAAATACGGCAAACGCTGGTGGAAAAACAAAAATGCAGGAAAAGAAGTCCAAAAAATAATGGAACTCGGAGCAGATTCACCAGCAGCAGACTTTTCGAAGATAACTTCGGCAGATATAAATGAGTACGTGAAACAAATAACAAAGAAAATCTAACTATAATACAAATTATCCCCTTCTTTCTGCTCTCTGTCAATTCTAGAACCTGGTTTGTTAATACGAGGACGATTACTTTCCTTATCACGTCGCATAGTAATATCCAAATCATTCAAAAAAACATTCATTCCTTTTTCCATATCAAAAGGACCCTTAGCCTCACCCATTTTAGCAGGAATACCATCAAAAACAATCAATTCATCAGACAAGTAATCAGCAAACATTAAATCATGATCAACAACTAAGATAGCACAACCTCGCTGCTCAGCAACATCCTTAATCACCTTAGAAACAATCAATCTCTGCTCAACATCCAAATACGCAGAAGGCTCATCCAGCAAATACAAATCAGCAGGCCTTGACAAACACAAAGCAACAGCAACCCGCTGCAATTCACCACCAGACAATTCATTAACCGGCTTAAGCATCAACGGCTTAATATTCAAAGGACGCATTAACTGAACATCATACCTATCAACCGCATCACCTAATAAAGAAGCAACAATATCATCAGCAGAAGAATCAAGATACTGAGGCTTATAACTAACCCTAATATTCTCAGAAATCTCACCACGGTCCTTATCCTGAACACCCGCAAGAATCCTCACAAAAGTAGTCTTACCAATACCATTCTCCCCAAGAACACCAACAACACGCTTGCGATGAATACTTCCAGCTTTAGCAACCAAATGAAAACTGCCAAGAGTCTTTTCAATATCCTTCCAAGAAGTTAAAACAGACAAACTCGCTTTACTCAACGGAGGACGAGCCTCAAACTTCAAAGAATAATCCCTAAAACGAATATTCATATCCCTCATATAACCATCCATGTAAACATTAATTCCAGTTCTAGTAGTCTTAGGAAGACTAACAATACCATAAACACCCGGCTTACCAAACATAATATGAATCAAATCAGTCATATAATCAAGAATAATCAAATCGTGCTCAACAACAAGAACAGCAACATCATCCTTAGCCAAAGACTTAATGAATCTTGAAACCCTAATACGCTGTTTAATATCCAAATAAGAAGAAGGCTCATCAAAAATATACAGATTTGCTTTTTTCAAAACAGTTGCAGCAATAGCAACACGCTGAAGCTCACCACCTGAAATCTTAGTAATATCCGTATTCAAAAAATCACCAAGATTAAGCTCCCTGACAATTTCATCAAACTTACCAGTCTCATCTGCCTTTAACAACAAATCCTTCACACTACCCTGATAGGCCTTAGGAATTGCCTCAACCTGCTGAGGCTTATAACTAACCTTAACTTTTCCATCACGAATCTTTTCAAAAAAAATCTGAGCCTCAGAACCCTTAAAATAATCAACAAGCTCAGCATAAGACGCAGGAGAATCACGGCCAAGATTAGGCTGAAGCATTCCTGCAAAAATCTTAATCGCAGTCGATTTACCAATACCATTTTTTCCAAGAATACCCACAACCTTTCCAAAAATAGGAGTAGGAAGATTATACAAATGAAAACCATTCGCACCATAACGATGAACCGGCTGTTTTGCCAATTCCTCAGGAAGATTAATAATACTTATTGCCTCAAAAGGACAACGATTAGGACAAATGCCGCAGCCAGTACAAATCGTCTCATCAATCTTGGCCTTATTATCAACATCCTTAGTAATACATTCTTTGCCAGTACGATTAACAGGGCAAATCCTAATACACAAATGGTTGCCACAACCTACTGGATTGCATTTCTCCTTTTCAATAACTGCTATTCTAGGCATAATATCCCAAATAAAGAGAAGGTTTATAAATATATTCCTGTTAAAACATAATATGAAATGCGAGATATGCGGAAAGAAAATAGGAGAAACATTTCTGAAAAAAATACTCGGAACATACGTGAAAGACCCGAAAGGCAAAAAAAAGACAATCTGCTTTGAATGCCAGAAACAGTTTAAGACCAAAGAAGAAATCTTAAAAAACGTTAAATAACTAAAATCTCTTAATAAACTGCCTCCGTAGCTTAGTAGCCATAGCGACGGTTTCGTAAACCGTAGGTCGAGGGTGCAACTCCCTTCGGAGGCTTACCATACCTTTAAATCATCTGAATTTATTCTTTCTCCTATGCAAACAACCCATTTTGAAAGAGCAATATTCTTCAGCTGGTATTGTGAAATACGAAATTGCGCATACTGCTACATGAGTACGCAGAATGAAAACAAAAAAGCAGTGCGCAGCGCAGCAAGCCTCATAGCAGAATTGCTCATATGCAAAAAACTTGGATGGGAAATAGGATTTATATCAGGAGGAATAAATGCATTTACGCAAACAAAATTCGAAGACACACTCAAGGCAATGCATGAGGCAAGCAAAGAAAAATTCTGGCTAAATGTCGGAGCAATTAGCAAACAAGAACTGGAAAACTATCTGCCGTATACAAAAGGAGTTGTAGGAAGCATAGAAACAGTCAATGAAGAACTGCACAAAAAAATCTGCCCATCAAAACCAATCAAGCCATATCTAGAAATGTTTGATAATGCATTAAGTCTTGGTTTGAAAACCGCAATAACAATCATAATAGGACTGGGAGAAACAATTGACGATTATCCAAAACTCGCAGAACTAATACAAAAATACAAGATAAGCAAAATCCATTTCTACGGATTAAACCTGCAGAAAGGAACAATCTATGAAAATAAACAACCGCCAACAGAAGAATATCAGGCAGAATGGATACAAAAAACAAGAAATGACTTTCCAGAAATAGACATCCAATGCGGAATATGGGCTGACCGAACAGATAGAATAGCAACACTGCTAAAAGCAGGAGCAAATTCAATATCTAAATTCCCTGCATTAAAAAAATTCGGAGCAAAAGAATCGCAGGAAATAGAAAAACAGGCAGAACTGGCAGGAAGAAAATTCCTCGGAACCCTCACAAAACTGCCGGATATTGACTGGGACAAAGAAGTTGATATGCTGGATTTGGATGAAACACTAAAAGAACAAATCAAACATAAACTAAAACAATACCTTCTACAAATGGAAAAGAATATAAAGAAAACAGTCACTCCTTAAAATAACTAAAATGAGACTATTAAATAAGAAAACATTAATTAAACTCAAAGAACCTAAAATACTGGTTTCAATATTCTTAGCAGCAATAATGATATTAAGTACATTAGGATTTATACTTGATTCTCAGTCTGGCGGAAATAGTAAACTCGAGTACAAGGGATATAAATTTGAACAAATGTATGATGGAATACAGACAAAAATAAACGGGCAAAAATTCATATTCAATTACTTTCCAGAACAACTAGAACGAATAAACATAAGCTACAAGGTAAAATCCCTGCTTAAAGATGCATCAGTATTAAGCATAACTTATGATCCTAATTCAGAATACAAAGAAGTATTTGCCGAACAACAATTTAATCTTCAGGAAAAACTTTCTGAAATAGAAAAATATATTATTCCTGGACTAACAAATAACACTGACTTTGAACAAATACCACAAATAAACTGTAAAAATGCAACAAATGCTATACCCGTCATTTTCTTTGAAGAATCAATAACCACAAATATAACTATGAAAAACAATTGCATAACAATCCAAATAGGAAATATGAACGATGTATATCAAGTAGGAGACCTGCTATTCTACCAAATGGCAGGAATAATGGAGTGATAACATGGGATGCAGTGCATGTCCACCAGTAAAAAACGAAGAAGAATCAAAAAAACTGGATGAATCAATACAAATAGAATCAGAAAACAAATCAATCAATCCAGCAACAAAAAAATTCATAATTATCGTTTCAGTAGTCTGTGTACTATTATTTTTATTTATCTTTTTTGGAATAAAACTATTTTATCCTGAAGGAAACAATATTCCTACAGTAGAATATAACGGGTTTACATTTCAAAAAATGAGCGGATTATGGCACACTAACTGGGTAAACAACGGACAAACATACACAGTTTCCCTGCGATATAATCCTCAAGAAGTAGAAGAAGTTCCGTTTCTAGGTGAATTAAATTCTTCATTTAGCAAACATCAAGTATATCTTACATTTGATCCAACAGCAGATTCCTCAGAATTTAAGTATATTGCACTAGCTAACGCAGAAATAAGCCTGAGCCTTGTAAAAGCATTTGGGAAAGAACCTGTTGCGGCATGCATAAAAAACGAAACAGATGCATGCATAGACCGGCCAATTGTAACATGTGAAGATTCAGACAAAGCAGTAATAGTAATCAGCGCAAATGGAGATCCAGCCATCCTAATGAAAGACAATTGTGTGATTCTAAAAGGAGAGGGACTGGATGTTATAAAATCTGCAGACAAGCTGTTATACACTTGGTATAAAATGATGTTTCCAATAGCTAAACCTATTGATTTTGATCAGTTTATGCCACAAAATTAATAAAGAAGATATGATATAAAATAGATATGCTTGTCATTTACTGTTCAGAACAACTGGACGGAATCGCAGCAGCCGCAATTCTTTATAGATATGCTCAATTAAAAAATGCAAAAATAAAACTAGGCGGATTTCTTGATTACGCCAAGATTGACCAAACTCTCCATGAAATGCAAAAACTTCAAGGAGACCTTTTATTTATCCTCGATTTCTCACCAGAACAAATATCTGAGCTAGACCACAAATTAAAACAGATTTCAGCAAAAAACAAAATTGCATACTGGAACTGCCATCATCCTTATGACGAGCAAACAATAAGCACTATGATGAAATACGTGCATTCCCTTGATTTTTCAGGAACTCAAAAAAATACTTCCAAAAAAGAAGAGAGACTTTGCTCTGCAGAAATGACCTGCCATAAGTTTCTTCCAAACGATTCAGTCGCAACAACCCTGGCAACACTTGCCCACGACATAGAATTTTGGATACGACAAAATGAAAATGCAATAAAACTAACAGATCTAATACAATCCGGATTTGACAAAAAAGAACTAATCCGCATATTATCGAGAGGAGTATTCTGGTCAGATAGTTTTGACAAGATAAGACAGGAATATTTGGAAAAGAAAACAAAAGCCCTGAACGACCTAATGAAAACACTCTCAATAAAAAAATATGTAAATACCCATTTCGGCTTTGTTCTCTCCCCGACAATTATAACCAGCGCAGACGCCGGGCAAAAAATGCTGGACAGCCACAGTTCAATAGATGTGGCAGTAGTTCTTTTCAGAAATGGAAAAATAAGTTTCAGACGCCGAGAAGGCCTTGATTTGGATTTAAGTAAAATTGCCCAATTATTCGACGGAGGAGGACACCCATATGCATCCGGAGGAAAAATACTGGAATCAAAATCAATATCGCTCGAAAACATAGAAAAAATACATTTCTTGATTGACCGACGATTGAAAAATTTCTTCCTCGGATAAAAATAAAAATAAAAACATTTAAATATGATTAATTCATTAAGTAAAAAAAAAGAGGTTAATACAATGGCAAAGAAAAAAACAAAAGCTAAAGCAAAGAAAAAGAAGTAATTTAAGTAAACCTTTCACTGCCTCGAAACATTCGGGGCAGTATTTATTTTCTAAAATTATTTTTTGATTTTTATTTCCGTCGATTTCAATTCTATTCCTTAATTAATACGAAACCTTTAAAAATAAACCAACAGTTCTAAAGGGTATACTTTGGTGATAATGTGGGGATAAAATCAAGCATATTAAACATTTACGACAAGCAATATAAACCATTGCTGATGATTACCATACTTCTCTTAGTCTTTGCGATAACCATTCTCGGATATCAATATACTGTAACCGGAGAATTTGTGCAAAAAGGAGTATCGCTCAAAGGAGGAATAACTGTAACAATACCTGTTAAAAATACCCTTGATACTCATGAACTTCAGGCAAAACTAAGTTCGCGACTTACAAAATCAGATATCGGCGTAAGAAGTGTAACCGAAGCGGGAATTGTAAAAGAAATAATAATCGAAGCAGCAAACGTAGAACCAGAAGAACTAGAAGAGGCAATACAACAAGAAGGAATATCCTTGATTGACGGAGAATATTCAATAGAATCCATGGGCTCTGCACTAGGACAGAGATTTTTTCAACAAACAATAATTGCAATAATAATTGCATTTCTTGCAATGGGCGCAGTAGTATTTATCACATTCAGACAAACAGTTCCATCATTATTTGTAATACTTGCAGCATCATCTGATATGATATGCACACTTGCAGTAGTATCACTCCTTGGAATAAAATTATCCACCGCAGGAGTTGCAGCATTCCTTATGCTTATAGGATATTCAGTAGACACAGACATACTTTTGACAACAAGAGTTCTTAGACGAAAAGAAGGAACAATATTTCACAGAATAGTTGACGCAATGAAAACAGGAATGACCATGTCAATGACATCATTACTTGCTGCAATGACTGCCTATTTTTTCACAACATCTGATGTGATAAAACAAATCATGCTAATAATCATAATAGGACTAATATTTGATATGCTAAACACCTGGATACAAAACGCAGGAATATTACGATGGCATCTTGAACGAAAACAAGCTTCAAGGCACAGGCAAGAAAATCAGGAATAAAAAATAAAAGAATAAGAAAATAGATGAGATAATATCAACACAACATGGCAAAAACAAAATTAAAACAACTGGTAACCCATTGGAGAATAATACTCCTGGCAATCTTCCTAATATTTGCAATAATATCAATACGACCACATCCATTTAACAGCGGAGTAATAATAAAAGCAGTTGTAAAAGACAGCGCAGCAGCACTGGCAGGAATAGAGAACCCAAAACCAGGACTTGCCCCGTTATCCAAAGAAAAAATAATATCCATAAACAACCGCCAAATAACAAACACACAAGAATATTATGATTTTATTTCAACATTGAAATCAGATATAAGCCTAACAGTTGAAACAAATAAAAATACATACAAACTAAAAACAATCCCACTCACTGAAACAATCGAGCTAAACGAAACTGAACTAAAAACAGTTGAAGAAACCATAACTGTAAACGAAACAATTGACGGAGAACTAACCCAAGTAAACAAGACAATAAACAAAACAATAAGAGTTCCAAAAACAATAACTAACATTCTAGGAACACAAGATATAGGACTAAAAATAGGAGAGGTTCCATCAAACAATCTCAGAAAAGGACTTGACCTGCAAGGAGGAACAAGAGTATTACTTCAGCCAGCAGAAGAAATAAACGATGAAACATTTGATACACTAATAGACAGCTTAAAAGAAAGATTAAATGTATACGGACTAAGCGATGTTCTTGTAACCGAAGTCAGAGATAAACCCAAACTTCTCGGCGAAGGAAACAGATTCATACTAGTAGAAATAGCAGGAGCAACAGAAGAAGAAGTCAAAGACCTACTAGCCAAACAAGGAAAATTCGAGGCAAAAGTAGGAGAGACATCTGTATTCAAAGGAGGCCAGGACGTAACATACGTATGCAGAACAGCAGAATGCTCAGGAATAAATCCAAATCAAGGATGCGGAAAAATAAGCGACGGTGGATGGGGATGTGGATTCATGTTTTCAATATCACTAAGCCCGGAAGCAGCACAAAGACAAGCAGACGCAACACAACCATTACAAGTAATTACTAAAGATCAAGGAAAATATCTTTCAGAACAATTAGTACTATACTTAGATGATCAGGAAGTTGACAGACTAAATATCGCTGCAGATTTGAAAGGGCGAGCAACAACAGAAATAGCAATTTCAGGATCAGGAACAGGAGTAACCAATCAAGATGCACTCAATAATGCACTAAAAGACATGAAACGACTGCAGACCATCCTAATAACTGGAAGCCTTCCAGTAAAACTAGACATAGTAAAGATAGATAATATTTCGCCATTACTTGGAACACAATTCATACGAAATGCACTATTAGTAGGAGCACTAGCAATTGCTGCAGTAGCAATAATAATATTCATAAGATACCGAAAATTAGTAATAGCAATACCTATACTTCTAACCAATGTAAGTGAAGTAATAATGCTTCTTGGATTTGCAGCACTAGTTGGATGGAATCTCGACCTTGCAGCAATAGCAGGAATAATACTTGCAGTAGGAACTGGAGTAGACCATCTAATAATAATCGCAGACGAAACAATACGAAAAGAAGTAGCATACGGTGGATGGAAAGAAAAATTCAAAAGAGCATTTTTCATAATCATAGCCGCATATTTCACAACATTAGTAGCAATGGCTCCACTATTGTTTGCAGGCGCAGGACTATTAAAAGGATTTGCACTAGTAACAATCGCAGGACTAAGCTTTGGAGTATTTATTGCAAGACCTGCATATGCAGCAGCAATACAAATATTAATTGGAGAATAGATAAATTACTGATAATTTGTTACTATACTGGGCAGGACATAGCATCAACTCAGTATTACTAAAAAAAGAGCTAAAATGGCAACAAAATCATGGGCAATAGGACTAATATTATTATGCACATTACTTACCACAACCGCCCAAATATTCTTAAAATTAGGAATTGACAATTTTCCACAACTAATATTTCAACTACAAACAATACTAGGAATAATACTTGACTGGCCACTGATTTTAGGAATATTTCTTTATGGAATAGGCGCAGTGCTAATGATTATTGCATTCAAAGGAGGAGATGTAACTGTACTTTATCCAATATTTGCATCAAGCTACATCTGGGTAAGTCTACTATCGGCATACTTTTTTGCAGACACCCTAAGCCTAATGAAAATAGCAGGAGTATTCATAGTAATACTAGGAATAAGCTTTATTGCACTAGGAAGTAAAAAACATTCAGCAATAGAATATGTGGAGGCCCCATAAATGGCAACACAACTCTGGGCAGTAATCTTAATCATTTTCGGAACATTTGTCGGCTCATTAGGACCTATATTATTCAAAAAAGCATCAGACAAACTTAGCTTTAACCCATTTAAACTAATTAAAAATTATATGCTGATACTCGGATTCTTTTTCTATGGATTATCTTTAATCATATACCTTATTGCAATTAGAGGAGGAGAACTATCAGTATTATATCCACTGGTTTCAATAAGCTATATCTGGGTAAGTTTACTATCCATAAAATACCTGAATGAAAAAATGAATCTTTATAAGTGGCTGGGAGTAATAATGATAATATTCGGAGTAAGCATGATCGGAATCGCCAGCTAAAAAAACCATGAAAAAAGAACTAACAAGCATAGAACTAAGATTCTTGACAAAAGAACTGCAGAATTTAGTTAATGGAAAAATAGACCAAATCTACCAGCCAAAAGAAACAGAAATGCTGTTTCAAATACATCTACCATCAAAAGGAAAACAACTGCTGTATACAGTACTTCCCTCATTTATATTCCTAACCTCTGAAAAACCAGAAATTCCATTAGATGTAACTGAATTCTGCTCAGTATTACGAGACAGATTAACAAACGCAAGAATACGCTCAATACAACAAATACAAAACGAACGAATACTGGAAATAACACTTGAAAAAGAAAAAGAATACCTACTTATAATCGAATTATTCAGCAAAGGAAACATAATACTCTGCGAAGGCAAAAAAATATTATTCACATTATTCACACAAAAATGGAAAGACAGAACAATAAGACCGGGTCAAGAATACATATTTCCTGAAGAAAAATGCAATCCTTTTGACAAAAAATCATTCGATGAAACAATACATAGTAATAAAAAAGAATCTCTTTCAAAAATACTCGCAGTAAAATTAGGGTTGGGAAAGATATATGCCGAAGAATTATGTCTGAGAACTGAAATAAACAAACTAGCCACAGAAATAAACCAAAAAGAGATAGATACACTATTCGACGAACTCAATAAAATGATAATACAACCAGTAAATGCCCGAATAATCTACCAAAACAAAGAAATTCTGGATATAATACCCATAGGAATGAAATTCTACCAAAATACAGAGCAACAGAGATTTAATACATATAATGAAGCATTAGAGTCAGCACTAAACAAAATGCTAGCTACAAGCAAAAAAACCGGTGTAGAAAGCAAATTCACAAGCCATCTAAAGCAAATCGAAACCAAAATCGCAAAACAAAAACAAACACAAGAAAAATTAGAAAAAGAAGCAGTAGAAAACCTAAGAAAAGGCGAAATGATATATGAGAATTACCAAAAAGTAAAAGAAACACTCACTGGAAGAAAACGAGGAGAAAAAATAAAGATAAAACTATAATTCTAAATAAAATAAATAATTAAAAGAGTGCTGACTAGCCAAAGCAAAGCCCCAGCCAAAAGCCGAATATCCTTAATCCCTTTCTCAGGATGCCTTGCAACCTCAGAACCAGTAAAAACAAGAGTAAAATAACGAAAAATAACATACAACGCAAAAGGAAGAGTAAAAATCAAATGAGAATACTCGCTTGAAAAAGAATAAAAAGTATATGTTATAGTCAATAATGAAGTTGAAATAATCATCAACGCAGTAGTATTTTCTTTAGAATAAACCTTCAGAACTTCTTTGTACTTTGAGGCTTTGTTTCCTAAAAAAACAAGATCTGCATGCCGCTTGCCAATTGAAAGGAACAAAGAAAGAAAAAAAATACCCACAATAAGCCAGGGAGAGATTTTCACATCAATTATGTACGCTCCAGATGAAGCACGAATAACAAAATTAATACCTATGACTAACACATCGACAAATGCCTCTTTTTTCAGGAATAAAGAATAAGCTGAAGAGAGCAAGAAAAGAAACGCGACACAATAAAAAAAGTTATTATCAAGAATAAATGCCGAGAATAATCCTAATAACAAACAGATTCCTGCCAGCATACCTGCAAACCAGATTTTAATCCTACCTGAAGCAAGAGGGCGAAACCTTCGCTCTGGATGAAACCTATCGCGTTTTAAATCAATAATATCATTGATTAAGTAATTAGTTGAGGAAATTAAGCAAAGACTGAAGAAACCAACTACGGTAAGAACAAGATTGTTTATTCCAAATAAATTATGACTAAACAATAATGGAAGAAATACCAACAAATTCTTGTACCATTGGTGAATTCTCAAAACCCGAAAAAAATCAAGTAATTTCATTCATATCACATTAAGAATTTTTTAAAAAAAAGGTGGACAGCTTACCGGGTTTCCCGCAATATGCAGTACACGCCAGTACGGAAGCCGGTTTAACTGCCAGGTTCGAATGAGACTGGGTGGAACCCGACTCCTATGGCCGTCCTAGAAATAAAGAGAAGCAGAGCATTTATAAAGGTTTTGGTATTTGCCTATTTCATAATGAGCTATGCAAAACGAGCACTTAGGGGGTCATTATTTGTATTTATTGCATCAGTACTAACTGCATTTCTGGGGTATTTTACACGAATAATACTTGCCCGCGGTTTAACTGTAGAAGACTACGGTTTATTTTTTGCAGTGTTTTCATTTGTAAGCTTTCTGCTCTTTTTTAGAGATTTAGGATTAGGAAGCGCGTTAGTAAAACACCTTGCAGAATTTAAAGCAAAAAAACAATTTAATGAAATAAAAACAGGAATATTCTCAGTATTCTTTTCCTTGCTAATACTGTCCGCTATATTTGGATTAGTATTATATTTACTTGCACCTATTTTAGCAGAAAACTATTTCCAAGATGCACGAGCAGAAACCATACTTTATTTTTTTATAGCATACATTCTTTTTAGTGCATTGTTCATGTTTATCGGAAATATATTTCAGGGACTTCAAAAAATAAAAATATTCTCATTAATGGAACCCATTAGATGCGCTCTGGTTGTAGGAATAATATTCTTCCTAATCAAATGGGATTATGGCATACTCGCACCAGTGATGGCATATACTCTATCCTGGCTAATCGTTTTTGTAATATTCTTGCCATTTGCCTGGTCAATAATTTCATTCTTAAAATACAAAGTGCAAAATATGCCCCAGATTACCAAACAGTTGTATGTGTTTGGAATTGCAATAGCTCTGGCTCAAATCGGAGCAAAAGTTATAGCACGAATAGATACTTTGATGTTAACATATTTTACTTCATTAACCGACGTAGGAATATATAATGTAGTCCAGCCAACTGCATTGTTATTCTTATTTTTCAGCAGTTCCATAACTCCGGTATTATACCCACTTGTTTCAGAACTATGGGCAAAAAAAGACAAGAAACGACTAACAGAAGGAATTGGATTACTGCATAAATATTCATTCATACTTACAATGCCTGCGTTTCTTACAATGCTGGTCTTTTCCTCATTATTTATCAAAATTACATTTGGAGAAAAATATGTTGTAGGCAGCTTAACACTGCAGATATTATTAGCAGGAATATTATTCCTACTTGTCGCAACAGTAAACAATACTGTGTTGTCGGCAATTGGAAAACCGTCGGCAGTAACAAAATCATTTATTATTGCTGCAGCGATTAATTTTGTATTAAATCTAATATTAATTCCATTATTAGGAATTAACGGCGCAGCAATTGCTACCTCTGTGAGTTATTTAATTCTATTAGTTATGTCTACTAAATACTTAGTAAGCTATGTTCAATTAAAAATACCCTTCGCTTCGTGGATAAAAACCCTTTTTATCGGCGTTTTATTCACAATGACTGCATTTGTTTTAAAAAGAATATTAGTTATGAATGTATGGCTTGAAACTGCATTGATACTGCTTGCCGCAGGAATAATGTATGTAATACTTGCTTACTGGATGAAACTAATTGATATTTCTGAATTAAAAATGTATTTTAAGAAAGCAATGTAATTTGCATTATTTCCTTCTAATTACACTTTAAGACGCAGAACAAACAACTGCCAAAAAATCTTCAATACATCAACAAATTTCATCTTAGAATCATCCTGATGAATCCAAAGAATAGCCATCTCTTTTACCGAAACACGATATTTCTTAATTCTATGAAACAATTCGACATCAAAAATCCAACGTTTAGATTTAAGATTAGCAAACAATCTTCTGGCAACACTAATTTTAAAACCCTTAAAACCACACAAGTAATCGGAAAAATTCATTCCAAACAGAAAACTAACATAATTATTAAAACCAAAACTAAGAACACTCCTCTTAAATTCCCTCTTTGCCTTTGATTCTCTAAGATTCCTGCTGCCAACCACTACATCATAATTGTCAAAATAAGGAATCATTTTGGAAATCTCCTTAGGAGATGTAGCGCCATCTGCATCGATAAATAATAAATGACTTCCTTTTGCTGTAAGAACTCCTGTTTTGACTGCATTGGCCTTGCCTTTATTAGGTGTGTAGGAAATAAAACGGAAATTTTTGTATTTTATCCTTTTTAAAATATCCTCAGTGCGGTCTTTTGAACCATCATTGACAACAACAATTTCGTATTTATCCAGATTAGAGACACAATATTTGTTTAAATCCTTTAGAAACAAGCCAATTCTTTTTTCTTCATTATACGCTGGAACAATTATTGAAAGTTTTTTAATCATGGTAATTTATATTTATTTATACCGTTTAACAGTTTCTAAATCATTTTTTATCATCATTTCAACCAATTCATCAAAAGACACGTTAGGAGACCATCCTAATTCGGTTCTTGCCTTCGAAGCATCACCAAGAAGTTCATTAACTTCCGCAGGACGATAAAAATCAGGATGCTGGATGACAAACACTCCTTCTTTATGTTTATACTGTTCTATTTGAGTATTTGCTTCAGCTCTAGGAAGATTGTGCAAATCAATAATTTCAAAAGAAATTCCGGCATAATCAAATGCTCTATTAACAAATTCCTTAATAGAATAATTTTTCCCTGTAGCAATAACATAATCATCTGGTTTATCTTGCTGAAGCATTAACCACATTGCTTGAACATAATCGCCTGAAAAACCCCAATCACGTTTTGCATCCAAATTACCAAGAACAAGAGTGTTATCTAATCCACGAGAAATGTTTGCTACTGCTTTTGTAATTTTTCGGGTAACAAATTCAGAACCGCGACGGGGCGATTCATGATTAAAGAGAATTCCTGAACAGGTAAATAAATCATACGCCTCTCGATATAACCTAGTCCAATCGAAACCAGTAACTTTGCTTATTGCGTAAGGTGAGCGCGGATAAAAAGGAGTTTTTTCCGTCTGAGGAGTTTCTTGTACCATTCCGAACATTTCAGAAGAACCTGCAAAATAAAATTTACAGGAAGGATTTTTTCTGCGGAGGGCAAAAAGAATGTTTTTTGTTCCTCGAATATTTGTTTCTAATATTGTTTCCTCGTCATCAAATGAATCTTTCACAAAACTCTGGGCCGCTAAATGATAACATTCATCCGGATGTATTTCATCAAATAATTCAAATAATCTGTTCTCATTTTGAATATCGCCGCCATGTAAAATTAATCTATCTTTGACATCTATTAAGCGACTGAATCGATCATTTGTAATTTCTATTGCATTCCTTCTGACAATACCATGAACTTCATAACCTTTTTCTAACAGTAATTCAGATAAATAAGAACCATCCTGGCCGGTAATTCCGGTAATTAATGCTTTTTTCATACCACTATTTGCTGTAAATTCATTTATAATACTTATGAATTAGTTTTTCACCCAATAATAATCAACATTGCCTCTAGTGATATCATAGGTTTTTTTCAGTACAGGCATCTTATTCTGAATATCGGACATGTTAAATTTGCCGCCTTTTTTCAAAAGCAAATGAAGAGGCATAAATTGATCCCCTTGTTTAATCAATCCAGCTAAGTCTATTTTATAGTTACTAGAAATATATTCAAATAATTCTTTGTTATTCTGTAATTCATTAAAACTGCTCATATCAATATAAATTGAATTAATATCGAAAACTTCTTCTTTGTGCATGAGCTCAGATGAATTTGCAACACCACCGCAACCTTTTCTTGCATAAGAACAAACCGCCATGCCTTGTGAATGAGTAAACGCGATTAGTTTAGGACTGGTGTCTGTTTCCTTAAGATAATCACCGACAACGTCTTGTCCATAAAAATTAGTATCCCAAACACGATTATTTGCAGCAGAGACAGAACTTATTGTAAGTAAAAGTATTAACAAAGGAACAAACTGCAAAACTTTGATTTTGGAAATTTGTTTAATAAAAATACCGCAGGTATACAGAAAATATGCCGATAGAATACAAATCAATGGCAGAAAAGGCATTTGATAATAACTATGACCTCCAAGCTTGCTGGAAATAAGCATAGCATAAGGAATAAACGCAAATGAATATCCAATAACAAACCTAGAAAATTTAGTTTTATATTTTAACAATGCAAAAATAAGTCCAATAACTGCAAAATAAAAAAACCACCAAGTGTAATTATCGGCAATATATGATTTCAATGCAGGCAAACGCGAAGACCAATACTCAAAACCCAAAACTCTCCACGGTTCTAAATCCATATTTTTCTTGGCTTTGTCTACTAACGTTAATTCAAATAACAGAGTAAGAATTGCAAAAGGAAGAAGGCCGAGAATACTGTAAAGCGTAGTGTTTATGAACTTCCTTTTATCCTCCTTAAACATTACTAAAATTTTAGAATATGGAAAAATAAACAACAGAGGAATTCCAATAATCAGAAAGGTACTCTTAAAACAGCCGGCAATACCTATCAATAATAATGCCAGGAATGCATGTTTAAACGACAATGTATCAGTCCATTTTAGATAAAATAAAGTTCCAATAAGAATGAAAAATAGTGCAGGAGATTCTGGCTGAATGTTTCTCCCAAAATAAATTCCTAACGGCATGAATGAAAGCAAAAATGAGCTTAATAAAGAGAGATATTCGCTGTTGGATAACTGTTTAATAATAAAATAAATTGTGACAATAGAACCCATCATAAATAAAATCATAACCAAACGAGGCATCCATAAATTGATTCCAAAAATCTTCCACAATCCAAAAATAATATATGAAACCATAGGAACCTGACCATATTCTTCATGATATCCAAGACCTTCATCAAGACCATAGAATGCAAACGCCGTTTTATGCAAAAAATTACCCTCTTGAAGGAAATTATACCCTGGATCAAGATATTCATTCTCTTTCATGTTATGATAACCAATTGAAGGAAAATTAAGATGGTAGAATCGCAAATAAAAACCGAATATTACAAAAACTAAGAGAAACAAATACGTAAGATTAATACGACGATTATTTATATTAATATACCACATAATATCCCCTTGTAACGCCGGTGAAAATTTCTTTATAAATCTTTTGATTATCTCAGTATACCCTAAATCCTAATCCATTAGTTTTAAAAAACGCCTCTTATTTCTAATTATGATGAACATAACTATCGAAGCAATAAAAATACTGACTAGATTAACCAATGCTCAAATTGATTATGTTCTAATACGAAATTTTGACTGTTTGATTAAAAATAAACCATATACTGAAAAAGATATAGATATACTAATACTCAGAAAAGACTGTATTAAAATGACTCAATTGATGCAGGCTGAAGGATTTAAAAAATTATGGATATGCCCCTCCGCAGGGCACATAGGATTTGCAAAATACATTGACGGTAAATTTCTATCATTTCATTATCATGTCGGAGGAGTGGCAGGATCAAACATTCCTTATCTGAATGCTGAACAACTGCTTTTGAGAAAACAGCAAAAAAACCAAATAAACATTGTTTCAGATGAAGACAAATTTCTCGCAATACTTTTACATTCAGTATTAGACGGAAATAAAATAAAACAAAGGTATTCCTGCGAACTAAATAGATTAATCAAACATAATCTAGATTGGGAATATATCAAATCAACACTAAATTCCAAACTGGCTTCTCATCTGGTACAAAAAATAATAGTCTATTTACAACAAAATAATTATGCCCGTATTGAAAAGATAATCCCTCGAATACAAGAGAATTTCAAATACGGCAAACTTTCAAGAAGAATGCAATTACTAAAATCGAATTTACACAAATATCTATGGTTTGCATGGAGATTAACCAAAAACGCTCCACTTGTAAGTTTTATAGGAATGGACGGCACAGGAAAAACAACCATGACTAACCTGCTAAAAGAAAAATTAGATAGAAGTTTGATAACAAATGAATTGATTTATACGGGCAGAGGGAGAAACAATATTCTGCCAATACAGTTTTTTGCAAAACCCTTTGTCAGCAAAACAGTTAATATAGGTAACCAAAATGAACATAAAACAGATAAACAAAATAAATCAGAAAAGACAGGTATTATTCAAAAAATCCTGTGCACATTATCTGCGCCAATATTTGCATTTGATCTGTTATTGAGATATTGGTTGGTTATATTGCCGAAACGGAAAACAAAACAAATAGTTCTAACGGACAGATATTCAACAGATATACTGCTGATGAAAGATGTACCTATGATACTTAAGCGAATAATGTTTGCGTTTTTTCCAAGACCGACCATTACGATTTATTTGTATAATACTCCTAAAACATTGCACAAACGAAAGCCAGACCATCCTTTAGGTGATTTGTATAGGCAGCAAAAGATATTTGTAAAAATAAACAGAATGATACAACCGAAGAAAATCAAATCTGACAGGATAGATTGGACATCCGGTTTAATAACTGAAGTTGTATCAAATACGCTGATTTAACAATTTTTGATATAACTCTAGATGTTGCTGTGCAATAATCTTTATATCAAATTTTTGAACAGTCTTAAATGCATTTGTCGTAAGTTGTTTCTGTAATTTTGGATTGTTTAGTAATTCTATTATTTTATTAGCTAAACTTTTAGGATCATTCGGATTGGCCATCAGAACATCCTTATAATCGGTTACTAACTCCTTAATTTCAGGAATATTTGTGGTAACAACCGGAGTTTTGCACGCCATTGCTTCGAGAAGACACAAAGGATTGGCTTCAGTTGATTTGAGGTGGCGATATGGGAGTACTAATAAATCTGCCATGTTTAAATAATCAACAACATTTATTTTCTCAGCAAAGATCTTTATTTTATTTCCATTTTTAATTTCCTTTATTCTCTGACTATCTTTTTTATTAATTTCCGTTGGAAAAAACAGTAAAATCAAAAAATCTTCTTTTTCAGGTAGATATTTTACTGCTTCGATCAATACATCTGCCCCTTTAGATTCGACTCTATTTCCGTAGTATAAAATAATCTTTTTTTTCTTATTAATTTTATATTGGGATCTTAATTTGTTTTTATCTTGCGTATTAAATGAATCCAAATTTAATGGCGAATGAATTATGTGTATTTTATCTTTTGAACAACCTTTTAAAATTAATTTTTCTTTAATATGTTGTAATGGAACCAAAACCGCGTCGCAGAAATTTAAAATTCGTAAAGAAATATGTCCTGCCCAAGTAAAAGAATACATATCCATTTCTGAAAATGATTTTATAGAATGAACTATTTTTGCTTTCTTTGAAAATAATTTGGCTAGAATACTATTAATTGCAAGAATTGGCGAAGAACTGAAACTATGAACAATGTCAAATTCGATTTTTCGTTTCTTTTCAATATATCTAATGCCTAATGACGCTGCAAGAAATCTGTTGAATAACATTGTAAAATCCAAAAACCAATAATTAGTTTTGAACCAAGGAAAATAATACGGTCTGTGAATAGAAATGCCTTCCGCGTATTCTACGTTCATAGTTGCAGGAATCAAATCTTTGTGTTCTGTGTATTTTTGACGGCCGCTAATCATAACTACGCGATGTCCTTTATTTTTTATTTCTTTTGCAAGATTAAGAATGGTAGTGAACCCTGCGTCTACCGTAGATGGATGATATTCTTTGGTTAAAAAAGCGATATTCATTTTAATCAAAAAGAACCTGCAAGATACATTTCCTTAAGTTTATTCTTCTGAATCTTTCCTGTCACGCTTTTCGGTAATGAGTTTATAAAAATAAATTCTTCAGGTATTTTGAATGCCGCTAAATACTGCAAACAATATTTTTTAAGTTCTTCGGATGATTGCGTCGAATCCCCTAGCATGATTGCAATTATCTTTTCTCCCTTAAGTTCATTAGGAATGCCAATAACTGCTACTTCTTTGATTACCGGATGTTGTTCAAGTGTATCTTCAATTTCTTTGGGACTAATATTAATACCTCCTCGAATAATTAAATCTTTTTTTCTTCCTACAATGAATAAATGTCCATTTTCATCAAAGTAACCCATATCTCCGGTATAAAATAATCCATTTGAGATATTGTTATTTGTTTCATCTATATTCTTATAATATCCTTTCATCAACCGTTCGGATTGGAGAACAATCTCTCCTATTTGATTAACTGCGCAATTCTTTGAATGTATATCTTGAATATACACTTTTTGTCCGGGCAACGGCATTCCAACCCCGTCATTCTTTTGTATTAAAGGAGAATTAGTGGAGACAAATAATGCTTCAGTGGATCCGTAGTTTTCATAAAGAGATATTGAGTACTTTTTCTCAAATGTCATCTTCAACATTTTTGGTAGGGGCGCAGTTCCAATTAAGGCAGATTTTATGCAACCCTTTTGACAATAGGCGATTCCTTCATCTGAACGATCTAATGTGAGTATCATTGAAACCATACTGGGAACTAACCAAATAACATTTATCGAATATTTCTCGATCTTTTTCCAAAACATCATAGCGGTATTTATTCCGAATGCCTGATCAAGAACAACACTTCCTCCAATAAGAAACGGAAGAATCATAAGATTATAAAATCCAGCCATATACGATAACGATAATATCTGATAAAACCTGGAATTTGCATCCAATTTCTGTATTTTACTATAATCCAATGCATTTTGTATAATTCCTGAATACGGAACCATGACGCCTTTCGGATATTTTGTGGTTCCTGAAGTGTATATAATAATAAATAAATCGTCATCGCTTAGTCTAACAAATGATTTCTCTGAAATTTTATCTTTATTTTTGATTGCATTTAAAAAGGAAAATTCTTTGTCTGTACTGGGAATAAATGATACTATGTTAGAACTATACGCTTTATCAAGAATACAAAATTCCATATTTTTTGAAATAAACAAGCATTTAGCATCAGAATTTCTAAGAATGAAATCTATCTCTTCCGGAGTTAATTTCTGATTTATTGGAATAGGAATTGCTCCAATTTGCATGCATGCGAAATATAACAATATGAACTCAATGCAATTTGGAAGAAATACTGCCACTTTGTCCCCTTTGCGAATTTCCTTTTCTTCTAACATTTTGGCAAATCTTAAGGAAAGATCCTCTATTTCGCGGTATGTAAATTGTAAATTGGTTAGAGAATCAATCAAAAAGACTTTATCTGCATTATATTTAAATGATTCACGTAATTTTTCAATAAGATCTCCAGTCATGCTAATCATCTCGATATACACAAACTCTTGATGGCGCACCATCACCGTTTTTTATTTTTAATGGCATAACTATAATATTCCAATCATATTTTTCATCGATTTTATCAAGATTAGCTAAATATTCAACTAATACTATTTTATTTGATAAAAACAATTTATGTATTTTAGAATCGTCAGGCCCCCCAATTTTAATTCGACTATCGTCCGGAGATGGAGTATCCATAGCAATCAATCGTACTTTATTACGAATTAAATACTGTGCGGCAGATTCTGAGAAATACGGATAACCCGTATAGAAATCTTTTGTTTTCCACTTTCGAAACCAACCTAAATTAAATAATACTTTTGGTTTTAATTCTTTGCCAGAAAGCATTTCTTCGGTAATAGCTTCGTATTCTTGTAAATATGAGAAGTTAAATATGCTTACTTCGCCAATTAACTGATCCAACGGAATATCTTCAATGCATGCGCCATTTGTAATAAAATGTCGTGGAGCATCGGTGTGTGTGCCTGTATGGGACCCCATAATTAGTTTCTGTGTTGCTCTGCCTTCGATTTCATGATGACCAATTTGTTTAATAGACACGCGGGTATGCCATGATAAGGGGCAGAGAGTCATTTCTTCTTCAATACAGTGTGTTAAATCAATAATTTGTTTCATATACTTGTTTCCTGTTCTCCACCAATATATTTATCAAAACCGTATTCGCCTAAAAATAATGCATCTTTTTTAGATTTGATACGCTTGGCTATTCCTTCCATTACTGAGGGATCAAAATTTATTCTATCTACTTTGCATAATTCTATTATTAAAATTTCTGGAGGAATACCAAATCGCGCAGAGAATTCTTGAATATGGGGCATGTAACTAGAATGAAACTCAGCAAAGCCAGATATTATATCCAAACTAGGATATCCTTTTTTATTAACCAATGGCAATATGTATTTACGTCCAATTTCTATAGTTTTAAGTAAATTAATATTTAAAGAATGTCCTTTTTTTATTAACGCCGCAATTAAAATTTCAGTGCATGCATTCCCTGCGCTGCGTCCCAATCCTTGTAGAGAAGAATCAATAAATTTAATGCCCATCGCTGCGGCTTCAAGACTATTATTAACTGCTAATTCAAGATTATTATGGCCGTGAAAGCCAATGGGAATTTCGGAAACATTCCTAATCGCTTGAAAATAATTTCGTATCGTTTCAGGAAACATTCCTCCCGCAGAATCTACAATATATACTAAATCAGCACCCCATTTTTCAGAGCGCGTAACTTGTTCTGCAAATTCCGTAGGAGATAAGGCATATGATTTCATATAATTTGCGGCAACAAACATTCCATTTTGTTTAGCTTTCTTAATAAATGGTTCTGATTCTTTAATCTTGTCTACATTTGTTCCGATCCGAATAAAGTTCATTCCATGTTTGCTCGCTAAATCAATATCGGCCAGGCGCGCTATTCCTGGAATACAGAACATTCCATACTTAGCAGTAGTAAGACTTGATCTCGCTGCGATCATATATTCTTCATCTGTTGAAGCGGATTTTCCTAATTCAGTATTAGTTCCATTGAATCCAACGCCGTGTCCTATTTCAATGTATTCAAAACCTGCTTTTTCTAAATTCTTGCAAATAATTGCGGTATCTTGAGAAGTAAATTTAAAATTGATTGCGTAGCTGCCATCTCGTAACGTTGTTTCAATAATGTTTATTTTATTATACATTTAAACACCTTTATTCAATACTATAACAAAAGCAAGTGTCTTATCTTTTTCATGAGATAAGGAAAGAAATACATTCTTATTTTTCCAGTTTATACTAGGTTTATTTCCCTTTTTTAATACCTCAATAGAAGTATACTCCGATATATTTTTATTTGTTGCCTTGATAAACGCTTCTTTTGCACAGAATCTCGCAGTAAAATGAGGATAAGGATCTTGTTTAGTTAAACAATATTTTATTTCTTTTTTCGTAAATATTTTATTATACAACGCTTTGTTTTTAGTAAATGGTAGATTTCTGAATCTAGATATATCTTCAATATCAGTTCCTATACCTGTAATATTCATAACCATACTACCTATTTGTATTAAATTCCTTATAAAAACCTTCTGGATGAGTGGTATAGAATGTTTATAAATGTACTAATTTAATCTTGCAGATATGCGAACAGTAATCATCGCTCCGCATCCTGATGATGAATGGATTGGATGCGGTTGCACCCTATTAAAGAAATTGAATGCTTCTGAAAAGATAATTGTTTTGGTAATTACGCAGATGCCCTATTCTGAAATAAGAATACAATTGTCCAGACAATTAGCCTTACAATATAAATATGATTTGAAGACACTTGGCGAACCTGAATTAAAAATTGATTCTCAGAAGTTGAAAGTATTCTTTAATAAACATATTAAAAAAACCGATACTGTTTATATTCCTAGTTGTGATTTGCATCCAGATCATAGAAAAATAAACATAATTTCACAACAATTATTAAAAAATGATTTGTATGAATACGCAGTGTATAATAATTCTTTAAATCCTTTTCGACGCATAAAAAATAAACTAATATGCTTCTTAACTAAACGAACTCCGGCAAGCTTTCGAAAAGGAAAACCTGATTTTATTTTAAATTATCGCACTAAAATCAAAAATCAACATATACTAGAATTTGCGGAAATGCCGCGAGTAGGTGATATCATACGCAGAATTAGTCACCACAGATCATGATCTCCTTGTAAACCTACAAAATATGAATTATTTTCATTAATTTCTTCATTATTAGAACAATTTAATTTGAAATAATCTTTACGTTCATCAAAAGCAATTGTTATTAATCCTCGTCGAATATATTCCTCTCCTAATTGACGATTAAAATGTGGAAAAATCAGAAGAGATATTCCTTCTTTTTTGGAATATTCCTTCACTTTTTGAATAAACGCATCTAGAATTCCTATTTGAACAGGATCAATCCATAAATCAATACATTCCATTTTAGAATCATAAACTTTACATAGTATATAGCCCATAAGTTTATTATTAAGATACCCTCCGAAAAGAATTATTTTACGATTTGTTTGACTCAAATACCAATTAATTACATCTGAAGTTCGGATATTTGTATTGGGATATAACTGTTTAGTTCTTTCCCATAATTCATCAAATGATGAATCCGCGTGCGTAATCTGTTTTATCTCCCAATTATCCGTACATTTTAGTTTATATGCTTTAATTGATTGATATATATTAAAAAATGAATTTAAACCGAAAATTAAACCATTTCCCAAAACGGGAAGGATCATTAATTTTTCCAATATTTTCAAAGAATATTTGTTAATTCCTGTACTCTTGAATGAATTACTCGACTTCTTTTTCAATAAGTTTCCAAAATTTAAAATTATTATGCTCTTATTATAATATTTAGTATTAGTTCCTCGGGGTAATAAAGGAATTTTAAATGTAGAAAATATAGGAATTGTATGATCGCTAGGAGTTGTCATAAAAACAATCGGAGAATAATTTACTTGATTCAAAAATAATTTTATACTATATTTACGATACTCCGGGGCAATAACCAGATTAGTTCCGTTAAATGCTAGAACTTCTTTATTAAATAATTGAAATTGGGTAGGAATATTTCCTATAAAACCAACTACATTGTTTTCCTCTTTAATAATCCATCCGCGAGTATTATTATGGCCGTCTAATGCCGGATTTTGATCCCACCAAAATTTAAATCTTTGTTGCCAAAATGGAGCATCCCTTTTTTTATTTTGACTCTCAAGAAATATAGATGCTTCGCCATATTCTTTTGGGGTCAGAGAAACTATTTGTATCATATTTGCCTATTTTATTGGTTCAAGTTCAAAAAAATTCCATAATGGAAATTCTTTTGCGAAATTAGTTGCACGACGATCGATTTTGGAGAATTCTTTATCTACTTTTATTTCTTCGAAACTGCATATTTTAAATCCATTACGTAGAAATTCATGTATTAATTCATTACATGTGGGTGCAACGTTGAATTGTTTTGAGGTATGTTCTGTTATTATTGTGAATGGTCTTTCTTCTTCGCCTAACCAGGGTCTTAACCAAAAAAGACCATTTGGTTCCATACTAAAAAAACGACCATGAGGTTTTAAAATTCGCTTAATATCCGAAAATAGTATATCTATATTTTGTTTCTGGTTAGGATTAGGCGAAACAAAATAAAACAGTAATGCATCACTCATAAATATAAGATCAATGCTATTTGAGGGAATCCAGTCTAAATTTCCTAAATTTCCAATATTTGAAACTTGGAAAGAAACATTACTCTGTGCAGATTTTTGAGCAATTTCAATATATTTTGCATTAGGGTCAATTCCCAGCACATTAGACCCATTTTGACCCATCATTTTAGTGTAATATCCTGTACCGCAACCAATATCTATTATTGAATGATTTTTATTAAATTTATCATTAAAAAAAGATTTAAGAAAATTTTCTTGAATAGATTTATATAACGTATTATTTAATCCCGTATAATCTGAATTAAACTTTTGTTTAGTCCACCAAATTCCCGGATCTTCTCGCTTATTTAATAAAAGGAATTGGCCTAACTGTTGATGAAAATTACCTAAATTCTCCGTATCAAATAATGATTTTTTTAATTTGAATAAAGAGTTATATTTTTCTTCATCGGTTATAAGCATATACTCTTTGTTCATTAATTCTATAAATTCTTCCCCATTAAGATATAGGGCTGCAGGCCAAGCATCAACATCTCTGATTCTTCGCGTCGGATCGCAAAGCAAACCATTATAATTTGAAAATAACCCAATTTTCCAAATCCTTAATTTATTTTCGGTGCAAGAAATATTCTTTTCATCTGCGAGTAATTCATTTAAAAAATGTATTGATTCAATTCCTAATGCCAAGGTAGTTTGAGTAAATACATTGTAAAATAGCCATTTATCCGGCGAAGCAAATTGTATTATAACATCTTGTGGAATTTTCATTTTTTATTGATTTGAGATTGTATTATTTCGATTATTCCTTCCAACGTCTGAAATTTTTGAGAGGTAAGATCATCTACTGAAAATTTAATTTTAAAATACTCTTCTAGTGAGGTAATTATTTCTACTATTTGAAAGGAATCGAATAGTCCTTTTTCCAAATAATTAACTGTAGTAATTTCTATAGGCGTAATATCAATATGAGTGATATTCTCTATGATTTCCATAACTTTTTGTTGTATACTGTTCATTGCGGTTTCCATAATAATTAGTAGTATTTATATTTTTGTTTTAATATCTTGCGTTATTAATTCAATTACTTTTCTGAATTCATTTATACTATAGGAACGGGTATGTTTTTTTGCAACAATACGGCATTTTTTGCCTAATTCCAACTTTTTCTTTTTATTCTGATGTAGTTCAATCAATCGATTTGCAAATTCTTGTGAATCAAGATCACAAACTAATGAAGAATCTACCTGTTCAACCAGATCTTTAGCTCCGCAAAATTTAGAAATGACTGGAGGAATACCTGCAACCATTGCTTCTAAAATATTGACGCCGAAAGACTCGTGTTGGGAAGTATTGATATATAATCCACTTTTTTTTAAGTAAGGAATAGGATTACAAAGTCCGGGAGTAACAACATTTGGCTGTTTCTTAATAAATTCCAGTGACTCATTCAATCCTTCTCCTCCATAAGTTCCTCCATCGCAAACAAACAATTTTGCGTTAGGATATTTTTTACGGAATTTATGAAATGCCTCAATCATTATATCGGGTCGCTTGCAGAATTTAGCGGTAGAAATGGAACATAAATTTGAACTTTGAATACTGCATGAGGCATCCTTGAATTGGACATTATCATAAAATGGATATACTTGGTACTTAGGTTTGTCTGAAAATTGAGATGTTTGTTCTACCATCATTTTTGAAGTACAGATGAAGTAATCCACATGAGTTATATACCATTTATAAATCAATCGAACTATAAAGTTTTGTTTGGAATAAGTAGATAAAAAAGTATCACTATTAATAAGAATAATTTTTTTGTTGCCTTTATTAATAAGTGCAGGTAATATTGCTTTAAAGCCATCGACTAAGTATACATCTGCAGAAGGCATATTAAATATCCGAAATAATGAAAAGAACTGATTTAAAATTCGATTATACCAAATTAACTTATTGAGCAATTTTGCTTTAATAAAAAAAAGAGGAATGTAATATATTGATTTATTATCTTTATTAGTTATGGATTTTATCCATGCATCATGAATGTGTTGTGTGGGATATTGACGAATCGAAACAATCTTCATGAAATTAAGAGTTTATTTTTTTTTATAAAGCTTATGGATTAATATATAAATTAACTATATAGATATGCATAAAGCTTAAAAATACCTATTCAGTGACCGTTATAATGATTAATGTATTATTGGTAAATCCCGGTCGTGATGTTGAATTAGCAATACAAGAACCTCTAAATTTAGGATATCTTGCATCTTATTTAAAAAAACAAAATATTGGTGTGACGATTCTTGATGAAGCTTGCGGACAGGATTTTTATGATGCCGTTAAACAAATAAAGCCAGATTTTATTGGATTTAGTGCTACAACATTAGCGATTAAGAGAGCTTACGAACTAAGTGATTATTGCCGAAATAAAGGAATAACCACGATTATTGGTGGAAGACATGTTTCTATCTATCCTGAGGAAGGATTAAAACATGCGGATTATATTGTTGTCGGCGAAGGCGAATTAGCTTTATTATCAATTGTAACCGGTAATGAAAAAAAAGGAATTGTTAAAAAAGATCCTTTGAAAAATTTGGATGACCTTCCGATTATAGATAGATCATTAATAGATATGAACTTTTATGTTAAAACAAAAGATCGATTTCAAGATTCTTATCTTACTTTTGTTCCATTAAATACCCTAACTGCCGGAATAATAACCAGCAGAGGATGCCCTTATAACTGTATTTTTTGTTTTAATTCCTACCGAGGATATCCATATCGATTTCATAGTGCAAAAAGAGTAGTTGATGAAATTAAGTATTTGTTGAAAGAGTATCAAATTCAAGCAATATTCTTTTTGGATGATAATCTATTTGCAAATCGTTCAAGACTTATTGAAATATGCAATTTAATAAAACAGGAAAAACTTTCCTTTATTTGGGGTGCTAATTCTCGAGTTGATAATTTAGATGAAGCCAGTGTGATTGCTGCTAAAGAAGCAGGATGCAAACAAATAACTTTTGGATTTGAAAGCGGCTCCCAAAAAATATTAAATATACTTAATAAACAAACGACAGTAGAAAAGATGCAGGAGGCAGTGGCTCTTGTTAAGAAACACGGGCTCTTAGTTACAGGAACATTTATGATAGGAAATCCTAAAGAATCAAAGGCAGATATTAATTTAACCAAACAATTCATACAAAATAATAAGATTGATTCATATGGTATCTGTATAACTACTCCTTACCCTGGAACTAAACTATTTGAAATCTGCCAAACTCAAGGTTTATTACCTTCAATTGATAAACTGGATTGGTCAAAATTTGCACATTCCGAATTCCCGTATTATTTATCGACTAATACCCTATCCTTGAAGGAAATTAAAAAAGCGTATTATTCCTTGACCGCATTAAGAAAAAGAAACGATCAATTAAAAATAATCGTCATTATTAGATTTTTATTATTTCATCCTAAAAAATTTATAGAATACTTGATTTATTCACCAGGAATCATATTTGATTCACTTGGACGAATAATACCAAATAATAAACGTTGAGGGGAATAAATTGATAAAAATAATGCTTTTAAATCCGTATTTTGATAGAACTGTTTATGCTCCTGCGATGGGTTTAGGATTTTTAGCAACCTATGTGAAGAAAAAAGTAGATTGTGATATTAAAGTGTATGATCCCATAGTCAAAAAATTAAACAGAACAACTTTACTTGAAGAAATCAAAACATGTGATTTTCTTGGTATGATTTGTTTTACAGAATCTCGTTTTCAATGTTTTAAGTTTGCTCAAGATGCTAAACGAATTAATCCTAACATAAAAATAATTATCGGCGGACCGCATGTTATAGGATTAGACATTCTAATACTTGTTAAATATTATTTTATAGATTTTATTGTTAGGAATGAGGGAGAAGAAAGCTTTCTTGAAATAATACAAAATAAACCTGCAAAAAATATATTAGGCATAACTTGGCGAAATTCCAACGGAGAGACGGTTCAAAATAAAGATAGACCTTTAACTGAAAATATTTCATTATATGAATATGATTATGAACTAATAAATGACATTTTTCAATGGAAAGATGGAGAAGTAAATATGAAATTGCGTAATGTAAATCATTTACCAATAATTGCTTCCAGAGGATGTCCGTATCGTTGTAGTTTTTGTGCTTCGTTCAACCAATGGAGATGTAATTATCGAAGCATACCTCCAAAAGAATTGGTCGATTTAATGGAATCTTTAGTGAATAAATATAACATACATTATTTTAGATTTTACGATGCGCTCTTTATGGGTTCTGATTATCGGTTGATAGAATTCAGTAAGGAAATTCTAAAAAGAAATCTTAATATTTCCTTTCGAATTGATTTAAGAGTGAACACGAGACTTGAAGCACTAACCCATCTGAGAAAAGCAGGATGCGAAATTGTGGGTTTTGGATTAGAAAGCGGATCAAATAAAATATTGAAACGGATCAATAAAGGAGTTACTTATTTAGATACAATAACTATTCTCAAGAATTGTAAAAAATTGGGTTTCTGGACAATTGGATTTTTTATGATTTCTTTACCCGATGAAACACAGTCTGATATGAACGCAACATTTAAATTATTCAAATATTTGCAAGTGTATAATTTACAATTCTTTAAAATACATCCAGGAACTCCGTTTTATACTGAACTTAAGAACAAACAATTAATTGAAGATACTGTCTGGTTTGATAATTCCATGCCGGATGAACTATTTCATTCCAAAGAATTATTTATTACGGCAATATATTCCAGAAAAGAAATTAATACGATAATCATCAATTCATTTTATAGGTTTTGTATTAACTACCCGTTTCTTATTTATTCAAGACATGGATATTTTAAAGGAAGTTTTTATATTTTAGGATCGATAGTAGATACTTTATTGAATGGATTCCTACATAGAACAATATATTCTAAACTAATTAGAAATTAATTGAATGAATCCACAATTTTATTTTCTTTTTAACTTCTATACTAATATGGCTAAATATATTTGTTCTATCAAAAATCCAAATTAGTTTTATCCGATTTACTGCTGTAGCTATCCAAGAATAATTGCCTGCTCGCATATATCGGGTCATATGGTATATTCTTTTCTGAAGTGGTATACTATATGCATTAGATTTTGGAATTGCTTGGTCTCCATAAAACGGATCGGCTTCATTAGCTTCATTAAATGGCGACCAATAACTAAAATGGCCCGTAATGCTTTCTTTAACAACCCATCGTAAATTATTAATATCTTTTTCAAACGTAGAGCCCGGAAGTCCGATTATAAAAAAACAATGCACTCCTTGAAAATATCTTTTTGCAATTCGAACTGCTTTTTTAATTTGATTTACAGTAACTCCTTTCCGAATATTCTTTAGAATAGTATCATCCATGCATTCTGCACCAAATCCAATATGAACACAGCCGGAATCCGCCATCGCTTTAGCAATATCTTCATCAAATCGATCTGCCCGCAAACCATTTGTGCAGAACCATTTTAATTTTAACGGCTTAATAAACCTGCAAAAGTCTATAACTCTTTTTTTATCGAGATTAAAGCAATCATCCAATAAAGAAAATGTTTTTATTCCATACTTTGTTTTTGCTTGTTTTAATTCCTCATAACAGTTTTTTGCACTGCGTGGAAACCATTTACGATTATGACTTTGGCAATATACACATTGATATGGACAACCGAGACTAGTCATTATAGAATAACTCCATTTTCCGGACTGCCAATTTTTTTTAAATATTTCAAAAGAATCAAAAAGCTCGTAATTTGGGAAAGGATATGAATCTGAAAATGAAATAGGATATTTAAGACCATCATTAAAATCAATAAATGGATAGCAACACAATACATCTATAAATCCGCTTACTGAAGTAACTTTTGTATCAGGATACTTTTGTAAATATTTATCTTTAATCTCCTGAGATGAGGTGATATTAAATGGGCGCACTGAAATGTATACTTTTTGTGATTTGGAATCAAGAAAGCGATTTGAGGGATGTGGTCGGGTGTTTAAATCAACAACTCGCGCGTTATTTACTGTTGCAGCATACGCCAAGCTTAAATTGGGCAGTTCAGGATTGACTGCACTCGGAGGATTTATAAAAATCATTTTCTTGAAATAGTATATGCTGTACACGTGGTGCATTGAATAGGTGTTTTACCATGAATTATATCATATCTAAATTTTTTATATTCTTTCGAATTCCAAATTTCTTTAAATGGCTTCTCAAATACATTACCTAGACTATGCCTTTTTTGAAATTCTCTTTGATTGGCTTCATTACCTACACAGCAAGGGATTACGTGTCCTGTTACGAAAATAAAGGGCATAATCCAGACAGTGCAATCATTTATTGGGCGCCGTTCGGACATCGGAGGTACATTTTTATTCCAACCTAAGTTCAGGTGATATTGTTTTGCCTTTTTTTCAGCTTCTATGATTAAATATTCTGGAATATCTGTAACGCAGTTGGCAATCTCTTTAAAACCATGGAGCAAAGAAGTGAAACGGATATTGCCAGTTATACCTATTTTATGTGCGAGATCAACATATTGTGGAATTTCGTGTACATTACCTTTGGTTGCTATAAAATGCACATCTAATTGCGGGAAATGCGATTTCATTTTTTCTTTTAAAGTAATAAAATTCTTGATGTTATTGATAACTGTATCAAAATTGGCCCCCACTCTGATTTTTTCATACGTTTCTTTTGTAGCTGCATCCATGGATAATATAAGCATATCTATTCCCAATTCTATGAACAATTTTGCTCGTTCTTCAGTAAGAAAACAAAAATTATCATATAATTCTACAAACACATTTTTTGATTTTACATATTTAAGTATTTTGATAAAATCAGGATTAAGAAAACTTTCGCCTATCCCTGTAAGACCTATCCATTTAAGATGCGGAAATTGATCAAAAATAGATTTAAATTGTTCAAAAGTCATATTTATTCCAGGTTCTTTCCAATAGGTGTGCTCGCAAATAGTACATTTAAGATTACATTTAGTTGTTAATTCAACTTCAATGAATGGAGGATAAGGTACGGTATACGGAAACAACCATTTAAGAAATATTTTTCTTAATAATGAATCATCGCGGTATAAACTATGAAACCATAAATAATTATAAGTATATCTTACTCCTTTTTTTCTAATCAAAAAAAATGCTTGTTTAATCTTTTGATAATTTCTTTTAATACTTTTATTCATATTCAAAAAAGCAAAGAGTATTACTTATAAATGTTACTAATCAAACATCTAGATACTTTTTGAAGATATTGTTTTACAATTCATAATATTTATAAATTAGATTTCGGATTGATTAATTGATGAAAATATGTTATATATCTGATGTTATTGAAGGTTTTCACGAGAAAACCGGAGGTGCAGGTCAAGCCGCTCGCCGAGTATTAAATTTATTATCTGAACAAACTGATTTGAGTATAGATGTTATTACTTTACCTTTTGCTTTAAATTCCCCTACAATTAAAAATACCTTCTTCCATAAAATATACTCTTTTGAAAATTATTTTGGAAAAACAATCGGCGCGATACTTACTTTATTGATTCCATGGAACCTATTCATTTATTTTAAAGTAAACCGATTGTTTCGAGAAATAAAACCTGATGTAATTCATCTTCACCATTTTACTAAACTGTCTTTTTCCATTATCTCTGCTGCAAAAAGAAATAACATTCCGCTTATTCATTCAATCTATGATTACTGGTTTTTGTGTCCTACTGAAATGATGTGGATTCCTGCGGTAGGTTTTTGTAAATTGGGCAGAGGAAAACAATGTAGATATTGTTTGCGAAATAGAAAATTGGGTTTAATACAGTACTTAATTTGGTTTTTTAAAAAACCTATTTTCTCCTATTTTTTATCTCAAATAGACCAATTTATAGTTCTTTCTGAATCATCGAAAAAAATTCTAGAACTATCGGGAGTATCTAGTAACTGTATACATACAATACGAATTCCATTAAATTTTTCAAAGAAAACTTTGATACCTACGCCTATACCGAATAAATTATTGTATGCTGGATGGATACAACCGCACAAAGGATTACATATTCTCATACAAGCCATGAACCAAGTAATTAAAAAAGTTCCTAATACTATTCTTACTATAATCGGCAGCGGAGAAGAAAATCCGTATTATTTTAATAATATAGTTTCATTAGTAAATCAATATAAATTAAATTCGAACATTGTTTTCAGTAAAAGAAAGAATACTGAAGAATTTAATCAAATATTCATGCAATCCTCGGTAATAATTATTCCTGAGCAATGGGAGAATATGTCTCCGTTATTGTTAACTGAAGCAATGGCGGCTTCAAAGCCAGTAATTGCTGCTAATGTAGGAGGAATACCTGAATTGATTGAGAATAATAAAACAGGGATTTTATTTGATTCTCAAAATGTAACAATGCTGGCTAATAAGATAATCTGGGCATTAAAGAATCCGTTATTAATGCAAAAAATGGGAAAGAACTCAAAATTTAAATATGACTTGCTCTTTGATAACAAAAAAATATTAAAACATTTGGAAAAAGAGTACTATTCGGCGATAATATGAACAAATGGAATAAACAAGGGATTAAATGTGTAATTATCTGTGGAGGCTTAGGCACACGATTGTTTCCTTTTACGGTTAATAAACAAAAAACTATGATTGAAATAAAACAAAAGCCATTATTGGGGGCAGTTATTGAGTTTTGGCAACCATTTTGTGAGGAATTTATTTTTGTGACAGGATTCAAATCCCAAGAGGTCATAGATTATATCGCTTCGATTCCCATAAAAAAAGTAATATTAGAAGATAATGAAATGAAAGGCATTGCTAATGCACTACTGCAAACAGAAAAATGGATAACTGATAAATGCATAGTTATTCTTGGTGATTGTCTTATATCTGGTCAAATAGATATTCCGCCGGATATGGATAAAGGAATAGGAATTTATGAAACTACCAATGAACAGGATATTAAACGAGCATATTCCGTGAAACTGAATGAAAATAATTTGGTTGGTTTTGTAGAGGAAAAACCTCAAAAAATCATAAATTCTTATTGTGGAACGGGATTTTATTTTTTGGATAAATCTTTATTTGACTATATTCGCAATACGTCTATTTCGGCAAGAACCGGAAAAATAGAAATAACTGATGTGATACAAACCATGATTAATGCAGGAGAAAAAATTTCTCCAGTAATGATAAAAGGTAATTATTTGAATGTAACCTTTCCCGAAGATCTTCAACGGGCAGAATCTTATTTTTTTAATTAGTAAAATATACTATTGTTATTGTGCGCAGGAATATAATTAATTTTTAAATTGTTTCTTTATATAATTCAATAGTTTGATGAGTAAATCTTTTCCAATTAAACAATCTTGATTGAGATAAACCTTTTTTAATAAGTTGTGATTTGTATTTGTCGTTTTTAAGAATATTCAAAATGCCTTCCGCGATACCTTTAATACTGAATGGATTAACTAAAATACCTGCGTCACCTACAACTTCAGGAATAGATGATGTGTTGGAAGAGACTACAGGACATCCACACTTCATTGCACCCAGCGGGGATAGTCCAAAACCTTCGTATAACGAAGGATATACAAGTAATTCGGCAAGATTATTTAATACTGGCAAGTCTTCTTCAGGAACATATCCAGTAAATATAATATTTTCATTAAGTTTTAATTTATTTATTAATCGGAAAACTTCTTTATATTTCCACCCTTTTTTCCCGGTAATTACTAATTTTAATTCAGGAAATTCTTTTCGAACATTAACTAATGCTTGAATAACTCTACAAATATTTTTTCGGGGCTCAAGCGTCCCTACAAATAGTATAAATTTAAAAGTTAGATTATATTTCTTTTTTATTTTATTCAATACTGCTTTATCATTAATAGGTTTATAATAATCAAAATGCCCTTCTTGAATAACCGTTATTTTATTTTCAGGAATATTAAAAAACTTAAGTATATCTCTTTTTGTACTATTTGAAACCGCAATAATTTTATCAACTTTATTAAGAATTAATTGTAGACCTATTCGATGATGAATCCAAGTAAGCAGACTGTGTGTTTCGGGATAGATTAGTGGAACTAAATCATGAATTGTAATGATTTTCTTAAAATTGGATGGAAGAAAAAATGGGCCTATTTGTGCAGTTTCATGAACTAAATCTAGGCGGTATTTCCTTAAAATAAATGGCATTAAGATTACTTTTCTAATTTCCCTATAGAATGGAAATCTTTTCAGCGGAATAAGTATTTCTTTTCTATTTTTATATATTGAATCACTGCTTTTTTTATGATGAATTAAATAGTATTTATTTTTTTTATCAATTTGGAATATGTTTTCAACTAAACTTCGAACATATGTTTGAATTCCGCCGGCATTGTCGTCGATTGCATCGGTTATTATTCCTATTTTCATCTGATTAATTTGAATATTTTAGGATATATAAAGATAGAGGATTATTAATCAATAAGGGGTATTATTCTTTTTTTTTAATACTGCTACTAGACTTACTCCAAAAGGAAAATCAATTCTTAGATTGATACAAAGATTCTCTATGTATAGTAGATATGAATATATTATTGAACTATATGTTGACATGGGTCGAATATCTGATTTAATTTGAGAAATATTCCTTTTTAAAATCTTTGTCAATGCAATCGGTAAAAAAAGAAAAGAATTCCAATAAAAACTTCTAATTATCTTCAATCGAGTTGTTTTTACAGCGGAATATAACATTTTTCGATTATACCGTCTATAATGCTTATTCAATTCATCATGCGCGCTCCACAAAAAATTAAATGCAGGCACAGTGATAATGACTTTTCCTGTATCGGTCAAAATTCTCTCAAGCTGATTCAATACCGCACTATCGTTTGGAATATGTTCCAAAACATCTAAAATAAGAATTACATCGAATGAACCCCTTATTTCATCTACGCTATCAAAAATAGGAATGCCTATGTTTGTTTTCATTCCTTTTGAAGGTTCAATGCCGCTAAGATTAATAAAACCCTTCTTTTTAAGCATCAATAGATTAATACCTGATCCACATCCAACTTCTAAAATTCGGGCGGTTTTCGGTAAATTTTTGATTAGCTGGTAAATCATTTTTCGACGGCAGATAAACCAAGGATGCGTTTGTTCAGCAATCAAGTATTCCTTTTCGTAATTAGAATCCATAATCTAAATATACCTCGACAATCGTGTTTTATAGTACTCTACAGTTTTTTCTAATCCTTCTTCAAATCCGATTTTAGGCGTCCAACCAGTATGTTCTTTAATCTTAGCAATATTTGAAATGTAATCCCCTGTTTCAACATTGGCGTAATCTTTGGGCCAGGGTTGTAGACTGATTTTACCACGACCAACACTTGTAATTATTTGATTGGCCATATCTATAAATCGCGTACCTGCGCCCGAGCCGATATTGTATATTTGACCTTTGCTTGCGGGAGTTGCGCCGACTGCAATAAATGCTTCAGTAAGATCATCAACATAAATATAATCACGCAACTGTAATCCGTCACCAAAAATAGGAATATCTTTTCCTTCCATTGCAAGACGTAAAAACCAATTAACCATACTATAATGATGATGTTTCATCTGTGATCGAGGACCATATGGATTTGCAATTCTAAAAACAACAGTATCCATTTGATAATGCCTGTTAAATGAAATACAATATTTTTCTCCTGTTAACTTATGAATAGCATAAATACTCAATGGTTCTGTTGGATGACTTTCATCTACGGGATTACGAATTATACGGCCGTATTCGAATCGTGAGCCAGAAAAAATAATTTTTGCATTAGGCGACCCTTCCTGGCATGCTTGTAACACATTAAGACTGCCTAAACAATTGATATCCATATCTAATTTAGGATTGCTCATACTAATGTTATGCCCTACTTGCCCTGCAAAATGAAAAACAAAATCCTGACCATGCAATAGTTTGTCCATAGATGATTTATCTCTAATATCGGTAACATTGATCCTAACGTGTTTTTCGATTCCTTCAATATTTGTATCATTT
>Ga0066639_10000391_pt1 | contig 37754 bp, 39 predicted proteins | sample CryGeyCG2114_010_2_FD_59504 | JGI IMG/M metagenome (GOLD analysis project Ga0066639, IMG submission 59504) | Groundwater microbial communities from aquifer - Crystal Geyser CG10_big_fil_rev_8/21/14_0.10 | ecosystem: Environmental > Aquatic > Deep subsurface > Groundwater | place: USA: Utah...
TTACATAATCTGTATAGCTCATGATTATTCGTGCCACTTTTTTAGAAACATTAGGGGATGTGTAGTCCGCGGGTATAGAGAATTCTCGAACTTCCCTATTCTGCTGTGTTGCATATTCAACCGCTTGGAGCACTCGCTCTGGGTTTAGACCAGCCATGATTACTGCAGACTCGTCCATTGCTTCAAGTCGCTCGTGCGTTTCGCGAATATTTACTGCGGGAAAATTTAAAATTGCTGACTCCTCACTAATAGTTCCACTATCAGAAATAGTGCAAAACGCCTCACGTTGTAACGTTATGTAATCAGAAAAACCAAGAGGTTTGAGCAATTGAACTTCTTTGGGAAGTTTGATTTTTTCATCTTCTATACGCTTGCGAGTGCGAGGATGGACTGAAAAAATAATGGGGAATTTGTATTTTTTTGAAAGAGACTGAATTGCAGAGATTAACTTTGTGAGAGATTCCTTTGAAGATACATTTTCCTCTCTGTGCGCACTCAAAACAAAATATTCATGTGGCACAAGTTTTAAGTTTTCTAGAATTTGAGATGAATCGAATGAACTCTTGTGTGCAGTAAGAACTTCAAACATGGGCGAACCTGTTTTTATTACGCGATCAGGTGAAAATCCTTCACGCAAAAGGAAATCTCGAGCACGACTACTGTAGACGAGGTTTATATCAGAAATATGATCTACGATGCGACGATTGATTTCTTCAGGTACACGCTCATCAAAACAGCGATTACCAGCTTCCATATGAAACACGGGAATCTTGAGACGTTTGGCCGAATACGCCGCTAGAGCACTGTTTGTGTCTCCGAGAACTAGCAATGCGTCAGGATTTTCTTTTTCAAGAGCTTCACTTGATCGAGCGATGATGTTCCCTACTGTTTCGGCAGTCGTCTTCCCCGCAGAGTCAAGAAAGTAATCTGGCTTTCGAATTCCGAGTTCATTGAAAAAAATTTCACTTAATTCAAAATCGTAGTTTTGACCGGTATGAATAATGGTGTGATTGAAAACACGATCTAGTTCCTTGAGGATTTCAGAAAGTCTAATGATTTCTGGACGAGTTCCAACCACAGACACGACATGTAATTTACCCATATACTAAATATTATACATTCTGTGGATACGTATCAGGATCCTCTTTATTATAAATTTCATTAGCCCAAAACATCGTCACCAAATCTTCATTTCCGACGTTTACCAAACTGTGGACTGTAAATGTTTTTGTGTCTACAAATGAAGGTGTACCACCAGAAAGTTTATATGTGACAATTTCTTTTGAAAAAAGTTTTCTTACATTCATCTCAGCATTTCCTTGCAGTACAGTGAAACGTTCCATTTTCCTCGTGTGCCAATGATTACCTCGAGTCTCACCTTTTTTGGTAGTAGAAGAAAAAACCATCCCATCTCCTTTATGGTGGAGTATCTCAAATAAATCCCCTCGCTGATCAGAGTGAACATGAAATGCATGCGGATAGTAGCTGTCAGGAAGATATGATTGAAAAGTATTGAAGAGATGTTTTTGAAAAAGAGAGTGGGTGTGAGGGATATTACCATCAGTATATTCTTTGTTGAAAGAGGCAAGCATGGCATACACATCCCCTATTGATAACTTTTCTCCTTCTTCAACCACAAATTCACCGTGCGCGGTATTCATACTGTATTCATATAATATTCTTGCAACATCTTGTGCATAAATAAAAATTCGCTCAGCTCCTTCATTAATTTCTGAATCCCTACCCTCAATTAAGTCGGTCGCGAATGTAGCAATAACCGAATTATGATGTGGTCGTGCATATTCACCAAAAACATTAGGAATGACGAGGACCGACACTGGAACTTTTGCCTGCAAACCCCACGCAAGAAGCGCTTCGCCCCCCTCTCGTTTTGAGCGACCATATCCTGTATCTTGTTGAATTTGGACAGTAGATGAAAAAACAACGGACGGAGGATTGGTGGAGCGCTCAAGTGAGTGTATAAGCAAGTCTGTTAACGTTTTGTTAACTTTATAAACCTCAGAATCATCCCCTCGAGTAGCGCCAGCAAGGTGAACAACAACATCTACCTTTTCAACAAAATCATTGAGTTTCTTTTCATCTTGAAATAATTCACGACTCCCCACAATAAATTCAGTGTGGTTAATTTTAGTCAAATACGCACGCAAATGAAAACCCAAAAGACCATCTGCGCCTGTAATCCCTATTTTTTTCATGAGTGGAAAGAATCGTATTCTTCTTTAAACTCTGGTACGGAGAGTAGGAGTTTTTTTATTTGCTCCTTAGAAAGTCTTTCTGTGTTTTCTGAGGTGTACCCTTCATCAGGAAGGCCGTTGGTATCTCCTTCAAAATAGTACTTTCTCACATCAATATCCATTGTTTCCGGTTTAATGCAGTAATAATTACCACAATCACGAGTACGGGGGCGTTCTTCTTGAGAAATAAGTGATTCGTGCGCTTTTTCTCCTGGTCGAATTCCGATTTCTTTAATCCCAGGCGCATGATCAAACATTTCAACAACCGCCTCAGCAAGATCTCTTATAGTTGCAGCTGGAGCTTTGCGAACATATAAGTCGCCAGAGGCTCCTTCCGTTAACGCATAGAGAACTAAGTCGAGAGACTCCTGTAGCGTTATCATGCAGCGCGTCATGTCACCGTTCGTTATGGTGAGAGGTTTTCCGTTCTTTATTTGCTCAATAAACAAAGGAATCACTGAGCCTCGGGTAAACAATACGTTTCCATATCGAGTACCGCACAAGATTGTTTTATTATTTGTACGACGCGCTGCTGCGGTAATCAAACGCTCCATTAATGCTTTTGTCATGCCAAGTACGTTAATGGGGGTACACGCCTTATCGGTTGATAAAGCAACAACTCTTTCTACTCCATGATCAATAGCACTATGAAAAACATTCTGACTACCTAACACATTGGTTTTTACCAACTCTTGTGGGAAAAATTCACCCGTTGGAACTTGTTTCAATGCTGCCGCATGGAATACAAAATCAATCCCCTCCATTACATGATCAACCCGCTCGCGATCTCGTACATCTCCGATGTGGAACTCAAGCAGCTCACTTGGGATTCGATTTCTCATATCAAATTGCTTTTGTTCATCCCGACTAAAAATAACTATCCGCTTTGGCTTTAGTGGAAGAAGTGCGTCTACTGCTGCACTACCAAAAGAACCGGTTCCTCCGGTTATCAATATTGATTTCCCCTTGAGAGAATCTGCGTAGGAAAGGAGTGGATTATCCATCTTTGCCATGATAGCAAACCGCTTTAACACCAACAACTACTCTCTCACACGAGCAGCTAGAATAATTTGGCGACCAAAAATTTTGAGAAATGGAATTTTGGCAATGCATTTTTCTAAGGTAAAAGTAAGCCATCTAAAAATACCTAGGGAGTTAACTATGTGAATGATACGTCCAATCTTAGGCCCGTCTATAAATGCGGCGCCTCCTGTGTATTCTGTTTCAAATCCTGCTGATTCGACTAATTCTTTAAATTCTCTGATTGTAAATTGCCACACATGCGCGTCACCATGAGCGGCAATTCCTTCCATTGAAAAATCAGTAAGAGGAGTGAAGGGAAACGGACGGAACCCGTTCATAATACGTTTATAAAGCGTTCCGCGAGAATTCCAGTTTGGAACAGTAAACACTACTATTCCGTTAGGACTTAACACACGGTGTATTTCAGCGAGTAAAATTTTGGGATCAACGACATGTTCAACAACTTCCGAGCAAATAATCTTTGAAAATGAATTATCAGGAAAAGGAAGTTTTTCAGCATCCACGTGGAAAAATTCAGTATTGGTAATGTTATGTTCTGTAGCAAACTGTTCTGCTGCATCTGTAAAGCTTTTCGCTATATCGACCCCTACTCCTTTTTTAATATATGGTGCTGCAGAAAACACCTCGTGTCCTGACGCGCAACCGATATCGAGAAGGACATCATTTGAATTAAGATGTAGCGCACGAAATATTTCGTGTTCACGTGCACGTCCAACTAACCCAACAACATTCCGCAAATCATATTTATCGGTCAGATATGCATGCGATTTGCGCACTGCAAAGTCTTCCCACATTCCTTCATAGTCACCTTTAATTTCCATATCTAGGTACCTACTATACCATTCAAGAAAAGGAAAAGTTTTCTACCGAGAACAGAAATATCGAAGGTGTTTTCGGCTAATAAGCGCGCACTCTCACCAAATTTTTCACGCGTATGAGGGTTTTGTAATAGTTGTAAGGCTGTGTACACACCCTCTGCGTCTTCTGGGTCTACCACAACGCCATTCTCTCCATTTTTGATATATGATTCTATGTCACTCACGCGGCTCACAATGAGCGCTTTTCCCAACGCTGCGTATTCAGGAAGTTTGGAAGGAAATGAAAACTCGGTAACCATGTCTGAAGGTCTCACGACGGTTAGAACATCAGCGGCGGCGAGAAGTCCTGGAATAGATTCGTGTGATTGTTTGTCGAGAATATACATACCCTCGGCCACATCATGTTTGTCAGCATACGCACGAACATCATCGATACCAGAACTTGCAATAACCAGAAACTTCACAGAGTCAGGATTCTCTTTATATAATTTCTCAAAAGCTGTGAGCACTGTACCTAGTCCCTGATACCATTTTGTATTTCCCGCGTATGCAATGAGCAACGCATCCCCCTTCCACTGTGCTATTTCTTCGTTAGGTGATATGTGAGGTGTAAACAACGAAGTATTCACACCTACGGGTAGCGTCAACGACAACGGGACGACATTTTTGTAATACTGTGTGATCGTTTCTGATACTGATGTACTAAAAGAAAGAAATCTACAAAACAAGAGTTCTATTTGTTCGAGAAAGAAAGTGTGTAGTGAGAAGCGCTGTTGGTATACGTGTTCTTCTTGAAGTCTGCGACTGTGAAAATCAACACCGACATGCGCTTGAGTTAGCAATCGTACAAACGGAACGAACCACAAGCCTGCGCTTGTTTGAAAATACACAATTTCAATACCGTATTCTTTAACAAATTTTACGAGCTGGAAACCACGTTGTAATGGTGATTTCAGCACAACCGCGTGGGTGTTGCTCATGCCTGTGGGGACGTCGTATCCCGCGTAATACACTTCGGCACCATTCTTTTGTAATTGCTCAATCATGTTACGGGTGCGTATTGGTGTGCCCTTTGATTCGAACAGTTTTCCTGAAAAATAAACAAGAATTTTCATATTCTATTTTGCTTCTTTATGCGCAGACAGTCCATTCAATACACGATACACCTCTTACGCTATTGCAAAATTTCTAATATACGCATAGATCACAGTCCGTGAATTTCTAGTTCCGATTGCACAAGGATTTTTACTAGTTCGTTAAAAGTGGTTTTTGCCTTCCAATGAAGTTTTTCTTCTGCCTTGCGCGTATCAGCAATAAGACTGTCAACTTCGGTGGGGCGTAAATAACGTGGATCAATTTCTACATATTGTTCCCAGTCAGAAATACCGACATGCGCAAATGCTGCCTCGACAAATTCTTTCACTGAGTGCGATTCACCAGTCCCAATAACATAGTCTTCCGGTTCATTCTGCTGAAGCATGCGCCACATTGCCTCAACATATTCCGGCGCATAACCCCAATCTCGCTTAGCGTCCAAATTCCCAAGAAATATTTTCTTATCTAGCCCTGCTTTTATGCGTGCAACCCCTCGTGCTACTTTTCTAGTAACAAATGTCTCCCCTCTACGCGGCGATTCATGGTTAAAAAGAATCCCATTTACTGCAAATAAATTGTACGCCTCACGGTAATTCGATACCATGTGGTAAGAAAAAACTTTAGACGCTGCATATGGACTCCGTGGATGGAATGGAGTTGTTTCAGATTGAGGCGGTAAAGAACTTCCAAACATCTCTGATGAAGAAGCTTGATAGAACTTTGCATTCTTGCCGGCCCCTTCTGTGTATGTTTTGAATGCCTCAAGGACACGGAGTGTACCGAGACCAGTAACATCCGCGGTGTACTCAGGAATATCAAACGAGGTGCGCACATGTGATTGTGCAGCAAGATTGTATATTTCATCAGGTTGTACTTTGAAAAGCAAGCGCGAAAGAGTGCTTCCATCTGTTAAATCACCATAATGGAGAAGCAAACGAACATTTGTTTCATGAGGGTCTTGAAAAATTGATTCAAGACGTCCTGTATTAAAACTTGAGGATCGACGTATAACACCGTGCACTTCGTAACCCTTTTCAAGTAAAAGTTCAGCTAGGTATGAACCATCTTGACCAGTAATCCCAGTAATAAAAGCTTTTTTCATCTATACAACATTATACGAGAATTGACAGTGAACGCAAAGCTATAAACGATTGTCACGACGAGTATATGTAATATTCTTGAATACACGATAGAACATGCGTTTAAAAAACGCATATGTTTGAGGAAAACGCGTTCGTAGATACGTAAACGGAGGTCGTGATGTAATGTTTTGGATTCGTTTTACGTTAAGAACAGAGAGTCCGTGTTTTTTGTGCACCGAGTCAAGTTCATGAATAAATTTATCTTTTTGCGTAACTGTTTTGGATTGTTCCCACAAGCGGAAAGTAATGAATGGTTTCGCAATATGTTGTGCAGTGCCCTGCATAAGTGCACGTATGAGAAAATCATAAAACATGACAAAGTGTAAACTTTCATCTAATAGCCCAATTCGGGCAATAAGTTGCTTCCTATAAAAAACACTGGGATCAATAATCCTAGAAAGCGTAGTCGTCATTTCCTCAAGGCTTATATTCCTCGATTTTTGCAAGGTCCTAATCCCCGTGTTCTGATGCAGGAAATATCCGTCGCCATGGACCATATCAATTTGGGGATGTTCCAAAAAAAATTTGGCAACTACTTCAAAAGTCCCAAGTTCATACTGATCATCAGAACTTAGAAACGTAACGACGTCTCCAGTTGAACGCTCTAACCCCTTATTGATAGCGTGTGATTGCCCCCGATCTTTTTCAGAAATCCAAAAAAATTGGACATTATTGCACCGGATTGGATATGCACCATCCGCAAGGAGCTTATTATAGCTCTTGAGAATATCCACTGTTTCGTCAGTAGAACCTCCATCAAAAATAAAATATTCTATAGAAAAATCACCTTCCTGTGATAGTACACTTTCAAGCGTGTCAGCAATGAATGCTCCTTGATTGAAAGACGGGGTAACAATTGAAAATTTCACTCGTAGCAGAATATCATATACTTATCGACGTTTATGTTACAATAGTTTTCGTGAAAATCAATACGTTACAAATACCAGACGAAACCTACCGGTAATGTTAGTGTTGAGTTAACAATGGAAACTAATTCAAAAATATATATTGCAGGACATCGAGGTATGGTAGGATCTGCCACTCTACGCGCTCTAGAGCGTCAAGGATTCAGTAATATTATTGTAAAAACTAGAAAAGAGTTGGACCTTTTAGACCAGCAACGAGTAAATGATTTCTTTAAACATGAAAGACCAGAATACGTGATAGACGCAGCAGCTCGTGTGGGAGGTATTAAGGACAGTATGGAACACCATGCTGATTTTCTTTATGAAAACCTGCAGATTCAAAATAATATCATTTGGGCTTCGCACCGACATGATGTGAAGAAACTGTTATTTCTTGGAAGTAGTTGTATTTACCCGTTGAACGCACCACAACCAATGAGAGAGGAATACTTACTCACTGGAAAATTGGAACCTACAAACGCTGGTTACTCGATAGCAAAAATCGCCGGTATCGCACTGTGTGAAAAGATTTATGAACAATATAATAAGCCGTTCATTTCTTGTATGCCAACAAACATATACGGAGAAGGGGATAATTTTAATCCCTCCTCATCTCATGTTATTCCTGGCCTTATGCATCGCATGTATAAAGCAAAAGAAAACAATGAGAGCGAAATTATAGTATGGGGGAGCGGCACAAGTCGAAGAGAGTTTCTCTATGTTGACGATCTTGCGGACGCAATTATTTTCCTGATGAATTCATACGAAGGAAAAGAATTTCTTAATGTCGGTACGGGCATAGACGTTTCCATTCGCGAACTTGCTGAACACTTAAAAAAAGTAACTGGATTTACAGGCAAATTGATATTTGATACTTCAAAACCAGACGGAATGCCTAAAAAACTTTTAGACGTGAGCAAACTTTCTAAACTTGGATGGCAATCTTCTACAAGTCTTGATGAGGGGCTCATAAAAACATACTCATGGTTTCTCGAAAATATCGCAAAAAGAATGTAAGATAATCTAAATGACATGAAAGATATTATCGAACGAACAACCTGTCGAATTTCTGGTGAACCACTTATACCGTTATTCACACTAGAACAATTGCACATCTCTGATTTTATTCCGCCAAATGAAGATCAGCCTGAAAATATACAAAAGGTAGAGTTAAAAATGATGTTGGCGCCCACGTCCGGCTTGGTTCAACTCGCGCACACAGCTTCTCCTGACGATATGTACCGACGATATTGGTATCGGTCAGGAACTAACGCCACGATGACAAAAGAACTTAAAAATGTTGCTGAGAAAGCAGCTCAATTAGCACATCTAAAGAAGGGTGACGTATTTTTAGATATTGGATGTAACGACGGAACACTCCTCAAATTCGTTCCTCCTGAAGTAGTCCGTGTTGGTTTTGATCCAGCACTCAATACCTTTTTGGAAAAAGAATCGAAAAAGCACGCGGACGAAGTGATAGTGGATTATTTTTCTCGTGAAAGCTACGAGAAAACTCGTTTTGGGAATCAAAAAGCAAAAGTAATTACCTCAATTGCGATGTTCTACGATTTGGAAGACCCAAATCAATTTGTAAGTGATGTAAAGAACACACTTGATGATGAGGGATTATGGATTGTACAGATGAGTTACTTACCTCTAATGCTAGAGCAACTTGCATTTGATAACATCTGCCACGAGCATCTCGAGTACTATTCACTCACTGCATTAAAATACCTTCTAGACCAACATCACATGTCCATTGTCGACTGCGAGATGAATGATGTGAACGGTGGTAGTTTCAGGGTTTATATTAGAAAAAACGAAGCGACGGAAAGTTTTTTTGCGAATGCTCCCTACCGTGACGTCGCAAAGATGCGAGTTACTCAGATGCTCGCCTATGAAAAATCGCTGAAGCTAAATCAGAAGCAAACCTACCTTGATTTCTTCGAGAAAATTAAAGATCTCCGAGATGAAACCGTTACATTCATAAAAAACGAGCGAGCAAAAGGAAAAACTATTTGGGGGTATGGTGCCTCTACGAAAGGCAATACTCTCCTACAGTGGTTTGGATTAGATAGTACTCATATTGAAGCAATCGCCGAGCGTTCTGAAATAAAATATGGACACCGGACTGTGGGAACAAACATTCCTATTGTCTCTGAAGCGGAAATGCGAAAGGTGCAGCCTGATTATTTATTAATTCTACCGTGGCACTTTATTCATGAATTTCGCCAGCGTGAATCAGGTTACCTTGAACATGGTGGGAAATTCATCGTCCCCTGCCCTACATTTGAGATCATCGGGAAGTAATTACCACTATTCACCTCTCAGATATCCAATCAATCAACCTATGGGTTCGATGCGACCAAGTAAACAAATAGGCTTTTTTTTGAGCAGCACGAGCAAATTTTTCAGCAAGGTTTGGATGCTGGCATAATTGAATTATCCCCTCAGCAAGCGCTTTAGGATTGTCAGGCGGGACAAGGAGCGCTGTATTTTCACCAGTAAGCTCACGCACACTGGGTAGATCAGAGGCAACAATTGGCTTTCCGGCCGCCATATATGCAAGCAACTTCATCGGACATGTAAAGGTAATTGAAACAGAATCATGCGCCGTATTTGGCAACACACACACGTCTGCTACGACAAGGTTATCAGGAAGTTCCCGGTATGGACGCTGGCCTAAAAATAAAACACGTGGATACTGTTTTTTTAAAATCTTAACTCTTTCATTGTCCCCACCGATAATAACAATAGTCACCTTCTCAACAAAATGAGACGCTTCAAATAACGTGTCGGTTCCCTTCCACCCATCAAGTGCTCCTACATAGAGTGCAACAAACGCATCTTTGGGAATACCGAGACGTGCTCGCGCCTTGTCTTTCGATTCGTGCTTCTTGAAGGAGTTGACATCAATTCCATTTTGAATGACGACGATTTTCTCCACAGGAACTCCATGAGAAACATAAAAATCTTTTGCGCCATCCGTTACAACAACCATGCCTGCCGCACGATGAGCTACGAATCGCGCAATCGGATTCCATGCACCGTCATGCGACTCCCACATCACATTTCGTTGCCCAGCAATAATTGCCAGAGCAGCTACAATCTCATCGCGCGAATAGATAATATCTCGTGACTTTTTTCTCGCGTACAACGCCGCAGGAATCGCAAATGAACATGCTTGAATAAAAAAACCAATCCTTCCTCCCCATCGTACAGTGTCCAGTGTGAAGAGTGTGCGAATGATAAAATTTCTCTCTATTGCGTAATATGTGAAAGGGTCTTCTATAATAGGTGTCTTGCGGCGCGGAACAACAAGTTCAACCTTTACTCCGGCATCGGCAAATGCTTCACATGCTTTTGCAATCTGTGCACCGTGCGCCTTTTCAGTTGGGAAACGTATGTTAGCAAGATAAAGAAGATTCATGGTTTGTAAACAAGAAAGTGAAAGGCACGGAAGTACCACGGTCGAAGAAATTGATACACTATAAGAACGCACATTGATACGAACCCGTTTCCAAACCGACGATATAACTTCTGCATACGAAGATCCTTAACCTCAAAACCGGCTTTATTGAAGAGTCTTTGAGCTTCTGGGAATGTGTAGTAATGCATCTCAGCAAGTCGCTGAAAATCACTTTTAGTATCCACAAGATACTTCTTATGCTTTCCCCAGAGGGAAATATAAGCATCTGACCATCGTCGCGGAAGCCAATTGACAAACGGGATATGGAAATGTGTATCGTACCAGCTAAAACGATTTGGGACCGAAATATATGCATATCCTCCGGACGCAAGGACACGAAACGTCTCTGAAACAACCTTCTCTGGGAATCTCACATGTTCAATTGTTTCAGAGAGATTGACAAAGTCAAAAGAACTTTCCGAGTATGGTATATTTTCAGCGTTTCCTTCAATAAGGTCAATACTAATCCCTAAATCCAAAGCGCGGGCAAGACCGGCTTTAACTTTTTCTGGATTGAGCTCTATTCCTGAAGCGCAAATCTCGTTGCGAGCACAATCTATCAAGAAAGTGCCGTCTCCGGCACCCACGTCAATAACCTGGCGACTTTTGAGATTAGGAACCATTTGCATTAAATGTTTTAGATGTGTCTGCATCATACTTGATGTGTTACTGGTGAATGTTTAAAAATAAAACGTTGAGAGATAATATATGTCCATACAGAAAGTACAAGTAATACAACAACCTGTGCAGGGAGGTACCAAACACTGAGAACGTCTGATAAAACAAAGAGTGCAATACCATTGAATACTAAATTTGATCCTTGGAGGAGAGAATACAGGAACATTTGCCAGCCGACACGGTCATGCATATTATCAGTAAAAGTCCAGAACTTTTGTAATGTAAAACTTACTATAAATCCAGCGCACCAGCCTAAAGTTGTGGAGAGAATATACCAAAGCCCGACATATTCAGTAAAGAAATATAACAAACCTACATGTGTGGACGCTGCCAATACACCGACGATGATAAAGCGTAACATTTTAAGCGGATCTATAGCTGAGCCCTTTAAGGTTCCCTTTCGAAATTCTTTGATGATTTTTTGAAACTCAGTACTCAAAAGGAGATTGTGTTCGGTATCGCGCAAAGACGAAAAATACCAACGAGAATTAGCACGCCTAACATGCCACTGTGTCAATTCTCCCTCTTGGACTAACCCAGGATGAAAAAGAATTTCTAGTGATGAACCTTTTAGTAAACTCATGCGCTGTAATATGGTAACGACAACTAGCAATGTCATTCGTCCAGAATATAACACACCAGCAAACCGTTCTGAGAATACTTGGACGCGAGATTTATTACACCAGCAAAGAAGCGAGAGTACAATCCATCCAAAAATCTGCCTCCACGAGACTAACGCTATACCAACGCTTGGCAGTGAAGAGACCTCATGCGGAACACGAATCGAAGTGACTCCAGAAACAGCGACAAGCTCATCAAAAATAAACGGCACCATGTGTACATGCTGGTGGCCGTTAATAGACGCAATAGTACCCTGCGTTCCAATTGTGTCTTTAACTTTTTTTATCTGAGCTTCAATTTCCAAACGGACTTGTCGGCGAAATTCTCCACGATATAGAGAGATAAGATATGCAAACCACAGCCCTCCTACCGAATATTTAAATGTGCTATTTTTTTTGACAAGCAAGGGAACAGTGTGGGGGCTAGAAACTGGTTTCCCTTCCGTTAGATTTATGTGTATTGAGAGTAAAAGAAATTTTTGCCGTTTTTGCCACTCCGCTAGAGCATATTCAAACGCCATACCATTCGGCATGATGCTAACATTAGTGACTGCACCAGCGTCCACTGTCTCAAGAATCGAATCAGAAATTGACTGCGTAAGGCCATAATCATCAGCCGTAACCACAAGGGAACGTGTCATATTCATACACTATGTATCTTTTTTATGTTTTACGAAAACGCTTCCGTAAACCTCTTCATCAAGAACATACCGAGGGCGATTTTTTACTTCATCAAAAATAACTCCGATGTATTCCCCAAGAATACCGAGAAAAAGAAGTTGAATACTTCCAAACACGGAAAGTAGTATGACTACTGTCGCCCATCCTGGGGGGAGTGTGCCATACACAAAATATTCAAAAACAGTATTGAGGGTGAATATAAATCCTAATAAAGCAGAGAGCACTCCAGCTACAATAGCTGCCCGCAAAGGTTTTTTACTAAATGACACTGCCCCTGAAATTGCTAAACGAACAAGCTTCGTAAATGAATATCCACTAACACCGGCAACACGTCGATTCGGTGTGAATGTGATAGTTGTTGACTCAAACCCAATCCAATGAGTCATGCCTCGTAAAAAAACATCTCGCTCTTTAATATGCTCCTTGAGAACATTGATTGCTTTGCGAGAAAGAAGACGAAAATCACTTGAATTCGCATTAATTGAAACATCGGAAATAACACTCATGAACCAATAGAAAAGACTCCCTGCGATTTTTCTTAGTGGGTTAATTTTTTCGCGCACACGGGTTGTATATACAATGTCGTTCCCATTTTCGTAGGCATCTAATAGTGAGGAGATTACTTCTGGCGGGTGTTGTAAATCAGAGTCCATAGTGATAACTACGTCACCAATTGCCCTTTCAATTCCAGCAAGTAATGCTGCTTGGTGTCCAAAATTACGAGAAAACTTCACAACACTTACCCGTGAATCTTTTTTTGCAATTTTTGAAAGTATCTCGAAGGTATTATCTTCTCCCCCATCGACAACAAACAAAACATCGACAGAATACGCGGTAATCGTTTCGAGTTTTTTTATTAATGCTGAGAAAAATTGCTCAATCCCTTCTGCTTCATTATAGGCGGGACATACAATCGTAAGAGTCTTCATAAAAATTTATCGAGTAGATTGACGAAGCACTACATAATGGCCAATGGACTCAATATCACTATACCCGAAAAAGTTTTCTGGTGCTTTTTCGTAAAGCGCACGTGTTGCAATGACTGTATCGACCTCGCCGTTCTTAAGACGTACTAGCTGCTCCTCACCAATAAGGTTTTCTGGATGTGGAGCTATATATTGATAGTAATTTCTATGAGGCAATAAAATAACTATTTCTGGTACGTTATAAAAGAAAACACTTTTACTGTCGGGTAAGGATGCAAGAACGGATTGTGTTTCCACTGTTCTTTTCCCATCATAATAATCCGCTACGTATGAGTGGAAAGCTACCTGATATAGCTGTACTCCAATTAACAAAGCCAGCACAGTATAAGGAACCCAAAAAAGAGTTCTTGGTGGGAAACGAAAAGCACGCACCAGTCGTGTAAATAGAGAAACTCCCGCATATGGTGCAAAAAGTAATGCTGGAATTAACGCAGGGAAAAGATATCGATACCATCCTGGAAGCCTCAAAAATGCAATTAAAACAAGGGTTGAGAAAGTAAAAATAACCAATTCTGCAATGGATATTCGCTTTTCCTTATCGCGAACATAAAGCGAAATCCCCCAAACAACTAAAGCAACAAAAGTATACGCAGGGGTAAGTTCAGTGAAAAAACGACGTACATTTTCGACAAGAAGGTGCGCTAATGATGTCGACTCATAAGGATTCGCATAAAAAGCAAGAACTTGGGAAAGTGAGTCTGCTGTACCAAATTGAAAAACAAACCATAGAGAGAGAGGAACTAAAAACGAAGCTAGACCTATAAAAAAACGTGGCCAAGTTAACGCAACTTCTTTAAAGCGAAACATCCAAACTAGAAGAACTGCAAAACCCAGAAGTAAAAATATTGGTTTTGTTGTAACACAAAGACCAGCAGCAGCCCCCGCAAGAGCCCATAACCAAAGAGGTTTAAAATTTCTCTTTTGAAGCACAACGAGAAACGTTAAAAACGAGAGGAGATACACGAGACCTGGCACTTCACCGAGTACACTTTTACCATTTCCATAAAGCATTGGGAGACTCACTACGAGTAATAAACTCCATGATGCAAACCCAGCACCAAACAGAAGACGTGTAAACGTGTACGCCACAATCCCGAAAAGTAACAAAAAAATAACCATGATCGACCGCCCCTGTACGACCCCAACTCCAAATAGCGTGTAAGAAATACTCACTGGAGCAATGAGAGGAAATCCGGCTGTAGATTCACTACCTGACACAAACTCACCTGGAGCAACCTGTAAAACTTGTCGTCCTTGTTCAGAAAAATTCATCGCCATTTGAGTAAAAAATCCTTCGTCATACCAAATTGCAGGGCTCTCCGAAAGGTGGAAAGTGCTAAAAAATAGCAGTACACAAAAAGCAAGAACTAGAATACTGTTATGGAATAAATTTTTCATTGAAATCTGCATAATACGCACTATACTTCAAGAAGATTAAGAAGTTCATCTACGTGAGTGTGTATGGAGAAAGAAGTCGCTGAGGTAGGAGCATGAAGTGCGAGCGGTTTCCGAACATTTTTTTGCAACATATGTTTCATTGCGGATGCAAGTTCTGATACATTGTTTGGTGGAATTAAAAAACCATTTTCCTCATTTTTTATAATATCAATAATACCTCCAATATTGGTTCCAATAACTGGAACACTGGCAGCAAGAGCTTCAATAAGGACAAGTCCGAAACCTTCACGACGTGAAGGGAGGATCAGAGCAATTGCTTTTTCAAAATAATGATTGAGTGATTTCTGTGAACCCACAAAAGAGACCCTTTCATCAAGATGAAGTTTCTGAGCAAGTTTTACGAGATTTTCTTTTTCTGGCCCATCTCCTACTATCACTAATTTTACTTCCTTAACTAAGGCGAGTGCCTGCAACAAAACATCGACACCTTTATCATACACAAGACGTCCTACATACAAAAAATAAGCTGGTTCTTGCTGAAAAGAGGAAGTAAATTTTTCAAGATAAATCCCATTTTTGATGACTCTAATTTTCTTTTTTTGTATCCCATGAGAAATAAGCGAATACTCTACGGCGCTTGAAACTGCAACAACATATGAGGACACATACTGAAGTACCCAATCGAAAAAGAATTGTCGACGTGATTTTACGGTGTCATATGTGCTATGTTCAAACGAAATAACGAAAGGAACACTCGAAATAAAACTCGCAATACGTCCAACGGTGTTAGCAAACCAAAGATGAGTCAACACTACATCTGGTTTTATTTTTCGCAATGATTTGAGCATTTCTAAAAATCCTTTTATATCGCGCATTCTTTTATAATCTATAAAAATTAGACGACTACTCGGTATAACAAGTTCAGATTTCATTTGAATATCTCCTGTATCTTCAAAAAAAATCAACCATACCTCATGGCCTCGTTCTTGTAGCTCTTGCACCTGATCAACAATAAGACGCTGTACACCGCCGATACTAAGATTCTGTACAATAACGAGCATTTTCATGTGATCCATTTCTTTAGAGCCTCTTTCATCAGTAAGAATTGGTAAATAAATGGGCGTTGTTCTGCTATAAAAGGAAGACGTTTTCCTCTACAAAACAAAGCAACCAGAACACTTTTAAATATGAGACGTGCTAGCGAACGAAATACATTAATATAAATTCGCACTAAATCAGCGAAATGGAACGGGTCATGGCGATTTAAGTCTAACGTAATATATGTATGCATTTTTTTTCGCACTTCAAGCTCACTCTCTGAAAGATCAGCGGGCACCAACAGACCGTGGTTCAGTGTCTGAAGTACAACCTCGTCAGACATGACAGGAATTTCATGTATTGGCTTCCTAAAATGTGACACTAATGAACGATGAAAAAACCTCACTTGACGGTTCGGGTACGAAGCAGAGCACGTAATCACATCGCCTTTGTATTTATAATGACGATTGACCCAATATACTGAAGAAATATTTTGCTGAACAATATTTCGAATAGAATCTATTAATGCAACACTCGCCTCTTCATCTGAATCGAGAAAAAAGAACCAGTCATACGATGCGGTAGTAAGTCCTTGATTGCGCACTCCACTAAAATCAGCGATACTCCCATCTGCACGCAAAAACTGCGTATCCTGTTCTATAACACGGGCACCGTATTCGTGCGCTATGTCGAGTGTCTCATCCCGCGAGCCTCCGTCAAGAATAATAATTTCAGCAAAATCTTTTACACTCTCTAATGCACGACGAAGTGTTTTAGCGCTATTACGGGTTAAAATTTCGACCGTTGCTGGAATTTTGTTGCTATTCATAACACTCCTTCAATGTGTCCCCTAATAAAACAAGAGAATGTTTTTGCATAACCCTCCCATGCAAATCAGAAGAATCCACTGGAAGTTCCATGCTGGACTTTATAGTTGAGTAGAGCGATTGCACACTAAGCGAATCAATTGTATAGACACTATCTACAATGTCATCAAATGCAGCGCTTGCAACAATCGCTGGAGTACCGCATGACATTGATTCTAAAACTGTTTTATCATAATTACCATCAGCGGTCAGATTAACTGAGAGAGAGTGCGCGGCATAGAGCTGTGGTGTCTGATTATTTTGTATTGGTCCTTTAAAATTAACCACCCCACTTTGAATGAGGTCACTGTATTTTTTTCGTAATGTATCGGTATATTCCGTATTCTCAGGACCTACAAGAGTGAGTATATCTACAACTCCTTCAGAGTGAAGCAACGCACACGCTTCGAGAAGAATGTGCACGTTTTTGGCGGGTGCGATACGACCTTGGAAATAAATACTTCTCGGTATTTTGACAACTTCAGGATGTGGTTTAAACACGTTTGTATCAATTCCAGCTGGCATACGTAAAGCATTTTTGTAACGAGCAGTATATGCAAATGGCGACGTGTGAAAAACCGTATTAGTAAACGGCTGAGCAATACGGAGCCAGAAACTACCAATGGTGTGGTTATACCAGAGTCCAATTTTCTTTCCAGTTAAGCGCCACATCCAACCGGCAAGGACGATATACTCTGGGTTCATATGCACGAACACTGCATCGTATTCTCGATGAAGTTTAGAAAGTAGAGAGTAGAAAGTAGAAAGTTGTTTAAACTTACTTGCTACATTTTCTTTTCCCAGCGAATGGACGGTGACATTTTTGGGGAGATTGTGTTCCCCCTCTTGAAGAGCTATCACATGGATATGTTCAAAGTGCTGTGCAAACTCTTCGACCCACCGATGAAAAAACCCAAGAATCGGATGATTTTTATCTATAGTCTGACACACGATGAGTAATTTCATATCAAAGATTCAAGCTCATTAAAGTCGCGAATAACGGGGTAACTTCCCTCTCCTCCTTCTCCATCACGACGCATTTCGTACACGCTCACCCACGGACATTCACTTTTAACGCTTACGAGATTTTCAAGTTTATCATCAACGAACACCGCTTCTTGATTCTCCTGTAAAAATTTCTTAACAACAGGACCTTTAAGACCCTTTTCAACATAGAGCGTATCTTTCCACTCAATGCCTGTAAGACTTTTTTCAACTTTCAACTTTTGAAAAGATTTATTACCGAACGTAATAATCACAATATTACTAGCGTGTTTTTCAAAAAACGAACGAGAATCAGGGAAGACACATTGAGTAAAATTTGAACCATCTACGTAATCCAATTTTGATGCAAGTTCAGCCCAAATTTTTTGACGTTCAAGAGAACCCGATTCAAATTGAGCAGCTTTATCAAGATATGTTTTAAATTCAGGGCGAGGGGCTAGTATTTCTTTCTCAAAAAAATCAAAATCAAAAATGGTTCTATCAAAGTCGAGAAAGAAAATCATAGGAGCGTTTCTATAAGCGTAGCAAGTTTTTGAGAATCGTGTCGAATGAGACTTCGCGTAAGTACGTCAGATTCGTCTCCATCAAACATCGTAGTAGATACAACGTCCGCACGAATTACTGCGGGGCTATTTTCTAAATCGTCTTCAATAGGGCACTCGCTTTCGCTTGCATAATACTCAAGAGCTTCCTGTGGAATATCGCCAGAGTTCACAATGATGTAATCTGGCTTCCTGCCAGCGTACCGCGTTATTTCCTCGACACACTTTGACGCGGTATACCCTTCTGTTTGACCAGATTTAGAAAACAAATTAACTACATATATCAATTTTCCTTTAGATGCTTGTATAGCTTCTGGAATACCGTCAACAACAAGATTTGCTACGGTGGACGCGTATAAATCCCCTGGGCCAAGAATAATCAAATCAGCGTCCGTAATAGCCTCTATTGCCCTTGTATACGCACGCACGGGCTCTTTGGTAGTAAGCTCTTTCACCCTTGAGCGCCCGACAACCACAGCATCAATTTCATGTTCTCCAACGAGCGATTCTCCATTTTCAAGATGGGCAACCAATGTGGGCGCAGTTTCAGACACAGGGAGCACCTTCCCACGGATTTTCAAAATTTTTGAAGCTGCTTCGATAGCTTCAACATCGGTACCGAGTACTTCGGTAAGCGCGGTGAGAAATAAATTTCCAAAATTATGCCCTGCTACATCACCTTTGGAAAATCGATGCAAGAACAAATCTCGAATAATAGACATGCCATTGTCTCCAGCGAGTGCAACCAGCGCTTGGCGCGCATCGCCCACAGGGAGAAAGCCGTACGCGTCACGAAGTCGCCCTGTCGAACCACCACTGTCAGCAACCGTCACTACCGCAGACAAGTCAATCTGAGGAATACGTTTCAAACCAGAAAGTACCACAAAGGTACCGGTGCCTCCGCCTATTGTTACGATATGTTTATTCGCCATATACTCCTTTGAGTAAGTCCAGATCCTTCCCCGTACTTCGCAAGAGCGTATTATTTTTCTTTTCCATCGCTTTTAGGAAATCGATTGCCTCACTATCTTCAGGAAGAAGTTTTTCATACAATTCACGGAATGCAGCAAAATCTTTAATGAAGCAGTGTCCTCCTGCCCCACGCCCCTGTACGTCGCCCATGTGCTCATACTGATGTACTGGCTGCATGTGGGAAAGCCCAATACGTGGGTCAGCACCAACATTGTGGGCAAGAGTGTCCCAATGTACACCGAATTTTTGCGCTAAATCATACAGTACATTCATAAATACTACTTTAGTGTAGAGAAAATTATTTCCCGCGTATTTGGTGATTTCAGCTTCAGGAGCGCTACACACAGAAACATAGGGGGCTTCAGGAAGCACCTGTTGAAGTTTTTCAGCTGCTTCTTTATACAAAGGATCATCAATGTGTGCAGAAGGGATACCGATAATAGTTCTGTCAGGAAAATCGATATCATGACGCACACTTGTTTCGCGCAAAAACTCAGGTGCGTGCATCACTATAATGTCAGGATGAGATTTTTGTAATGCATCGGTAGTGCCAGGAACCACTGTTGATTTAATAACAGCAATCTTTCCTTTCCCAACCAAACTCAACACATCGCGCAAAATGGAATCGTCAAAACCCTTAGGGGTAGTCGGCGTAGGAACTGCAATGAATACAATGTCGCATTCGGCGATTGCATCCTTATTTTTACTGTAGGGCTCTTCTTTCGCGTAGCGAACAATATCAAAACCGCGCTCCTCGAAATGGTCCGCAAGATTTTTCCCAATCCAGCCCTGTCCGATACATCCTAATTTCATTTGAGACATCATACCAAGTTATTCAATTTATTTCGCGCACTGCTCAAATGATGCTTTATAGGCATTGTAATACTCAGATTTTGTTTGTAATTGACCCACGGCCTTCATGTGTGCGTTATTTGTTAGTTGTGTACGAAGTTCTTGGCTTTGTAGCACTGCGGTGAGTGTTTCCGCAATATGCGAGACCTTTTTTGAAACTACTAATACATCGTCACCTCTGTTGTACACTTCCCCTACTACACCAACATCAGTGGTAACAATAGGGAGAGAAGCTAACCCTGCTTCAATTAAAGACAGTCCATATCCTTCAAAGCGAGAGAGGTGCAAAAATACATCAGCATGCTGATAGTACGCATGTGTGTCTTTCTTCCACCCTAAGAAATGTACTCTCTCACTCAGCGAAAGGTTTTGCGCTAATTCCTCAAGCGTAGTTCGTGATGAGCCATCACCGATAATATAAAGATGGGCGTCAGAGATACGTGCGAGTGCCTGTATCGCGAGATTGATTCGTTTTTCTGATTCCATTCGCGACACCATCAATACAATTGGATGTGTACCGTATTCCTGTGGTCGCTCGTGTGATGAGTCGTGAGATTCTACTCGGATTGGAAGAATGAATACGGGCTTTTTTCCTAACCACGATAGACTGCGTGCGATACGTTTTGACACGACTCGTATGCACGAAGCTTGCGAGAGAATAAAGAGCGATAGACACACTTCCCCAAAACGCCGTACAGAAGAAAAGGCATAGAATGTATTTAAAAAGTCAGTGTGTATCTGGACTTGGAGTGGAGCTTTAAGTGCATGCGCTATTCTCCACCCAACGAACCCCACAAAAAACGGATCTTGTGTGGTCACTAAATTTGTCTCCAGCTCGCGTCCTTCACGCATTCCTTCCCATAACGCATTCTTAAATGCGTCGCTTTTGGTGTTCCCGCCTGGGAAAAGAACGTGTACATTTTCAGAGAGATCAAGGGCACGACGTTCCCCCGTTCCCAACACAAGAATAGTGAGTTTTTGAGTTAATGCTCCGTATGAACGCATTCTTTCGGCTACGGGACTCGTAGAGTCAAAAATTTTGACATCCGTTGAAAGCATTAATACTCGCCTTGTACTATTCATATACTTTTTAAAACTACAGATGTCTCTTGCACCATGCGTTCAACTGTAAAATTCCCTACACGTTTTTTCGCGTTACCTGCAAGACGCGCCCGTGCTTCTGGTGACTGGAGCAATTTTTCAATACGATGTTCGAGAACTTTTTCATCATCTGGTTTCACTAAATATCCATTTACGTTATCTTCTATGAGTTCTGGATTTCCGCCAATTTTGGTTGTCACGATAGGAACTCCTACAGCAGATGCTTCAAGAAGTAAGTGAGAAAAACCTTCATAACGAGTATTCAAAACAAACACATCTGCTGCACGCATATACCGAAGTACGGCTGCGCGTTCAACGTTCCCTGCAAATATAACTGAGTCACTTACACCAAGTTTTTCTGCAACACGTTCAAGGTGTTCGGCTTGCGGCCCCGTTCCTACAATAAGCAACGTAAGGTCTTCAAATTTTTTAACAAGGTGTGAATGAACACGAATAAGTGTCTCAAAGCCCTTCCACGGCACAAGACGGCTCACTGAAATAACCAACTTTCCTTTGAATCGAAGCAACCCTCGGATGACTTGCTTAAGCCCTACTTGTTCTGGCTCCATGCCGTTATACACCACAACAATATTCTTTTTTGAAATTCCCCACTGCTGTACTATTTTCCCTAAATATTTTGAAGGAACAATAACTTTCACTGCGCGCCGCGCAACCCATCGCTCGATACTGCGCATAATCAGCGGAACGATAAAAATATCGTCGTCATCTTGGAACTGTTCAATTGTCCCCTCGTATTTAAATCTTTGAGTTCCTTGTTCCCACGCATAATCTCCCACCATTTTGAGGATGAATTTTTTCCTTGTCACAAGTGCCACCAACGCTGCGGGAAACCCAACAGAGAGAGGATCTTGGGCAAATATTATGTCGGTACTAAACGCGCGACGAAGGAGCATAAAAAAGTACACAATGTGGCGTACTATTTTTGGATATTTCCTCACTTCTCTAAAAGGCAGTACATTCACCTCAAACCCAAAAGAAGGGAGCTCTTCAAGAAGTGTTTTTGAATAGGTTGCAGGACCACCCCCTTCAGGCGGGAAAAGCCCTGTCGCTATAAGAATGCGCATAGAGCCACTATAGCAAAAAGCGCACTCATCAAGAATGCGCGAAATCTAGTATGATAAGAGGCATGCACGTTCTGATTTGTAGCCCACTCTACCCTCCAGATATTGAATCCACCGCTCTTCATGTAAAAGAGCTCGCACAAAGACTGAGCGCTAAACACTCAGTGACTGTCCTGACCTATGGTTCATATCCAGAGCATATTGATGGTGTTACCATTCAGGCCATTCCAAAAGACCTTCCTCTTCTGCAGAGGATGACCCGTTATACTATCGCTCTTTTCCGGATATCATCAACTGCTGATTGTATCTATACAGAAAACGGCGCGTCGGTTGAGCTTCCTATACTCTTAGTAGCGCTCATACGAAGAAAAAAAATACTCTTCCATATGGGTGATACGCGCTCAACACAGGCTGCACGTACTCATCTTTTCCGTGGCGCATTGCAAAAATTTGTAGCACTCCTCTCTTGCGACGTCATACACACATCTCCTCCAGCACGTCCAGAAATAATTCCATTCCTCCCCTTACCCGTGCAAGAATTTGAGATATACAACACATCATGGGACGAATACATAACCTTGTGTGAATCACGATGCGTATGAATAAAAATCACAACCTCGAAACTTGGAAAGAATATGTAAAAAAAGAATTGCATGAGGTACGCACTCTCATACAACACTATGGCTATACGCTTGCTGACGAACAGCCTCACAGTATGGGAGAGCGCTACGTAATGCGTGCAATGACCACAACGAGTGGAGAAAAATTAGTACTGGTAGGTCATGATTCGCACGGCACTAAAGTTATTATAAAAACAGCACACGACACCGAAGGTGTGCGGGAACTTGAACACGAACGCGCCACAAAAAAAACACTCAAAAAAATTCGTTTCGGGTATGAAATTTTTAAAACTCCGAAAGAGCTGCTCCATGTAATGTCAGACGGGAGAATCGTAGTAATCTACGAATTTATAGAACAAAAAAAGCCATTTCTGACATACTCTAACGAGGGACAATTTTACCAATCGCTTGGCGCTCTCAAAGCTCAAGAAGCTGCTCATGCAACCACACACACCCACCTGAAGGAAATTAAATCGACATTTGAAACATTTACTTCTGAAACGTACCTAACGTATATAGATGAATTTTATGCTGTTATCACTACGTATAATAAAAGTTTTACTAAAACGCTCGACAAGATAAAAACCTTCTTCCAAGAGAATAAAACAATATGTGACCAGTACGGACACTTCCTGACACACGTTGATTTCGTTCCTCATAATTTTCGTATAGCTGAAAATGGCATTTATTTGCTCGACTTTTCATCGTTGAGATTTGGAAATAAATATGAAGGATGGGCTCGATTTTTAAATTATATGTCGCTCTACAACCCTACTCTTGAGCAGTGGCTCGTAGCGTATGTTGAGAAAAATAGAACTGCGGAGGAACACACTTCGTTAAAACTCATGCGCCTCTATCGTCTCCTTGAACTCATTTCTTTTTATATAAAAACACTTGAAAAAGCAGACACTCAGCTCCATACACTTAACACTGCACGTATCTACTTCTGGTTTGAGGTGCTACAACATGTGTGGAACGACACCCCCCTCCCTGAAGAAATACGAAACGAATACAAACAAAAAAGAGATTCTCTCCGCACAGACGAAGAGCGATATCGGCAAGAACAACTGCACTAAGAGAGCGTTTTGAGACGCTCAACCAACGAGGCGTACTCATCTACCAGAGGATGGTTCCACGTGTCCTTTACCATAGCGAGCATCGCTTCTTCAAACCATATTTTTTTATCTTTACCTCGATTAAAATGGGTCCAGATATCTGAACCTTGCTTTTGATACCCCTCTAACAAATCTTCAGCATTGTGAATTTTATCAGCAACAGCAACAGCCTTTGCTCCTTCCGGTCCTGTGCGAACAGACTCTATATATTTCATTTTCTTTTCCTCCCATGGCAACGAGTCATCGTTAGTAACAGCATCTACAATAGCCATAACTTTTTCTCCCAATTCAACCCGCATCAGTTCTTCTGGATAGTCTGTATCTTCTAGTACGTCATGTACCAGCGCTGCGGCAATCACCTCTTCTGGAAACCCGTGCATAGCAAGCGTAAGCGCCACAGCAGTCGGGTGCATGCTGTATGGAACATCTTCCTGTTTACGCACCTGATTTCGATGTGCAACTGCCGCTATTCGTGCTGCGGTATTAAGTAGTGTGCTCATATCACCTTCCCAAACACCCTATCACGCATATCCCGAGCAATAACATCCCAATCATATTTTTCTAATACCATTGTATGAGCTGTATCCGTGACTTTTTTTGTTTTTTCAGGATTGTCTAAGATGTCCATAACAGCTTCAGCAATTTGCTTTGGGTCATCAACATCAACCGCCCATCCAGTGGTTTCTTTATCTGGATTACGCTTCTCATCAAAAAGATACTCAGCAATACCTCCTACTTGTGTGGTAACAACTGGCAGTCTGGCCGCCATTGCCGAGAGAAATGCGTGCCCTAAACCTTCAGACCTACTTGGACCGACAAAAATATCAGCCGCAAGCCGATACATACTCACAATTTCTCGATCAACAAAACCAGTGAATATCACTCGGTCTGCCACATTAAGTTCACGCGCTAAACTCTCAAGCTTTTCCCTTTCGATGCCATCTCCCACTAGCACCAATTTTATATGCTCTGGTAAGAGTACCAATGCTTTGATAGTTATGTCTGCAGCTTTTTGATGAACCAGCCGCGCAGTGTTCATTAAAATAACATCTCCTTCTTGTGCAAATGTTTTTCTCAACGCATCTATATCTTCTTGTTTGTAATCAGGATGAATCGAGCGCGGGTTCGCGCCGTCATAAATTAACTCGATATCACCTGTGTATCCGAGCCGAGGTGGCCATGTTGCCAAGTAGCTAGAGATAACTTGTATGAGACTTGCATTTCTGAAGCCGTACTTTAAAAGTGGTAATACTGGTTTTATATGCCATCGTAAAAACACTCGCTCAAAAGTATCGCCATCTTGAAGCGATAGCACATACGGAATTTTTACTCCAAGAAAACGCATGAGTACAATCGGGAAAAGCATATACGTCATCATCGCCCACAAAGCATCGAAGGTATGTTTTTTGTGCAAAGAAATAGCTTTGAGCGTTGCGAGAGGTATGAAGAGTGCTTTCGAAAGGTACGAAGCCCCGAACCCTACTCGATGCACCATTACATTTCCTAGCTGCTCCATTTTTGGCTGCGTCCTGTCATAGTGTTGGGTTATTAAATGAAATTCAATGTCATTAATCCTGTCCGTAGTGTCTTTTATTGCTGTCTCGGCGCCACTGACATGACTTGGATAATATGCGAGCGAGAAAATGAGTATCTTCTTTTTCATGGGCGAACTCCTTATGACGAAGTGTTTTTTATGTGTTCAATATAGCGAGCAAGTGTGTGATGCTGTTTCCACCCAAGCGACTGCAACTTTCGCGTGTCTTCGGCACCACTTGAACGAGTTGATTTTGTCGCAGGTGCAAATTCTTTTTCAAGACCAAACATGTTGGCAACATCGAGAAGCGAATATACTTCTTCTGCAGAAATCGCATACTCTTCTCTTTCTCCTTTTTCTCCGATAATGACAAGCGCTTCGACAGTGTCATCGACATGAGTAAATGCACGCGTTTGCTCTCCTGTTCCGTTTATCACACACGGTTTTTTATTTAAAAAACATTGCTTAAAAGTCTCAATGACCGTCCCGTATGTGCCATCAAACTGGCCTGCTCGTTCTCTCGGTCCATATACGTTATAAAAATATGCAACTGAATATGGAAGGTCGTACCACCTTCCATAATTATGAACGAGTTCTGTGTTCACCGCTTTACTCCACGAATAGGGGGCACGGTCCTTACCGGCCACACCATCTTCTCTTTCTTCTGCAAATTTAGTTGATGAGCCTACGTATACTAATTTACATCCGTGTGAGCGCCAAAATTCAACAACGCCAAGAGTCCCTACAATATTTAAATCAAACACTCTATCTGGCTCAGACAAGCTTGGTGCTACCCGTGAATACTCACCGAGATGGTATATGATATTGGGAGTTTCGGTAATGTGTTCAGCAATATCTTTCGTATGCCCTTCGCGATATTCGACACCATCAATGTGGTTTTCTATGCTCCCTGTAAAGTAATTATCAAGAGAAATCACATGGAACCCCTCTTTCAAAAGTCGTTCGCATAAATGTGAACCTACGAAGCCAGCTCCTCCTGTTACTACCGCCAACCCCTTTCTAATCATCCCGTTAGAAGTCATAAGCAAAAAAGAATTTTAACCTGTTTTTAAGGTAACGGCGACCCATTCCTGATTTGAGATATTTTTCACGGGCGCGTGCATCGTCTCGGTTGAGACTAATTTCGCAGTAGATAATACGCCACGGGGCTGCATGTTTAGTAGATCGATTCTGTTTTTCATTGTGAGAGTAAATTCTTTTTTGCACATCCTGTGTAGAGCCGATATACCACTCTTTCGTTTTCTTGCTTTGTAACACGTATACATACCATGACTGACTTCTAACGGGACTCATTGAATTTCTTTAATAGAGTACTCAGTATACTCACCTTTGCGAACAAATAGTACACCCACTATGGCAATTCCTATGAGGGCAAAAAGCGCTACGAGCCAGCCGATAATCGGCGGAATTGGAATCTGGGAGGCAGCGTCCGAACGTACCGCTAAAATAGGTGCAGTGATAAGTTCTTGCGATGGAATACCGTTAGCAATTTCTTCTTGAGCAGTAGCCGCACTTTTTGTTGTTGCAACGGCAGTATCAGAAGAAGCCATTGTGCGCCCAGTACTCACAAGCAAAGGATCTTGGTACGAAGCAGCAAAAAATCCATTGGGATAGAGTAACGAAAGTGCATAAGGATTTGGCGGTACCACACCTGTCCGTGAGTTAGCGATATGCACTTCTTCGTGTGGAAGTACAATAGTGTATTGAGGGAAAATAAAATGTTTCCCATCAGCGGCAAGCATCCACCCACCCAAATCAAGTTCAACATCACTCTCGTTTACTAAAGCAACATAATCACGTGTTACCTCAGTAAGTGTTATCTGTGCTGGGATTGCCTCAATAATTACGCGAGCGCTTGCAGAATACTTACCACTGCTCGCTTCGACCACCACCACATATTTCCCAGGGTATGCAAAATTGTACAAAACTTTTTCACCTTCTTTCCTGTCACCATTTCCAAACGACCACAGTACTCGTGCACCATCTAGAGGTTCCCCTATCAGACCAAGCACCTGTGCCTCAAACACACTGTCCGCGCCAACAAACACAGTATGATTACTTTCTATCTTTACAGAGATAGAACCCGTATCCTCAACGAATCCTCCACCGCCAGTATCAGTAGTTTGATTTGTTGTTTGTGTTGCTTGAACATTTTCTTCATTTTTCAACTCTTGCGATACAACAGTGCCAACAGTAATTTCAGCTTTAATTTTTTCAAAGGTTGCGGTTCCAATACCACTCACCTCCATAATTTCTTCTATAGTTTCAAATGGTCCATTCGGACCGTTGCGGTAATCAATAATGTCTTGTGCTTTTGCCGGACCAATCCTATACAGCGAATCAAGCTCCTCCACTCCTGCAGTATTTATATTTACTAATGCATACGCTGAAAGTGGTAATACAAGAATTAAGCTTACGATGAGTGAAATAACGAGTCGCATATATGTTATGACGATGGTACAGGATGTACGTACAGAAGTTTCTTAAGCACATCTTCTGGCACTTCGTTTTTCTTTGTTTCTTCTTTCTTAGCTGTATCTTCTTTTTTTTGAGAAGACTCCTTTTTTGTGTCCTCTTTTGAATCTTCACCTTTTGTGGTGTTTTTTTTATTGGCAGAATCATTAAGAGGCATGTTTTGAGCGCGATTTGCCATAATTGAGCGGAATGCATCTTGAAACCCGCCTGGCCCTCTTCTTCTCTCAGGTGGTGCATTATCCTTTCCATCTCCTTTTTGATTTTTAAACAGCGCATCTACTTTCACACGAGGCGTTGTATATGCGTTCCTCGCGTCAATAATTACGTCTTGATATGCGACATGTTTTCTTTCTGGAAGTGGAAGCGCTTTCGCAAAAAATGGTCTTGCACGAATATCGTCAATCGTGAGTGCCATAATCATTTCACCTGCATCAAGTTGTGTGAGCTCATCAGAATCGGTGTACGGATAAAATGCCCGTTCAATGATAGCTTTGTCTGATGGGTGTGTCGCGAATGAAGCAATAGAACCGCAGCGCGATATCGCAAATTCTCTTCGTTCTCTGTCATCTTCTTGCACGATAGTGTCAGCAACAGAAATGGCAATTTTTTTTGAAGCAAACGTACGTTCTATTTCGGATTCACTCAAATACCGTAGACAGTCTTGCATGTAAAGAGAAACGGGTGTGCTGTTGTGTTCACCTAATGCACGTACTACATCAACAAATGTGCGCACCAACGGTGTCATGCGTGTTGGGAAAATTCTGATATGCGAAAAATCAACAATAAGAATTTTCCCTTCGGCGAGAGTAGCGAGATTAAACTTTGAAGAAGATTGGCCGAGTAAATTTCTAACGAGGGTATCTTTTGCTACATATCGTCCTTCTTCTTCAAGAACAGTTACTACTTCAGGATGAGATGCGAGCCTTTCTTCAAAATCTTTTTTTCCTTTCTCGTCCTTTTCAAAAAACTTTTCACGCACTGCGTGATCAGTAATGAGCCCGTAAAATGTTATTAATGTTGCTTCAGTATTTTTCAGTAACAGACCAGCAGCGTATGTAATAAAGTCGCTTAGCTCAACATGATAAATTGACGCCAACAATTGGCTGAGCATTGGCACCTGTGTATGATCAGGCAATGTGCGGATATCTTCGAGTACATTCCACGAATAAGGGTACTCCGCACTTGAGGGGTCGAGATATATTATCTTATCCTTTAGACTTTCATCAACGCGTTCGATGAGCAAAGGAGCGGCCTTCCCACTTGCGTCAAGGAGTACAGTTCCAAGACCACGTTCAATATCTTGAAGCGCCATTTGCACTATAAGCTCTGCACGGCCTGAATTTGATTTTCCGAGAACACAAAAATGCCGAAGGCGGTCTGCGTCTTTTATGCCAAACTGTACCGCGCGCTCTTTTAATGTCGTAGAGCCAAGGTAGGTTACGTTGCTACCCCAATCCATATATCCAGTATACCTCCCCACCGCGCGCGGTACAAAAAATGCACACTACTGGGGCAACGATTTCAAATATGCACCTAAACTCTCGTAGCGGTTTGCTGGATCCCAGAAAAACCAACTGGTCAGACCTGCATCATAAGTAGCCTTTATTTGTGCCTCAATATCAGCTGGGGTGTAGTCTTTTCCATAGTCAAAGTCTTGAAGCCATGGGCGCAATTTTAACTCGCTGTGCACTGGTTTAGTGTAATACCCTGTTGCCACTTTTTTGGTTGTTGTTGCTGTGTCTTCAGTTGCAGGAACCACCTCATCACGGTATACCACTTCTCCAAGCAATGTTGGAATAGAAGTCTCAGGAGAAAGCGCTCGACGTGCAGCTTCTGCCATTGATGTATGCACTACTGTATACGGGTCGCTATTCGGATTAGCTAAACCAGCAAACCCTTTGTTGTAGTGCGAAGGGTATACCATCGGCGCAATGTAATCAAAGTATGGCAATGCACGTTCAAGTTGCTGACCAATGCCAAGGTCATCACTTAACACCGTGACGTATCCAAACAAATCGGCGGACATCTTCACTCCAATAGGACTTACTTCTTGGTGAAGATAGTCAAAGAATTTTTCAAGTGCAGCTGCTTTATTATCATTTACAAACTGTGCATCTTTCATGGGCCCATCAGACGGATAGCGCACATAGTCATAATTTAATTCATCGAAACCAACTGCGTACGCTTCTTTTGAAAGAGTCACGATGTAATCCCAAAAATCTTTACTTGATACATCAACGAATGCGAGTCCTTTATAGTCCTCCCACGGCTCGCCTGGACGGGAAATGCTCTGCACCGCTTGCTCAGGATGTGCATCAGTGTAAAACGGGTCCTGAAACACTGTGATGCGTCCGATAACGTAAATGCCTTTTTTATGAAGCAGGCTAATAAATTCTTTCATATCACGCGCACCACAACTTGCGAGAGATGCTTCTTCAAAACGCTCATCAACTGTGGTGAATCCAATCGTTCCTGAATAATCTTTGATATCAATCACTACTGCATTGAGAATAGTGTCATCAATAAGTTTTACTAGAGAGTCGCGGAAACTTGGTGTTCCGACTACGCACTGGCTCATATAGATTGCGTACATAGGCTCAGGAGTATCGAGATGTTCTGAGCTACCATAGATAACGGCATTTTGTTGCTGTGCTTGTTCCTGTATTTCCTGTTGTTGTTCTTCAGTTACAACAACATCACCAACACTCCACTCACTCGGAGTCACCAACGTAAAAAAACCTGCGGCACTTACGCCCACAACTGCAACCGTCAGGCCGAGCCACTTATCACGCTTCGTTGATGCTTTGGCCATAAGCGTGCGCACCATTTTCTGTGTACGCATCAGTTTGATGATCTCCTTTTAAAGCTCTCACGAGCCATCGACGTTCTTCGCGCACGAGGAAACCAAGGATGAGAATGAGCACTCCAAACACAACAGCGAGAATTGTTTTTGCTCCCATAGGTATACCGATAAAAGGGAGGAAAATTGAGAGGAGACCAATAAGTGAAATGAGACCAGCTTTAGACATACTCTTATACTACCAAGCACCGAGAACCACGACAAACTCTCCTTTTTCGGGGATAACTTTTTCATTGTATTGGGAGAGGATTTCAGACACTGTGCCACGATAGTGGGATTCATGAAGTTTTGTAAGCTCGCGCAACACTACTACATTACGTTCTGGCATTCGCTCCTCAAGCTCACCAAGTAATTTCCCAATTCTGTGGGGCGATTCAAAAAGCACCGTGGTACGTGAAATTTCAGTTATTTCGTTCAGTAGTGTTTGTCTCCCTTTTTTGTGAGGTAAAAATCCCAAAAAAACAAATTCATTCGTCGGGAATCCACACACTGAAAGTGCTGCAGTCAAAGACGAAGCTCCAGGGATTGGCTCAATTCGTACATCAGGCAACGCGTCTACAATGCGTGCAATAAGTTCGTTCCCTGGGTCAGCAACACTGGGGGTCCCCGCATCAGTTACCAGTGCCAACGTTTTCCCTTCACTAATAAGTTCAATAATCTGGTTTGCCACACGTTCCGAACTTTGTTGATGGTAGCTTTTTAGCTGTGCAGTAATAGTATGTCGCGCCAACAATTTCCCTGTCACCCGTGTATCTTCAGCAAGTACCACATCAACTTCACCTAAAATGCGCAGTGCGCGAAGCGTAATATCCTCCATATTCCCAATGGGAGTGGCTACAATGTACAGATTCGCTGGCTTGTTCATAACTCAAACAGTAGCACTTCTTCTCTGACGCACAATCTCTCCCATCACAAGAGCCGCCGATACTGACACATTTAACGATTCAACGAAACCAGACATTGGGATGGTGAGCTTGATGTCAGAAGCATCAATGACCTCTCTAGAAAGTCCTCGATGTTCATTCCCTACCCACACTGCAACGTTTTCGATACTGAAATCGACGTCCCACAATTCTCGTGCACCCTCTTCGTGGATAGTAGTGGCAATACTCACCACATGTTCTTTTTTTAAACGCGCAAATACTTCATCGCGGTTAGTAAATACAGGCGTGTTAACCCATTTGTTGGCAGAGCTCGAACTTTCCCTCCCCACTTTTTTAGGATTGTATTCTTTTTGCTCAACAAACACATACCATACCTCACCAATGCCAAGCGCATCTGCAGTACGCAAAATTGCAGCAGCATTATGAGGGTCATGCACATCTTCAAGAATAAAACGCACTCCCCTGAGCCTGTTTCTCATTACCTCATCAATTTTTAATTGTCGTTCTTCTGATGCCATTTATGCGCTTTGTACTACTGTATCTGCAACCTTATAAATATCCCCTGCCCCCATGGTAATGAGAATGGTACCTACCCCATCATATTCTCTAAAGCGTTTTTCTGCTTCATTAAAATCCTTCACTGCGTATGCCTTCGTTCCGTTACTCACAATCCGTTCCGCAAGAACCTCGCTTGTTACTCCTTCGATAGGTTCTTCGCGCGCTGGATAGATAGGAATTAAAAGAACTTCGTCAGCGTTAATAAACGCGTGAGAAAATTCGTCCATAAAATCTCTGGTCCGAGAATAGAGATGAGGATGGAACGCAACAACAATATATTTATCAGGGAACTTCTTTTTTACTTCCTCCAACGTGCGTTCAATTTCCGTTGGATGATGCGCATAGTCGTCATATACGTCGGAGCCATGAGGTGCTACTCCTTTATATTCAAACCTACGCCACGAACCATGAAAATCACTCAATGCACGGTCAATAGTTTCTTCAGATACATCTGGTGCATACGCACGAACTGCGGCTTTGGCGGCACGAGCATTGTCCTTATTAAATTCTCCCAAAAGTCGTAGTTCGGGACTTGATAACTCTTTATAATTCACCACCGTGCACGGCGCATGTGACGCAAGTTCTTTGCCAATGGTGGTAGTTGTGTCGATTATCAGCGTGCCGTTTTCAGGTAGCTTTTCTACGGCTTGGATAAAGCTTTTTTTCAGCTGTTCAAAAGTTTTAAAATAATCAGTATGGTCCCATTCAAGGTTAGTGATAACTAAAATAGTTGGTGAAAGCTTCAACATGTGGTCTCTGTACTCGCACGCCTCAACTACGAACGGACCTTCGCTTCCTCCATCAAGAAAATTACTGTCGAAATCTTTAACGAGAGAACCAACGATTGCCGTCGGCGAAAGTTCTCCATCAAAGAGTACTTTTGCTATCATCGCGGTTGTAGTTGTTTTTCCATGACTTCCGGCGACCGCGATAGTAAAGCGATTGTGTGTGGCCTCGCCAAGCGCTTCAAAATACGATTGTTCTTTAACTCCACGTTCCCGAACATGCACACGTTCTGAATGCTCAGGGAGTACTGCATCTGAATACACAAGCATATCAACGTGTTCGGGAACGTGGGATGTATCCTCACCTATAAAAACACCAATTCCTTTTTCTTGTAATAAATCTATGGTGGGTGATGCTTCCCTATCTGATCCTGAAACGGAAATACCACGAGCGTGGTAAAGCTGTGCAAGCGCGCTCATGCCAATCCCCCCGATACCAACCATGTAAATGTGTTTCATATATTTTATCCTTCTATAAAATACCTCAAATCGTCGACTGTTTTCTTTGTTAAATCAAATGAAAATACTTCTGAGAGTGGAATCCAATCGAGATCAGCACCTTCCTTTAAAACAAAATCCAGTTTTTGTAGAACACTTTTTATATAAAAAACGTGACGATATGTATTGAGCTCTTCGTTTAGATACGAACGTAGAAAACTAACTTCCTCTTGCTGAAAATCAACAGAAAGTTCCTCGAGCATTTCACGAATAAAGGCCGCTTTCGGTGACTCTCCTTGGTTACAAAGTCCACCGAAAAATGCCCACTTACCTGGATTTATAGTGGTCTTTGTGTCTCTTTTATGAAGAAGGACTTCTTTGGTGTTTGGATTAAAAAGAAATCCACCTGCATATGTTGGGATATTATTCATAATTTCGCCACTAATGCATTAAATTGATCGCCTCTATCAAACTCATTTTTGAACATGCCAAACGACGCAAAGGCGGGGCTTAATAAAACTATGTCTCCTTCTTGTGCTTCTTTCAAAGCTTCGACAAATGCACTCTCCAAGGTTTGATGTGATTCACCTACGCCCAATTTTTCAGTTCCGCTCCCCGCAAGATATATAACTTTCTTTGTGTACTGCGGTATCAATTCTCTCAGCACATCAACTGGGAGTCCCTTGTCAGCTCCACCCATAATGAGAATAATGTTTTTCTTTTCTGAACCAAGCGCTCGAAGTGCAACAAAAGTGGCATCTGGCGTTGTGGCCGTAGTGTCATTATAAAATTTTATACCATGTACTTCGTGTACTAATTCGAGCCTACTTGGTACACCAGTAAATGCTTCGAGTGCTTTTTTACTTATCTCATCATCAATGCCAAGTGCACGCGCAGCCTCGAGTGCGCAGGCTGCGTTCGCTTTGTTGTGCTCACCAAGTACGTTGAGTTCCCATTCTTTTGGAAATGTATCGGGACTTGCTTCCACCACATGCGATTGAATGTGTTTCCCATACGCACTCGTCACTGCACCGTATGCCTGTTCACCAAGCACGAGCGTATCCGATGATTCTTGATTGAGAAAAATGTATGCCTTGTCTTCAAGGTATCGCGCAGAATTGTTTTGATAATAATCCATGTGGTCCTGCATAAATGTAGAAAAAACTGCAATGTGAGGACTGAACTTTGCTTCACCAAACCCCCAACACTGCCATGAATCAAGTTCAAGCAGTGCAACACTGTCTTTTGTCACAGTATCTAAAAGTGAAAGTGTGGAAACACCTCGGATGTTCCCACCGAGAAGCACGTGCATACCAGCCTCATTCATAATGGCGTGCAACATATAGGTAGTGGTCGTTTTCCCTCGTGTACCAGTAACACCAACTACAGGAATAGCAGCGAGTTCTGCGAACCACGATGCACTCATTTTTATAGGAATTCCATTCTTTTTTGCTTCAAGAATGTATGGAGAATCAGACGGCACCACAGGACCTTTTACAATGAAATCTCTATTCTGAAAATCCTCCATGCGATGCTCACCGAACACGAACGTGATATTCGAAAATTCTCGCAATTGCTCTACAGACACTGCTAACTCTTCTTCTGTTTTCAAATCAGTAACAATAATGTCAGCTCCATGACGAGCAAGAAACGCTACATCCCCTACCCCACGACCCAAAAGCCCAAGTCCTACAACGGTTATTTTCTTCCCCTCAAATATATCGTCCCAATTTTTCACTCTGCGCATTGTACTATTTTGCGCGAAGTCATGCTAAATCCCTATTCAAACAAGACACTTAATGATTCACCCTTCGAGGTACGGCGGATAGCATCAGCGAAAAGTTCTGCTACCGAAATAACTTCCACCTTATCTGACATTTCACGATCAGTAGAAAGTGTATCTGCAATAAAGAGTTTTTTAATTTTTGACGCATCAATAGTTTCGCGTGCACTTCCAGAAAAAATTCCGTGCGGCGCTGTAGCATACACTTCCTTAACGCCATGCTCTTCCAGAAGTTCAGCTGCGCGCGCTAAGGTGCCACAGGTATCAAACATGTCGTCTACAATTAACGCTGTTTTCCCTTCTACTTCACCCACCAACTTCATACGTGCTACTTGGTTTGGAATATCGCGTTCTTTGTGAATAATTGCGAGTTCAGCATCTGGCATCAGGCGTTTCGCATATGATTGCGCGCGCACCACACCGCCCGCATCAGGAGACACTACTACCAAATTATCTGATTCAATTTCTTTTTTAAATACCTTTTTAAGATGCGCAATAACTACAGGACGCGCGTAGAGATAATCAACGTTGGTTGTTCTAAAGAAACCACCAATCGCATCGTTATGTAAATCCATAGTGAGAATTTGATCAGCTCCCAAACTTTCCATTATCATCGCCATGGTGCGTGCAGCAATTGGTTCACGCGGCTTTGATTTTCTATCTTGCCTCGCATAGCCATAGTATGGAATCACTACTGTTACTCTGCGTGCCGAAGCACCGCGTGCTGCATCAAGTGCTAAAAACAACCGCATCAAATTTTCAGCGGGAGGGTTGGTAGGTTGAATGAGAAAAACATCCTTTCCTCGGATGTTTTCACAAAATTGCACATACTGCTCTCCATCGGCAAACGTGCGAATTTTAATATCACCCAAAGACATCTTCAGATGACGCGCAATATTTTCGGCAAGAGGGTCATTCGCCCCGAGACTGAAGAGTGAAAAGTCTGCCATAGCTTAGAGAGATTATAGCAGGGCTATACGTATATTTAAAATTCAGAGCGCTTCTCAGGTGGAAGAAGAACGCCATCAATAACGTAAATAATGCCATTTTTTACATTGTAAGTAGCGACGACATGCGCATTGCCTACTGTTCCACCACCTTTTCGTAATTCAAAATTTAAGGCATCACGCGATACTGCAGTTACTGTCCCCGCCTTAATTCCCCCATCAACGGCAACCATTTTTTGTGGCACCACATGGTATGCAACATATCGCTCTACCTCTTCGTCAGTCATGGTATTTACTCGAACTTGAAATTCATAGGTAAGTTCTGAAAAAGCAGCATCAGTCGATACAAACAACGTATAGAGTGTTGGTTCAGCAAATAATTTCCCACCTCCTGCCTCAGTAAACAGTGACTGGAAACGTGAGGTGTTAGGAATTGTTCCTAACACAGAACGTATGTCTTCATTCGGATATGAAAAGGTGCGCACCTCTACGCTTTCCCCTAATACAAGTCCTTGTGAATTTTGTGCGTTACGTTGAGCTTTATACGATTCGTACGTATATTTTGGGTAGAGAGAACCAGAAAAGTTTTCCAGCCCTGACTGTAGGCCAGAAATAACAAAGAGCCCAAGGAAAACCCCCACGATTCCTACAAATATAAAAGCGAGGAATTGCATCTATATATAATACTATATAAATAGTATTATGTCAATTCAAAGTATTTTCGCAACACATCTCGCCAAATTGGGTGTGTTTCAATTTTTTCTACATCTTCTTTTCCTACCCACTGCACTGCATAAATTTCATCCTTGGCACATACAATGTTCGAAGGATTATCAATAAAATCACCTCGATAGACAACAAGAAGTTTAGGAGCTCCTCCTCTTGAATTATGATGCGCATAGACGCCAAATAATTCTCCTCGCTTTATTTTTATACCAAGCTCCTCGTGTACTTCACGAAGCAGACCCGCTTCTAGTTCCTCATCTTTGTGGAGACGTCCACCAGGGAAATCCCATGGGTCACCTTTCCCCACCCCTTGGCACATCAACAACTTTTCATTTTTTTCAAGTAAAACCTTTTGACCTACGTAGCCAACGAACAACTCTTCTGGGATCTCCTTTGCCATGTGCACGCTCTAGGATTCGAACCTAGGACCGCTCGAGTATCAGTCGAGTGCTCTACCAA
>Ga0066639_10000392_pt1 | contig 37735 bp, 37 predicted proteins | sample CryGeyCG2114_010_2_FD_59504 | JGI IMG/M metagenome (GOLD analysis project Ga0066639, IMG submission 59504) | Groundwater microbial communities from aquifer - Crystal Geyser CG10_big_fil_rev_8/21/14_0.10 | ecosystem: Environmental > Aquatic > Deep subsurface > Groundwater | place: USA: Utah...
ATTTGAACCGGCGATCTCCTCCGTGACAGGGAGGCGTGATAACCACTTCACTACGAGCCCTCGTCAGAACCGACGGTCGGCTTTCGCATTAAGCAAATTAGTACTTAATGCTTCCACCCTCTAGTCGCTTCTTCCTTTCAAAAACGTGAACAGCCAGAGCTTGGTTCCCGTTTTTGGTATTTAAGACCACTAAACCTGAACCGCTGAACAAGGAGAAGTTTAGCAATTTAACCCCTCAAAAGCAATCCATCACCAGCTTATAATTTGATGAAGGTGTGGGCGGGTTGTTTATCTTGCAGCGGTTTTATGTAAGTATTAATGTCTTTTAGCCTGAAAACTATGTGCCGAGCCGTGACAGCATCGCCATCAACCTGCTCTACTTTGACTATTTCTAAGGCCGCACCGGTGTTGACAATACCAGAGATCTGGCCCGGCTTTAGTTTAAAAACAGCATCTATAATTTGTGGCGCTACGTTGGGATTGCTTTTAGTTATAGCAAAACCGAAGTCGCCGGCGCTGTTTTTGCTGGCTTCATCCTCAGATAGCTGTTTGGCTAAAGCCGCAAAGTCGACTCCGCTTTTAGCTTGGACTAAAGCCGCGTTGGCGCGGTTAGTAACATCCGTGTCCAGCTTGGCAACTACCTTCTCGGATAGAATCTGCTGCTTCAAACTGCGCTTAAAGTCGCTGATTGACCACCCCCAATAATCACGCAACACATCGCCAAACACCTTATCATTGCTGCCCAGGCGGTTTTGATTACGTACCTGGGTTATGCGGGCGTCTACTTCCCTGCCTGACACGCCAACATGGTTTTGGCTGGCTAAAATCTTTACGTAGGCGGCGTTAACTACATCTTGTAAGGCCTGCTTGCGGTAGTTAATCAGCTGCTGGCGATCATCGGGAGCACTGAAATTACGACTAAGCTGATCTTGATAGTAGTGGACGTAGTGGCGTAACTCAAACAGGTAGTTTTCGTAGGCTATGTAGGTATTGCCGGCGCGGGCAATTGGAAAAGGCACCACCTGAGTGACTCGGTATATAAAAGTGTTGTACTGGTAGTAGCGGTATAGAGCAGCTGTACAATATATTAAAAAACCTATGATTGTTACTGTTAAAAGAGCGCTGGTTACCACTAATATGCGCCGCTTCGAGTGTTGCAACGGATAAATGTATTTTCTGGCGCCTTTCAAAACCTCTTCGCGGTGAACAGCAATGGTTTCATTGGTGATATGCGGTACATCCTCGAGCTTAACAGGCTGCTCGGGATTATCTGTCAACGGATTTAAAGAAGCGGCCTTTTGAGCCATGTTGGCTGGCACAAGATCTTTGACTTTGACTTTTTTTAACTTCTTAATTCGTTTAATCACTGGGATTTGCCTCCGGCAAAGTAGTTTACAGTAGACAGTAAACAGTAGACAGTTTTTAGATGCTGAATTTTTCTAGCTGTAAACTGTAGGCTGTAGGCTGTAGGCTGTTTTATCACGATTCAATTACTTTCTTCTGGTCATCATCCAAACCCGGCCGCTGCGTTGGATGGATGCCAAGTTCGCGTAAAACGTGGACCATTTTTCTCTGGATGCGCGCCGGATGGTGCACATCGTGGATTACTAAATCCCCCACGTAGGTCTGTACTATTATTGTACCAAATCCAAGCATGGTCTGCTCTAACCCGGATATCTGATAATTGATCATCTGCACCTGTTCCAGGCCGATATCCACGACGTTTACCTGCATCAAGCTGCGGGTTTGCTGGATAAAACGGTGGCTGGTCATGATATAAACGCTAAAGTACCACCGTACCCACCAGGGAAACATTAAGATAGCCCCCAACAAGAAGCTAAGCAGCAGCGCAACGAAGAAGAACATCAGGCTGGGCGGATTGTCTTTCTGAGTGTAGGTCAGAATTAAAGTGTAAAGCGGACCAACAAGTATACCTACTGCACCAAGTATCAGCCCTTTGCGCATAACAATCGGGTGTTTGCGGAAGACCAGCCTTACGTCTTCTTCGTCAAACTGTTCTTTGAAGTATTTTGGCTTAGGTTCAGCCGTTTTTTGGTCGTTGTTTTTGTCGGGCTTTTTGCTCATGCTATCTATTGTAGCGAAAAATAACTAAAATGGTTCTACTCCGGATTTTATCTCCATAGCAAACCTTTAGGAAATGCTGCTTTGAGCCGCTTTGATTGTATTATTAGTGCTTATTTTATTAAACGCGTTTTGGATGACAAAAAGTCCAGTAAACGGCGTGATTACCAATAGGAACAGCGTAAATCCTGACGAAAGCGTACCGGCAGTTACCTGTTCGACGGCTATGGAATAAGGCTTTAGCCACCCACCCACCAGCAGCCATAATAATATTGGTAGGAAGACGACGAGACCGATTATATATGCCAGTGACAGTTCAAATGTCTTGTCGTCAGCGTAATAGTTATCGACTGTGTTGCGGCATTCTAAACCGACCGTAGACGGCCCACCGTTATTTACTGAGTCTGCACTATCAGTATATTCTTTAAGACACTGTGGGGACGGCCTTTGTAAATTATCGATCCTCTTACTATTAGCAGGCATAACGACGAATAAAACTATAACCAAACCTATTATGCCTATTGACTGCAACCCTTTTATGATAACTAGAAACCCCGCCCTCGGTATCTTCGCGTTAAAGTTCGCCACCATTTCATTTCTAGTCTCGACAAGCCAAAATAGCTCATAGAATCCAAGCGTTAATAAACTACTTATTATCAATTGAGAAATCGAGCGTTTTTTCACTTTATGACTACCATCTTATGCTTATTAAGATAATCTTGGTACGCTTTGTTCATAATTCTCCACCAAAATAAATACTTATTCTATCTATTGTAGCGAAAAATAACTAAAATAGGTTACACGCCTCTGTAGTTCAATGGATAAAACAACTCCGTCCTAAGGAGAAGCTAGAGGTTCGAATCCTCTCGGGGGCACCATGATCACAAAGCTCTACTAACTAAGACTTCTTCTCCAAAGACCAGCGTGCAGGTAATTTACCGCCACAGTTAGTAATCGCGTATTCGGAAATCCGTTCAAGCAATTGTAGTTTTTCCGAAGCACTTTGGGATTCATAAAAACTATTGAGCATATCAACAAATGGCTGGTCAATGCTACGCAAATGTCCAGCTATCATTTTGGGCTTGAGGTTATACGAGCCATTGAACTTAAGTAGTAACTCCACGCTGTTTTGAATCACATAATGACTGTCTTGCCCGAAAGCTATAGCGTCGTTACTATTGACATCCCTTCGCACATCACCCAAAAAGTCATCTATTGAATACTTATGCATGATAATCTCGCCATCAGAATATCTCGTTTTCTGATTCAGATTGTTTTGCGCCTTGAGCTGGATCTGCTTGACAGCATTTGAGGAGCTATAAAGTAGTTGGCCCATAGCAAGCATGTGTGAAGTGTTACGGTAAAGGCTAAATCGCTCTTCACGAAGACACCTTTGTGTTTCGGCCACAGTATCGAACAGAATTTCAACATTTATTTTCTCTTCGGATACAAAATTTTCGCGACTTAGACCGTTCGACTTATTTAGAATTATAAAAAAATCGATATCAGAGTACTTATCAAACACATTCTGAGCTGCCGATCCAACAAGAAAAATACCGACTACATTACTGTTGTTTTTGTATTTATCGAGAATGTTATTAGATACTTGATCAATAATTTTTTGGTGCTGTGTCTGCATAGTTATAAGTATAATACCAAGAATAAATGCGGGCCAGGGGGAGTGGATACCTCCTGGCCCGTGCGCCACCTTACCCTAGTGGCAGTTGCTCGGTGAGCGGCACGTGTTACGCACCTCGATTAGCGGCTTCGGCGCGACCCTGAGGCTCGGGATCGGCTTCGGCTTGTCCTTGCTCGATTGCATATTTATCACCTCCTCCCTTGCGTTTGAGGGTTTTGAGAAGTGCGGGCTACCGAGCCGTTACTTCTCGAAGTTGCTCGCGGAGAATTTCCTCAGTGGTGCGACGGTAGAACTCGCACATCCGCTCGATCTTGGCGGTCTGAGTCGCCCAAGCGAATTCCTGGGTGATGTTGCATCCACCACCGCACTGCCCTTCGATCATGCACCCCTTGCACATCTCCATCGTCCCGGTGATATGCGCCCTTACGAAACGGTGATATGCGCCCCCAGGTGCGTGGAAACTCCCGATCTGAGCGAGATTCCCGAGCTGAGTGTTGCTGTAGCCACACCCGTAGATGTTACCGGATGGACTGACGCACATGCTGTTACCGCGAACTGCACCGCAGAACGCGACCCGGGTCTCGAGAGTTGAGTCGTTGAGGTTCTCTACTGGCCGAGACCAGAACCCAGGAACCTCTACCCCTCTCTCTTTCGCGTAGCGACGGATTCGCATCAGCTTCTCCACAATGTCTTCGATAGGCACTTCTACCATGTCGATGACATCGATGTCGATCCTGACCTCTTCCATTCCCCGTCCAATCGCCCAGTCGATAATCGACTCGTTGAGGTCCGGAAAGTTGTCGGCAGTGATTGTCACCGCTATGCCATCGAGGGGGTATCCCACTTCGGCAAGCGCATCGAAACCCTGCACGATCCTGGAGAAGGTACCACCCTTGCCGGACTTGGTCAGCCGGACGCGATCGTTGCCTTCTTGCAGACCGTCGAGGCTGGAAGCGATTCCGACCCCATACTCCTTCAACACCCTAGCGACTTCTCCGGTGATCAGAGAGGCGTTGGTGTTGATGGAGAAGTGGAACTCGAATTCTTGGCCGTGGGCATCACGGCAGTACTCGAGCACCTGCCTGATGACCAACCAGGCGAGCATCGGCTCACCACCCCCGAAGTTGATCTCGGCGACCTTCTTGCCGTGACGGCGAAGAACCTCGAGGTAGCGATCGACCACTTCTTTGGCCATCTTGAACTTCATGAACTTGCTCGGATTGTTAATGCGATCCGAGGTTTCGAGGTTATTGAAGTGGATGCAGTAGATGCACCGGAAGTTGCAGGCCTCCGACATGATCAGCTCGAGAAAGTCGATCAGCGAACCATCGACAATCCCGGCTTCTCGTTTGCGCATCTCGCCCTCGAGAAAGACCCTGTCGTCAAAACCGTCAGGCACGAGGAAGAAACACTTCTTCAATTCCTCGATAGCCTGCAAGTCCTCAACAGCCAGTTCACCACCGAAACGATCTTCGATGGTTGCCGGCTCCACGAAAGAGCTCAGAAACTCGAGAGTGTCCGCAGAAACGATCATCGGGTAACCGAACAGCGAATGCCAGATGACTGCCATGTCACCTTCCTGCACGAACTGCAGGAAACGCGACCTTACAAACATCTCAACTGAAACTGTCAACCAAATCACTTCCTCTCGGGTTATAGATTATCAAGGAGCAACCTAACAGTACTTTAGGATAATATTACTACTTTTACAAGTAAGTGTTCTTGAACATATGCCCTAGCTAAAATATAGTAATTAATAAAGCTCTGGCAAGGGAGTACATGTTTTTAGTGTATGGTGCTGTAAGGTTGGAGTTCGTCTTTGGTGAACCAAAGATTGATTTCAAAATCGGCCTCATCTTTGTCGCCTGAGGCGTGGACCAGGTTAAAAATAGGCCGTTTTTCTTTGTTGGCCAGCGTAGGAGTATCGTTTGAATAATCGCCGCGGATAGTACCGGCTTCTGCCTTGGCCGGAATGGTGTGGCCAGCCATTTTCCTAACTTCTGATATAGCATTCGGGCCTTGAAGAACCATGGCCATAACTGGTCCGGAAGTGATAAAACCAACCATCCATTCCTGTATTTTAAGGCCTATCTCATGTGGGTCGGTGGTTCCCAGTTCGGCATGCGGGTCCATACCCTCCTCGTGGTAAGTTTCTAGGCTTTTACTGCCCATGCCCTCAATAAATTCACGCCGCTCAGTTGGGTAATGTTTATTTGCCAACTCTTTAGAGGGTGTAACCATTTTGGCGGTAATGAGTTTTAGGCCAGCTTTTTCAAAGCGGCTGATAATTTCACCGACCAGCCCTCGCGAGACAGCGTCGGGCTTTAGTAGAACCAATGTGTTTTCCATATGTTGGTAAGCATTATAACAGATTGGGTTAGCCATGCAAGTTGAACACCTTTAGTGCTCAAGCAAGCGTGGTTTTTTGCCTTTATCTATTCGCTATTTACCCTGCTTTCACTCTTGTCCGTTTTCTATGGTAAACAGATCAGGAATAATGCACGGTTAACGGAAAAATGGATGGTGAACGATTACTCCCAGTATTTCCAGGGCCGGGCCTTGGAATGTTGGAATATGGTAATGGCTATTCACTGCTGGCTATAGGCTGTAAACTATATGTATGTTGTACGACACGGCTGTTGAGCAGTTTTTGGAATATTTAGAGCTAGAACAAAACCGCTCTAAAAAGACCATCCAAAACTACAGCCATTACCTTACCCGCCTATCCGACTTTGCCGGCGATATTAAACTTGCCGACCTTAACGTGGAATTAATCCGCAAATGGCGGCTATGGCTTAACCGTTTAGGGACCAATACCTCCGATGAGCTGTCCACGACAACCCAGAACTACCATCTTATAGCCCTTAGGAGCTTTTTAAGGTTTTGCGCCAAAAGAGAGTACCCCACTCTAGCCGCTGATAAGATAGAACTTGCCAGAACCAAACGGCCGCAAGTAACGTTTTTAAACCCAGAAGAACTGGGTCGGCTTGTTGCGCAGCCAAAAACAGATACCCAAAACGGCATGCGCGACCGGGCGATTATAGAACTGCTCTTCTCTAGCGGGCTACGGGTGTCCGAGCTGGTCGGGCTGGACCGCGACCATATCAACCTAAAGCGAAGAGAGTTTATGGTCAGGGGCAAGGGCCAAAAGGACCGGCCGATTTTTATAAGCCCGGAGGCCGCCGGATGGATTGGCAAATACCTTGATATGAGACAGGATAATTCAAAACCGCTATTTATCCGCTATAGCGGCAGCAAAAAAGTTGATTTATCGGGTAACTATAAGCGCCTGACTGCCAGAAGCATACAGCGGATGGTGGCCCGCTATGCCCTGTTGGCAGGTATTACCAAACACGTATCACCCCATACCCTGCGCCATAGTTTCGCGACCGATTTACTGATGAACGGAGCGGATTTGCGCTCTGTGCAAGCCATGCTAGGCCATAGTAACATCGCTACAACCCAGATTTATACCCATGTTACCGACCCGCATCTAAAAGCTGTGCACGAGAAATTCCACCGATCAAAAAATAATAAAGGGTAATAAAAACAAATACGGCTAGGACTCACTCAATGCCTTCTTTACAGGCATCATTGCCATCATCTACCATTATGGTATTAGTAGTCAGCTGCCGAATCCGTTTGCAAATAGTTTCGGCAGTTCTTAATCCGAACTCGGGTCGTCCCATAAGATCTGACCCCACCTGATCGTTTCCGTTAGGACTCACAGAAACACGGGCACTGATGCGTCTTAAAACATCGTTACCCTTGCCGGTAGAATCGATAACTGCTTGGGCGTTCCTTAGTGAAACCGGTTTATAAGCATCCGATTGAGCCGACCTGAACATAACATCCGTATCGGCATACAGGTTGGTGATCTTCACGAAGTAGTGCTGAGCCCGATAACTAAGATCACCAGTGGGGGGGCAAGATAAATTGGGATCATTATACGGATTAGTATTGTCAAGTGACCGACTGCCATCTGGGCCATGATAGTTATCCGGTAAGCAATTTAGGATAGAGTTACAAGGAAAGACGTTGTCATCACCCGCCAGAGCCGGAAAGTTAACCTCCCCAGCGTCGTCTCCAATAGTTTTGTGGCTATCGTCACATTGGCCACTGATAATCGCGCCGTTATTATCACGATAGTGTACGGTTTTTAAAGCAGCCGACGGGTTGCTTGCTTTGTCCGGGTATAAAAAGAATGTTCTGGAATATTTTGCCGTTTGGGCTCTATCATCCACCCAGTTCGCCTTAGTAGGTTTTATCCCGGTATCGTGGGTAGGGTTATGGTTAGGGTCGATCATAACCGGATAAATACTGACCTCCAGCGCACCTGTCGCGCCGGGCTTACCATCAGCGTTAGTCCATGCTGACGTAGTAGTAAAATCGTATCTGCCGCCCGGTGCCACATACGGCCGATAATTATCGGTTTTGGTTTCGCCGGTGTTTCGCCAACTAATCAACATGCTGGTTAAGAACTCCTGATCAAAGCTGAATACTTTGGATTGGCCGGCTTTAATATTAAATAAAAGGAACGAAGGCGTAACATCTATAAGCACGCAGCTGTATTGGGCATTGGGGTTGATCTCGCCAGAAAGATTTTTATTGAGTAACCCGGCACCTTGATCACATGTATCTATAGCCGCACTACCCAAACTATCTTTTTTAGAGTCCAGATAGCCTATAGCGTCGTTTATGCCCGATTCCGCCGCGTAGTAACTTTGCAATCCAAGCTGTCTATCAAGAGCCTGGCGGGTTTCGCGGTTCATCAGCCGGGCAAAGCCAATCGTTACCAAAGACAGCAGCACGATAAGCACGCTTACTACCATAATAGAAACAATTCCCTCTTGGGTTTTACGGGTGTGTGCCCTTCCAAATATTTTCTGCAACCGCATTACAAACTCCCACCTCGCAACACTGAAGTATTTATGTCAGCCGTAGCGCAAAACTGCGTACCGGCCGTAGCGCCTTTACAAAGCACGTCATCACCTTTTGATAGCTCACCCGGGGTCGGGTTTGACTTAACAGCCCGGACTTTAGCACTATCCAGTAGCTCATTATCTCCGTAGGCAATATGGATACTGATATCACATAGCCGGTCATTAATGTCGGCACCGCAGGTTATTTGCAGTTTGCTGACACGCATTTTTTCACCTAGTAGTTGTTGGATGTTATCGGGCTTGTTAGCGGGAACACTAGGATCATTACAAGAAGAGTTAATATCGCCCTTTTTAAGTCCGTAGTCACTTTCGTCGGGACTGTTTATCGGGTCAGTATCGAAGATAACCCCGGGCTTGAAGTAATAAACATGGTTTCTGATGCAGAAATATGAAACACCGGAAGTGGTTGGTGACTCCAAGGTGATTGTGCCAGCAGCAACTTGTGATGAACGTATATCGCTTGATAGGCTATCAGCTATTGTTCGTACGGTGTTCTCTGTTCGTGATATCGTAACACCTTTGTAGAAAGTCCGGCCTATCTGTACAAAACCACCAAGTGTCATAAGCAGAATTATAGCAAACACTACCGTGGCTATCATTAGCTCAACAATAGTGAACCCAGTACTCGGCTTCGGAACTTGTTTGGCTAAATGTTTGGTTGAAGAATTTTGCATAGGTTTAATAATTAAAAAGTTTAGTTGGATATAGTTATGTCAGTAGACTCTACACTGTTAGCTCTACTTCTAATTCCACTGCTGCAAAGATTAGCGATTATCGGGTCGTAAGTGTAGATAGAGCAGTGTTTTAGGCTCAAAGTATTAACATCTTTAGACAGAGATACATTGTTAAATGAATAAGTAATAAATTTAGCCAAGTGCGGAATATCCGGAGTTACATCGGTATGAAATACTAATGTTCCATCGCTATTGTACCCCTCTAGAAACACCCCCTCGTTTAGCTGGTCCACACCTGGCCGTTCAGGGTGCCCAGTGTCGTGTGTCGTAACGGTAAAAGTATAAGGACCGCTACAGGCAGTTAACACAGGAACTAGTGTTAGGTTATGTATTGTAGGTCCTCCGTAAAATAGCGGATTAGGTTCGCTCAGGCTTATATTAACTGTGGTGGGGGTGCAAGATGGTCCCGGACCTGGGCCAGGGATTGATGCCAGACTATTACTAGGCCTATAGTAAATATCCGCGCTTTCGGGGGTACCTGTGCCAACTCTGTCCCATGTAGCTGAAAACTTAAAGGTGTTGGCGTTGGCGCCACCATTTATATATTTAGTACTTAGGTGGTAGCGGCTACCCTCACCCCCGTTTGGATGCTCGGAGTCTACTTCACAAAACTTATTGACATCAGTAGTAAGTTTTTGGGATACCACACGAGTGATGGGGTCTGCGAACAGACAGTACGGAGTTGATCCATCAATAGTACGGTATTTACTATCAAATTCGGCTTTGCTGGCCTGTTCTTTGACAGCTTTGAGCCGCTCAATCTGGCCCTGTACGAAGTTGAGTGCTTCGGTGTGTTCACGTGCCGCAAGCCCCGCCTGCAAACTGTGGCTGGTGAGTAAATAAGCAGCCCCAAGCACAAAAGAAATAATAGTAACGCTGATTAGGACTTCAACTATAGTGTCTCCTCTGCTCTTGCTTGTATGTATGTTATTAGATCTCATTATCAGCAACTCACATAATCTGTCTTAGTTTGGATACCGGTAGTACCGCTGCTGACAGTAATCTTGGCCGTCTGCCTACTAGCCGCGCTGACAAAACATAAAACCCATTTGTCAAAGGGGCTTGGCTGCGGACCGTCGGGACCACTAATCAGTCCGGAACACGCGGTGTTATTAAGTGTTAAACAGCTGTAAACTGTCCCTAAGTTGTTCGTGTTTCGTGGAGTTGTGAGGTCCACGTTGTATGGATATTGATAAGATACCAGTGAGGCTGATTTGTTAGCAGCCGGGTCCGTGCCCGTCTGGGATAAATCAACGTAAAAACTGGCCATAGCACTTTTGTTAGTAGTCGGGCTACACGGACTGACATCTATTTTGCAGGCTGAAGTTATTTTAGTACCAAACGGTAAGGTGTAAGTATCAGTAAGAGCGAGAGCCGGCGTGGGATTGGCTTGGGCGAACGAAGAAACGAGGCCTTTTTGTATGGTGCCTCTTGCAGTCACACCTACAGTTAACGTTCGTCGGCCTAGAACACTATAGACCACTAGAGTATCATCCACGTTGCCGCTAGGGCTATCTTGATGAAACTGCAAGGCTTTGCCCAAAAAGATGCAGTCTTCATTACTACCTACGTTCTTTGTGCCAGTTGCAAGCAAAGTTAATTCAGGCCGATCAACATTGTTCGAATCTTTAACAAGTGAGCACGAATACTTATCCGAGCTAGGGAAAAAACTGGCTGAGACCTCATTTACGTACTGCGCCAGTTTGGAATCGATATCCCGTATACTCTGTGAAAATTGGGTGCGTCCCTGTTGACCTTGTATCAGCACCACGGCCGACACAAATAAGACTCCGCTGATGGCCAGAAAAATCATAACCTCTATGAGGGTGTATCCACCAACTCGTCCCATGAGCATAATTATATACCATAAGCGCAATTTATAGGGCTCTTTCATAACCTGTTCTGGCGGCGAAAACTAATTTCAGGAGTGAGCTAGCAATTTTTTGTCCCGAATCGTGGCGTGCAGTTATGTTTCTATGCTTCCGAGGGTTTCTTTACAGGGTTATTTACAGTTATTTACAGGGTGGCACCCTGTAAATAAAGTAAATGTGGTATAATATATTTTAAAGCCCTAGAAGGTTTTTATACCAATCTATTATTGGGGTCCCCAAAATCAACACAATAGCCGCGGCAATTATCAAAAACGGGCCGTAAGGCAGCTTACTGCTTAGGTTCTTTTTACCGGTTATCAGGCCTGGCAGGGCCACAATTGAACCCAAAAGTGAAGCTATAAAGATCATGACGGCACTTTTGGCAGGATCGGCCAGCAGTGTACCTGTAATCAGCCCCAGCCGCACGTCTCCAAAGCCAATCCACTGCCCGCGCGATACCTGGAACATCAGCCAAAACACACCGCTGGAAATTAACAAGCTTAAAGCTAAAAGCTTAAAGCTGTTAGCCGGATTAGCTGCAAAAAATGCTATATAGCCCAGTTGGCCTGCTAAAGTGATGTAAAAGGTTGGATACAAAATACGGTTTGGTAGCAACATCCACCGCAAATCGTAAACCAGCAGAGCCATGAGCCCGACGGAAGATACTAACCAGGCTATAAATAACAGCCAATCGCCTGCATACTGCAAATCTGATGGCCAAAACAAATAAGAACCCACAAAAACTAAAGCGGTAGCCAGCTCAACTGCTGGGTACTGCCAAGAGATTGGCTTTTTGCAGTATCTGCAACGGCCTCTAAGCCAGAGCCAACTGAGAACCGGCACGAGGTCTTGAGCTGCTAACTTATGACCACAATGAACGCACTGGCTCCTACCGGTTAGTATGGAGAACTCATTGCTTTTAGCTGAACGCTTAAAGCTAAAAGCTGAATTGGTTTGTCTTTGCTTAGCTTTGAGCTTTGAGCTTTGAGCTTTGAGCGCTTGTTGTCTGATTCTCCAGACAACAGCATTTACAAAACTGCCAAGGCCCAAACCGGCCAGCACTAGAAAAACAACAATCATTACTGTTTATGTTAACAAAAAAACCATCCCGGTCATACCGGGATGGTTTTGGTTTGATGTTTACCTGTTTAGGCTATACGCACTGGGCCGTGCCACCGCCACTAGAGGTTTCTACCTTATAAGTCACAGTAAACGCCCTAACACCACCACCGGCTGTAGCAACGTTATTGTTGCAAGTTGCGCTAGTCTTCACAACCATATTATCTAACCCACCTAGGGGGGCCGTACAAGGATTACCTGCGCCACTCGTACAGGTGGAGAAGGCGTTGGCAGTAGTGGGTTTATTCATTATGGAAAAGTTATCGTTTGCAAGGTCAAGTCCGGCTGCACCTATTGTAGTTGGTAGCTGGCCATTATGGTTGGCCACATACTCATTAACTAAACCTGCCAGATGGCTGGCGTCGTTTTTACGCTGTGTATTGCGGCTATTGCGCTGCAGCGCTGGGACAGCCAGGAACACAATTAAAATAATCAAACCGGCGATAGCCAAAACTATCATCACCTCGATAATAGTAAAACCTTCTTCTTTCTTCTTGCCGTACAGTTCTTTGATACTCATGGTTTTAGCAAATGCCCCCTTTGCGTATTTTGTTGTCTATATGCTTATGCTTAACTTATGGCTACATAATAGTGTGCTGCTACTTAAAACGCAAGCAAACCTTACTTAATAATGTTCTGACCAACCAGGCCGTAAATCGGCAGCAAGATAGCCGCTACAATAATCAGCGCCATAATACCCATAATTACCATCAAAACCGGCTCGATAATGGTTGATATGGCTTTGATCTCATTGTCTACCTCTTTTTCGTAATAATCCGCTGTTTTGCCCAGCATAGTTTCTAGAGCGCCCGATTGTTCGCCAATACGTATCATATTAGGCACTAGCTCCAAAAAATTTGAATCGCCCACCAATGTATCAGATAACGCCTTGCCACCCTTCACCTTCTCTGCGGCAGAATCAATCGATTTAGAGATATGCACGTTATCGACCGCGTCTGAGGTAATACTGAGCATTTGCAGCAGCGGCACGCCGCTAGCAACTAAAGTTGTACCGGTACGCGCAAAACGGGCCATATAAAGCTTCATAAACAGCGGGCCGATAGGCCAAGCTCTCATCTTAAACTTATCTATCACCAGTTTGCCCGGTCCGGTACGAGCCCAGCGGGTAGTTACAAAAGTGATGATTCCCACAAGTATAATAACTATCCACCAGAAATGGATAATAAAGTGGGATACAGCCAGCAACAGCTTGGTCAAAAACGGCAGCTGGACACCAGGCAAACCCTTATAAATCTCCTGAACCTGCGGCAAAACCTTAACCAGCATAAAGCCCAAAACACCAACCATAACCAGCAGCACTATGGCCGGGTAAGTCATAGCGCCACGGACCTTTGACAAAATTTCGGCGTCTTTTTCTTGCTGGTTGGCAAGCCGTTCCAAAGCTTTATCTAGCGTACCAGAGGTCTCGCCGGCAGCAACCAAGCTAACATATACTCTGTTAAATGTGTTTGGATACTTTGCCAGAGCGGCTGAAAATGCCAAGCCAGCCTCAATATCGGCCACAATTTTTTGAATGATGGCCCGCAGGGGTTTACTGGAAGTCTGTTTATCAACAGTCCGTAAACTTTGCACCAGCGGCAGGCCGGCATTGATAAGCGTTGATAGTTGCCTGGAAAAGATAACCTTGTCTTTTGTTTTTATACGATTTAAAAACTTCTTGCCTATTGAGCTACCGGCCATAATTGGTGTTATTTCAAGCGGAGCCAGCCCTTGGGCTTTAATGGCCTGGGCAGCTGATTTTTCGTCTTGGGCTTGGACTTCGGAGCTAATCTTTTTTCCGTCAGCAGGATTACGGGCTGTAAACTTATAAGTCAACATAACAAGCTCCCTTCGGGAGCATTTACCAATTTACAATTCTCAATTTTCATTAAATTGCCATTTATTATTTACAAAAAATGATCTGGTAAATGTTAATTGATAAATAATTGGAAAATGTGAAATGTGTAATGTGTAATTCATTGCTAGGTTCTCATCAACCGATCAAGCTCTTCAGGATCCACCGCGTAATTTTTGGCCTCGTCGTAGCTGATGACGCCGCCATGAATCAGATTAACTAAGGTCTTGTCCATGCTTTGCATACCATACTCAGCACCGGTCTGGATGACAGCTTCCAGTTGATGGTTCTTACCCTCACGGATGATGTTGCGAACCGCTGGAGTGGCTATCAAAATTTCGGCAGCCGCGACTCGACCGCCGCCAAGCGCCGGTATCAAACGCTGCGAACATATAGCCATTAAAATGTTGGCGATTTGTGACCTAACCTGGGGTTGCTGGTGCGGCGGAAAGACATCAATCATACGATCGATACTTTGGCTGGCGCCGTTAGTGTGTAAGGTGGCAAACACCAGGTGGCCGGTTTCGGCAATGGTAATGGCCGCGGCGATAGTTTCCAGATCACGCATTTCGCCGATAAGTACAACATCGGGATCCTCACGCAGGGCCGAACGCAAGGCCGCCGAAAAACTGTAAGTATCATAATGCACCTCGCGCTGCACGATAACCGAACGCTTAGAGGCATGGGTGTACTCAATTGGGTCTTCTACAGTTATTACATGCAGGGCTCGCTCGGAGTTAATTTTATTAACCAAGGCTGCCAAGGTGGTTGACTTGCCCGAGCCCGTCGGCCCGGTTACCAAGACCAGTCCGCGCGGAAATTCCGCGAATTTGTTTAGTACCGGAGGCATGCCTAGTTGTTCAATGGAGCGTACTTCGTTGGGTATCAAACGCATAGCAGCCGCCAGATTACCGCGCTCGTGGAAAGCGTTAACTCTAAAACGGCCTAAATCGCCAAAAGCAAAACTGAAATCAAACTCTTTATCACGCAGCAATATCTGCTTCTGGTCCTCATCTAAAATAGTAAATATCAGACTCTCCACCATGTCTTCGTTAAGCGACTGTATGCCGCCAAGCCGCTCCAAAGCTCCGTCTATTCGAAGCATCGGCGGCAACCCCACCTGAAGATGAAGGTCTGAAGCCTTGCGCTTAACTACTTCTTCTAGCAAAATCTCAATTTTTGGAGGTGGTTGTTGCACTACTTTCCCCTGTTACCTACTGCTTTAGCCATCCGCTGCCGCCACCCGATTTACTTCCATCAAGGTAGTTTGGCCGGCCAGCGCCTTTAAATACCCATCTTGACGCATGCTCACCATGCCTTGGGATTGGGCCATCCTTTGAATGGTCGAGCTGGTAGCGTGCTTGATAATCAAGTCCTGGATGGCTTCGGTGACTTCAAACACTTCGTACAGCCCCATTCGCCCTTGGTAGCCCATAGGATTTTCGGGTGACTCTTGGCCCTTGACCAAAGTATAAGCGTTTTGGCCGGCTAGTGGCAAGCTCTGATAGCCAAGATCGGCAGCCACTTCGGCAACGTCGGCCCTAGTCTTTGGCAGCAATGAGCCAAGATTATTGTGGATGGCCACGGTTTCGGTTTTATTGGAATGGTACGTTTCACCCCCGGGCACGACCCGGCGTACCAGGCGTTGACCAATAACGGTGTGGACCGTGCTAGCTATTAAAAACGGTTCTATGCCCATATCCAGCAACCTGGGCAGGATACCGGCAGCGCTATTGGTGTGGAGGGTCGCAAACACCAAATGCCCGGTTAAAGCCGCCTGAACCGCCAGATTCGCGGTTTCTTTATCACGAATTTCTCCGACCATCACTACGTCAGGGTCCTGGCGCAAAATTGAGCGCAAGCCGGTAGCAAAAGTCAGCCCCACCTCAGCGTTAACCTGAATTTGATTGACTCCCTCTATTTTGTATTCAACCGGATCTTCCAGTGTGACAATATTGGTAGCGTCGCTTTTTATCTCTTGGATCATGGCATACATCGATGTTGATTTACCCGAACCGGTAGGGCCGGATGTCAGAATCATCCCGTAAGGCAACTTCAGGCCTTGGCGTATCAACCTCAGCGCTCTGCCGGTATAACCCATATCCTCAAGCATAAGATTGGTGCCGGTTTTATCCAGCAGGCGGATAACTATCTGTTCGCCCCACACAACCGGGCTAACTGCGATACGCAGGTCAATCGGCCGGCCATCGGCGCTAATGGTAAACTGGCCGTCTTGCGGGATTCGGTGCTCATCTATTTTTAAATTGGCTAAAATTTTTATGCGGCTGACCAGCGGCGCCTCGGTACTTTTTGGCAGCTTCATTATTTCTCGTAAGACTCCGTCTACCCGGCAGCGGATTTTCAATTCCTTCTCGAGCGGTTCAATATGGATATCGCTAGCGCGGTTTTTAGCGGCAAAGTCTATGATTGCCGACAGAGCTTTGCTGATAGGCGAGTCCTGCACAATAACCTGGACCTTTTTGCCCTCAGAAATGAGTGCTCCGACCTCGGCATCCTCTTCTTCGCCTGTCTTTTCAAGCATAGTCGTAACACCGTGCTGGATGTTTTTTTCATACTGTTTCAATATTCGCCTGATACCGGATTCGCTAGCGGCGTAAGCTTTAAGCGGCTGACCGATTTTTTTACTCAAAAAATCAACCGCCTGGACGTTTTCAGCGTCCAGCATAGCCACAACCAGCTTGTCATCCATAGAACCCAGCGGAACAGCCATATAATATTCGGCCGTCTCCTGTGGCAGAAGTTCCAAAACCTTGGGGCCTATATTGGCCATATTAAGATTTACATAAGGGATTTGATTAACATGCGCCGTAACCCGGGTAAAATCTTCGTCGCTGACACGTCCTTCTTTTATCAACAGGCTAAACAACGGTTGGCCGGTTTTGGCGGCTTTGGACTTGTATAAAGCCAGCTCATCGGCAGTGATAAGTTTATCTTTGACTAGCTCCTGCTCAACCTGGCGCTGACTTGTGGCTAATAAAACACTCATGGCGATAGCCCCTTTTTAGCTTACTGGCTTTCGTTAAACGGCGCGGTGTTTGATTTGTCACCAATCTTAATTAGTTGTGTTGGATTGATAGCCTGTTCGTTAAAAAATGACTTGTACTCGCTGTCGGCCTGGGGGCTAGGAAAGCTCGAACTTATCTTCTGAACAACCGGTACTTTTATGACTTGCTTCTTGTATGGCCCCAGCGCCACGTTGGATAAAACGATAGAGAAAATGCAGGATACGATGACTACGCCCACTATAAGCGTCAGGTCTTTTTTCTTCATCCCAGGCCTCCTTTGGAGGCAATTATCAATAATTTAGCATTTGGCACTTGGCCCTTTTCGAACCTGGTAAATGTTAATTGATAAATAATTGGAAAATGTGAAATGTGAAATGTGAAATTATTTGGATTCATGGCTTTACTTTACCTCCTTGGTCACGCTCAAGCTAAGGCTTTTAGCTGGCTGGTAGTATGTGCTTACATCCACCTTAGCTCGTAAGCTTGTGTCCGTACCGCTAAGCTCCAAAGTGATTACGTCAAAAGGCCGGATAGATCGCTCAAAATCCTCAATAAGCAGCTGCGAGGTCTTAAAATCCGAACCGGCCTCAAAAGAGAAGCTCACTGGCGTAGCAACCGGTACTGCCTGAGCCTTATCAGGATTGCTGGCCTGGTCATCTTTAACATTAATGGACTGGATGGATACGTTTCGTTCCAAGAGCAGCTTCTCAATGCTACTGGCTAACGCTGGGGCGTCATATTTACTTGGCAGGGCGTCAAGCGTAATCCGGGCGTTGTCGCCATTCAGATTACCGGTGTCACTAACCGATCCGCTAAGAGCATGCAGTATAGCTTTGGCGGCCTCACTGTCTAAACCGGCAGCCTCGGCTGATCCGCCTAATATATTAGGGTTCTGTTCGGCGAATATTTTGTACTGGCTTATCAATGTCTTGGTGGCTCCAACGTTGTCTTTTAACTGTTTGACCACTTTGTGCTTTTCGTCTATCACCCGGCGCTGATAGTTAGCTTTTGTCAGCATAGACTTTGTCACAAACAAGGAAAAAATAGTAATGATTGCTGCTACAGATACAACTACCAGTATTGTAGACTTGGCCTTGTCTATCTGAAGATGTTTTATCGATGTGTTAACGGCCATTTACTGCCCCCCTTGCGTCTTGGTTGTTGGCTGGCCGGTCTGGCCGTTAAAAACTGCCCCCGGCGATTCCGTAACCGAGCGCGTAGTCAATTCCTGCGGTACTACAAGTACAATACTCTGCCCAGCTTCAAATAAAGTTGGGTCAAACTCCACATTGACGGTATAGCTTACGGTAGTCTCGTCTCTGCCGATGGCGTCAAGTACAACGGACTTAAAGGCCGGCTTTTTGTTGGATGTGCCGGTTGTGGTATAGGAAGTAAATTTTAGGGTGTCGGCAAACTTGTTGACGGTCTCGATTTTATCGGATGTGCCGGTTATTACCATGGTGTTGGCCTTGGCATCCAGTGTCAGTTTGCCTATATTAACTTTTTCCGGCGTAATGGACGGCAGGTACGTATATAGCCTGGACAAAATATGCTTCTGCTGGTGCAGAGTTGGCAACGCTTTGAGCTGGTTCTGGACGGTCAATATTTTTTCTAAGTCCGGAGTAGCTTGAAGCTGGTTGCTATATTTTTTGATGTCGCCATCAGCATCGCTCAGAGCTTTTTTCTGGACAACATTGGCTACCGCAAAACTTATAACCATTACGCCCACAGCAACGGCTAATACCAAAAATGCCAACTTAAATATAAGGCCTTTGGTCCTTTGGGCTTTGTAAAACTCCAGCTTGACGTCTGGTAACAGGTTAAATTGAACAGTACTCATACGAGGTCTCCCCTGGAGATATTTACCATTGGCCATTTTCCATTTACCAATAATTTACCATTGGCCATTTTCCATTGGGCCGCATTGATAAATGCTAATTGGCCAAAGGCCATTTTTTTCGCATGGCGAAGAAATTGTGAAATAAATGTGAAATGTAAAATGTAAAATGTGAAATGTGAAATTTTCATGTGTTTCTCTCCGCTAATCCCGCAGCCACGGCAAAATGATTGGACATGCTAAGCAGCTCATCCTGTTTGCTGGCCGGAAATGTGATATTGCGCCATGAATTACCAATTTCAACATTAATGCCAAACTTGTTAGCGATATGCAGTGGAAACTCCGGCAATGTCGAGGCGCCGCCAGTTACGATAATCCGATCTATAACAATGTTGGGGTAGCGTGTCTGGAAAAACTTGATGGATTTTTCGATTTCGGAAGTCAAATTATCAATCGTGGTGATAATCGAATTATATACCTGCCCCTCGAGTTTAGCTTTGCTGAGACCGAATTTATATAAAAACTGGGCGGCTTGCGCCGGGTCTATGTTTAAGCCGTGGACGGCAGCTTTTAGTATGGTGTCCGAGCCTACCGAGATAGACCGTGTCAGGCGCGGAGCGCCCTTCATAGCTATCACCAAATCCGTAGACACCGTGCCGATGTCCAGCACCATCTGGGGAGCAACAACGTCAGTAGCAATCAAGGATCTTACAAGCGCGAACGTGTCAGGCTCAAAGGCTATTACATTAAAGCCTGCGCCCTCTAATACGTCGAGCCTGGATTCTATATAGGCATTATTAACGCTAGACAGTAGTACTTCCACTTTAGAAGACCCTTTTGGAGAGTCACCCAGTGGCGCCCAGTCGATCTTAGATTCGGCCAAAGGGGTCGGAATAATAGAATCCGCCTGATACTTTATGGTTTTGGCAAGTTCGGCAGGAGACAAACGTTCCATATCAACAACCGTAGTAAACACCCGGTTAGAGGGAATGCCCACAGCCACGTTCTTGGTGTTTATGCCCGCGTCCTTAACCAGGCGCCGAATCGCATCAGCAAGTTTAAGCTGGTCGGGTTTGGCATCGCTCACCGCTATATTGCCGGCAATCTCAACAGATCCATATTTATTAAGCGCTTTTACAGGCCCTGACCCGCTTAGCTGCACTACCCGTATTAAAGATGTGCCGATATCCAGTCCGAAAAACTCAGATACCCCACTCAGTATGCTCATCCCGTTATGCTCCTCCGGAGCTAACGGTCAATGGACAAATGAACGAATGGACAAATGCATTAGTACATTGACTATTGATACATTCATTGAACATTGAACATTGAACATTGAACATTTGTTTTCCGTATCTCATAGTTGATCCCAATTATACATAAGCGTTTCGGTTTTAGCCAATAGTTTTACCCTTTAGAATAACGGCGGAAGCACGGTTACAGCATCAAGTCTGGAGTTACTGCCGTTAGTAGTAAGAAACGGACTGCCTATTACCATCTCTGGTATGTAATTTATTTCCTCTACAGATTTGTTGCTGCCTCCTGTAACGGTTGATGTCTCCGGATCTGATGACAGGGTCCAGTAGAGGCTATTATTGCGCAAATCACCCTTCCCACCGACCCTGTTAAACGTAACATGTTTGGCTATTACGGCTCCGTTGATGGTCAGTTTTTCCTTGCAATTAGTTGCTGTTTCAGCAGAATCTGGCGACTTCAATATCCCACCACTAGCCACAGCGCACGTCCAGATGTTGCCGGTACTTGCTATACCGCGTGTCGTGTTAGGCTGGGCTATGTAGAGCCCCTCCAGCGTCGTAACACCGCTGCCGATATATATATTGCCGCTCACAATCAGACTGAAGTACGACGGATGAAGCACGCTGTTAGGATATAGAATGTCGGTGTTAATATAAACATCCCCAAACACATAAATAGTCAGCCGCTCATTTTGCTGAAATTTCCACGGGGCTCCTCCCAAACTATTTATGCTTAAGTTGGATGTTCTTCTGAAAATCCTATTAGTGTTTGCACCTCCTGGACCTGAACTATTTATATTACCAGGAACACCGTTCAAATCAGTCGTGAAGGGGGTACCCCCGCTGGAATTTACGTTCGAATGGTTATCTTTGATACAGCTATCCGTTGCAGTGTTCGGTGCGCCTGTGCTAAAGCCAAGCTGGCCATCATTAGGCGTGTTGGCAAATTCAAGTGTGTCAAATGGTACGATACTCGCCGCCGGTTTAACAACGTTTCCTTGGCTCCATGAATAAAAGCCATAACGACTGCCGTTCTGATTATCTATCAGCCCAAGAGCAAATGCGGCAAATTCAGACGACGAGCCCGACCTATATGTATGGCCTGGCACGTTTGCTGACGCAAAGGTACGAATACCACCGTTAGGATCTATCTGTCTATTTGGGTCAGCTGAACAGCTGGTGTTTCCGTCATTGAACCAGCCACCGGCGCTAACATCGCCGCCAAACACCTTCAAATACGGCCGCGTCGCCGGCCTGATTGTCGACTGACACTGCGCGAGACTCGGCTGTTGGGCCCCATTATAAGTAGCAACGCCATTGATAGTGCCGTCAGTATTAGCCGTTATAATCGCAGTCCCCGGCCCCATGGAGGTTGTCGGCGGGTTTACAACTCCGGAGTAGTCACGCGTACCTGGGTTTACTGAAATACCACTGGACCAGTCAATATGAAAGCCATAGCCATATAAAGGATAGCCTGTGTTATTGGTATAGGTTATCCGTATGTTGTCATTAGAAACCGGCTCGCCGGGTTCAGGGGAATTACTGCCAGCACCAACGGAACATGTGGCCGTCAGGCAGTTGCCAAATGTCGCTGGGCCAGCTATCATAACCCACCCATTCTGAGTATTCAGCCCTTCAACATACACTGTGTACTGGTCAAGATGTGCCGGAAGACCGGGCCCGGGCCAATCTACAAATGGTCTCCAGTTGAACCCAGCTGGCCAGACACCATACATCATCTGGTTTGGATTGTGGTCCCACTCTCTTTGGTAAGTCGGACCGCCTGTACCTGCCATCAACGTAATTCGTAAACGAATATTCGCCGGGCGGCCTGATGCCCACCGAGCTTGGCCGGCCATATCACGGCAGTTCGGATTGCCCGGTATCCAGTTACCAACTGGATTATCAGGGGTTACGTAGACAGTAAACTGACATAAGAGCCTGTTGCCCTGAAAATTAGCAGGAGGATTCGGGAACGGTGTAGGCCCATTTTGTGCACCCGCATGTATCCAAACTTCGTAGTAAAAGGTAGTCGTTGCGGTCAAATTATTATAGCTAACCGGATGCTGCGCAGAATAAGGTGCGTTATTGGGATCATTCGTTGCGTTAACGGTACCCGTTGGCCACAAAGTCCTTAACGATGCCCCTCCCGCATTGACCTCATCTACGTAGTAGTTAGACCCCCAGTCTTTACCCGTAGAGTTACCTATTTGCGGGTAAAGTGTTATACCGCCTCCGTAAGGTACTGTTGCGTTATTTACATTGTTAGCAGGAGGTGGAATAGAAGTCGTATGTATATAGCAGCTTGGACGGGTCGGTGGAGTATCTGGATTAACCTGTAGCACTATTTGGCATCTGGGATTAAAAGTTCCAAGCAAATTGCCGTTTTGCTGCATCTGAAATTCAAATGTAAATGTCCCAGGTGCCGCTCGACTTATTCCGAACGAAAAATTGCCGTTTTTACCCGGCCCTAATAAACCAGGTCCACTGGCCAGGCTACGTGTTAATGTCTGGTGGGTGGGATTGATATTGGAATAGTAAGTCTGACGCAGTGAATAACTATTATCCAGTGCTGAAGATGAATTGTTTATTATATTTACAGTAAATTGAGAGTTTTGATTTACGATTACGGGGTTAATGCTTGCATTAGCCGCATTACAGACTACGCCAGAATTAGGTGGGTTGCATTCTGCAGTCGAAACTTTGGCATCAAGCTCATCAAACGGTACATTAATTTGAAGTGTGTTATGCCAGTTAATGCCAGACCACTGCATACGATAGATATAGGCGTTGTCTGCGTTAAAAGATAGCGTGTTGTAAACATGGTCACCGCCCAGTTGCGCACCAGTCCACGACGTAAATCCATTCCAGTTCCCAGTACCTCGTGTAGCTCTTGCCATTACTAGATTTAGGTCTTGTGGAGGGTATTGATTGTAGTCGGCATCATAAACACCAAACCTGTATACCCCATTAGGATCTTTGCAGCGCGGAGCAAATGGTTGATTGAAGTTCCACATTTGCCCACCTAAGCCTGGTGCATCGCGCTGATATATCCCAAACACAGCAGCCTTACCAAAGCCCTTCACCACCCTGCTTATTCCTACGCAATTTCCCCCATTACTGCAGGCAGGCTCACTAACAGCGACTCGGTATGATCTTTCGTTATCACTCGGTCCCGGTGATATGGTAGCCTCTAAATAAAATACCCTGTAGGCTTCATGCCCAGGTATTACTGAATGCATGCCGCCAGCCGGCGGATTGCCATTTCCATCGGTCGCAGGTATGCCAATTGTGCGATCGGCACAAGTTCCTGAAGGCGCCAAATATCCTACCGGTGCAGCATTTAATCCATAGGATTCATTCTTATCAAGTGCATCCAATGCGAATTGAACTCCTGGGTTTCCAACATCTATATTGCAGTTTTGTTTAATAGTAACCGTGGCACCTTGGTTGCCAGATACATAAACTTTTACATAGGATGTGGCACCATCAAACGCCCCTGTACCAACTGCATGCCAAGGTGTAGCACTATTGCCGTTAACCGTGCTACTACCGGCATCGGGAGATTGATTGGATATAGCAGCTACCGGTTTAGCGCTTATTAGCCAAAAAATGCTACCAAAAATAATAGAGCTAAGAATTATTAGTAATTTTCTAGTAAATGCAGAATTTATACATTCACTTGGAGTCATAGTTCTTGGTTCCAGCTATCGATTAATTTTTGGTTAGGTGGTGTTTCAGCTTTTAGCATGGATACCACTTTTTGGGCGTACTTTTTACGAGCGACTGTATCATTTTTTGTTTTTGCCACATTCCAAAAATCCATATACACATCAACTGGGATCTTATCTTCCGGCACGTTCTTAACAATATCATTCAGGATTCTTTCGGCATTATGAGTATCGCCATTCGCCAAGTACTGTGTTGCTAAACTCCTCTGGATGCCAATGTATTGGTCGTAGTTCTTAACTGCTAATGACTTACTCTTATCAGCAGCGAGCGCATTCTCCACCTGTAACGAGGTTGCGCCATTGCTTGTTCTTACCGGCTCAGGTTTTTTATGTATTACAAAATACCAAATTATAAAGCCTACAGCCACCAGAGCTATTAAAACTGTTAGGAATACGAGTTTTTTCCGCCGAGCAAATCCTAAAGCACCCGCCCTCATAATCATTCCCTAAATATAGCATAAGTACAACTATGAGCTCAATCTATACTTCGGGGTCGTCTGCTAAGGACTATTCGGGGTATCGCAGTTTGTCATTGAAAGTCCAAGCTATCACTCTGTGTAACTGACCGTGCGCTCTCCTAGTTCGAACCAGATGTGCTCCTTTCAGAAATGGCTGATTGTTGTGAGTATTAGACGCCGTAACACCCACTCTAGCATCAACGTATTTCTGCCCAGGTGTGTCGCATATTCTTACAGGAACATCTAGTGGCTTCTTGGGCGTAATTGCAGCAAAAGGAACTTTTATTCGTTTATGCGTCGCATGTGATAAATCACGTTTTTTACTATAGTAAACATCCGTAATCACACGCCCCCTCATTAGGCCCTGTGAATCTAATACGGCAGACTTGGGAGCAGAAATCCTTATTGGCCTGATAATACAGTGCTTACCCAGGGTGCGAACACGGCGTATACGGCCATTGCTGAACCGGGGTTGGTCGCTCCTATCGGCTGGATTAAGTTGGGCTGGGTATATATCCTTTTGAAAATGTACACCATTGTCCGCAGGATTTATTTCAGGTGTAGCACTGGTGACCGACACATTATAGTCTTGGTCAACTACTGATTTTTTAGACGTATAATATACCCTATAGACTTCCTGTTGACCATGACTAAGCGGAGCCGGCAAGCTCCAACTTACTGATGTTCCATCTTCACGTATCATGTAATTATCCACGGGTTTCTCCGTTTTATCTGGCATTGAATACGACCCGACTTCTGATTGTGTAACCTTTAGTATTTCGTTTTCAGCTGGATTGTGAGGATTAAGGACGTTGCCCGCAGGGTCATCCGGCATCGAGAATTCTACTGTTACTCCCACCGCATCTCCATAGCTGCTATTACCTATTTGAAACTGCTCGAACGATGTGCCAACGCACGTACTATCCACTTTTACGGATTTGCCCTCCAAATCATAAGCCCGATCATCGTGAACAACTACCAAATTTGCCTGATCATAAGGTGGTACGCCAACGTTTTGCTCATCAAAAATTGGTTCCTTTTGAATCGGCGAACGATCCTTGTTTAAGTAATCATCCGGGCATTCGTAAGGGGCGCTCTGAACACGCGGAATGGCGGAGTCGGCCTTTGTAGACGCAGACGCATAAGCGGCGATAGCCAATCCGACGGCCAGTGGGGACATTATGCGACTGCCCCAATACCTTAATTCTGAAGACGTTATTCTGCTCAAAACAACACAAGCCTTACTTAATTGTGACTTTATTATACCATTGACTAAGTACTAAGAAAATTGCTTACCCTTAAGTAAGCAATTCCTACCCCAGTATTTCCAAGGCCCGGCCCTGGAAATACTGGGAATAATGTAAGTTGCGGATAGTGGTCAGGCCGGTGAAAGTTATCGCTCACCCGTATTCGCCAGATACTCGCCAACCTTATCAAGTGAATCTTTATAACTCTCATAATCAGCAACAAACTGTTCGTATTCCCCATCACTAAAACTGCCAAGAACTCTTTTAGGCTGTAGCCAGCTCGCATTTTTACGACCCAGGTAATATATATAGCTCGAAAATTCCCAGCTCTTATAATTTTGCGGATTGAGGTGGATGTAGCGGGTAATATGCAGCAGATAACTATCGCTAGTAATGCGAACTGCCTTGAAGCGATCCTGAAACAGGGGTCCAAGCCTATTATATTTCTTGTTAAAGTACGTTGTATAGGCAGTACATACGTTATGTAAAAGCCGTGTCACGCTGTCCTTACCGTGCTGGAAGACAAATAAGTGAAAATGGTTCGGCATCAAGCAAAAAGCCAACAACTCTATTTTCTCGTGTAACCATTCATACTCCCTGCCCTTAGCGTCTTTTGCAGGTTTATCATCTAGGTAGCGTTTTATAAGATTTAGAAAAACCGCATAATCATCGGCATCTTTGTAAATGACTCGTTTGTTGACACCTCTGTTATAAATATGATAGAAGCTGTCCTCAGCATATTCTTTCCGTCTATTTCTACTCGGCATAAAAACATTGTAGCGAACCTAACCCTTTATTTCCAAGGCCCGGCCCTGGATATCTGGATACTGCTGGATATTCCGGTTTATATTTTAGCCATGGCCCACATGGCAGCCCGGTTGCGGGTAAACTCATCTGCTGTAGGACTTTGTAGCTCAATTACAAAGGCTGATAGGTTCAGGGCATCTTTCATCCAATCTTCCATAGCTCCGGTTGTACTGTAATCGAATGTATTACCGATAGACGAGATTGGAATGGCACTGTAATTAGCTTTAACGGAATAGGCAGAGGCAAGCGACACGGAATCGCCTGCCTCGTTAGCTTCAACAACACCGGCATGGCTGTGATAGGTCAGCACCAAGCGGGGTTGTTTAGCTATTACAAAGTTTGCTAGAGCCCGGGATTCAGGTTCAGACAACGGCGCGGAACCACCGGCGGTTGTCATAGCACCTCCCCCGCCCGGCTGGGTAACATTAGTCTGCCAATTATCAGACGGGAAGTTACGATTTAGATCAATCCCAGCGGCATTAAGCCGATTGTTAGCTGCCACTCCATCAGGATTGATAGATGGTATCACCACAATTGTCCGACCAGCCGGAATACTGTCGGGGTTGGCATCCAGCTCGCTAATCCATTTTTGCAAAATAACCATTGAGTTTTGCTCGTTACCATGCGTGGCACCGATGTATAAAATCATGTTTGGTCCACTGCCAAACTGATAGGCTACGATTGAGCGACCTAGCACCGATGTCCCAATACTGTAAGTGGTGTAACATCTGGCGCGCGCGCCAAAGCTTTTGGCCGAATCGCCGGATACCCCGTAAGCATTTTGAGCCACAGCCGAAAGCTGCACGGTAATGCGGGCGCAGACCGGAAACGCGTCCCTAGGAGTAATAACGATTTTATTATTGCTTATAGCAATCGACGTCGATTGTTTAACGCCATTTACGATAAGCGACGCGATCTGCTGAGGGTCCTGAGCTGGCAGTAAGGCCTGATCAAACGAAACGGTTATAGTTTGCCCCAAAACTACACCCGTAGATGGAAGGTTAATGCTGGTTGCTTTGGGCCCACCCGAAGTTATAAATGGCAAATCGTAGGGATGTTCCAGCCGGCTGTTGTCGCTGGCCGTAAGGTTATCAATATGTAGGTTATACGCTGTTTTACGGGCCAAAGGGCTAGTGATACTAACGGTAACAGTTTGGCCGCTGAAGGTACTGGCCACAGGAATGTTGGTGACAGTGCCGTCAGGGTTCTTGGTGGTCAAGCTGACCTTGTCCAAGCCCACGAGTATTTTGTCGGTCTGCAGAGTAATTTGCTGGGGCTTATCGTAAACCGTGGCTCCAGATTTGATAGACGAGCTGGTGATAGCCGTAGCCGTGATTGTTTGAAGAGTTTTAGAAACTATATTGCCGGCTGGTTGACTATGGAACATTCTCACCAGTGATGCCTGATATTTAGCGGCGTAAGCCAGTTTAAGCGGGACCAAACTGCAGCTTAACTGAGTATTTTGCTTAGCGCAAATGCTGGTTTGGCCGTTGGCAGTTATGGCGTAATTAAAGGTAGCATCGTTTAGGCTAAGCTTAAAATTTAACGGCTTATCTATAGGAATAGCGGCAACACCAAAGTTGGGGGCATAGACAGCCGGATAACTATTGGTAACGATTTTTACCGATTTTCCGATATGTAAACCGCCAAGATACAGCTTTTGATGGTTAGCATAAGTTGTCTTAGATTGTGGGTGTTGCTGGGGAGCCGCGCATAGCGAGCCCGAAAAGATTGGCATGTGGCCGATAGATATGGTTGGCGTGCGATTTAAGTTAAAAGTCCCCTTGGTATCGGTCTTGAACAAATTTGGAAAAATAACTGGGCTGGTGACACAGCTTTTTTGACTAGCAAAAGAGTAATGTATGGATTGCGGCCAAAACAGCATGTAGCCGACAAACAGTAAAACACTAGCCTGTGAAGTCAGAGCAATAGCTACCCGATAACGCCAGATATGCTGTAAGATTTTAAAGATTTGAATTTTTAGGTCTAAGACTAGATTCCAAAAACCATCACTTTTTTGACCCGCCGTACGAGCTGTATGCAGGGGTATTGTGTGAGTTGATGGCGGACTGGTAACCGGTTTTTGTGCGAACATTTTTAATTTTCTTACATTAACAGATGTATATTAGCATACTTTTGACTTTTTTGCAAGTTAACCTATCTGTTAAAATAATGGTATGAGTTTATCTATCGGTATTGTGGGGTTGCCGAATGTTGGCAAGTCGACATTATTTAACGCTTTAACAGACAACAAAGTTTTGGCGGCTAACTACCCTTTTGCCACGATTGAACCTAACACAGGAATAGTGCCTATTCCTGACCCCAGATTAGAAAAACTAGCTCAAATATACTCAAATCCTGGGGTTTCCCGCTTGGATGGAGTGCAAGGCGCTGGCGAGCAGCGGACTGAGCCGTATATGAAATACGGTGAAGGAGCAGCACAGCCAGAAACGCAGCAATCCATCAAGAGCACCAGCGGAGCGGCTGGCTCAGCCAGACGGCAGGCTGGTGCGGCGGGAATGCCCAGAGTCATTCCGGCAACAGTTACCTTCGTAGACATCGCCGGGCTGGTGGCCGGTGCCAGCCAGGGCGAAGGCCTAGGCAATCAGTTTTTGGCCAATATCCGCAGCTGTAACGCCATTTGCCACGTTGTGCGAGCATTTTCGGACCCTAACGTCCAACACGTCGAAACTGTGCCGAATCCCAAAAAAGACATCGAGGTTATCAACACCGAGTTGGTTTTGGCAGATTTACAAACGGTAGAAAATCGTCTGCCCCGCGTTGAGAAAGAGGTTAAGGCTAACCCAAAGCTTAAACCGGTGCTGGATAGCTTGCATGAGATTAAGCTACACCTCGACGATGGCAAACCTGTTTGGACCATAGAGGGTCTAAACCACGAAGCTATCGCCGACCTGCAACTCCTGACTGTCAAACCGGTAATATATGTCTTTAACATCGACGAAGCAACCCTGGCAGAAGCTTTACAGGGTGCCACCCTGAAAAAGGAATTAACGGATATGGTAGCGCCGTCAAAAGCCGTTTTTATCTGTGCCAAATTGGAGAGTGAGCTCCGCGGACTGGACAAGGCAGACCGCAGCGAACTACTGGAAAGTTATGGGCAAAAAGAAAGCGGCCTCGTGCAGCTGATCCATGCTGCCTACGGCACGCTGGGGCTGCAAAGCTATCTGACCGCCGGAGAAAAAGAAGTGCGGGCCTGGACCATAAAAAAAGGCTCGACTGCTCCGCAGGCCGCCGGTGTTATACATACCGATTTTGAACGGGGTTTTATTGCCGCCCAAGTGGTGGATTATAACGACCTGATAACAGCAGGCTCCGAACAAGCCGCCAAAAGTGCCGGCAAAATCCGCACCGAGGGTAAAACCTATATCATGCAGCCAGATGATGTAGTGGAGTTTAGATTCAACGTTTAACTGGCCATATACTGTTGTATTTGGGTGGTTAAAGAGGCAATGTGGCTATAGTCGGCTCCATCGCTAAAAATCACTAAAACATAGACATCACTAACGTAATAAACTATCCCGGCATCGTTATTAACATAGGCTAGCTCACCGGTTTTATCGGCCACCACACAGCCCGAACAGCCAGCTGGAATGCCGCTGCGCCTGGTCTGTTGTTTTAATATATTCAAAATATATAGCCGCTGCTGCTCGGTATAAAGACTACCATTATAAATCTCCTTGAGAAGCTTGGCGGTATCACCGGTGCTGGACTTGGTGCCAGCATTACTATTTAGCTCAGTATGGGTAAAACCCGCTCCGTTAAGTACCCTGTCAGCGTGAGCCCATCCAACGTAACTACCGATAGCCTCGCCGCAAGAGTTATCCGAACGGCCCAACATGGTATTTACGCAGTCCCCTACTGTCTTGCTGGTACCGTCAACCGATAGATATGTCTGATCAAACTTATCGAGCGGAAGCATCTGAAAAAGCGGATACGTTAAAAACAGCTTATAGATACTAGCCAGGGGCATTTTAGTATCGGAATCAAGCGAAGCAAATCTTTTATCATTGTCCATGCCCTGCACGGCCATTGACCACTTGTAGGCAGGATGGTTAGCCGCCCAGCTTTCTAAAATTGTCTGGAGCCCTTTGTCGACTATGGGTGCGGCAGGAGCTGATGGAGATGGTTGGAATTGTTCTACCACTGCTGGCACTTGATCCACTGGTGCCGGCTCAAGGTTACTACTGGCTGCCTGGGCACTTGGGGTTGGACGTGATACCACCAAGCGGTTAGCTCGCCAATGTATCCCCGAAGTACTTATTGATAAAACCATAACAAATATAGCCACGGCCAGCAGAGCCTGGCGCGCTGGAAAGTGGTGAGTCGGCAACACTGGCTGGTAGCCGTGCGCAGGAGTATATGTATATGAATAAAAATTCATATACTCATTGCGTCCAAACTTTCTAACCTGATCCATTTTTAAGTTTTTATTTAATGTTAAACCTATTTTTTAGGTTACGCTTGTGACCAACGAAAATCAATAAAGTTTTAAAGGGATAGCTTAGCGCTCATAACCCGCAAAAGATAAAAGCGTTCTAGGTTGCCTTTACTGCCAGCTACCTGGCTGTCGGCTTTACCAACTATCAAAAAAGTTCTTTTTACCCAAGCTTCAAAGTCTTTCATGATTTTGCGCCTAAGGCTATCATTTTTAACTACTCCCCTGTTAATATCAGCTTTTCCGGCTTCAAATTGGGGTTTTAACATAGCTATAATTTGAGTACTAGATTTACTCAACTTGGCAATGGCGAGCAGAACATCGCGAAGGCTTATAAAGCTTACGTCAATCATTATAATGTCAGGCTTAGTCGAAATACTTATTACACCATCTTTCCCCTGTTTCCAAGGAGCCTCCTTGGAAACTAAGCTACGGATGTCGGTTTTTTCGTGTAGTTCCACTCGCGGGTCTGTGCGTAAATTGGGATGCATTTGGTCAGTCCCCACATCTACGGCTATCACCTTTTTAGCACCATGTTTTAAGGCGTAGTCGGTAAACCCGCCGGTACTGCTGCCTACATCCAAAACCAACTTATCCTTAAAATCCAAGCCAAGTACCTCAGCGACGCTGGCCAGTTTTAAACCTGCCCGGCTAACATATTGCTCCTTGACACTCAACAACACTTTGTCATGTTCACCTACAAAATGGCCCGGTTTTAATACAACCTCGCCATTAATCTTCACCTTGCCAAGCTTTATATAGCTCTCTGCCTGCGACCGGGTAGCGCATAATTTGCGCACTACCAAAGACGTATCTAGCCGAAATTTGTTCACTCACTGCTCCAGATGTTCTTTGGCAAGCACCGTTCTTGCCTCTTTAGCCTTTTGCATAACGGCAATATGATCGACAACTAACCTTTGCCCTTTCTGCAGCGTCGGGTGCTTGGGCTTAATAGTAATGTGTGGAACGTATTCATCTCGAACGTATTTTAGGTGTGACATATCAATACCCCTATGCTCCAGCTCATCCAAAAGAGCCTTGTGCAGGGCAACTAAGATTTGGACTGGCCGTATAGTGTAAACAGCTACGTTCTGGTTGGGTCCAATTTGCACCCGTTCGGCTATCTTGAACGGAAACTGTCTAAAAGTATCCTTAACGGAATGAACGGCATCGACTACGGTTTGTGCATCTGATACAAACGGCGGCACAAGGGTCAGGTGTTGCGGAGAATGTGGCGAGCTATCACCGGCCTCACGAGGTTCGGTAAGATAAGCAAGGTAAAAACGTTCTGTGTCGCTCATGATCATTTTTGACGTCCGCGGTAAGTACCGGTACCCGTGTCAACGGATACAATATCGCCCGATTTAATAAACGCCGGGACTCTAATAACTAAGCCGGTTTCTAGGGTGGCATCTTTTTGGATGGCGCTGCTTGTATCTCCCTTAACAGCGTTTTCGGTGTATTTTACAAACAAGGCCACGTTTTTAGGCAGTTCTATACCTATTACCCGGCCGTCAAATAACTGGGCTGTAGCTGGTGAACCTTCCTTTAAGTAACCAGCTTGATCCGCTATATCAGCGGCAGGGACACTAAATTGCTCATAGCTATCGCTGCCCATAAAATAATAATTCGCGTCGTCAGCGTATAGGTACTGGACGCTACGGCTAGCGACATCGGCGCTATCTACTTGGTCACTGCCATGGAAGGTTTTAGGCAGTACTTTGCCGTCAATAAGGCTTTTTATCTTCACCTTAACTGTTGAGCCACCACGCCCCATGACTTTTTGACTATAGTCCAGCACCCGATATGGCACGCCGTCCAGCTGAAAAATAGTGCCCTTTTTTAAATTAGTTATCGATAGTGCCATTTTGCTTACCTATTCGAGTAGATCCTCGCAATATTTTAACTCTTTATCCGTTATAACCGATACCGCTTGTGCCGTATACAAGGCTTCTAAGAATTTCTGCTTGTACTTCTCATTGCCAGCATTTTTTGCGTATTGTACAAACGATAGCCGAAGGTTATTAGTCTGCATTTCAACCATGCCGGTTACGCCGTTTATACCAGCAATAAATAGCCGCTCCCCAGCAAGACCCTTAATAAAACGTCCCAGCGCGGCTATATCGGCCATTGCCTTAGCCGTTGCTTACAAAAGGCAATAAGGCGATGTGCCGGGCGCGCTTGATAGCCCGGGCTAGCTGGCGCTGCTTACTCTCTGTTAAACCAGTCCTTTTACGCTGCTCGATCTGCCCGTACTGGTTAACATAGCGCTGCAAGGTCTTAAAATCCTTGTAGTCAAAAAATGCTACGTCGGTTCTGTGTTTAAAAATCTTTGCCAAAATATTCTCCTTTTTAGTCGAATTAGGTTACAGGTTAGAGGTTGTAGGTTACAGTTTCGGAAAGTCATGCTGTAACCCGTAACCTGTCCACTGTAACCTTTCATTAAAATGGGATGTCATCAAGGTTTATCGGCTTATCGCCAATATCTTCGATGACAACTTCGTCGTCCTTGGCTTTTTTACTAGCCTTTTTAGTATCGTCTTTGGTGCTGGAAGCTGCCGGCGCATCGCTGCCGCCTGCCGGGGCGCCACCGCCACCACCGCTTGGGCTGCCCAGGAAGGTAACATCGTTAGCTACTACCTCTACTTTGCTGCGTTTTTGGCCTTCTTGTTCCCAGCTGCGGCTCTGCAGGCGGCCGCTAACTAAGGCCGGGCGGCCCTTGCTAAGATATTGCGCTACACGCTCGCCCAAAGGTCCCCAGGCCACTATGTCCACATAGTCTGTGGCTTCTACCCACTCACCGCTGCTGGCGTTTTTATAACTGCGGTTAAGCGCCAAGCTAAAACTGCAAACACTTTGGCCATTTGGGGTACTCCGCAGCTCCGGGTCGCGGGTCAAATTGCCCATTAAGGTTACTTGGTTAAAACTTCTTGCCATCTTAATCCTCCTTCGTCGGACTTAGGTTACAGATTAGAGGTTGTAGGTTACAGAAGCTAATGAATTTACTGTAACCTGCCCACTGTAACCCGTAACCTTGTATTTTCATTCTACTCTTCTTCCTTAGCATTTTCTTCAGGGGCGTCATCGCGGTCTTGGCGCTCGGCGGCTTTTTTAGCCTTTTCGGCCTTTAGAGTCTCGGCCTTGGCCATAGCTTTCAAATCCGGGCGGGTTATTAGAAAACGGATAATCTCATCTGTAATATTAAAAACTTGTTCTACTTTGCCGACGTTTTGCGCAGGTATATCAACTGTGTAAAACACATACACGGCATGGTCAAGTTTTTTGATGGTGTAGGCCAGCTTGCGCTTGCCCCAGTTATCGGTTTTGGTGATTTTACCGCCGTTATCGGTGATAATTTTATCTATTTTTTTGCTGGCTTTTTCCATATCTATTTCCAGATCCGGATGGTAAAGCACAGCCACTTCATATTGGTTCAAATGAACTCCTTCCTTTGGTCGTAAGCCCAAGTACCTAAAGAGTCGCCTTGAGCTGAAGCTTAACTTTTACTACCAATTATTATAGGTCAGTCACCCCTGTTTGTCAACCAAAACCTAGAGAGCTTCCACGTCTAATCTGCGTACACCAAAGTTATGTGCTAGTTGCGACACAACCATGAGGGCATAGGCAGGGCGGAGCCCGACCGACTGAGCAGAAGAGTCATCTATAACTTCTACACTCGATTCGTCTATCGGATCGCTTACAAGCTTAACGCGAACTCGCTGTCTACCTCTACTCCCCCTACTAACTGCGAAAAGCTCGGTGTCAATAATTATAGCCACTAGGTCTATTGGGCTCATATCGTCAGCGGCTAGAAAAACAGGGTCAACAGTCATGTCAACGCCGTTGCTTACATCACTTTGTTTGGCAACATAATGTCTTTTCTGGGCCAATAATAGAACCGAGCTGTCGCCGTCAATTAACTTATGTCTATCTTCCTCCTTATCGAGTAGCGCCAACAAAGCTGCCTTCCAAAGCCGCTCCCTACAAAGTCTTGTCTCTCGTTCCTCAGGGGTCTCATCTAATGCTTCTGTTGTTTTTCCGTTCTCAGGAGTCCCATCTTTAGCTTCTTCTACATCCTCTACTCCTCCGCGTTTAGGCCCAAATAGGACTCTTACTACCCTAGCAATACGTCCCACCCTATACACGCCTTCATCAGACGGATTACCTAACTCCGCCCCAGGATGGCCATTTTTCGGGTCTCTTTCCACTATATATTTACCCAACTAATTTGCTATTTACTCACTTTTATAATGTATATAGTGACAAAGACTGAGCCCTTATGTCAACAGTTAAAGAATTAGCGTTTGTTTTGCGGCTTGTCGGGCATGTCGTCGTAGACATCGCCGTCTGGGTTCTCGGCCGCTGTTGCCTCGGGCTCGCTAAAGACTTCATCCACGCTGCTTACCAATACTTCACGCGGGCGGTTTGTGCCATCGGAAGGCGCGATTATGCCCTGTTCTTCCATCATATCCATCAGACGTGAGGCCCGGCCGTAACCAAGCCGCAATTTGCGCTGTAATAAAGAAGTACTGGCTTTTCTGGTATTAACTACAACCATTACAGCATCCTTCCAGGCCTCGTCATCATCGTGGTCTATAGAAGCTACTACCCCGCCCTTGCCGAGCTGAACCGGCTGGCTGATAACTTCTTCGTTGTATTGAGGTGGGCGCTGGCTGCGCAAAAAGTCGCAGAGTTTATTGGTCTCGACACTGCTGATTAAGGCGCCCTGCATGCGTTTGGGCTTGGGCATATCCGAAGTCTTAAACAACATATCACCGCGCCCAAGCAGCTTTTCGGCGCCAACTTGGTCTATAATTGTACGGCTGTCTACCTGTTGTACAACGGTAAAGGCAATGCGGCAGGGCACATTGGCCTTAATCAGGCCGGTAATGACATCTACGCTGGGGCGCTGAGTGGCCAGTACCAGATGGATGCCGGCTGCCCGGGCTTTTTGGGCAATGCGTACTACCAACGATTCAACGTCGCGGGCCGCTACCATCATCAAGTCTGCCAGCTCATCTATAACTATCACGATGTAAGGCATACCTTCTTCGTTTTTAAGTTGATTGTAGCCTTGGATGTCCCGCTGTTTTACTTCAGCAAAGGCTTTAAGACGCCTATCCATTTCGGCAACCGCCCATTTTAAGGCGCTGATGCACTTTTCGGGCTGGTTGATCACCGGAGCTATAAGATGGGGAATGCCGTCGTACGGCGCCATTTCGACGTGTTTAGGATCAATTAAAATCAGCTTTAAATCCGACGGGCTGTTGCGATACAGCACGCTGCCCAACAAACTGTTAATCATCACACTTTTACCGGCTTTTGTCTGGCCGGCAATTAAAACATGCGGCATATCTTCTAGATCAGCAACTATTGGCGTGCCGGCTATGTCTTTACCCACGGCAAAGGCCAGCGGGCTATGCACTTCCTGCCACTCACTGCTACTCAAGATACTGCGCAGTGTTACCGTGGCTGATTTTTTATTGGGTACTTCAATGCCTACGGCCCGTTTGCCCGGAATCGGCGCCTCAATTCTTACGTTCTGTGCCTCTAGCCCGTAAGCCAGGTTTTTGTCCAGCGATTCGATTTTTTCCAGTTTGACGCCAGATGGCGGCTTAAGCGTAAATTGGGTAACCCGCGGCCCGACATTGGCTCCCTCGACCTCTACGTCATAGTTAAACTGGGCAAAAGTTTCTTTGATAATTTCGGCGTTGCCCTTTACGTCGCCGGCATCTGCTTTGTCCTGTTTATCGCTCAACAGATCGAGTGACGGAAACTTCCAGTCGGGGTCACTGGCAGCTGTTAGCGCAGCATGATTTTGCTCGGGAGCCAGCTTTTGGGCGCTGTTGCGCAAGCTAGTCATGCGGGCTGTAGATGCTCCTAAGCCATGGCGTTCTACCGGTACACCCTCGTTAAGTTGAAAATCTGGGCCCATTTTGCTCTTTAGGGCATTTAAGTCTTCATCACCTTCAAGTTTTTCACGTTTAAACAGCTCCGCCAGTTTAAGCAGCGAGCGCGGCTCAATCGCAAAAGTGAACAGCACCGCAAAAATAGTCAGCACAAAAAACACCAAAGAAGATAGAAATTTACCCAAGCCCCCAACCAAAACATTGCCTACCGCTTGCCCGACATGGCCGCCATGGCCGCCGGTTATTACCCCGAATGCGTCCTGGTGCAAAAACATGGTGTGCAGCCAGCTGGATAAAAAAACTAACAAACTGATACTGCCAGCCATTTTAGCCAACGGTATACGTTGGTCCTCGCTGAAAAACTTGGTTAAACCCAGGTAAATCAATATCAGTGGCGCGACTAATGTGGCCGTTCCAAAAGTCCACCAAAAACCATTCCACATTCCTAGGGGCAGCGGGGCACTTATAAACACCCCAAAAAGCAGCACGATGCCGGCGATAATCAGTGTAACGGCGCCCAGGCCGCGCCAGAATCCGCCGGAGATTTTGGATTCTTCAGCCTTTTTAGTAGTTTTACGCGTGGATTTTCGTTTTTTAGCCATTTGTTTTTTAGCCATTTCTAGTTAACAGTATAACTTAAGCATTACCCAGATGGTAATGTTGTAATTATAACATATTCACGCCTAAGCTGTCAATCAGCCGAGGCGTAACTGCTCACTACCCACATGTTAAAATGTAGCCAGTAAGTTAAAACAAATACCATGC
>Ga0066639_10000402_pt1 | contig 37305 bp, 28 predicted proteins | sample CryGeyCG2114_010_2_FD_59504 | JGI IMG/M metagenome (GOLD analysis project Ga0066639, IMG submission 59504) | Groundwater microbial communities from aquifer - Crystal Geyser CG10_big_fil_rev_8/21/14_0.10 | ecosystem: Environmental > Aquatic > Deep subsurface > Groundwater | place: USA: Utah...
CATTATCCTGCAAACCGGATTGCACAGGCTTTGACACTGCTGGCTGCGGGAATATTGTTTTTGTGACGAGTGAAGGTTTCAATGGCAATTTGAGATATGCTGCTGCAGAGATAGGCTACATGGACACAAGCGGAAAGGGATTATTATCAGCAGATGTGTTATGCAACTACCTGGCAGATGCTGCTGCTGCAACAAAACCTATCCTTGCAGACAGGACATTCAAGGCATGGCTTTCATCATCAAGTGTGTCTGCTTCAGATAGATTGGCGCATTCACCAAATAGGTATATCCTTGTTGATGGGACAATATTGGTTGCAGATAACTGGAATGGTCTGGTTAGTCTTACGCCAATGGCATTTGAAGGCTCTGCAGGGGGCAATTTTGGACCAGGGGCAGGCACATACCTGAAGAATCCGATAAATAAAGACGAGAAAGGCAATGCTGTATCGGGTGCAGCAGTGGTATGGACAAATACGATGACTGATGGAACAAAGAAAGAGACCAATCCGAGCAGAACATGTAGTGATTGGACAGATGATGACGTTCACGAAGATGGAAGAGTAGGATTAGCATCGAATAAAGATATTAAATGGACAGAAGATAACCAAGAATATGGTTGCTCAAGCACAGCCAGATTATACTGCATTTCACAATAATAATTCACAATAATAAAAAATATGAGGTGAGAAAAATGAGGATTAATGTGAATATAGAAAAAAAGCATTTCTGGATGTTTATGGCTGTCTTGATGCTTGGCATAATCTCCATCGCAGGCATAATGGTCAATGCCCAGGCAGCTACAAAGCCCAATCCGGGGCATAGCCTTAGTGAGTTAGCAGGAGATGGAACAGGGACTTATTGTGTCCTATCCAAGCTAGGAATATGCCCCGCTGGATGGACAAGCAAAGCAACAGCAGTAATCATAAGTGAATATAACCCATGCATTGCAACTTTTGGTGTAGGTGCAAGCAACAACGTTCCTGCTATCCCAAATACAAATTGGATCTGGTGCCATTCTACTCTTTGCTGCATCTAGGGCCATTATTTTTCTAATTTTTTCTTTTATTTGACTGCACTTGCAGAATGCATCTGATTTGACTACTGACTAAAATCTGATTAAGATTAAGTATGATATTTTTATCAGGTATATGTTCTTTTTTCTGGACAAATTAATCCTATTAAGCACAATATTTATAAATAAAGTGTCCATTTAAATAATCTAATGTCCAATATTAAAGGCAAACCAACCCCCCTTACCCTAAGCAACAATGTCCTGGAAGCCCTTGCTGCTGTCTTGAAGCACGATTTTGTGCATATAAGGGAGATCTCAAGGATGACAGGCGTTTCCCCGACCACAGCAGGCAATGCGCTCAAAGAGCTTGAGGAAAACAACATACTCTCAAAAAAAACATTGGGCAAGAACTGCTTCTATTCCCTGAACAAGAACCAGAAATCTAGGAAACTCGTAGCCATTGTCGAGGATTATAATTTCCTGAAAGCATGCTCTGACAAGGCATTCAGCATTTTTTCAGAAGGCATTCTCAAGGATGTCAAGGACATAAAGAACTTCATCGATTTCATGACGGTCTCTGATGATGGCTCAGGGCCATCGATACTTCTTGTCACAAGCCTTGACAATGATACTGTAAAATCAAGGCTGTCGAAATCGAGCTCAGACAGGATAAAAAAGATCATGATCTTGACAAGGGAAAATTTCAGGAATAATCTTGAAGAGGACATGATAAAAAATCTGCTAAAGGACCATATCACGATATTCGGAACTGAAAGATTGATTGACACAATCTATTGAAATGGTGTTTATTGGGTTATCTGCATCATGCATCATCCGCAAATCCAAATAAGCATGAGTAATCCAATGGCATCGTGATCAGGATTGATACAAGGATGAAAAAAAAGAGGAGAGGCAGTAAAAAGAGGAATGTAAGGGCGCAGATAAGCGCTTTCATACTTATAGGCCTGGTGATAATGACTGTCTTTTTCTTCGCATATTACGTCAAGAGGCAGATCCAGGTGCAGGCGGCAGAGCAGAAGATAGATGCTGCTGCAGAGATACTGCAGAGCACGCCTGTGCTGAATTATTATGTGACATTGTGCCTCAAGGATTCTATCGAAGGCGCCCTTCTGCTTGCAGGGAGGCAGGGAGGCAACATCTACATCGATCAGGGGGGCCTTGCAGACCGTGATTCGATCCCCATCTTCAAGTACAAGGGGGACAATGTTACCTATGGCATGACGAGCATAGACTCGCAGATCCCCAATGCGATGAGGCTTACTGATGACCCCACATATCCTCTGCCTTATGAATACCCCTGCATAAAGACCGTACAGCCCATATCTTACAGGTGCCCTTATGATTATCTTTTTGGGATTCCGACCGAGAGCAGCATTGAAATCAATGGAGTGCAGTTCAATCCCCAGACAAATGCTGCAAAATTCTTCCCTTTCAGCCAGAGCAATCTGCCCCTGTTATGCATACCTAATGGCCCGAATGACGTCGACATGGGGATATTCCCTTTCCCATGCCCTTCTGGTGCATATGGCCCGGACTCAATACAGCAGCAGATAAAAGTGTATGCTGAGAAGAGGATGCAGAACTGCACGAATTTCTCCGCGATAAAACAGATGATAAATTTTAACATAACGGCGAATCCGCCGCAGATCCTTCCCATAATGGGCGAGAATGACATGGTGATCAAGGCCACTTATCCCATCAACATAACCATAGGTACATACGGTTCTGTAAGATTGTTTGAATTCGAGGTGAAGCTGCCTGTCAGGCTGAAAAAGATCTACGGGCTTGCGCAGTTCCTTGTCGAGAATGATGACAGCTATCTTGATTTCAACATGACAAGTGATTTTGATTCCAAGCTGTATTATACCCCTTACTGGGATCCTTATATTAAGGTTGAAAAATTCTGCCCAAAATGCGATCTTGAGGGCGGCGAGAAAGATTCGACAGACATCTTCCAGATCAATGACTCGGCATCCAACATAATGGGCAATGATTATTATTTCAGGTTTGCCGTCGAGAACAGGGATCCTGCGCTCGACTGGATACATAAGACCTCGCCTGAAGAGCAGCAATTTGATTATATCATCCAGGAAGGGGATGAGATAATAATAGAGCCGAATGGGTATGACCCTGATGATAATGACGACCTATTCTATTTTTATGAGCTATGGAAGCAGGATTACGACGAGGTATTCAACCCTTTCTGCTGCAATGAGATCAACCCAGATTCATCGGTGATCTGCAAGAATGACCCATGGAAATGCATAGAGAAAGCGCCTGCAGCTTCACTGCAATTATGCATGGACGATTACCTGCAGCAGGACACGAATGTCTGGACTACCTCGAACATGTACAAGATACCTAATCCCATCAATCCTTCGAACACTTTCAGGAGCTCAAATTACCTTACAAAAACGACTGACCCCGGAAAGATAGGCAATAACCCAAATTCAGAGGACAATAATCCTGTGCATTATCCGTGCAATAAGGACGAGCAGACAGGAGAATGGCTCGGTACAGCTTACAGCAGGGACCTTGGTCCGCACAACGCGACAGTAAAAGTATGCGACGGGCACGGGAAATGCGACTGGCAGAGCGTGCTCATAATGGTTACAGACATACCAAGGCCGGTGATAAGCATAATTAATGATTACGGCACAGAAGATGCCTCATTGGAAGACCCTTTCATATTGGATGCGTCAAAATCAAACATATTCTCTGTTGTTGACAGATATCTATGGAAGGATGTCATACCCGGCCTTGAGCCCGAGTTCATGATTGATGTCGCTTACTCTGAAACAGAGAACGGCAGGCTGAGGATACCCCATCCCTTCGGCGATTATGACATCACGACGATAAAAGTCGCGGGAAACTTTTTCAGGCAGACAGGCCCGCAGACATTAAGCTTAACTATCGGCTCCCAGACTGACACAAAAGAGATCAATGTGAAAGAGTGCATACCCTACAGGAGCGCTGATTCCCCTTATCCATACAATAAAGGCGATAATCCTTTCATGGGCAATCATGCGTGCTGCGAGGACACTGGAACATATTCTGATGCCTCAAAGATATGCTATCAGGACGGAGAGTATGGGGCGATAAGATATTTTGAAGAAAACAAATACACTGGACTTGGCATGCCCCGGCTTGTCTACTGGCACCTTGATGAAGGATTGACACAGGATGCTCCTTCCCTTAACAGCAATTATGGCAATGACATCTTCTTCAGGAAATTCGAAAGGCATTGCAGCGGAGACAGGGGGAATATATGTTCCGGCAATGGCCAGGAGGATATGTATCCCTCAGCATCATGCAATGATTTAGAGGGGCATTCGTGGCAGGATGAAAGATGCCAGGGTCCGCCCCAGGATGTCTCAGCTGCATCAGACAGGCCATGCATTGATTACCTCCCTGGCCAGACATTTGAGTCGGTTGAAGGCGTCAATAAGATGGGAGTGGGCATAGTAAATGGATATTGCTCTGATACGCCAAAATGCACAAATGGGATTGATTACAGGTTAGATGGTCCGTTCAAATGCCAAAAGGCTGTGTGCGAGGACGGCCATTGCTCAAAACCTTACACGACTGATGCAATGAAATGCATGTGCAGCTCTGCAAGCTGCTCTTCACAGGGAGCAGATCAAAAATGCGATGTGTTCAGCTATGATGATATGGTCTCGGGAGGGAGATGCCTGCCAAGCAAAGAAGGATTCTGCGATTCAACTTGCCATTTCTCTGACCCTGATGAGTCAATGGCTGCGTGCTCGGGCTGCAGTTACACATGGAAATGGACAGGGTGGGGGTCATCTGAGACAAATGTCGCAAGGGACAAGTGCTGCGGCGATGAGACGGCAAACGAATTCCATATAATAGCTGCTGACAATACTGATGCGTGCTGCGACAATAGGGACGCAAATGGACAGCTTCTGCATGGCAATGAATGCGTCATAGCAGGGGTGTGCAAGAACAGGCTCCCTGCACCTGAGGTATGCAATGGACAAGATGATGACTGCAACCCTTATACTGCAGATGGATCAGGAGAACCTAAACCTTCAAATGAAAACCAGGAGGGGGTATGCTTGAACAGCAAAAAATCCTGTTCAGGCATGCAAGGATGGAAAGATGATTATTCAGGCATACCAGGATACCAGGTTGCAGAGACGAATTGTGATGACGGCCTGGACAATGATTGCGATGGATGGGAAGATTGCCAGGATGATGGCTGCAAAGGCCTTACAGTTTGCACGAATCCATGAGGATGATCTAAAATTAATCCATGATAGATATATCCTGCAGGCAGGTCAGAATGATTGATAAAAAATGACTAAAAAATGGCAAAAAACAGCAAAAATGCACGCAAAATTGATGTATGAAAATAAATAAGAAAACAAGCTAAAGTGAACATAGAATAAACGCAATATTTTTAAATAAAACAGCTTTAAAACGGCTTATTCGATCCGAAAAAACGGTGAATTGATGGGTAAAAAGAGGTTTTTGATAGTTTTGGCAGTGATTTCATTATTTTCTATGCTCTTTTCTGTGCTTCCGGCCTCAGCGCAGGGCACGACTCTTGCCTGCTGTGTGACAGATGACTCATGCACGCCTACAACATCCGGCACTTGCTCTGCGGGGACGTATTATTCTGTTGCCTGTTCGCAGATGCCTAACTGCGACATAGGCTGCTGCTGCCAGCAACAGCTCAACACGGCAAATGTGGTCGTCACAACGAAGAAAAAATGCGATGTTTCTGTGGGCCAGTTCTTCGACCTGAGCGCTTACACCGCCACAACTGCAACTTATGTCCAGGGCTGCAACGCAGTATGCGGCCTCTCTTCAACATGCTCACCAGGCGATAAATTATACTGCTCTGACAAGACAACTGTGCTTGCGACGTGCACCAGCGAGGGAAAGTTCGGAGTTTCACCCGGTGCATCCTGCCCGAGCGCCGCAGGGACATTGACAGATACTGATCATGACGGTGTCCCTGATTCGGAAGACCTGTGCCCGAAAGAACCAATGCTTACTGTCCCTCAAGGCACAAAAGAGACGGATTGCAATACGAATAATTGCTGCACGGATAACATTGATAATGATTGCGACGGGGTCCTTGACTGCAATGATGTCGATTGCTGCTCTGTGCAGACATGCTTCTCAACACCAACATGCATAGTCGTTACTTGCGGGAACAATAAGGTCGATTCAGGGGAAGAATGCGATGACGGCAACAAGGTAAGCGGGGACGGATGCAGCAACATATGCAAGAGTGAATATTGCGGCGACGGCATTGTCCAGCCCGCAATGGGCGAGCAGTGTGATTTCGGTGATAATGTATGGGTGAATTGCTATGCTCCGAACACGGTTGATGATGTCTCCACAACAGACAAGATTGAAGCCGCGTGCACTCTGATCACAGAGAGAAAAGCGGGCGCAATAACCCAATGCAATGATGGCATAGACAATGACGGAGACACCTGCTTTGATTGGCCATTTGACAGGGGATGCTCTTCTGAATCAGACATTACAGAAGATGATGTGGCTGTGCTGCCGAACGGAGAAGCCGTATCAGGGGATGACCCCAGGCAATGCACGATATGCGGCGATAAAGAACTTAACACCCCTAACAGCCAGGGATTAAATGAGGATTGCGACGGGAGCGACAGCCAATGCGGCAGTTCTCCTTATCCTGACGGGATCTGCAGGGATGACTGCACTTGCGCATATGAGTGCTCTGACAATCCCGGCGCACCTGACACATTCGAGATCACGCCAGTTAAAGGGCAGTTCGCAAACCTTATCGAATGGCAGCTGCATCAGTCTCCAAACTGCATAGTCGATAAGATGTATCTTTACAAATGCTCCAGCCTTGCTGCGCAATGCGAGCCGGATCAGCTCATAGCCATCAACAGCACTATTGCCGGAAATGTATTCTACCAGCACAAGGACAAGCCTGTCTCCCCAAGCTCCAGATACTGCTACAGGGTTGATGTGCATTACACAACGGGCGCAGTGTCAAAATCAGAGGTAGAATGCATAACCACTGGAGATGTCAACTGCATGGCGAATGGGGGCGGCGAATTCTGCAAGGACAATGTCAGGTATGATTGTGCAGATGATAATTTTATAGACACTGAGCTGCAGAACTGCTCGACGCTTTCGACGGTGAATCCTGAAGATTTCGTATGCATAGGGCCTTTCCGCGATAAAACAACTATGTGCCTGTACCAGAGCCAGTGCGCATTGTGCAACGGCTTATTCGGGCTGTTTGCAATCGATGCCACTGCGATATACGAAGGCCCGCTCATAGACGGCACTGATGAGGGGAAAGGTAGTTATCCATGCAGCAAAATACCGACATGCTACAATGATACTACAAGGACGACCATAAACAAGTATAGCAGCTGCATAGACATACAGAACTGCTATGATTACACTTCTGAGTCTTCATGCACTGAGAACAAATGTCAGTTAGGAGAATGCGAATGGGTCTCTTCAGTCAAGGCATTCAGCGAGCTTGGTGTGGGATTATGCAGGCCCAAGACAAAAGAGCTGCAGAACTGCAGCCTCTGCGGGGACTTCAGGAGGGATGCCCAGAACAGGTTCTACGGCGATTGTGATGTCGAAGTGTGCAAGCTTTACGGTGACTGCTATTACAGTTACGGCCAGTGCGGCCCCAAGGAGCAGACAGGCTGCTGGAATTATGTGACTGAAGAGGATTGCACTTACTCCAACAAGAGCATTTCAAAGAATTCATTAGAAGCATTGAATGTCTCAGTAAACACGCAGTGGGGAAATATAACACTCACCGAAAGCTTCAGCAAATTCATGAAAGTCGGAGGGAACAACAAGCTGCTGCAGAAGAGCAATGACTACTTCGCATTCGGGCTTTGCAAATGGATCAAGTACAGCGGAAACAGGGCTGATGTGCCAGATTATATCTGTGTGAAAGACGCTGATAACAACACGGTCCCTGACTGCAACTATGGGGAGGAAAGCAGGACATGCCAGATCGATAATATCGCCCCTAAAACATCATTCCTGATTGAAGGCAGGCCCATAAACGGCGAGGGAAGGCTTCTCCTGCCGAAGAAGATCGATCTTGATTACTACCTGGATGAGAATGCCAAGGTGTATTTCTGCATAGCAGATGAGGATGCAAGCAAAGGGGTGCAATTTTGCTATCCCAATGAAACCAGCATGTGCGGACTGGAGAAGACATTCAGGGGAGCCACAGGAAATTACAGGCTGTATTATTTTGCTGAGGACAACGCACATAATCTTGAGAATGTCAGCTATATGCCTGTGAGGATAGAGGTTGAATCACCGAGAATAACTGCAACTGCAACACCTCTCAGCTATGGCGACGGGAATGATTATGAGATAAAACTCACCTCAGACAGGTATGTAAAATGCTCAGGCATCCTGATGAAAGGCAACGGGATGCCCATAATCTCAGAGAATATGATCAAGTTCGAGATTGACAATGAGTTCACAAGGGATTATTATGACCTTCCCGATGAGAGATATTACTTTGAATATGAATGCATAGATTATGTCGGGAATGTGAACAATAGCAGGATATGGATCAATGGCCATGAAGGCGTCAACACGAACAGAATATCAAATCTCATGCCTTATGGCCCGCAGAACGACACCTCCGTTAATATCACTGTCCAGACAACCGAGGATGCCAGCTGCAGATATGCCCTGAAAAAAGGTGCTGCTCCGGGTTATGAATCCATGACTGACTTCTCCAGGAATGCTGAAGGCACATTCCATACTGCACATCCTTCCCTTGTGCCTAATGAGTATTACGAGTATGTTGTAAAATGCAAATTTGGTGATGTCATTGAAGGCAATGACAATGACATGATAAGGTTCTCGATAGACCAGAAAGGGCCTTCAATATACCCTGTGACGACATTCGAGGCATATGATTATGATATGAGCCAGACATGGGGGAAAGACCAGGAGATAAGGCTGCAGTGCAAGGATGATTATTTTGAGAGGGTGAAAAAGGCATTCAATATGGATTATGGATGCAAGGATATGGTAAGCTACAAGGAGGATGTTGGTGACGAATACTCTCATGTTGAGCTGGACGAGAATGGCTTGATGCTTGACACTATCCCCTTAACCGGCACAGGCTCGCATAAGATATACTTTGTTGCGAATGATACAGGGAATAATTCAGAGGATAATGATCTCACAATAAACATAAATGAAGACAGGCCCACACTGACAATAAATATATTTCCTTACCCTATGGGACCAGGATCTGTCCCAATAACAGGACCGATATCTTATGGGGATTATATAGTGAAAGTCACTTCGACAAAAAGCCTGAATGATGTGAATATGTCTTTTGTCGCTGGCGGACAGACTAACGAAGGGATATACCTCAGCAACGAAGACTTCGGAAAGACGTACTATGTGCTATTGACAATACCCAGCCCAGGAGAAGGCGGACTGCCGAAAGGGCCGATCTATGACGGGACAATAACTGTCACAGGTCTTGTAAGGATGCCTGGATCTTCATGCACATTGGACAAGATAGACAGCACAGCACTCTTTGCCACAAGGGTTAAGGAGGTGAAGATAGTGACTGCAGATCCTGCTGTCGTGATAGAGCCTTCCCTTGACAACTATGATGCAAAAGGATATCCATTAAGGAAGAAGAACGGGATATATTACACTAATGAATCAAGGCTGTACATAAGCGGCAAAAGGACATCAGACATAGTCAATGAAGTGAGATTCTATGTCCTCAATGGCGACAATATGATCTCGGACAGGGCATCTCCTCAGAAAGTCTACAGGTATGATGCAGGGAAAAATTCACCTCTGCGGCCTGGAAACCCATTGAACACTGCTCCGATAGGCATAGCTTCGCCGACAGGGCAGAAAGGCAGCTACACATTGAATGCTGCGCAGAACTCGAATCTTGGGCTTGGAAAATACATAAGGGTGACAGACGCCAACAAAGAGAGAGGGAGCTATGGCCATTACAGGGAACACTATCTCATCGACTGGATAGAGAATATAGGCGAAGGGGTATGGAAACTAACATTGAAGGATCCCCTGGAAAACGACCTGAGCCTGAGCGACAGCATTGATGTTTACTCAGCCCCTTATCCGAATGAGATCTTCGGGGAATACATAGACCTTGATGCAGGAAACAACACCTTCTTCTTGAGGCCTAAGAGTGTTTCAGGAGTTATGCCCCTTGAAACGGAATCATTCATAATATTCACTGACCCGAATGCACCTGTAGTGGTGAGCCAGACACCGAACAGAGGCACGACAAACAACATACACACGCCGATATCGATAGTTGTGAGAGAAAACGCAAGGGAATCGCTGGTGGACACAGGCTCAATAAAACTCATGCTGGATGATCAAGAAATAAAAGATATGGAAGTCAATGAATATTCTCTTGGCAGCTTCATATATTATGAGATAAGTTACATACCTCCTCAGCCGTTGAATGACGGCACATACAATGTGAAGTTCGAAGGCAATGACAATGCCGGCCATGGGTTCACGAACTCCTCGCAGGCAGGCCCTGAATGGACATTCACGATGGACACAAAAGCGCCATCAACACCAATATTGATGATAGAGAATGGGACATTACATGATGGGTTGTGGTATGTGAACAGGTCGCCGGGCATAGAGCTTGAATTCCCCGATGAGGATAAGGTTAATATGACTGCGATATACAAGGACAATCCTTTTGCAGGATTCGACATGGGCTATGAATGCGGTGATGACTGCGGCCTGAATAACCTTTACAAGGTCACATTCGATCCTCCTCTTGAGCCAGTGCAGCTTATAAGCCCTAACCAGATGTTTGTGAAAGATGAATTCCAGATCATAGTCGAGGCTTACAAGACCCTTGCAAACAGACAAAAGAGCCCAAAGGGGCTTTATTATATCGATAAGATAGTAATTGATAACATAACCCCTGAGATATCAGAGATCTCATTCCCAGGAAGGATAAAAGTGGATGGGGACATCTCAATAAAGGCGCGCATACCTAATGAGTTCCATGACCTGAATGTCACCCTGATAGCGAATAAGACTGATGGAGCGGTTTATACATCGGGCTATCCTCTGGAGCAGGTAAGCAAGATGGGAAGCTTCTATGAGTTCAAGTGGCATTCCCCCTATGTGAGCAGCGCCGGGAAACCTCCTGAAGTTGAGCAGACTTTCACATTGGTAGTCTCCGATTATGCCGGCAATTCCAAATCCGAAGAGATAACGACCACTGTTGATCTCCAGGTGCCGGATATCAGGTTCATAAACATCAGCGTCACGCCTACTATCGAGCAGCTTGACCAATACATGACAAAATACACGAACATACTTGTCATGGGCAATTTCAGCGATGATGATGTAGTAGAGATATTTGTCATACCCGGAGATTATATCCCCACCCAGAAACTCTATGAGAATGTGAGCCAGTCTGCTGATATCTTCGGCAAGATGTTCATGGTAAACCTGCAGATAAACGGCACGATAAACAAGACAATCCTCAATCATATGACCTTGTTCATCGTTGATGAAGCCGGCTACCAGGTCAATATCCCATTGAACATTGTCGCTGATCTTGAACCTCCTAGGGTCATCGGTCAGCCGCAGTGGGGCTAGTGCTTTTTTATTCATCAACATTATGCTGATTATATAAGGGTACGATCATGTGAAGGGTGGATAATGAAAAAGAGGTGGATTTTATTACTAACTGTATTTGCAATCATCTTTGCAGCTTCTGCAATGGCCCAGACCGGCACTACAGACACTGGAGGAAACACCAATACTAATGTGAACAGGCCAGTATGCTCTGATTACATAGACAATGACAATGACGGCCTTACGGATTTCCCCAATGATGTTGGCTGCCTTAATGACACTGACAGCAATGAATCTAATATAGTCGGGCCTTCTGCGATAGATACAACAGGGATTAAAGTTATAAAATATTCTGTAAGCCCAACGATAGATGTTGTATTCAGCGAATTCATAAGGCTTGACAGCGTGTATCTTTATGCGATAAATGATGAGACAACGGCCATGATGGCCCTTGGCATAAATCCTCCCTCAATACCGGTTGTTACTATAAATGACAGCAATACTATAAGCGCAAAACCCCTGATAAACCTTTTTAACGGCCTTTATGAGCTTGTCCTCAATGTGCAGGACATGGTGGGCAATACGGCTACAGCGCGCCAGAAATTCGTCATAGATGTTCCTGTGACTGACATAGATATAGTCGAACCGAGGCTGGGCGTCTCTAATGGGGCGGCAGCGGACCTTGTGATAGAGACTTCAAGGAATGGCCAGCCGGACAACACAATATGCAAGATAACAACCTCCCCTTTCATCTATGATTTCCAGTCTGATGCATTAGTCCCTTTTGACGCAGTATCGCAGCCAAGACACAACATGTCCGGTTTCTTCAATAATGCTTATTTCAGCGATTATGCCATATTCTACATACTCTGCAATGATACAAATTCCCTGAAGAGGGTGAACAGGGAAAGGTTCGAGCTGTACATAGACCGGTCTGCCCCGGGCATATCCTCTTTTGATTTTTATCCTGCAAAAGTCGTCGAATATCCTGAATTCGAAAACAGGATGAAAGTGATATTGAACGTGACATCAAATGAGCCCGTGATATGCAAATATTCCAATGAAAGCAAGGATTATGAGGCGATGACAAGTTTCCCTGGATATGACCTTAATAATTTCTATGCTTACACAAAGAACAACAACACAATTGCATATTATCTGCCTGATGTAAGCCCTGCAAGCCATGATTTCTATGTGCAATGCGAGGACAGGGCGGGATGGAGATCCCCTGTTGTGAAAAAAACATTGCAGGTGGACCTCTCTTCAGCGCTCGATATGACTGTAGTGGAGCCGAGACAATACACTACTAACAAGAGCATAACGATGAAGATGACGACTGTCAAGAGGGCTGTATGCGTGATAGGGAACAGCACTTCAGATTCGAAGATGATGAATACTGATACTACAGGAAAGACGCACAGTTATTACCTGGGCCAGTTCGGCGACGGAAGCTATACATACAAGATGAAATGCACAAGCCAGTCAGTAGGCGGATTGTACGTGCAGGAACAGGAGCTCATGTATACATTTACAGTTGATAACACAAAGCCTTCTGCACCCAACATCACAGGCTCGAAGAACACGTGCTTCCAGACAAGGTTTGAGTTTGTCCCCCCGATAACTTTCACGGCCACTGATGCTGAATCGGATATAGATTATTATCTCTATAAGATGGATGCGGCTGCAAAACCTATCCTGAACTGGACAAGGACAAATGGTGATATAGGCCTTGTAAGCAAGGATTACAAAGATGAAGACCTTAATCTTTCAAAGGCAAAATCATACAAGATAACTGCAAAAGCAGTCAATGGGGCCGGACTTGCTGGCGCAGAAGCCAGTGTCACAATAACATACAACCCAGATGATGTAATATGCTTTGAAAAGAATCCCCCGGTAATAGTGCTTGCCAAGAACGAGACAGAGGGTAATACTATAGTGGAGATAGCATGCAGCGACCAGAGCGGGTGCGACAACCAGTCATACTATTACGGCCTTTGCGATGTTGAGGGCTGCAGTCCGACAACAAAGCTTGATTATCCTTTCATGATCACAGTCTATGACACAAAATACCTCTCTTATAATGTGAGCGACATACACGGCTATGCGGCTACCGGAACAGAGAAGATAGAGGTCAAGTCAGGCGATACCTGCGGCAATATGGTGAAGGACGGCGATGAGACGGATGTGGATTGCGGCGGGAAATGCAAAGGATGCGAAGGGGGCAAGAGCTGCATAGTGAACACAGACTGCGGCTCGAATTCATGCAAGGATAATATCTGCACTGAGCCCAGGTGCGATGATAATCTAACAAATGGGCCATATGGCAATATGGAGACGGATGTGGATTGCGGGGGATATTGCGGCGCAACATGCGGGATAGACCTCACATGCAACAGCAATGGGGACTGCTTGAGCGGATTCTGCAACCCCGGCAAAAAATGCGGCATTGCCACATGCGATGATGGGTATAAGAACGGCAATGAGACAGGGATTGACTGCGGCGGCGATTGCGGAGGGGACTGCAATGACAAGGATGGGGACGGCATAGATGACTTATGGGAAGAGAAATATTGCGACGGAGACTGCGATCCTACAGAAGACCTGGATGGGGATGGGCTGAATAATCTTAGGGAGTTCCAGCTTAGGACTGATCCTGCAAAGAAAGACAGCGACGGTGATGGTTATCTAGACTATGAGGAGATAGAGGCAGGCACGGATCCCCTTGATCCGGACAGCTACCCAAAGAGCGCAGCGAGCATACTTCTCATACTTGTAGGCCTTATCTTCATGGCGGGGGGGGCAGGTTATCTGGTATACAAGATATATTTTGTTGAAAAGCCAATGGCAGAGATTGCCAAACCCCAGACGGGCAAGACTCCTGAGCAGATTGCCGAAGAGAGGAGAGTGATGGAAGAGCAGCAGAGAAGGATGATGGAGCAGAGAAGGAAAGAAGCAGAGGAAAGGCAGAAGAGATATGATGAGATGAAAAGGAGGATAGAAGAGAAGAGGCAGGGCGAGGAGACCAAGAAGAAAGAGGAAAGGCAATCGTTGTTCGGGAAATTCGGGGGGATGATGTCTGGCAACCAGCAGCAAAAAACAGAAAGGCCGGAAACAAAGATAGAGAAGATAGAGATAAAGCCGAAGGTGGATATCACAGCAAAAGCGAAGACGGCTGTGAAAACTCCTGAAATCGGGATAAGGGGCAAAGATGACTGGCTTTCAGTCGATAAACTGAAAGAGGATTTCGGGGCTATAGCTCATGAGGCTGCCAAAGAGAAGATAAAGGCGACTGAACAGAGGCTTGCGCAGGTCAAGGATGAGGAGTTCGGCAAGCTCGAGGAGATCACAAAAGACAAGACAAGGCCCAAGAAAGAGGACATATTCAAAGAGATGGAGAAGAAGATAAAGGGCGAAGACAATGGCACATCAGAAAATGATGATATTTACAAAGGCCTGGAAGAGATGGGCAGCAAAACCAAAAAACAGAAGAGATAATGTGATAATATCACATCAATCAATCCAAAAAGAAGATGAACAATGAAAAAGAGAGGGCAGATAGGGGAGCAGTTTAACTGGATCTTCATCATCGTTGCAGGCGCATTGATCCTTGCGTTCTTCGTCATGGTCGTTAACAAGCAGAGGGAGCTCTCTGAGAAGAAGCTTTCAGCGGAGCTGCTCGCTGACCTTGATATGATAATAACTGGCCAGGCAGTGAGCCCAGGCACTACGAGGCTGCTTGAGATGTCAAACCTTGAGCTGAGCTTCACGTGCGAGGATTATTCCATGGGGGGGGTGCCCAAAGGCACCGGAAACTCAATCCTGTTCACCCCTTCAAAGCTGAAAGGATCCAACATCATAGCATGGACATTGGACTGGAATATGCCTTACAGGGCCGCAAACTTCATCTACGTAACTGTGCCCGAGATAAAATATTTCCTTATTGACCCAGCAGAGAGCAATGGCCAGGACAGTTATGGCATCAAATCAGATTTCCCTGAGAAGGCCGATGTGACTGCGGTAAAGGAGACCCCTGAAGAGTTTGAGAGTTACCAGCGCGTAAGATTGGTCTATTTCATGAAGCCGCCGGGGGATGAGCAGTCATTAAGCCTGCCGTCTGATGCCCTGTCAGACTTCAACGATGACCAGGTTTCTGTCCTGTACATAGATGCAAAAAAGGCTGAAGATTTCAATGGCAATGCTGATCTCTATTTTTACAAGAAGAAAGGCGATATGATGGTTAGGGAGGGCTGGATTCCGGGGTCCCTTGGGAAAGAGATAGTATATGGCGCCATATTCACTGATGATTATGACCTTTACCTGTGCAATATAAAAAAAGCCCTCAGGAAACTTGAGGTTGTCACTGAAATCTATAAGGAGAGGGTCGGCTATCTTGCGAATGGCCTGCCTGTAGGAGATCCATGCTCGCCTTATTATGGCCAAACGCCTTTGCAGGGTATAATAGACGAGATTAATGCTGATGTCATAAATGTGGGCAACATATTCCAGTACATGAAACAGATCCAGAACATGAATGACCTTACGGTATTTGCTTCGTGCCCTGAGATATATTAATTGATAAGATAATAAAAAACACGACAAAAAATGAAGCCGCTCAGGAAAAAATCACAGATGAAGACGTTCGAGTCTGTTGCAGTGCTCATAATATTCTTCATCCTCATAGGGTTGGGCCTAATATTTTATACTGGTGTGCAGAAGACATCGATGAAACAGATCTACACAGAGAGGGTTGAGCAGGAAGCCGTGAAGATGGCCATGAGGGTCTCTTACCTGCCCGAGATACTGTGCAGCAGGAGAAAGATCGTCGAGGATGACTGTTTTGATGTCTATAAGCTCGATTCTGTCAGCAGCTGGATAAGCAGGGACGAGAAGATGTTCCTATATTACCAGGGGGATTTCAAAGAGAGCGTAATAACGATCAAGCAGATATTCCCTTACGGAAGGACGTTCACGATCTACAGCAACCAGCCTGAACAGGAAAAGATGAAGGATTATTACATAATCCCCACATATATCCCTGTCTCATTGAAGAATTCGTCCATGAAGAATGAGAACAGCATAGGTCTGCTTAATGTGACTATGTTCGTGCCGAAGGTGTAAAAAGCATGAATTATATCACTGTGAGATGTAACTGTGAGAAGCAATTAAAATGAAGAAACGCATGTCTGTATCCAATTGCATGAAAAAGGCCAGGAAAGCGCAGATGGAGATGATAGGCATAGCCATAGTTGTCGTCCTTTTGGTCATAGGGATGGCATTTGTCTTCAAGGCCCTTATGAAGGCGCCGGAAAGGACCCATGAGAAATTCACCAAGGAACAGACTGCACAGAGCATAATCATAGCGATAAGCAATTCTGATGCCGGCTGCAAAGGGGTCGAGATGAAAGAGCTCATGCAGGACTGCGGAAATAATGTCAACAGCGTTGAGGATTTTGAGCTCGGCCAGTCAGGAAGCATACAATGCGGCAGCACAGACAGCTGCAGGTACCTCAATAGGTCATTAAAGGTCATATTTGAAGAGACCTTGAAGCTCCAGAGGCTGCCCTACAGGTTCATATTATATAAAACATCCATAGACACGCCGATATTGTATATAGAGGACGGCGGCTGCAACGAATATAACATAAAAGTGATGAGGAAATTTGACACTGGCAAGCCTGGCGAACAGCCTCTTCCGCTGGATTCAGGTGGCAATGTCTATGCGAGACTTGATATCTGCACATTGGCCGGCAGGATCTGATACAGGTTATTTAATGGTTATTGGTGCCATAGGTTTGAAGTCACCGAAACATTTATAAATAAAGTAACCTAGATTTACAAAATCATCAGTATTAAAGTCAGGTATTAAAAATCAAAAAAATACAAAAACCGAGGTGCTAAAATGGCTTTCAAAAAAGGCGATCTTTCTATAAACATAGTGATCATTGCTGTCATAGCCTTGCTTGTGCTTGTCGTGCTCTCCTACATATTCGTAGGCAAGATCAGCCAGACAAGGAAAGGCATAGACAAATGCGAGAATTCAGGGGCAGTGTGCAAAGGATTCTGCGAGCTGGACGAGAGAAAGCTTGAGAAGGACTGCAATAATAACGGCAATACAGATTATAATGAAGGAGCTTTGATAGACGGCGTTTGCTGCCTGAAAGTCTGATTTATGGCAGATATTCCAAATTTTTTATTTTTATCATTGTTGGCCATCAATCCATATAGATCGAGGTGAATGAGTGAATTCTTTTAAGTATAAGGGCATAAAAAATAAGAAAGGCATGGATAAGTTGATGGAGGTAATCCTTGTTTCAGTGGCCCTGCTCGGGATGATATTCATCATCTGGATCATAACAAGGTCTGATGTGAACAAGGCAGCAGGCATTGTGCCGTGTTTCTCCCCTACTGAAGAAGCGCACTGCCTGGGGACTGTTGATGATTGCACGAAATCCGGCGGCAACCTGTTCAAGGTTGGCACATGCCCCACAAAAGATAACCCTGTCTGCTGCATAGGCGGTTCTGGCAAACCTTCCAGCAGCCCTGCTGTCGCTACAACAAGTCCAGATCAGGCTGCGCCGACAACAGCAACAACGCCTTCAGAAGCCCCACAACTGAAGGGAACGATGCAATTCTTCTGCAAATGCAAGATTGAGAATGGCTACCTGGTCGGGCCGAACTGGCTCAGTTCAATAGTGAGTTTTGCCCTCAGTTTCAATAAGATGGACATGGCTGATATTAAGAAAGGCAATACTGACTTCAAGTCTAAAAAGGATGCAGAATATGAGATACAGGCCAGAGGCACAGATGATGTGAAATACTGCAGGATATCCGTTGTTGGCCAGAATTATGATGCAGAAGGCGCCTGCAGCAAGGATAACGGGCCCAGCGTCAAGGTTAAATTCGCAAAAGAAGGGGATTATGATGTAAACCTCTTCGGATATGACAAGAAGGGAGGTACAAGGGCAGCGTCTGCTGTTGTTGATATCAAGATTGAGAGTGCTACGGGCAGCGTGGCCGTATCATAAGATAAGATGAAGATATAAAGAGATACCATGATATGATTGGATTATCATGTGATAAAAGATATATCAAAGGTGAAATCATGGATGGAAAGAAAGGAATGGAGCTTTCATTGAACGTCATCATTGTGGCCATAGTGCTGTTCATAGTGATGATAATACTTGTGGCATTGTTTACTGGAAAGATGGGCGGCATACGGAAGTCCCTCAATAAGACCGAATCCCAGTACAGCCAGGACAAATGCCAGATCCCCGGCACAGACAGGGTATGTGTAATAACCCAAAGCTCATGCGAGAACAGAGGAGGTTTTGTATATGAAGCCCCGCAAGGAGGCAAATGGTCAGATTGCTATCTTGGCCAGATATGCTGCTCGCAGTAAATGCAGTAAGGGATCGGATGAGGATTAAGCCATGATAAAGAATAAGGAAAATAAGGCGCAAGACAAGGGATTCAGGAACAAGAAAGGGCAGAGCCTGACTTTTTTCCTGAAGGTCCTTGCAGTGGCAGCAATAGTTGTCATAATAATCTTCATAACAAGCGATAGCTTCAAGAGAATATTCAAGGCTGAGACTGGCTGCGAGTCTGACGCTGCATTCGAGAGGAAATGTTCTTTGACGTGCAGTGAAGGCTGGTCTGTAGATAACACAAAGACGTGCAAGAGCCAGGGTGACACAGAAGTGAAGTGCTGTTACAGGGCAAAATAGAAGATGATATGATAAGATCATTCCGATAGGTTGCTCCAGAAAATACAGAAACTGATATCCGAGATCTAAAATGGGTTCTTTTAGAGATAAAATCCTGAAAAATGGCAAAAAGGCCATGGTGATGAAGTATATAGTCTTTCTTGTGATCGCCCTAATCAGCCTTATCCTCGTTTTCAGTTTCCTTTACAAGCTATACTCAAAGACAATTGGGTTCAGCGGTGAGAAGAACTGCAGGAATTCCATAGTGCTCCAGGAAACCCTTGCTGATAAGATGCCTACAACCAAATACACGAAACCCTGGCCGGCGACATGCAAGACAAAAGACAAGGTCAGTGAAGCAAAGACCGCTGAAGATGCCAAGAAAGACCTGGCTGAGATGATGTGGTGGTGCTGGTGGATGATGGGGGAAGGGGCGATAAGGCCCTTTGACAAGGATTGGTTCTCCGGAGGGAGGAAATGCTTCGTATGCTACACTGCGCAGTTCCCCTATCTGCAAGGACAGGTCAGCAGGCAGGGTTTCACCTCTTATCTGCGGGAAAAGGGCAAAGAAGGCGCGACCTATTATGATTATCTGAAATACAGCGAAGATAAGGTGATTGAAAACCCCATGACTGATGATATAGACAAGAAAGGCATTTATGCGATAGTCTATACTTCCCCTGCTGATCCGACTTTCAGCCCTATCCTCGGCTGCCTTGGCATTGGCGCTATCGGGGCTTTGGGAGGGGGCATTGTGGCTGTTCCCAGCTATATCGGCTGCCTGGGGGCATCTGCAGTCGTGCAGGTCGTAGAATCCATGAAAGAGGATCTTGTGTATGTTGCTGATGTGAGCAAAAACAGCGCAAGCTGCTACGGGAGCTGGTACACTGGAGGGGAGAGGGTCCAAACAACAGAATAATATGGGATAAAGCATGAATAAAGCCATAAAAACAGGATTGTTAAAACCAAAACATTTAAAATCAAGGCTTCTTAAATACTTAAAAATGGTGAAAAGAGGCAAAAACCAGGTAATAAAGGCATATTCTGCATTCAAAACCTCATTCAAAAAAATGATGGATTCTTCTTCATTTTCCAGGTCATTTTCCCCGTTTAGGTTTCATTTAAACATAAGAGCCCAGATGGAGAATTCGACAGTCGCGATAATAATCGCGGTAGTGATGATATTCATTGTGCTGGCATTGCTGATATTGAGGCTAAATGAATTCGCCTGAGATACCATGAAGAATAAAAAATCATTCATTGAGTGGGAAGTGATGAAGATAATACTCATACTTTTCTCATTCATATTGCTTTTTGCCTTCCTGTACAGGTTTTACTCCAAGTCTACAGAATTTGCCGGCGAGGAAGCCTGCCATGATTCCCTCGTGCTTACGCAGACTCTTGCTGAGAAAGTTGCAACTGGCCAATATCTGAAGCCGTGGCCAGCCACGTGCAAGACAAAAGAAGTAGTGAGCAAAGCCACTGAAATTGACCAGGCCAAGAAAGAGCTTGCAGAGAGGATGTCGTGGTGCTGGTGGATGATGGGTGAAGGGGTTATAAAGCCTTTTGACAAGGATTTTTTTGCCGGAGGCAAAAAATGCTATGTATGTTATACTATGCAGTTCCCTTTCCTGAAAGAACCTGTCAGCAGGCAGGATTTCATGTATTACCTGCAGCAGCAGGGAAAGGAAAAAATGACTTATTATGATTATCTGAAATATGGCGAAGACAAGGTGATAGAGAGTCCTTTGACTGATCCGATAGACAGCAAGAAGATATATGCAGTGGTATACACATCGCCATCTGATTTCACATTCAATTTCATCCTGACATGCCTGAAGCCTTCTTTAGAGGTCGGTGCTGGCGCTGCAACAACCGGTGCAGTTGTTTGCGGCACTGCAGGGGCAGTTGTGGCGGGTCCGCCAGGCGCTGCAGCAGGAGTATTATTCTGCGGGCTTACAGGGGCTGTCTGGGGTTCAATAGGCACGTATGCTTTATGCGCTCCGGCAAGCATAGTCACGCAGATCATTGAAAAGACCAAAGAGGACCTAGTGTATGTGACTGATGTCAACAGGGGGCAGGCAGGCTGCGAAGGCACATGGTACAAAGGTGTAGGAGAGGTCCAGACAGCATAGATTTATAATAAATGAGGTCATAGAGCAATATCATTAAAAGGTGAGATCATGAAAACTCTTATCAAAAAAGATGCCAGGAAGACGGTTTCAGATAACCCCCAATTTATGAGTCCCTTTTTTGGGAGAAGCCTTGGTGATATAAGGGTGGCTCTAAAAACAATGATGCTCTCAATCCCTCATGCAAAAAAAGGGGAGGAGATGGTTTCTCCGAGGCTGCTCGAATACATCATAGGTGCATTAGGGATGATTGCGATAATAGTCTTGATATATATGGTCTTCAAACCTGAAAATGCGGCCCAAGTGGCATCAAGCTGCGTCACGCAGTATATAGGGCCTAAATTCACTTAACATGCGGGCATATATCAATAGCCCATATCCCAAAAAATTTATCGAAAAAAGGCATTCAGACATTCAAGGTGAGCACATGAAAAAAAAATCGATGGCGATCTCAACAACATTCTACATGATAATAATGCTTGCTCTGCTGCTTGTGCTCACATTCATCTATTTCGGCGGCACAGGCTTCTTCCAGAAGATATACAAACTGACAGACAAGCTGGGCCTGACGAAGCTTGCAAAGGATGTCGAGGAAAAAGAGAAAAACATAACTGAAAGCAGGGAAAAATTAAGCCCCGAGGAACAGAGGGCTGAAGAGCAGATAAAATCCGTCGTCGATAAGATCGTCCAGGGCATACAATCCTGCCTTGCCGGACCAAACTGCGTATGCAGGATAGACGGCCAGCAGATACCTGAAGGATATGTCATAAGGTTCCTGAATGCCCCTGCTGAAAAAACGGTCTATGTAAGCGTATTCAGGTTCAAGGAGAGGGGCTGGTACCAGGCTAATTATGACGAGAATTACCAGGGCCAGACAGGAGTGCATTTTGTCTATGGCACAAATTACAATCTGGATAATACCCAATCATGCATTGTCATAGACCTTGAAGAGCACTATCTTGACGGGGATGATGATGTGGACCATATACAGTTAAGGGATCCTGAAGCAGGCATGATACAGCTTTTCTGGGAAGGAGACAGGTACAGGGCGACTGAATCAGTCAGTCCTGGCGTGGTATATAATAGTGAGAGGGATTATGATGTGTATGGCGCTGGCAGCTACAGCCTCAACTCGATATACAAGGCAAAGGATGGAAGATTCTGCTTTTTCGCAGAAAGATTCGTCGATGAAGACACTGATCTTGTAGACCGCATAGTCTGCGGCAAGAGCGAAGAGCAGCCCAGTTAGGAGGTGGAATAATGACAGAAGCATATAGAAAAAATAAAGGAAGATTCAAAGAGAATAAGAAGGCCCAAAGTTCGACTACTTTCCTGAAAGTCCTGCTCGAGGCAGTTGTAGTCCTTGTTGTAATAGGGGTATTTTTGTATGGGATGTACCTTAAATCAGCAAAGAGAAGCATTAATCCATTATTAGACAAAATAGGCACAGAAATCGAGAAAGTGGATCCTCTCGCACAGAGCGAAGATGATTATGACCAGGATGGGGTGCCTAATAATGCAGATAAATGCTGCAGCTGCGACAGGATAGGCAGGACAGGAGTCATAAATGACCCGGCGCTGGATCCCACAAAAACAAGGATGGGTTGCGCAGAAGGACAGCAGCCAAGCAGCTGCCCGACATCGCCTTGCCAGACTGTTTTGGTCTCATGACCGCAGGTTTGTGAGTATATAAGACAGTATGAGACAGGATATTAAATAAGATACCAAAAAAGAAAAATGAAGAAAAAAGCGCTTATAGGCTTCGTAGTCGTGCTTGTGCTGACGCTTACCTTGGCAGGGCTCACTATGTACAAGGTTGCAGAGATATTCGGCCTGCATCAGACCCAGAAGGCCATGGATTCCTTCTATAGATTTGTATATAAGGTGAATGACAGCTCTGTCAGGCCTGTAGGGACAAAGGAATCAACTGCATTATACGTCGATGAGAAGAGCACCATACTGGGTTTCAGCAAGAATTCCAAAGAGATTTTCATCCCAACGGGCATAAACCATCACAGCCCCCGGCCCCCCGAATGCATTGCGGGAAATGCGTGCATATGCCTCTGCAGGGATTATGACTGGAGGATAGACTTCAGTAAATATGAGTATTATTTCGGCATGGAATTCCTGCCGATAAGGTGCAGGGAAAGCTTCATCTGCGAAAATTTTCAAGATTTTGATTTCCCCCAGAAGATGACAAAAGAGGATTTCGGGATGGATATAGAGATGGAAGGGGGATTCATAATCGCAAGGAACTTCATGCTCGGAGACCAGAAGATAGAGGCAAGATTGACAGGAATCTACATAACAAATGAAGCGCCCGGCCTTGTGAGCGTTTCATACAATGTGGAAGGGGTCTCAAAGGAAACCCTGCAGAGGCAGAACGAGAGGGATGAGACCGGAAAAATGATGTGGGAGGCGAATACTGCTTTCACGAACAAGCAATGGGATACAGCCATACAGAAATATGATGAGATCATAAGCAAAGGTTATCTTAGCTATCTTTCAGAAGGCTCCAAGGAGCAGGTATACCTATTCAGGGCAATGTGCTATTACAACAAGCATGACAGGGAGAATACATTAGAGGCAATGGATGAAGCCTTGAACCACACAGAAGATGACACATTAAAGAAGATGATAAGGGAGAAAATGGCTGAAGCAGAGACATGGTAAGATATATCAGGGGTTAGTTCTTTGTCAAGAGTTAGTTGAGGCATAGGGTTGGATAAGTTGGGCATTGATTATGTTTTTTTTATAGAACAATTGTATTTTTAATAACATAACTTACATTTTATATATAAAATAGTAAACTATATATAGAACAAATGTTTTATATATAAAATGCTTGAAAAGTATGCCTTGTGGAAGGTCATTGAAGTTCTTGTAAAAGGGGAAGAGGAATATTCTGTAAGGCAGATGTCAAGGACTGCAGGCATAGGCGCAGGGACTGCAAAAGCGTGCCTTGATTACATGCATGAAAACGGGATTATAAAGAAGAAAGTGATAGGCAATATCTACCAATATTCCCTGGATCTTGCGAATCCTGCTGCAAGGCAGATAAAGAATGCGTATTTCGCAAAGGAATTGCTCCAGAAGGCCGGCCCTAAGACATGGATCTGCTCCAATGAGAAAGAGGTTGTCGTTGTCACGACAATGGAATCGTTGAAGATTGAGGGGATAAGAATCATAAAAACAAATGAGCATGATTTCGAAAGCCTGAAAAAAAGCTATCTCGACATAATCACGATAAGATGAGAGGACATTAACACTGGCTTGAGCAACAGGCACGATTAAATGCGCAAAAGTAAATATACCAAAGAGCGTAAAAAAGAGCATAAATGAAAATAAAAAAGAGGCATGGAAAGAGAACAGTTACTTCTAGTCTTGAGACTGGCACAAGTAGAAGTGGGGCATATAATATGCATTCCTCCAGGATAAGATATAAAAAAGCGATGGAATCCACAACCATGGTCTTTTATTATGCGGCCTGCCTTTTTTTCGCTTTTTTCGTCATATTCACATATATGAGGATAGCTTACACTGGCGCAAAAAGCACTAAATTCAATATGGAATTCTTTGTGAATGATGTCGGATTGATGACTGATTCATTATCTGCTGTCCCTGGCGACGTTGACTACGATTATAAAAAAAGCCCGTCCAAGTTCATATTCGATTTCAGGGAGAGTGCCCTCTACGTCTATACTCCTATCGAGACCGCTAATGTAAAACTAAACAAAGAGGGCATAAGCGACACATGGTCTTCATATAACCTGTTGTTCGAGGCAGGGAAGCCGTTTGTCAAAAAATTCACTTTCCCGCCGATAATCTCGTTCAGGAAAAAGGGCAGCATGCTTGAAATATCCTCTTCAGGTGTGTTCAATGACAGGGAATTCTGCCCCATCATGGATACCTATTCGGACTTGAAACAGGCCAATATAACTATAGAACCCGGCCATTATATGTCAGAGCCTGGCTATGTGAGCGGAAACCAGAAAGAGTTCCAGCTCACAGAAGCGATAGCAGAAAGCATAGCTGTGCTGTGCAGGAGCCATTCGATGAACTGCAAGATACTCAGACAGGGCACTATGGCTGAAAAGGTTGCAGAGATGAACACAGAACCCAAGCCGAATATGGCCATAAGCCTGCATATAGGGGATTACCAGAATCCTGATGACAACCCATTCAGGGCAATGTATATCTTCAGCTCTTCAAAAAGCGAGAAGCTCGCGTGCCTCATATCGAACAAGTTCAGGGAGGATTACATCGTCCTGGAGAGCGAGAAGATAGTCCCATTGCTGAAATATTCCCAGGATTATGCCTCGATCTTATCTGAAAATGCGCCTTCAGTTGTCCTTGAGATCGGCAACATCAGGAATATTATGGGCTTCGACCAGGACGAGGACATAAACAAGATTGCTGCGATAATAGTGAGCGGCATCGAGGAATACTACAAGAAAGAGGCAGTCAGCGCTGAAGGGGAAGAGGAATTCGAGGAGCTGAATAAGGAGATGAAAGGCGCTAAGGAAATGCCTGCAGATGGCGACAAGAGCAAGGTGAAGGTCATTACAAGGTAGAATCCAAGAAGGATTATCAAAAGCAATTATCCAAAAAAATACAAAACATGAGAGAGGATGCAGCAAAAGATGCGACAAAAAAACATGAGATTTGTGAAAATCTGCATATTCATGGTAATTGCGGCCCTGCCTTCGCTAGCCAATGCAGCGATATATGGGGATGAAGCGTTTGTAGATGGCTTCGTGACTGACCAGAGGCTTGTTGATTCTGTTGATAGTTTCCTGGAAACGACAAACACGACTCTTGCGCTTGCTGTGCTAAACAACACGGAGGATATTGCTGCTGATGCTGAATTTTACTATAACCTGAGCAAGGCTGACATCACAATAGTGTATGATTTCGGCGATAATAAGATAGCGATAGCGAAGCCGAGGGAGAGGGAGGTATTGAGCGACCAGAAGATAAACCAGCTGCTTGACGGCAGGCAGAGCCAAAAGACATTCATTGTCGACGCAGGTGATGCGAACTTATACCTCCTGAATCTTGTTGAAGACATCAAGACAGAGCTGAGATCCGGCGAGAAGATATATGGTGTGTGTTCCATAATAAAAGACGGCTACTGCAATGAGAGCTGTTATGACGACCTTGACTGCGATTGCGGCAACGGCATATGCGAGTACCATGAGAATTACATAACCTGCCAGAAAGACTGCAAGAAGACGTCTGAGTATGGCTGTGCGATATTGAGCGACAATTACTGCGATAAGAACTGCCCATTGACGGACATAGACTGCAGTTTCGGGAGCCTCAGTGAGAAGACATTCGATATCGCAAAAAAGAAAAGGACGACTGCCGTAGTGCTGCAGGCTGTTATCGGGGCCCTGTTGTTCATGCTTGTCGTCATACTGATATATGTGCTTGAAAAAAATAAAGGATTCAAAAAACCGCAATGATGGATGGATGAAATATATGAGAAGTGTATGGAAATCAAAAAGAGGGGAGGGAGAGGAAAGGACGCAAGAGGCACCAAACTACTCGATATATTTCCTGATAGTCGCGATCATAGTCCCATTATTCGCTATCTTCCTTGTCATTGCGACATCCTCATACAGTGTTGAAACTACAAGCATACTCGGAAACCTTGAAAGCGCCGTGGTAGGGTTCAGGATATTGAATTCGCCAGAATGCTTCGTCTATCAGGATGAGGCTACAAAAAGGACATACCCCCACACGATAGAACTGAAGAAATGCACGCCTGAAAGGCTTGAAGCCTGCATGGGCAATATGTCGGGAGTATGCTTCAAGTCCCAGATAAAAGTCGGAGGGGAGGTAATGAAAGAGCTGCAGAGCAGGAATTACAGGAGGCCATCTGAGATAAAGGTGAGCGTTTGGCCGATAAAGGCCAAGGATGAGGGCGAAGAGAGGCAGGGATTCATGATCATAAGCACGAGCAAGCAATGCGGTTGAGCCCCCACTGGAATTTGGCTGAAAAGATGGCTGAAAAGAATTTGATTGAAAAGCTGAAGATGGACATAAGGAAATCAAAAAAAGGAGTAGTGCACACATGGTTTGATTATGTATTCGCGATAGTCGGAGGCATAGTAATATTCGTGATAATATTCTTTGTGACTACATCGGGCACAGCAAGGGTCGAGAATGAGATAAAGGCCCAGGAATTCGATATAAGGTCTGATGAGACGCTTGTGTTTTACCTCTCAACTTGCCTCAGCAAAGGCCAGATCAATGATCTCTTGTTCAATAATGAGAGGTTTAAGGTAGCAGAACAGCTTGCAGGCTCAAAAACGACATTTGCCGACCTGATAATTGCCATAGGCGAGAATGATGATGAGGATTACAAGGAGATATTGAGGGCCCAGACAGAATACCTGCTTAATACGACTCTTGGGAATGAGAAATGGAAGCTTGATATAAGATATCCTGGTGGGGAGGAACTTTCGTTCGGGGGATTGAAGGGCGAGACAAGGGTTTTTGAGCTAAGGCTGCCTTCAACAGGCTATCAGATGATAAATGTCAAATTGACCGCAAAAAAGGAGAAATGAAAGAGGATCCAGATAAATGGCCCAGATAAGATATTTCAGGAGCATTAGGAAAAACTGCATGAGGAAGGACAGGAGAGGGGCAATGCTGCTCTATCTCGCAACAATAGGTCTCCTTATAGCATCATTCACGTTCCTTACGCTGAAAGTCATGGAGAAGCCTGCAAAATGGGAGCCCAAGTATGTCGGTGAGCACCAGCTTGCATTGCTTAAGACTGCAATAAATGCAGATAAATTCCTACTGTTCATAGACCAGGCCTCGAAGCCGACTGCGATGCAGTCCATCTATAACCTGGCTCAGAAAGGGGGTTTCCCTGCCGGCTCAGAATGCGGGCAGTACATTGGCTACCAGAAATGGAGGACTTTCTCGAAGGACAGTAATGAGATGAAAAACTGCATCCCTGATGAAAGCACGATAAAATATGATATATCGTATGCCTTTAATAACGAGCTCTATAAATACCTCAATGTTTACTGGGGCTACCAGAAACAGAATGCCATGGCTGTTAATGCCGGATCAGGGGATCTGGCAGGAAAAACGGTCATATTGGACCCCGGCCATGGAGAAGGGTATAGCGGTCCATCAGGCGCAAGCGGCGAGCAGGAAGCCACCCATGCGATCTCTGCGAAACTCAAGATGCTGCTTGAGCAGAAAGGGGCCATAGTCTATGAAACACCTTCAGCTTATGGGATGACTGAGAGGGCAAATTTTGCGAATGAGAAGAAGGGAGATATATTGGTTTCTATACATTTTAATGGTGTTTCTGATGTGAATACTGCCGGCCTTGAGGCTTTCTATGGCGCTGAGAACAGCGGGACAGCAGACGGCAGCCCTGAAAAAGATAAGGTTCTTTGCGAGAATATCATCCCAAAAGTGAAGGATGTAATCAGCAGCGAGCTTAGGGGAGGAGGCATAAAGCCTGACACTGGCACTGACGTCGGCTCGCTGTCAAACCTGAGGAAGACAAACATGCCCGCATGCCTCATAGAGATGGAATTCATATCCGCGAAAAAAAGCATAAAATTCAACAACAAGGAATATGGCAATTACAAGGATCTTTTCCGGAGCGAAGATTACCAGAATGCTGCGGCAAATGCACTGAAAGAAGGCATAATAAATTATTTCAGTGCTGTCGGAAACCTGCAGCCAGAGCCAAAAAAACCTGAACCCTCCTTGGTGGCAAGCAGCGGGATGGAACAGACAACGACATCTGCGATTCAGGGCCTTATGAAAACAGAGAATGATGAGTATATCACGGGGACGCCTGTCATGGTGCCTTATGCTGCCCCTCAGCAGGCCATCAATCTGCCATTGGGCGTTTTAGGCAAGATGCCTCCTGACAACTATGAGGTGAATCTTGAGCAGAAGGACAAGCTGAAGATAATGGGGATTGCCAAAGACAAGGCAGAATTCGACATAGTATTGGGTGAGATAAAGAGAAAAAGCGTAGCAAAGATGATTTCAGAGGGTGTTGAAGGCGGGATAAGGAATCTCGTTGATATAGGGGGATGCAGCATAGATTCGCCTCAGACAGACAGCCAGTCTATAGGCAATGCCAATGTCGGGAGGCTTGAGAATGGTGTGAAGGTTCCAGATGAAGGGACATATTATCTTATCGATCCTCCTGCAAGGGGCAGAGGAAGCAATTATGCCACTAATGAGCTTTACATAGGCCTGCAGAAGACAGGATGCGTTCTTATGAAGAATTACAATGTAAAGCTGATATTCAGGGATATGAGCAAACAAGGAGGCGGAAAGCTTGGGAAACATCTATCGCATACAAGCGGAAGGGATGTTGACATGGGTTTTGTATGTATTAAGGATGAAAAAAGGTTCCCCTGCTACAGGAATGTCGTCCAAGGCGGCGGAGTAGTGCCTGAATTTGACCCTGCGGGGAACTGGCTGCTCATGAAGACTGTGTTTGATACAGTTGAAGTCGATCATGTCTTCCTTAACAGATATATAATAAAATTAATCATGGACTGGGCAGAGGCGAATGAGCCTGACAAAATTGCTGTTGAAAAGGTAAAAAAAATACTTGAGAGGGATGAGCTTGCAAATCACGTAACTCATTATCATCTCAGGATAAAATGCCCTGAAGGAGACGCACAATGCAGGATAGACTAAGATTTGTGAAAAAAATATGGATTTTAGCGGTTGTGTTATTGCTAGCCTGCGCAATAGCCTCCGCATATGAGGTCACTGAAGATGAGAAGATGATGCTCTTTTTCATAGATGACAAGATGGAACTGAATGATGTGAAAGTCATAAGAGACAACGCTTTCTACAGGCAGGCAAGCGGATACGAAAGCATGTTTGACATCCTTGACGATATCCCTGAGAATGGAAGGTATATCGAGCTTCTCGATAAGGATGGCGAAGTTGTCTATGATTTCAAGTTTTTCATGGATTTCGGTCTTCCTTACAATGAGGAAGTGAGCAAAATAAGGGTTTACAATGGCCTAACTAAGGACAGCCCTGTGCTGATTGAGAAGGACATAAGCTTCTGCAATCACAACAATGTCTGCGAGCCATGCGAGGGCATCGGTTGCAGCATAATGGAAAGCTCTGTCACCTGCAGCGACTGCAGGACAGGAAGCAAGGACAGCTATTGCGACCTTAAAAAAGATGGTGTGTGCGACCCGGACTGCAATAACATCGACATGGACTGTCCTGGATGCACAGACGGAAAATGCTATTATGATGATTCGATGGACGAGGTGAACATGTGCCCCGGCTTCGGAGGGGAGGTCTGCAGGAGCATGGAGGAATGCGCAGGAGAGATTACAGGCGGCAATGATGATGGTTTCTGCTGCATTGGCAATTGCGTTGATCCGACTGTTGAAGAAGAGTATATCCCTCAAGAGCCCGGGACGCCAGAGGAGATCGCTTTTACAGGGGGTTCTGATTACCAGGGCCAGGATATCGAGGAGATAAACGATCCTGTCCGGCTGTTCAATATGAATTATAACAGCTCGATTCCCGTTGAGGATGAATCGAAGAAGATCCTCTGCAGCAATGTCGGGAAATCCGTATGCGGGATGTTTGAGAGATGCATCAATGGGCAGAATGTCTACTCAGACGATGAAGGGGGCAACTGCTGCACAGGAGATTGTGCTCCTTTGAGCGATGATGAGTTCAATAAGGCTTACAAGGATGAATTCGGCGAGGATTACAGCAAGGCTGCAGGAATCAAGCCAACAACCACTGCAGAAGAAGGGATTGCTCCTGCCCTGGAGGCTGAGCAGATAAGCCAATGGTGGTTCCTGCTGGCGATAATCCCTCTTGTCGTGATAATACTCATTTATGATGCCGAAAGGAAGAAAAGCGAGGAAAAAAAGAGAAGGGTAGATTATGAATATGGCTATTATAAGAATTATGGCTATAATGACGACCAGATAAAACAGATACTCGTCCAGAGGGGATGGAAAAAGAAGGACATAAGGAAGGTAATAAAGAAGTAGTTTAGGATAATATGTGTTGTGTAGGTTCAAATGACTTCAAAAGGCAGATCAAGGATAATGTGCAGGTTTTTGCTAGCTTTAGTCCTTTTTTCATTGGTATCTTCGCCTGTTCTCGCTGCTGAAACAACGCAGGACAAGGGTGTGCTGCAGCAGCCGGATGATAAAAACCAGCAAAGCCAGCAGGCGCCTGCGAGTCAGCAATCCGGCTTCAGGTTCATAGTCCTGAGCGATGCGAACCCGAGCTATGGCACAGAAGGATTGAATTCCAAATTCCCTGATGACCTTAAGGGCATACCGGGGCTGAATCCTGTATTTGTGATACATGCTGGGGATATGATAGGGGGAGGTAATCCTTATAGCATGGAAAAATATGATAAGATGTGGGTTCCGTTCTTCGAAGCAATAAAAGCCATAACTGCTGCGAGGATACCTTATCTGCCCTGCCCCGGCAATCATGATGCCGGCTTTGGTGTCAAGACTGCAAAAGAGTCTTACGGCAAGAATTGGCTTGCGAACAAGCCATCTGTCTCAACGAGCGGAAACTATCCTTATTATTATTCGTTCGATTACAGCAACAATCATTTCATAATACTTGACAGCTCGAACATAAAGCTTGGCTCAACGCAGATACAATGGCTTTCGGATGATCTTGCGAATGCAAAAAACAAGGATAACACATTTGTGATTCTGCATATACCTTTCATGTCATCAGGCATGCTCCATCCTGAGACTGCTGATAAGTCTGCCCTTGATATCATATCCAATGCCGGCGTAAAATACGTGTTTGCCGCCCATAACCATGTCTATCGCGAGCATGATTACCAGAATGTGAAACAGATAACTATAGGGAGTGCGGCAGACGACCCGAGGGGAGAGAAAGATAATATGTTTGTTGTTGTTGATGTCATGGGCAAGGATGATGTTAAGATTTACCCTGCAGGCCTCAAGTCAGGATTCAAGAATACTATTGATGGACAGCCAATACCCTCTGCGCCTGCAGGCTCTGTGCCGTCATTTGACCCTGCTTCAGTCATCGGCACAAACTGCGTGCCAGGACAGAACGATTTCTCTTCCTTGCTTTCAGGTGAGGGCATTTCATATGAAAGCTATCCTTACAAAGGCGGGATTTTCCATTCAATGACCATAGATCCTAGTAGGTATGATGTCGTGCTGATAAATGCAAAGAAAGCCACAGGAAAATCTTCAGCGACTCTTGCCGAGATACTAAGGAACACCCCCGGGGCGATAGCCGCCATCAATGGGGGATTTTTTGAAGGGGGGGGAAAGCCTACAAATTCAATTGTAGTTGATAATGAACTGATAAATGGTGTTTACGACAAGTTCCACACTACGTTCGTGAACGAAAACGGAAAATATAAAGTGATCACTCTTTCGCAGCTTCTTTCCTACAGCCCTGAAAAGATAAGAAACGAAGTGAAATCTGCGGTCACTGCCTTAGGTCTTGTCTCGAATGGGAATAATGTCGGCAAATCAGGCGACAGGGCGCCGCGTTCTGGAGTATGCATAACAAAGGACGGCCTTATCAAGTTTTTGGCGAGCAATGGCATACAAAAAGGCAGCAGTTTAGTAGGAGGATATGCCTCAATAGGGGAATTCGCCCAGGAAGCAATAGACAGGCATGGGTGCTTAGACGGAGTAAATCTTGATGGAGGAGGGTCTACATCAGTAGAATACCACATAAATGGCAAAGATGTGTCTTTACTTGGGGAGAGAAATGCTGCACTCTGCAGGGGATCAGACCAAGAATTCCCATGCCAAAGGCCTGTTGGTGATGCTTTGGTTATTTTGCCTAAACAGGGCATGAAAGGGCCTGCTACAAAATCCTTGCCTAATATTGCAGGCTCTGCGCCCGCTGCAACAATTACTTCGGCTTTCACTGCTGTTGATGATATAACTGGGATGGCTGCTGCACAGCCTTCCTCAGTATATTCTGCAGACCTGTCAGGAAGCCTGAATACAATAACGATAAGCTCCCCTGATTATTTACAGATAAGAAGCGCTTATGAGCTGACAGGACAGGAACTGGCAACACCAAAAACCGTGCTTGACAAGGCGAATGAGAAAGGGGGCCAGATTGTAGCTGTGACTAACGGTGCTTTCTTCGGCTACAGCAATCTGAATGGGAAAGACAGGGGAAGCACTAATGCCGGGCCGACATGTCTCTATATAGAGAATGGAAGGCAATTCTTCCCTTATGAATATCCTGATGACAAGAAGAATCCTGATTTCCTGTGCAAAAACCGCAATGAGTTCTATATAACAAATAAGAATGAGGCAGGCATATTGCCTTACGGCCAGTTCGAAAGCAAATTCTCGGGCAACAATTATGCAGAGATAAAATATGCGATCCAGGGCGTCAATATACTGTATGATAATAATATAGTAACAGAATACCCTAAAGATATAGAGTTCACTTTCCATGGCGGGAAGAAAGAGAGGAATGGGATATGCATAACAAATGACAACAAGATAATCCTGTTCGTGAATACCGACAAGATAGGGCTGATAGATCTTGCCACAAAGCTCAAGAACGAGCTGGGTTGCAGGCATGCGATAAACACTGATGGTGGCGCGACATCCTCGATGTATGTCAAAAACGAGGATTATTATTTCAAAAGCTTCTCTGATGACACAGCCCAGAATAAGGTCTGCAGCACAGTCAAATCGGCAAGCGATTTCGTCAGACAGTCGAATGGAAGGACGCAGGGGCATGGCTGTGCATTGAATTTCTTCCTTGTTTCAGAATCAAAAACTGCAGTCACTGGAAGCCCTTTAATCAGTTTTGCGGCTCCGACAGAGCAGATAGGATGCATCTGCCAGGATAGCATAGAAAGCTCTGTCATAGCCGTGCCCTCATCAAACACTGCTGTCAGCCAGGGGCAGTCTGCTGTCACTGGCGCTGCTGCAGAAACTAAAGACAAGCCGGATATAGGGTATGATTTCTCCGGCATAGACAGGGGTTACCAGGGATTCGGGGCAAAAAAAGACCTCTCAAAGATATCCAAATTCGAGCCATATATACAGGAAGCTAGCCAGAAATTCGGTGTTCCTGCTGAATTCATAAAAGGGGTAATAATGACCGAATCAGATGGGAAAACCAAGCCCTCTTCGACAAAAGCAGGAGGAAAATTATGCGACAGCTCAGGCATGTGCTTATGCAATTCAGCAAGCTATTGCGGGCTCATGCAGACCGGCCATTTCAGCGATAAATGCGACTCCTCTTATGAATGCAATTGGGATAATTTCCAGAAAGGTGATGAAGGGGCAAGAGACCAGATATTTTCAGGGACTAATTTCATAAAAACATTGATGTCTGACAAGAGGTTGGGCTCTCCTGAAAGCCCGGATTATTTCTACTGGATCGCCGCAGGATATAATGGTGGGGCAGGATCCTCTGCCATGATAAGGGAATCAGCTGCTGAGAGGCTTGGGATCCCTCCGGAAAGGGTGCAGTGGAAAGACGTGACAATAGAGGATTCAAAAAAGAACCAGGAGAAAAATTTCCCAACCCGCCCAGGCAAGACAGAAGAGATATTCTACTATGCTTCAAAAGTGATGTCCATTGTGCAGGCGGCTGCCGGAGGCATGAGCCAGGCCATGCAGCAGACAATCGCCCAGAAATGCCAATACAGCCAGGTCTATGATTATACAAGCATAGGCAAATACTACATAAACCCCTCTTTTACAGTCGATGTGGATTATAACATTAATCATTACAAGCTCATCTCAGATGCAGTCAAGGGCCTCATCTCTGAATGCAGCAAAAAGGACTCTGACGACCTGAGAGAATGCATAAAGGAAGGAGTGGATGACGCTGGCGGGATTGATGAAGGGAATCTGAACCTGTACAATGGGCCGTGCGATTATGCAGAGAATATGATGAGCGATTTTGCAGAATGGACTGATGCGTGCCTGGAATCAAGCAGCGACAACTGCATATGTGAGATCCCTCTTGAGTATGAATATGAAAAAGAGAACACTGATGAGGAAGTCACGATAGAGGCTTCTGGCTCTGGCACGATACAGATAACCGGCGCAGGGCAGACCCAGTCTTTGACCGGATCTGTTGTCGGGAGCAAGAAGATAATGACAAAAAGCGGCGCAGAATCGCATTATGCAAAGAAAACAGGCAGGATCATAGAATTTGTAGACAGCTCAGGCGGGGCCAAATGCAGGATGGATAAAAGGACCTATAAATTCTGCGCAGAGACAAAGAACCTCTATATGATATATGATGAAAAACAGAAAAAACTGGCCCTCATGCCCATACAGTACAAGTTTGCTGTCGACTTCTCTGAGCAGGCCGCTGCAAGCCCATAAATTGCAGTTTGAGTGTTTTTTGTGATGATTTTATCATGACCTTGTTATTATATAATATACACCACAACAAAATATATAAACTGCCTTAAAAACCCTCCTTAAGGTGTTAAAATGAACATTCCTTATGATATGGTTGTGGAAAAAATAAAAGAGAAAGGGCTGAGCGATGAGGAGATAAGCCTGAAGATAAAGCAGAAGATGGACCAGCTTTCGGGGCTTATATCAAAGGAAGGGGCAGCGCACATAATCGCAAATGAGCTTGGGATAAAGCTTGTTGACCAGGCTTCTGGCAGACTGAAGATAAAGAACCTTCTTATGGGCATGAGGAATGTCGAGATAGTAGGAAGGGTGCAGGAGATTTATGAGGCACGTGAATTCAAGACAGAGACAAGGACGGGCAAGGTCGGCTCATTGATATTGGGTGATGAGACCGGGACAGTAAGATTGGTCCTTTGGGGCGGCCAGGCCGATAAGATGAAAGAGATAAACAAGGGGGATGTCGTGCAGATCGAAGCCGGCTATGTGAAACAGAACAACAACAGGATGGAAGTCCATCTTGGCGACAGGGGGAACATGAAGATAAACCCTGAAGGCGAGAAGATTGCTGAAGTGAAGAAGGCTGAAGCAAAAAGAAAAAGCATCTCTGAGCTTAAGGAAGGGGATATAGATGTCGAGCTCTTTGGGACCATAGTCCAGATTTACGATCTCAGGTTCTTTGAGAGCTGCCCTCAGTGCGGCAAAAAATTGAAGCCCACAGAGACAGGGTTCATGTGCGAGGCCCACAGCAATGTCGTGCCTGCATATTCTTATGTCTTAAATATAGTTGTTGATGACGGCACAAGCAACATACGTTCTGTATTCTTCAGGAACCAGGTCGAAAGGCTGCTTGACAAGAGCCAGGAAGAGCTAGTGAAATACAAGGAATTCCCTGAGAAATTCGAGGAAGTCAAGCATGACCTGCTAGGGAAGCAGATAAAGGTTGTTGGCAAGATAAACAAGAACATGATGATGGACAGGATGGAATTCGTAGTGCAGAGGGTGTTCAATAATCCTGACCCTGATGAGGAGATAAAGAGATTGGAAGAGGTTAAAGGGTCAGGTTTGAGATGAGATTTATGTTTTCTTAGTTCTCGGCAGCAGCAATATTGGCGGCGCTCACGGCCAACTTTTCTCCCTGCGACTAAAGTGCCGAAAGTCGAAAAGCTTGCCCTAAAGTCCAGAATTTGCTTCACATTCTGATAAAATATCAAACAATGCTAGCAAATTCTGTCCTTTCAGCGCGCCATTGCTGCTGAACGAAGTGAAGCAGCTAAGAAAACCGAAGGTTTTCTGTTGCTGCTGTATCGTTCGTCACGCCGCCCCAGCGCAGGCGAGGGAGGGGTTGTTGCCGAGCGAAGCGAGCGCAACTAGGAAAATCGCAATTTTCCGTT
>Ga0066639_10000404_pt1 | contig 37241 bp, 33 predicted proteins | sample CryGeyCG2114_010_2_FD_59504 | JGI IMG/M metagenome (GOLD analysis project Ga0066639, IMG submission 59504) | Groundwater microbial communities from aquifer - Crystal Geyser CG10_big_fil_rev_8/21/14_0.10 | ecosystem: Environmental > Aquatic > Deep subsurface > Groundwater | place: USA: Utah...
TCTCAGCTCTACCAAGCGCAAAAGTCCTTATTTCAGCCTGCAAAAATGTCCACATGCCCACGATTGTACGTACACATCAAGAGTTTTCAATCTCCTTCAGCAGCTCCTCTGCTCTTTCTGCATCTTCTTCTTCGTGCTTTGCTTCCTGACTTTCGTGTCTGGACCGCAGTTGTCTGCGCTGCGCTTCTGTTTTTCGAATGAGTTCCTCCTGACCCATCTGCTCTATTTGTTTTGAATATTTTTTATCGATTGCAGCCAATTGATCTTTTTCATTTACAAGAATGCCGCGTAGGTTTTCTACCTGCTCTTCTGTCATAATAGGAAGAATGTTGACCCAGTACTGACGTTCCTCCTTATTCATACTTTCCGAGTGGAGGATGAGTTCCACCAATGCGGGGTACTTCTGCCGGAGCTCCTCTGGTATGAGCAGTCCGTTTGTATCTTGATCCTGTGTTGCGGCGGGTGGATTTGCCATACAGAGAAAAGGGTACGTGCTTTACAGCAGTCTCACAAGTCCCATGGAATGTGCAAAACGGCTAGGCAACTTTTACAATCTCGTACCGCAGGGGACCGCTTGGTGTGCGTATATCAACCGTATCGCCTTTTTTTCGGCCGAGGAAGGACTTACCCAGAGGAGACTCATTGCTGATTTTGTTCTCTATGGGGTTGGATTCAGTCGAACCCACAATCGTAAACTGCTCCGGTTCAGATCGGCTGGTTTTGTTGCGAACGGTTACCGTGGATCCAATTTCTGCTTCTTTTCCAAGTATAGCTTTCTTATCTGTAATGATTCTAGCATTCTTAACCTTGCGCTCGAGTTCCAAAATACGTCCCTCTACGAATGCCTGCTCGTTCTTTGCCTCTTCGTACTCGGAGTTTTCGGAGAGGTCTCCGTAGGATATGGCCTCCTTCAGTCGTTGAGCGACTTCCAGTCTTCGTGTGCCTTTCAGTTCATCAAGCTCGTCCTTTAATTTCTTGAGACCTTCTTTGGTCACAAATGTCTGGTCCTCGTCGGAACCACCTACGTCATCATCGAGCAATGGATCATCAGCCATAATGGTCTACAGGGGAAAATGCCGAGAAATCCTACTGAGAATATGCCATTTTCGCAAGGATCTTCCTGAGAAAACAAGCCACAATAGAATTGCTCTTATTTATTTTTCAGGAGATCCGGCCACTTCAGGAGAGGCAACTCCTCTGCATTTTCCTGTAGGAGTGCTTCTACAATGCGTTTGGCAAGCTGCACGTTGGTAATCAGCGGAATGCCCTGGTCGGTGGCCATTCTTCGTATGAGGTATCCGTCTGTGCGCTCCTCGCCCGTACTGTGGGTGGGAATATTTATAACAAGATCGAGTCGTTTCTTCTGGAGGTATTCAGCTATATTCGGGCTTCGTCGTTCGGAGACTTTATGGAGCAGGGCAGAAGGAATGCCGCGGGATTCCAGGAATTCGTGCGTATTTTTTGTCGCCAGCAGCGAAAAGCCTTTTTCGTAGAGGATACGCAGCATCGGGAGGAGGTCTACTTTGTCTTCCAGCTTTCCTATGGTACACAGGATATTCTTTTTGGGAGGAACGAATCCTACGGCCATCATGGAGTGGAGGAGTGCCTGCTCGGCATTTTCTCCGAAGCAGGCGACTTCACCGGTGCTTGCCATTTCCACACCGAGGCGGGGATCTGCGCCCTTGAGTCTGCTAAAACTGAATTGTGCTGCCTTTACGGCAACATGGTCGAGATCCACTGTCTGATACCTCTTTTCAGCCGGAGCCGTACCACGCAGTGCCTGTGTTGCAAGCGTAATGAAATTTTCACCGGTTACTTTGCTTGCAAACGGAAAGCTGCGGCTGGCTCGCAGGTTACACTCTATCACTTTGAGGTGATTCTGCTTCGCAAGCAGCTGAATGTTGAACGGTCCGGAAATATTCAGCTCACCCGCAATCTGCTTTGCAATTATTTTTACCCGGCGCAGTGTTTCGAGCGTCACACGCTGAGGGGGCAGCACCATGGTGGCATCCCCGGAGTGAACGCCTGCGTGTTCTATATGCTCGGATATGGCGTAAATGAGAACAGTGCCATTCTGCGCAACACCGTCAAATTCAATCTCTTTGGCTTCTACTTCAAACTTGGAAATAACAATGGGTGATTCTTTGTTAATGAATGCAGAACCACGAATGTACACGTCCAGGTCTTCTGCTGAGTGCACTACAGCCATGGATGCACCCGAAAGCACATAACTTGGCCGTACGATTACCGGGTACCCTACCTCTTTTGCAAAAGCGACTGCAGAACTGATTTCTGTAAATTCCTTCCATTCCGGTTGGTCTATTTCCAGTGCGTCGAGCAGGGAACTGAATTTGTTTCTGTCTTCGGCTCTGTCTATGTCTTTGGGGTTTGTACCCAAAATAGGTATGTTCTGTCTTGCAAGCTTGGGAGCAAGAGAATTGGGAATTTGTCCACCCATGGAAACCACCACTCCCGTTGGTGCTATCACATCTACAATATCGCGTACCCGCTCTTCGGAAAGTTCTTCAAAGAAGAGCACATCACACTCATTGTAGTCTGTACTCACGGTTTCGGGATTGCTGTTGATCATCACTACTTCACACCCCTGTTTCTGGAGTTCATGCACAGCCTGTACGCAGCACCAGTCGAATTCTACAGAAGAACCAATGGAGTATGGGCCTCCGCCCAGCACCATGACACGGTCTTTTTCTCCTCCGGTACCAAAGTGGATATCGGATTCCTGAGCATGGTAGGTGAGGTAGAGGTAGTTTGTCTGTGCAGGGAATTCTCCTGCCAGTGTATCGATCTGTTTGATACAAGGAACCACATTGAGCTGCAACCGGTGTTGACGGACTTCCTCCATCTCTCTCTGCAGGAGAGAGGCGATGGCTGCATCTGAGCATCCCAACTTCTTTGCGGTAGAGAGTAAATCTTTTTCCGGAAGCTTCTTGCACTGTGCCAATGTCTTTATGGTATTCATACAGGCTTGTATGCGTTCCAGAAACCAGCGGTCTATACCCGTGGCAATAGCGACTTCCTCTGTGCTCCACTCTCCATAGAGTGCCTGGGCGATAGCAAAGAGTCTGCGGGGCGTGGCACGTTTGATTTCGGAGGTGAGATCATCAAACTCAAACGAGTCCGGCATGAGACCTTCCAGACCAATGTTTAACATGCGCACTGCTTTCTGGAGCGCTTCTTCAAAGGTCCTCCCAAGGGCCATGACTTCACCAACAGACTTCATTTCGCTGGTCACATGTTCTGAAACAAAGCGGAATTTCTGCAGATCCCAACGTGGCATTTTTACAGCCACGTAGTCCAGAGAGGGTTCAAAGTCGGCGCACGTGCTCTGTGTAATTGCATTTGTGAGTTCCGGTAGGGTATAGCCAAGGCCCAGTTTTGCGGCAACGAATGCCAGAGGATACCCCGTTGCTTTGGAAGCAAGAGCCGAGCTGCGGCTGAGGCGCGCATTCACCTCTATAACGCGGTACTTTCTACTGTGGGGGTCCAGTGCGTACTGGATATTACATTCACCCACAATGTTGAGATGGCGGATAACCTTAACGGCAATGCTACGCAGCATTTGATAGTCGTGGTTATCCAGTGTTTGGCTTGGCGCAATAACAATGGATTCACCCGTATGTATGCCGAGCGGATCCACGTTTTCCATATTGCAGACCGTAATGCAGTTATCAGCTGCATCCCGCACCACTTCGTATTCTATTTCCTTCCAGCCGGTGAGATCTTCCTCTACCAGAATCTGCGGAGACTCCACAAAGGCATTTTTTGCTATGACCTTGAGTTCTTCTATTTTCGTCGCTCTTCCACTCCCTTTTCCACCCAGAGCAAAGGCGCCTCGCACAATAACGGGGTATGTAATCTCTTCAGCCGCTGTGCAGGCTTCTTCGACCGATTCACAGGCTCGGGAAAGGGGCACTTCTATGCCTATGGATTTCAGTTCTGCATTGAAAAGGGCCCGGTCTTCGGTCATGTTGATACTCGAGACAGACGTGCCAAGCACACGAATGTTGTATTTTTGCAGAATGCCGGATTCTTCCAGTTTTACACCACAATTTAGGGCCGTCTGGCCTCCAAAGCTCAGCGCAATGGCGTCAGGCTTTTCGGCTTCTATAATGCGGGAGACATAGGCCGTATTGACCGGTACAAAGTACACCGTATCTGCCAGGTTCCAGCTGGTTTGGTAGGTGGCAATATTGGGGTTAACCAGCACCACCCTATGACCCTCCTCCTTGTAGGCTTTTATTGCCTGACTTCCTGAATAGTCGAATTCTCCGGCTTCTCCAATCTTGAGCGCGCCTGAGCCAAGCAGCAATATGGTCAGTTTGGATTTGGAAAAAGACTCTCTGCAGCCCGTGGAGGGCTCTGCAGAGCCAGTCGCTTTCTTTGCTATCATGTTCCGCAAGAGAGTAGGGGAATCGGATGGTGGGCACAAGTGGAATCGGGTTGTTTCTCCTTTTTTAAAGCTTTCGCACTACTCCATTCACTCTTCCTCAGCAGGAACAATGAGCAACGAAATACTATCCTGCGCTTTTGTGCGCAATGCAATACGATTGCAGCGGGGGATACATGTTCTGTAACCTAGGAGCATTCTTGTCTACTTTTCATGGTACGTCGCACAATTTTTTTGCTTCTGTGTTTTCTGGTGTTGCCACTTCCTGTGTTTTCAAATGCAGATTTTGACTACCTCATGGGTGACCTGCAGAAATTTGAGGAAGATGTACAGATGAATCTTACAGCTGAATCTACAGCGGCTGACGAGCACACCTACCAGTTATCAGATGAACTTTTTCCGGACGAGCAAGGCAGACCCAAGGTGGTACTGGGTGAGAACACGCCCTCTGCCTTTGTTTCCATACGGGTAGACGGAGTTCCTGTGAATCTTACCGATGTGGCAGGAGATGTCTGGTTTGCACCCTATGTGCGCGATGTTGCAGATCGCGGTATTGTATCGGGATATCGCGATGCACAGGGCAGGCCCAGAGGACTCTTTGGGCCAGAGGACAGTGTCACCCTGGAGCAGCTGGCCAAGATGGCTATAGAGGCCACTGGCCATGTACTTCTGGAGTGCGCCGAGGGGGACCTGCGCAATGAGAGTGCCAAACAGAGTTGGTCGCGTGACTACATTGCCTGTGCCGAACATCTGCACTGGGCAGTATATGCGGACGGTTCGGTAGATGTGCTGCGTCCGGCAACCCGTTCCGAAGTTGTGGTGACGGTGTTACAGGCTTTCGAAGTATTCTTTAGCCGGGCAAGCGGAACGGTGTTTTCAGATGTGAATTCCTCTACAGAATTTAGCGGTGCTATAGAGCGTGCTGCGGCAGATGCGATAGTCTCGGGTTACGCAGATGCTGCAGGAGTTTCTACAGGTCTGTTTGGTCCGCAGGATCCTGTGAACAGAGCAGCCATGGCAAAAATTCTTTCCCTCGCACTGCAGGTCTATGGCACGTAGTATGGTCGGCTCTATGAGACGCTTAGGAAGGAATAATTTCTTAACACAAAATCGAATGCAGCGAACAACGCTAAAGAAGCTAGCTACACTAAGGCAGCAAGCTAAAGATGATGCCGATGATGCTGTCGCAAAAAATGCTCATGCACTTTTCTGTTTGCGTGCACACTTGTGTATTGCATACAGACGACACCTGCCACAATGAGAAGGGCGCCAACCATCTGGTAGCTGTAGATGTGTTCTCCCAGATAGAGTGTGGCAAATACCATAGCCCCCACTATAGAGAGTGTGCTCCCCATAGAGACAGTAGACACTTTGAGTGTTTCTATGGCTTCATGGAAGCTGTAAATGCCAAGAAACTTGCCTACGAATCCGTAGATGAAGAGTGCATACAGAATATCTGCATCCGCATAGTGCAACTCTGCGATAAAGTTCTGGCTTACAAACGGAGAGCTACAGAAGAAGAATGCAGTGGCACTGAGGGCACGCATAAAAATGATGAACTCGGGATGCACTTTTCTGAGGTGTTTTTTTACCAGTGTTCCTCCAAAAGCATAGGTGAGTGCCGAACAAAGAATAAGCGCATCTCCTGTATTCATCTCAATACCGACGGTAAACCCTTCCAATGCAACCCACGCTACACCGAGGAAAATTATACTCAGTGAGAGTATCTGGTTCTTGCTGATTTTCTCACGCAGGAAAAAGCACGAAAGCAGCAGCAGGAAGATCATTTCAGACCGGCTAAACAGTTGCGCATTGACCGCAGTTGTTCGGTGCAGTCCCACAAACCACAGGTAGGGAGCTATGACTCCCGTTGTAATGCCATGGAGGGCAAGTATGAGCATGGTATGCCTCTTTAGCCTTTGCACTTTCTTCAGTATGGGCAGTAGGCCAAAGGACATGAGTACAAACAGTCCGCCCAGCATCTCACTGATGAAGAGCAATGAAAGAGGGGAGAAGGTGGTGGTCAGCTTTTTTCCAAAGACAGGCAACACAGATCCTGCGAGCACCATCATCACAAGACTGATGCTACCCAGAGCAACAGCATCCGAAATGCCTTTTCTTTTCGAAAAGAATGGGAAGTATGCAGTAAGGATTTTCATGTATTTATATTATACAATAAAACAATAAATTTGTGAATAGGTAGAGCATGTTTTGCCGTCGCACAGAGATACACTCATGCAAATAGTTGAAATCGTATCTATTCCTTCTACTATTGTAGTATGAGTCGCATTGCATTTTATCGGCATGATCTCCCGGTTGTTCCCGATGAGGATACAGACTGGGTGGTTGATTTTGTTCGGAGAAAAGAAGCAGATGAACCGATTGCTGTAGAAATTATGGGTATAGACGGTGTAGTCCAGGTGAGCAGAGAATTGCTCCTTCTGCTTCTTTCCCCTTCCTGCCATGTTCAAGTGGTATCTGTTTTTTCTGGTACCGATCTCGTTGTTTCCGATGTATTGCATGAACACCAAAAAATTTCCGTTCTGGTAGAGCTGCTTTCTGGTGAGGGGCAGGAATCTGCGGTAACCTAGTGCTTCGCTATACCCGGGCAAATCGCTCTTACCTCCGGAGGCAGGTGTGCTTTGCCGTAGGTGTGCAGGAAGTATTCCTTACACTGTTCAGCAAGTACGTTTGCAGCCTCCTCGTAGTATTCCGTTGTTTCCCAGGTTTGCGAGGGGTTCAGCAGCCGGCTGTCCACATGGGGAACTTCTACCGGTACATCCAGATGAAAGCGCTCATCCCTGCGGTATGGCAACTTTTCCAGCGTGCCATTCAGCGCTGCCGTTACAATGGCGCGGGTGCAGGAAATGTCGAACCGCTTTCCTACACCATGAGGACCCCCTGTCCAACCCGTATTCACAAGGTACACCGTGCTGCCATGCTCCTCCATTTTTTTGCCCAGTAGGTCGGCATACACAGTGGGGTGGCACGGCATAAAAGGTGCCCCAAAGAACCGCGAGAAGGATGCCACAGGTTTTGTAATACCCAGTTCTGTTCCTGCTAGCTTACTGGTGTAACCCATCAGGAACCAAAACATGGCAGAAGCTCTGCTCAGTTTAGCAACCGGTGGAAGAACGCCGCTTGCATCTGCCGTAAGAAAGAGGATGGTACGGGGGTGCTGGGTGCGTGCCTGCTCTTTAGTATTCGGGAGAAAGCTGAGTGGGTAACTCGCGCGTGAATTTTCTGCCAGTCGACTGTCTGTTGTATCCACAGTACCATCCGGGTACATCAGTGCATTCTCTATAATGCATCCGTTCAGGTGCACATCCCTTGGCTCAAAGACCGCACGAAAAATGTCAGGTTCCTTATCCTGCTCCAGGTTGATGAGTTTGGCATAACATCCGCCTTCCAGATTAAAAATACCTTCGTTGCTCCAGCCGTGTTCATCATCACCTATGAGTATGCGCTCCGGATCGTTACTGAGTGTTGTCTTTCCGGTACCGGAGAGCCCCAGAAACAATGCTGCTCCTTCCGGACCTTCATTTGCAGAGCAATGAAGAGGCAGTATGCCCTGCTGTGGGAGAAGATAATTCATCACTGTGAAGAGTGTTTTTTTGATACACCCCAAATACTCCGTTCCATACACAAGACCGATTTTTCGCGTGAAGTCCATGGCGATCACACGCGGAACCGTAGAACCGTTTTCTTCCCGTAGTTTGGTGTGGTATCGCAGAGCATCCACTTGCTCATAGGGCAGAACAATGAGCGTAAAGACGTCGGTCGTTTCTGCCGGGGGGCAGAACATATTATCTGCAAAGAGGGCAGAGAGCGGTGAATCGGTAAGAAACTGCACACCCAGTGCGTACTGCGGATCCTGTCCTACACTGCGTTCCAGTACAAATATCTCCTGCTTTTCAGAAAGCACTGTAAGTGCATCCTGTAGGAGTGCATCAAAGAGCTCTCTGGTCATGGGGTTACATGCACCGGCAGTCCAGTCGATTGTTTCTTCCGTTGACGCATCCCGTACCATGTAGGTGTCTTTTGGTATTCTTCCCGTAGAGTGTGCAGGATTCCAGGTTCCAAGCGCTCCACTTTTCGTTTGTATTGCCTCACGATGTTCTAACACCTTATCTATCAATTCCGGACGTAGCGGATTCATACAGATACCTGTATGTGTAGCCAGAAGATCCTCTATGTCATGTATAGATGTGGATGCAGCGAGCATGGAAGTCGTCATACAGAGGAGGGGGAAAGAGAGAGTGCGGGTTTTTTCGAAAGTGTGACGCAGGCATGAAAGAGGTTTTGAAAGAGTGGCGCAATATGTGCTGTGGGCAGTGAGGAGTATGCAATGCGTAGCAGATTGCCTATGGCAATGAGACCGGTATCAAATTCTTCAAGAAGAAGCTTGCGGACAGTCTCTCCATCCAAGTTGTTCTTTAATTTCACACACAGGAAGTAGCCCGAGTTATAGGGAAGAGGTGAAAAGTATGCTGCAAAATTTGGATTCTTCAGGCAGCGCTGTACCTCGTGGTACCTGCGTTGCAGGAGCAGATACTTTTCTTCCTTCTGCGCTTTGTAGTCCTTCGATTCGTACGCACGCAGCAGAAGTGATTGGCTGATGTGCGGGGCATTGCTGATAGTGGCACGCACTGCTCCGGCCGTCTTTTCCTCGAGAATTTCTGCCGTCTCCTTCTGCATGCCCTTTGTAGCGTAGGTAAGAAATCCTACGCGCATACCCCAGACGTAGTCTTCTTTTGTGGGACCATCTATTTTGACGGCAAGTATATTTTCGTGCAGGTCCGCTATGCCGGCAAAGAGTGACTCCTTCAGAATTCCCTCCTCATACACAAGGCCGAAGTAGGCATCATCTATAAGTGCAACAATGCGATTGCCAGCCTCGGCGCTCTCTCTAAGTGCATCCAGAATATCCTTTGCTTCCTGTACCGTGGGAGTGTACCCGGCAGGATTGTTGGGAAAATTGAGAAGCAGGACCTTCTTCCCGGGAGGGCCCTGCAGAAGCAGTTTCCGCATACTGGCAATGTCCAATCCGTTGCCTGCAAAAGTAGGGAAGAGTGCGAGGCCTGCCCCAAACTGCTGCGTAAATGTAAGTTTGTAATTGCCCCAGAATTTGTCTGTAACAAGGACGGTATCGTCTTCATCTAAAAAGAGGTACCCGGCAACGCTCAAGCCGTGCGTAAGCGCAGCCGTAACAATGGGCAGAGAAATACGTGTCTGCAAGCTGGGATTCTTCTCCCGTATCATTGCCTGCCAGCACTCGCGCAGTTCTTTTTTTCCGAAACTGCTGGCATAGGGGAATGCTTCTTCGGGTGGGAGGGGTATGTTTTCTGTAAGGCATGCCAATCGCATAGGGCTGCCGTCTTCTTCCAGTGCTATACCAATGGTGGCGTTGAACTTCTTCCCTTTGGCTTCTGCTGTTTGACCCAGAATACCTGCATGTGGAAAGAAGGCCTCTTTTCCCCGTTTTGAAAGCAGGGAAAAGACAACGGGAGAAATTTGTTTGAGTGTTGTATTGAGCCTTTCAGCAGAACCACTCATCATAGGCAAATCGATTCTATGTCCGACCTATTTTGGCTGCCAGTAAAAACTGTTGCAACGAATGCCAAAAGTATTTAGTCATTGTCAATGAGTGGTGTTCTTTACTCTGCATGGTCCTTAAAAAGAAGCTGCGTTTTTGAGTCGCTCACCGCGCAACATGTAACATTGACTACAAGCTTTAAGAGGTGCTACGTGATGGCAAAAGCGCCTCAGTGCTGAGAGGCGATTTTACATATGTACGGGACGCAAACCATACTATGCCATTCTCATTCGGGAGAAAGTGGCGATAGTGAGGCAAGTGGCAAAGGATGAACACATTGATCTTGTAACTGTCCGTTATGTCAAAAGTGATGGTACACTTTCGCGGTATGAGTGATGTGTATGTTGGAAAAGGTGGTTTGGCTGGCAAAGGTGTATTCGCGAACAGGGATTTTTCGCAAGGGGAAACTGTCATCAGCTACAATTTGAAACCTCTTACAAAACAGGAATTTGAGAATTTACCTGATAATGAAAAAGAATTTACACATTCGCACTGGGGAGTTATGTATCTCTATGCAGAACCCGAAAGACATGTGAATCATTCCGATGATCCCAACACCTATCAAGACTTTGAGAGTAAATGTGATGTGGCATTACGAAATATTAAGAAAGACGACATGATTACGACTGACGCTACGAAAGATGATGTGGAATGAAGGTTATTTCCACTCCCCCCAAATCAGTTTCTCCTTTTTTTCCCGTGTCCATCCTTTGATTTGAATTTCGCGTTTACGAGCTTCGGATTTCGACTCAAGTGGAGATGAGACGTAGACAAGTCTAAGAACTCCTTGATCATGTGAGAACTTCGCACCAGTATCTGAGTTGTTCGTTTGTATGCGCTTATGAGGATTGGTGGAGATGTCAGTGTCGTATCTGCCGGCTGGTGCTTGGCCAATGTAGACGAACCATGGCATAGCGGCTGATGATAGCAGAGCTTGTTTTTTGTATGTTATTTTGTTGGGGTCTTCGAGTCACTTCATTCGCTCAGACTTATTGGACTCGCGCTAAAACTGGCCTGCGCCGCGAAGCAGCAAGGACCATGAGCGAGTGCCAAAGGCGCGAGTCGAATGGTGCCGCCGGCTGGATTCGAACCAGCACGCCCAACTAATCGAGCAGGGGATTTTAAGTCCCCAGTGTCTACCATTCCACCACGGCGGCAATAAAGAATAATGATTCGTAAAGAACAACAATTCTACTACTACACTTTCCAGTATAGCAGTTTTAAATAGGTAACGACTCCACTCGTAGTACAGGTGATTCTCTCTTGTGCTGTTCTCCCACCACAAGAGTTGCTCCTGTTACAGGATCCACTTCCTCAGCGGTAATGATCATTCTGCGTAAAGTCGTTCCGACGGGCATACAGGTCATGAGTGTAGAAAGTCTTTTGTTCACCGGTTGGTCTAGAACATTCACATTGGTCGGTTTTACTTCCTTCTTCTCACGTATGATATACCGGTATTTATCTCCACCGTAGTACACCCAATACTCATCTCCTACCTCCAGTTCGTTCAGTCGCGCAAATACTGTTTTGTACTTGCCCGGAGACCAGGGGTAGTACGAGCTGTGGCCCGTTACAAAGAAGTTTCCGGCCTGACCCGGCCGTGCGGTACCGGGATAGTGCACCACACCCATCTGCAGTGCGTCCTGAATGTCTTCCTCCAGACCTGCCCAGTCTTCCTTCAACAATGACTCATAAGAGGGCGTAACCAGTGGAGTACTCAGTCCCAGCTTGGGAATAATCATTCTGTTCTGCGGAGGTCCAACAGGAGGCAGAAAACTCAGTAAGTCGCCATTGGATGCACCCGCTGTAGCCAGTATGGGGCTCCGCAGAAGCTTCTCATTGAGTGTGGATTGCACACTGGACACACGAGCGTTTGCAGACTGCAGGTAGGAGAGTGGGTGCAAATAAGATTGGCTCATCTGCCAGAAGCTTTGGTAGTTGAGTGAAACAAAAAGAAAAACAAAAAGTGCAGCAAATGTGCCTCCAAAACGCACTGTATCGAGCAGAAAGAGCGTCAGTCTGCTGTACTGCTTTGGAACTGTTTTATTTCTTCCTATAATCCAGACAGGTTGTGTGAGAAAAGACCAGAGTAGCTGAAGACTTTTGCGGGCTGATTGGAGGCAGCTACAATAACTATTTCGCACACTACGCATACTCCAGCGGTATTGTGTGCCCCCCTCCTTCAGAAATCCGTGAAACAGATGTCTACACTTCATACGCACATCTTTCCAGATTCCCTTCGTAGTAGGATAACTGTGTCGTGTGAGACGGCTGCACTGACCTTCTTTCTGAAAAGCTGTATCTTCATCATCTTCTATAGTTGTCCATGTGGTTTCATCACAATGAGAATCTACGCTTTCTTCAGCGAGGTTTGAGGGCAGAATGATGTTCCCATCATCGTCGTAGTGGGCACGGTCATGGTGGAGGAATTCATCTATCATCCTAGTATAGCAGTTTGTGGCATATTCTGCACCTGTAAAGGGTTTGACTATACTGTATTTTCTAAACACTGTGAATGTTAAATTTTCCTTTAAATTAGGGCTCTACTCAAAATCTTTCTATAAAACACTAGCGTGTTGCTATAGTTCCTCCGCCTACAACTTCTTCCCCTCTATACAGTACCAGTGCCTGCCCCGGAGAAATACCCCGCTGCGGCTCATCAAACATAAATTCTGCCGTTGAACCACCGTATTCCAGCGTCCCCGGTTTCTTCTGTGCAGTGGAATGAACTTTACCCAGAAATCTTGATTTTTGCTTTTCTCTGGGGCTCCATGATGTCCAAGAAAGTGAATGTGCAAACACAGTACTTCCCAGATCCTTTCCACTCTCTGCTACGTACACGGTATTTGTCTCCGGATCCTTTCTCGTCACGTGCAGAGGAATTGTAAGACCACCTATGCCTAGTCCTTTTCTTTGGCCAATGGTGTAGAGGGGTAATCCTTTGTGTCTCCCTATCTTCGTTCCTTCCTCTGTGCAAATATCTCCCTCCGCCATTTCTTTAAGATAGCGTCTTAAAAATGCATCTTTTGTTTTCTCGGGGTAGAAACAAACATCCTGTGTTTCCCTGTAGCTTTCGGGTATGGGAATACCAAAATTCTGCGCAAGAGCGTACACGTCTTCTTTGTACATATTTCCAAGAGGGAAGATAATTTTTTGTAATCGTTCTTGTGTAAGTGTGTAGAGAAAATAGCTTTGATCTTTGCTGTTATCTATACCCTCGAGGAGCAGATACCGGATGCAACTATCCATATCCTTTTCCTCAGCTATACGCACATAGTGACCGGTGGCAATGTGATCGCAGTTCAGCTCCTCAGCTTTACGCAGAAGGAATCCGAACTTAATTTCTTTGTTGCAGAGAATACAGGGATTCGGTGTTTCTCCTTTTTCGTGGTCACGAAGAAATGATTCTATGACTACTGAACGAAATGCCTCTTCTGCATCCACGACATAGAAGGGGATTCCAAGTGACTGGCACACGCTTCGTGCTCGCTGTATGTGTTCTACCGAACAACAGGATTTCGGATTCCCACGTAGTTCCTGAGGTGCAAGGGGATCTGTCCAGAGTTTCATCATCATCCCGATAACATCATGTCCCTGCGCAGTCAGTAGATGTGCTGCTACACTGGAGTCGACGCCGCCGGACATCGCAAGAAGAATTCTCATAGGCCTAGTCTAGGCTCTCCTGTACGCGGTCTGCCAGTGAGATGAGGGAGATCTTTTGCCTTCATGGACACCAGAGTCCGTTCGTACTATCATCTTCGTATGAAGCTCTTACAGAAATTGTTTGGAAAAAGGTCCGAAGAAGTGCGGTTTTCCTACGAAGAAAAACGCTATCCTCTGGGTGTTTTGGTACTGATCTTTGTGATGACGATGGTTCTTTGGATGCTTGGCCAGCGCGCACTGCACGATGTGAGCGATGGCATTCCCACCATTCCGTATCCACGCTACAACGAACTTGCGGAGGAGAAAGCTGCAAATGACTACTGGATACAAGCTCTGCAGCCTTTGCAAAAGAAGCAGGCTCTACTGGAACGCCGCATTGCGGAAGTACGTGGCGAGTACGACTCCAGTTTGCTGGAGAATATAGCGGGAGAAGACAAGCGTCTGTATGGCGAAGAAGAAGATGTGCGGCAGAATTTTGCCACACTGCAGTTGGAGCTAGAGAATGTGCAGACGCAAGTGGCACTTGCAGATTTGCAATACAAGGATCTGCTTCAGAAAACAGAAGAAGCCCGCAAGGCTTCGGATGCAGAATACCGTAACAAGAACAAATGGCGACAGGCAAGAGTGTTCCTCTGGGAGGCACTCTTCTGGGTTCCCTTCTTTCTGCTTACACTTTTATGGCATACACGTTCCAGACGCAAGGACTCTAAGTGGGAAGTAATTTCTCTTTCATCTTTTATTGCTGCAAGTCTTCTGGCCCTACAGTCCTTCTGCACCTTGCTTTGGAGCTGGATTCCCCGTGAGCTTTTGGAACGATTGTGGGAGTTGCTGAGTGCCACACTCCTCACACGTATACTGGGTTACTACATCCTCGTTGGTCTGGCCATTTTACTCTTTGGAAGCTTCATCGTTTTCCTCATACGCAGAATGACCGATGTGGCACGAAAGGGTCGTAAGAACATCCGGCAGGGCGGGTGTCCGCACTGTAACTACCCGCTGCAGCTCTGTCATAACTATTGTGGCAGTTGCGGTACGCAAATGAAGAACTCCTGCACATCCTGCAAGCAGAGCAAGTACACCTGGGAAGCAGTGTGTTCTCACTGTGGTGCAAAGTAGCGGCATTACGCTATCATCTTTCTTCTGATGATTGAAAAATTGCGAGCATTGGCAAAGGAGAGACTCGATTTACAAAATCAAATGCGCGATCCTTCTGTACTTGCTAACCCGAAAGAAATTGCACGCATAGGTAGGCGCATAGCAGAGTTAGAGCCCTTGGAAGAACTTCTAAAAGAGTACGATGCCTGTACCAAAGCAATCGCATTTGTAGATGAAACAGGTGATGATGCGGAATTGAAACTTCTCGCAGAGGAAGAGGCGCAAAACGCACGGCAAAAAATACCTGAGTTGGAAGAGAGTATGCGTCAGTTCCTTGTGCCCAAAGATCCGGATGATGACCGTTCTGTTATTTTAGAAGTACGTGCAGGAACGGGTGGAGAGGAAGCCGCCCTTTTTGCGGCGGAGTTACTCAGAATGTATCTGCGCTACGCAGAAGAGCAGCACTGGCGCACGGAGCTTTTGAGTAAGGCTGATGCCGATACGGGTGGCATAAAGGAAGCCATTTGTCGTATTGATGGTATGGGTGCCTATGGACAACTCAAGTTTGAATCCGGTGTACATAGGGTCCAGCGTATTCCTGTTACGGAAAACAAGGGTCGTGTACATACCTCAGCCGCATCTGTAGCCATTCTGCCCGAGGCCGAAGCAGTGGATATCCATGTGAAAGAGGAAGACCTGCGTATAGATGTGTTTCGTAGCAGTGGACCCGGAGGGCAGTCGGTGAATACAACCGATTCAGCAGTCCGCATTACACATATTCCTACAGGTGTCGTCGTTAGTTGCCAAGATGAAAAGAGCCAACTGAAAAACAAGGTGAAAGCTATGGGCATTCTTCGTTCTCGCTTGTATGCAGCAGAACAGGAGCGTCTTGCTAAGGAGAGGGGCGATCTGCGGAGCGGCCAAATAGGCAAAGGAGACCGGAGCGAAAAAATACGCACCTATAACTTTCCCCAGGACCGTGTGACCGATCATCGTCTTGGTGAAAACTTCAGCAACCTTCCGGGGATTATGGAAGGGGATATGGGGGATATTATTGTAGCGCTGAAAAAGAAAGAGCAGGAGGAGAGACTTGCCGCACTGGGTGCATAGCTTTAAAAAAAGTCTTATACCACCTCTATCTTTTCATCCAGAAGAGGTGCCAAAACCAGCTTTTCTGCCGAGGGTGAACTCTCGGAGGGTAGGTGCTCTTCATCACTTGCACTTATATCCGGCAGAAAGCGAATAAGAGGCATAGGAAGAAAGCTGCTGAGAATCGCTATCCACAGCACTTTGTCTATATTGCTGTAGTTTGCGGCTATGTCCGGAGTGGCCTGCCGTACATCAAACACAGTAACAAGCCAGGCACCTCCTAAGTCACTCAATGCAAGACCTATGTTCATGATGCTTGCGAGGAGCGCAAACATGGTTGCCTCTATACCCTTGGGACAGACACGGGCAACAAGCACGAGGAGTGGCAAGAAGGCGATTTCACTCAGGGGTCCTGATATAAATGTATCTGCCATTGCAAACATCTTCGGACTCATGCCGAGTATTTCGTACCAGCCATACACAAGTCCGATGCTTGGCAGAGAGAGGACGACGCTTGCCACAATAATCCAGAACAGGAGTTTCTTTAACGGCACAGAGATAAGAAATTTGCGGAAAATGACTACACCCACTATTCCCATTGCATGTCCTATCAGGCTGAGGCGACCAAAAAATTCCGGACTGAAATGCAGTTCATCTATCATGTAGTAACTGAGTGAGCCCCCACTGCTGGGTGTAGATCTCCAGATAAAAAGGAAGACAGCGGACCAGAGTACGGCCGGTGTAAAACCCTTTTTTATATTCTGGTAGGTATCCTTGAGAGAAAACGTGGCTACTTCTCCTGCTTCTTCCCGCAGAATAAGAGCAAAAAGACTTGTGAGAAGAGGCAGAAAGGCTGTAACAAAGTACACATTGCGTGCTCCGATTTGTTCTACGAGTATACCGGAGATATAGGCTACTATAAGGGCTCCAGTCATAATAGCACCTCTGCAAATACTCTGGAGTTTTCCCGCAATCTTCTGATTCCGGCTGCGCTCGGCGACTATGCCATCCACAATCACATCTGCCAGTGCAAAGCCCAGACCCGAAAGAAGCAGTGACAGCACAGCGCCCCTGAAACTCTGTACCCACAGGGAAAGAAGGAAGTAACCGCAACTTCCACAGAGGCCTGCCAGGAACAGATAGGGCTTCCTGCGGAGAGTAAAAATAGGTCTTCTGTCTGAAAGAAAACCGTAGAGAGGTTTTATGCTCCAGGGAATAATAGAAATAGAACCGAGTATTTGCACCTGTTGTATGCTGAGAGCAAGATCTTCCTTAAAGAAGAATGTAGATGCGACACTGGCAAGTCCGGTCGCACCTGCAATAAAGTACACGAAAGGAATCAGAAGATTGCTACTATCTCGTTTCATTCAGGAGAGTGTGAGGAAGCACGAAGCTGTTTTAGTGTTGTAACACGCTGAGATATTACTTCTGCAGTGCCAATGTCACTGCGGAAGCGAACCGGCCCCGTGACTTGTTCACAGAGTTGCTGTGCAACGCTCTCTGCATCTGCAAGCGAGTCTCCAATGCCTACAATACCTGCGGCTCTGGAGCCGCCCAGCAGAAGGGTACCTTCATCTGATTCAGAGACATCACCGTAGTACACACGAGCGTTATTGGGAATAGGAGGAAAGACTACTTGCTTTCCCTTCTGTGCTTTCCCAATCGGGTAGCTTTCCGGTGTGATGTACTTACATACGGTTGCTTTGTGTTCAAAGGAAACTAGATTTTCCTGTAATTCGCCGGAGATCATTGCCTGGCAAATATCTACAAAGTCAGATGAAAGCAGAGGCAAAATATTCAGTGCTTCCGGGTCACCAAAGCGTGCATTGTACTCTATGAGACGTATCCCATTCTTCACAGCAATAAAGCCACCATACAGTATGCCCCTAAAGGGTTCTCCACATTCTTCCAGTAGAGCTTTTGCACTGAGTCTGTTGATTTCCTTGGCACGTTCAAGATCACTTGGCTCTAAGAAGGGAAGACTATGATTTACATCACTGTAGGTGCCCATTCCGCCGGTATTTGGACCAATATCACCTTCGTATGCACGTTTGTGGTCCTGTACGGCGGGCATATCCACTACCTGTGTACCGGAGACAAAACTCAGCAGACTGAACTCTACTCCTCTCAATTTTTCCTCTATCACTACTTGTCCGCATTCCGCTATACATTCCAGTGCATAGGCTACACCCTCCTCAATAGAAGCCAAATGTTCACCACTGATCTTTACACCTTTTCCTCCTTTGAGTTCATCATATTTCACGACATATTCGCCCTCTAATTCTTGAGTAATATATGTATACAGAAGTTTAGGTTCAGCCCTATTGAATAAGGAAAACTTTGGCGAACAATCTATGCCTTTCTTCTGCAGCAGCTCTCGTGTAAACCCTTTGCTGGACTCTACTCTTGCAAGGGATTTCTTCGGTGCAACTGTTGGGATGCCCGCATTTTCAAGTATATCTGCAAGTCCTGCTCCTATGGGATCATCGGGTCCTATGAATGCAAAGTCAGGTTTTGCTTTCTTTGCTATGTCGACAACAGAGTCAAAGTCCATAGGATCTACTGTGTATTGCTCTGCTGCAAGCTTTCGAATACCCGGATTGCGGTTTGCGCAGACTGAGATAATATCGGGGTTATGTCTGCTGCGACTCAATGTTTCTGCAATTGCATGACCGCGCGCGCTGCTGGTGACAAGGAGAATTTTCATACGTGAAGTATACAGCAATGAGTATGCAGCAGGGAGCAGACAAACAGAAGCAAGCCGTGGCATTCCATCTTCTGTTTTCAAACTAAATTTTCTTTCTTATACCAGAGTCATCATTTTGTATGCATCGCCTTCTTCATCTGAGCTTTCGCTTACAAAAGACTCCCGTGTGCAATTCCTGCCATCGCCAAGTGATCGTAGAAGTTGTGGTGTGACTTCGGGGGTAGGATACTTCTTCGTAAAACATCCATCGCTGAACTGTTTTATCTTTCTGTTCCCCACCTGCACAGCACTGCGGATGTCTTCGATAGTATTGTAGAAGAGAGCATCTGCACCTATATACTTCCGAATTTGTTCTATGCTCTGATTCGCCGCAATGAGCTCACTTTTTGTTGGAAGGTCTATTCCATAGGGGTCAGGAGAGATAATGGGAGGAGATGCAGAGGCGAAGTAGACTTTTTTTGCACCGGCTTCTCGGCAGATTTCTACTATCTTTTTGCTTGTATTGCCGCGGACGATGGAATCGTCCACAAGAAGCACGTTGTTTCCTCTGAATTCAAGATCAATGGGATGTAGCTTAAATTGCAGGCTTCTCTTACGGATACTCTGGCCAGGCATAATAAATGTGCGGCCAATATAACGATTTTTTACAAATCCCTCACGGTAACGAATGCGGAGTTGGTCTGCCAGACCGGCAGCCATAGGTCGACCCGTATCGGGAACAGGAATAACGGAATCTATCTGGAGGCTGGCCTTCTTAATCTGCTTGGCCAGTGCTTCACCCATGCGCACGCGTGCCTTGTAGACGCTTACACCGTCTATAACAGAATCCGGTGCGGCCAGGTATACCCACTCAAACATGCAGGGGCTTAACACTCCTTTCTTACACTGGCATGAGTGGAGACGGTTGTTCCGGTCTATGTAAATGGCTTCCCCGGGAGCAACATCGCGCATAAGCTCAAAGTCGAGAGCCTTGAAGGCTGTATTTTCCGAAGCGATGATGTACTCCTCTTTCATGCCATATTTGCGCTTACCAAGCTGCAGTGGACGGATGCCGTAGGGATCGCGAAAGCCCACAATGCCATGGCCTCCAATGAGTGCAACGGCGGAGTAGGCTCCGGTGCATTTGCGGAAGACAGTGCGCACTGCCTTAAACACATGCTCGGGTGTGAGTTTTTTTGGCTTGGTGTTGCGTAGTGCAACAGAGAAAACATTTAAAAGAACTTCGGAGTCGGAATTTGTATTTAAATGGCGGTACTCTTCTTCCAGTAGTTCCTTGCTCAGTGCACCGGCATTCGTAAGGTTTCCGTTATGTGCAAGTGCAATGCCAAACGGGGTATTCACGAAGAACGGTTGAGCTTCAAACTCGCTTGAGCAGCCTGCGGTGGGGTAGCGCACATGCCCTATACCCATGGTTCCGCGGAGTCGCGAGAGAGATTTGCTATGAAACACATCCCGTACCATTCCGTTTGCTTTCTTGAGATGAAACTGTTTGTCGTATGTCATGATGCCGGCGGCATCCTGGCCTCGGTGCTGCAGTAGTATGAGGCCGTCGTACAGATCTTGAATAACATTCTGAAACCCCGATACTGCCATAATTCCACACATACTAACCTTGGGAGAAGTGCTGGAAATAAAAGAAACAGGCCAAACATTTTGTGTGAGAGACCTTGCATGCAGACAAGCGACTGTTCATGCAAGCATTCTAGAGATACGTTCCCGAAAGGCAAGTAAACAAAAGGGATATGCACTTTTTCACACAGAATATTGCAATTATGAATTTGCTGATTCGTGCTGAGCAACCTGCCGCTCTTTTGCCCGCACACAATTTCGTATAAGACTGGCTACGGTCATGGGCCCCACTCCGCCGGGTACGGGAGTGATGGCAGAAACTTTTCCCTGTACTGCATCGAAATCTACATCTCCTTTGAGCCCGTCATCCGTTCGTGTAATGCCTATATCTATAACCACTGCGCCCTCCTTTACCATGTCTGCAGTAATCAGACCCGGCTTTCCGACGGCAACGGCAAGAATGTCTGCTTCGCGTGTGTGGAGCGCAAGATCTTTCGTATGAATATGGCATGTAGTAACCGTAGCATTGCGGTTTAAGAGCATGGTACTCAGGGGTTTTCCTACGGTATTACTGTGGCCGACTACGACCGCATTTTTGCCTTCTACGGGGATGTTGTAGAACGCAAGCAGTGCAATCACACCCGAAGGTGTGGCGGGAGGCAGGTCCTCGAATTCTGTGGAAAGAAACATCTTGCCCAGGTTGTAGGCACAAAAACCGTCTACGTCTTTTTTGGGATCAATCTGGCGGATGATTTGAGGAACATACGGTTGCAAATGCTCCGGAAGCGGGAGCTGTACTATAAAACCGCTTACGTCTTCATCTGCATTGAGTTCATCAATGTGTGCCATGAGTGTCTGGAGATCTGTGTCCGCAGGCAAGTGCCTGTGCTGACTGCGCATGCCGACTGCTTCACAGCTTTTTACTTTTTGCGTTATGTAGCTTGTGCTTGCAGGATCTTCTCCTACCTGGAGAATCACCAGATACGGATTGAGTTCTTTCACCTTGGGCTTGAGTTCGCTCAGGAGTGCCTGGGATGCTTTCCGGCCGTCGAGGAGTGTGAAGGACATGGCGCCAGTATAGAGATCTTTAGAGGAATTGAACAAATTCCAGATAGGACATTTCACATACCCTCCAAAAATTTATACAGATGAAACGTCAAACACGTGCAGTGCATACATGGGAAGCGCCGGTGTATTACAACTTTGCAATACTGTGCCGCGAAATAGGGCCAAAGTGTCGCTCTACCTGTTTCCAGATACCTTCAGCCACGAGCATCTTCTCTGCTGATGTATCTACAAAAATGGTCGTCGGATCTTCCACTTTTTGGTATGCCTCGTACACAGTTCTCTGAAAGGTTGTACCTTCCAGCTGATCACGTTGCTCACGCTTTGCCAATCGTTCCATGCACACCTCAAACGGTGGAAGTGTGATAAGGGTGAGATCAGGTACGGGGAACAGGCGATTGATATCCTGTAGCCATTGCGCACTTAGTCCCAGGGCAGATCCGTAGATACGTGTAGAGAGAGTGTAGCGGTCGGATATGACCACTTTTCCTGCACGGAGAGCCGGCTCTATGCACGCTTGAACGTGCTCTGCCCTGTCTGCGGTAAAGAGCAGTTGCAGAGCATCTGCTGCAGGCAAGCTCTTTGCCTGCAGTATAGACCTGATTTGCTTGCCTACAGGCCCTTCCGTAGGTTCCGATGTGTGAACAACGTCGTATCCTTCTTTCCGCATTCGCTCAGCCAAAAACTCGCTTTGTCGTGTGGTTCCGCTGGCGTCCGGGCCTTCTAGGACAATAAAACTTCCAGTCATAAAGGTGTACGGGGAATCGGTACGGAGAGCCCTGCATCTCGCGGGAGAGAAGAGGAGTACAAATTGGAGGCAAAATCTGCTATAATCAAGAGATAGTCTGTACCCAACTATACCAAAAACCATGATCGGAATACTCCAAATTGTATGGCTTCTTCCCGGCCTCTTCCTGCGGTCGTTTGTACCGTGGTACTTCTATGAGGAACCGAAGCATATTCTTAAAACCTATGCAGCCTATGCAGAAGCCTTTTTGGAAGTCATTTCCATTCCATTCCTGCTGCGGACACTGCTTTCGCCCTGGAAGAGTATTACCGACGACTACCCCACAAATAGGCTGAACATAGGTGCATTGCTTCAGTCTCTTACGCTTAACATTACATCCAGGATCATTGGCCTTCTCTTTCGCATAGTGGCTCTTGCCCTGGGTATTGTCATCCAATGCGTTCTTCTGATGTTCTTTACATGCTACCTGCTGCTCTGGCTACTGTACCCGGCGGTAGTGGTGACGGCACTGGCTGCTCTTTCCTCTTCATCTGTGCTATGAGCGCTCTTACGTTCGACATTCGGCCAACGCGCGCCTACATGGGGCTCATACTGCATCGTCTGTTTGTAAGCCCTTTTTCACTTGTCGTCTACGTGCTGCTTTTAGCGCCCATAGGATTGCGCGCTACCGAAACAGGGGATTATACCTTCTTTGCAGCTGTCATAGCACTGCTATCTTTCGCTATACACATAGAAGGAACATTTATAGCGCGTAAGTTGCAGGATGACCGTGAGCCTGTACTCAATTCGCACAATCTTGGATGCTACATGACGTTTGATATGGTTCGTGCCATACAGGGTCGTGGACACGTTACCGTACTCAAGCTGATTATCGCATCCACAGCAACCAGACGAGGCGCGTTTATTCTTCGTCAGCTTGGTGTAGAGAGAAAGGAATTTCTTGAGCACTGCAGAAAGGGACTTTTTGCAAAGGATGATGCTCTCCTATTTGTAGAAGAGGCAGTGGCCTGTGCAAAAGAACTGGATGAAGAACGCATAGATGCCAATTCCATTTTGTATGCGCTCTTTAAAAGAGGAGGGGTGTGTACCGATATTCTCAATGCTTGCGATGTTTCTCTGGACGATCTGCGTGCCATAGTGAAGTGGGAATCATTTCATAACCGCATAGACCGATTGGAATGGATCTTGCATCCCCGGCGTATTGCAAGGAACCTCGGCACCATCGGCCGTTCCTGGGTGCAGGGGTATACGAATGAACTGGATAGCATTACAAAAGATATCAGTGGTTCTGTGGTATGGGATGCCGATCATCGTGGTGTATGCGTGCATCAAGAGCAGCTGGAACAAGCCGTGCAGGTTCTTTCTCGCTCCACCCAACGTAACGTGCTTGTCACCGGTCCGGTAGGTTCCGGAAAACGTACCTTAGTACGCAATGTTGGTGCTCTGCTACATAAACAGGAAGTCAAAAAGGGCGTCACACTCACGAGGCAGCTTGTACTGAAGACCGAGGAGCTTATGTCCGGTTTTGATCAGCCCGACAGCATCCTCCTTCGCGCTTTACAGAAGGGTGAGAAAGCCGGAAACATTCTGTTGATTGTTGAGAACCTGGCACTTATTCTGCGCTCAAAAAACGGGAATCTCAGGAATGTCTTTACCAAGTTTCTACAGTCAAACCGTGTGACTGTTTTCGTCATAGCATCTTCCGGGGACTACCACTCACTGGTGAAATCTGATCCGGTACTCGATAGTCTTTTTGAAAAAATTCACCTCGGTGATACCACCGAAGAGGAGACCATGGCTGTACTCATGATGCGGTACTTTGTTTTGGAAGAGAAACTGAAGGTGCATGCCACCTACAAGCTCCTGAAGCTTACACTCAACCTTTCCAAGCGTTTTATAGGAAAGGGCGCACTGCCCGGTAAAGTTTTGGAAGTACTTAGTGATGCCATGATTGCTGCACGGGATGCCGGTATGCGCGAGCTTTCGGAAGAGCACATTCGCAAGTCAGTTTCACTGAAAGCGCATATGGATGTAAGCGAAGTTTCTGGTGATGAGAAAGTGAAGCTTCTGCGTCTGGAAACCGCCTTGCAGCAAAGCATAGTTGGACAGAATGCTTCCATACATGCGCTGGTGAATACCCTCAAGCGCGCAAGGCTGGATATCAATGCCGGCAAACGGCCACTGGGCACCTTCCTGTTCCTGGGTCCTACCGGTGTAGGAAAAACCCATACTGCAAAGGTGCTTGCTCAGGAATACTTCGGCGGTACCGAAGCACTCATTCGTATGGATATGAACGAGTATAGTAATGAGGAGTCAGTCTTTGGGATTATCGGTGATCCCGATCCTGCAGCTACCTCAGAAGGATTTTTGACAAAGCAGGTACAGGAAAGGCCGTTCTCTCTCATCCTGCTGGATGAAATTGAAAAGGCACACAAGAAGGTACTGAACCTTTTTCTGCAGATACTGGACGAAGGAAAACTGACCGATAGCCGTGGAGTGCAAACGGACTTCCGCAATTCCATCATCATTGCCACTTCCAATGCCGGAGCACTCTTCATACGCGATTTCATACAAAAGAACGAGCAGAAAACGAAAGAGGAATTTAAAGAAGCACTCATTGATACCATTTTGAAAGATGGATCTTTCTCTCCGGAATTCGTAAACCGTTTCGATGAAGTAATTCTTTACTATCCTCTTTCCGTGCGCGATGCCATTAAAGTTGCACTCCTCATGCTGCAGGATATTGTCCTGGAGATTGAAGATAAAAAGGGATACAAGATTCGTGTGGAGGAAGATGTGGTGGTCGAAATAGTACAGCAGGGCTATTCCATAGAATTTGGAGCCCGGGAAATGCGTCGTGTAATTTTAGACATCATCGAAAACTTCCTTGCAGAGTATCTGCTTCGCCACGACGTAAAGCGCGGAGAGGAGATCTACATTGGCAAAAAAGATATCCGAAGTGCCTAATGTCATCTACGTACTAGGCTCACACCCACACCCACACGCATTACTGAATGCTTTTTGTTGTTCCTTACAGAAAAAGCGAATGGTGGAGCAGCTTTCCAGATCCTCTGAAAGGTACACAACATCCGGATCATCTTTCCCGGGACATTGCGTGGTAAAAGATTCTTCAAATGGTACCTCTGCCTGCAGGTTGAGACTCCCCAGGCTGTGGCTTTGCACGCCGTAGGCAGAAAGTGTGATGAGGTTATCTTCCAGCCGAATAACCCGCTCTATGTTTTTTCCGTAAAAAGCACTGCCCGCCTTAAGGTAGTCCATTTGGTTATAGTGACTGATGGTTCCTTTGAGCACAAAGCCGTCTTTGAGATTGAGGTGGAACACATAGACCCCCTGAAACACAGGTTGTCCCCATGCACTGCTTGATGCGTCTTCTTTCTGCTCCTGTGTCAGTTTGTGTATTTCTACAGGGAAGGCCAGAAGCTGACGGTCTTTGTCGAACAGCAATGCTTTGTGATTGGAGAGGAGGGGACTCTCTGTTCCTCTGTCACCTATGGCAAAGGTATCCATTTCCACCGGGTGTTCCGGATCGGTGACATCAAACAGGGCCATCTTCATTCCCTGATACCAGGCGAAGTCTGCAGATTGGCCTGTGGAAGGATCTTTTGCTTCCTCTGCTTCCTTCCCAAAACCTAGAATGTGATTCTCGTCGTAGGGGTGGAGGTAGTCGCTATAACCTGGAATCTTGAGCTTTCCCAGAATCTGTGGCTCCGTAGGACTGGAGAGATCCAGTACGAAAAGCGGATCCACTTTTTTGAACGTTACGAGATAAGCGCGGTCGCCCAGAAACCGTGCGGAGTAGATGGTTTCACCTGGAGCAATATCTTCTATGCTTCCCATAGGTTCCAGATTGGTATTCAGAATGAAGACACTGCTTTTGGAAGGGTACTCCTGGTCCCATACCTGCCCGTTTGTAGTGGCTATGCGGAACGTACCATTGTGCTCGTCCATGGAAAACTGGTTGAGCAAATGGCCGGCAACAGTGCCGTGGGCCTTCAGCTCCATGCCGTCGTCTGTATAGGCAAAGCGGTAGATGCTTGTGTTTTCTTCACCCAAACCCAGTGGGCCGCGCCAGTGATACTCCTGCTGCGTTGCCGTAACGTAGAGATTTTCCAGGGAGGAATACATGTTTTCCGCACTACCCAGTACCACTTCTTTCTGTACCTTTGCAGCGGGATCGTCCGTGTGTATGACTGCGGCAATCAAATATTGCGGATGCGGCACACGAGGCAAAATAACCACGTCACTGCATCGGCTCACGGGTTCTTCGGTATTGCCAGAAGAGGAATCGCGCATGCTGGGCACAAGTTCATTTTCCAGTGGCAGGGGACCCGGAGAGGGGACACGCCAGCGCATACTCTCCTGTAAGACTACTGTGAGCTTCTTTCCGATCATGCGACTGGATACCAGATTTCCGTCGAATGAGAGGGTGCGGAGTAACAACGGATGAGCGTGGTCCGCTACATCATAGATGCGTACTTCTGTACGGTTTCCTCCATAAAACGGTGGTGCAATCATCTTGGTTATACCTGCTGCTGCAGGACGGTTAAAGGTTTGCCAGCTGTTTCCGAGTACAACGAGCTTGGTTCCATCTATGTACAGTTCTGTAGGCTGAAAAGATTCATTGTGCAGATCAATGGTGCTTACAAGTTCTACGCTATTGGCAGGGTACGCATGCACAATGCGAATAGTTCCTTCCAATGCGGCATACACGTACGTGCCATCTGTTTTTACAATATCTGCTTCGTCCACGCCGTTGACCTGCACATTGGTTTGGGAAAAGTCCGGTGCCTGCATTTTGCTTGCTCTGGCTCCTGCCATGCTAGCCACAGGAGAACGATCCATAAGTATGGCATCACCGTATTTTGCATACCCTCCACGGTTGGCTTCTTCTGTAAATGCCTTGAGGTCTGAGCAGGAAGAGGCGCGTTGTGGTTCTTCGGATGCCATGTTTACCATGACGCCGGGGTACTTTACATTGAGGTATCCCTTGCTCGGTTCTTCCCCTTTCCCCTCTGTGAGACGCCACATCATTTCCGCCATTTCTCCTCTATTGACTTCCTGCTCCAGGCGTTCGATGGAGAGCGGAATAGCACCGGAGTCTTCCAGTGCCCGTACAAACGGTTCGTACCAGTCCGGTGAGTAGGCATCTATGTTCTGTTCGTAGGCACGTGAAAGAATTTTGGAGGCTTCTGCAAAGGTGATGGGTTTCTCGGGTTTAAACGAACCGTCGGGATACCCCTCTATAATATCTTCCTGCTTGGCCCTACACACATAGGGTGCAAACCACTCATCGTGCACATCCGGAAAACACTCCTGTGTTTCTGCATTTGCATCCACACCTCTGCTCTCTAAAATGATTTTTAAAAATTCTGCACGGTTAATGTGCGATGTGGGTTTAAAGGAACCATCCTTGTATCCTTCTACTATTCCTTTTTCTTTGAGGGATTCTATAGCCTGCGCGTAGGGCGTGTATCCCGGACGCACATCCGAAAACCCGAAAGCCGCAGAGGGTAGGAGTGTGGTAGCCAGTGAACAGAGCAAGAGGCTTGCAGTGGTGCTACGAAGCTTCATGGAATTTTCGGAATACAGCCGACAGAGTCTAGCAGATTGGAGCCCCTTCAAGTATTTTTTTACTCTATTTATGAATATATAGCAGTATAATGCTAAAAAATACGAATACATATTTTGAACAATAAATGAAAAAGATGTGTTTTATTGTAAAAAATAATTCCAATTAGAAACTATTTGAAAATAAAGTCAAATATTTTCATAATAAGAATATGTTTAGTAAAATTGACATTACATCTTTCTTGTCTACTCTGTATCTCATCTATGAAGCACATTCTTACCGTCGCATTCTTTGTGCTCGCACTTGCTCTTCCTTTTTCCGGGGTGAGTGCTGCGGAGGTGCATCCCTATGATATGCCTGAACGTATGACTCATGAGGGGAGTCATCGCTCGAACAAACTTGTGTGGGCATATGACGATATTCAGCGGTACTATGCAGCTACGTACCGCACTACCACTCATATGCTGCATCCGTACTACCGTAGTGCCGAAGGCAGGCGGTACGGACGCATACCACAGAGTATGTTTGAGTATACCTACCGGGAATTTGCTGCGGAAGTCATACGCCCTGACCGCAAGTACGGAGAGTAATCAGATTGAAATCCTTGTAACGTACAATTGCATTTCTTTCATTCTTCTACCAGTCTTTGCTTACATGACTCTGCAAGAACATTGTACTGCTGCCACACCGTCTTACTCTCATGAGAAGCACGGTGAAGCCATAGAGACAGTTCTTGCTCTGCTGAATGCGGAGTATAGAGAACATGTGTTTGCGTGTACTGTGTGCAGTACACCCGATGGTGTTTCTGAAATGCTGTATGTTTCCAGAGCCTTAAAGGAATCAGGATGGGTTGAGGGAGCCGGGAGCTTTTCTGGCATGGGTCAAATAGACCTCCGACGCATCTACGATGATCAGGCACCTGAGCATCTACTCACTGTTCCTCTACAACCGACAGAAGAGATATCAGTGAGTAATATTGTACAGAGATGCAGAGAACGCATCGCCGCTTTGGACAAAGTAGATGCCGATTGGTGGCAGCGTGTTTCCAGATGGAACAACTTGTATACCGCTCTCCGCTTAGATGTTGTCTTTCATCCTGATAAGGATTCTTTCACTGTGAGTTTTGAACCTGTTTCTGTGTAAGAATGAAGCTCGGGGAATATTTGACATAATACAAAAAAATTATATGATAATAATATATTATTCTCTTCACCATGGATCACTTGCCTAAGAACGTAAGTATTGTGAGCCAATCTCCTTTTAGCGGCTGCTATTCAGGCTTGAATGTATCGAAAGCTAGAGGAGATTCTAATGAACCCAAAGAACCACCTCCGGTATGTTGTTGTGATTGTCCCGAGACTGTACATTTCGCTCCCCACAACCTTTTTTCTAAATTGAATGATGAACAACGACGGAAGATAGATAGTGCTCTGCGCCGAGCGCTTGGAAAGGAAGATCTGCCAGATTGCAGCTTGATGCCACTTGAGAATGACATGATGCGGATTATGGCTTCTTTTACTGGACCCGATTTCTTTGATCCGGATAAAACAGACACGTTCCCATCTTGTGATGTTCCTATTGGAACGGATGTTTCTATTGCTTCAATTATTGAGAAATTTGTATGTGCATTTAAGAGTAAGGTTGAAGCAACTGAAGAAGGAAAATCCTTGATGTAGGGAGGTGGTGCAGCATATGTTTCCCCTGAATGAATAGAGCGCCATCTACAAAATCGCAGAACGATACGAGTGTCTTTCAATGGGTAAAAGATGTCATCTCTATTTTCATAGACCCTAGCCTTGCACAAGGTTTCCTAAAAAATGGGCCACACCGTCCGGAGAGGCGGTGGATCGGTGGGCCCTTCAGTAAGCAGACGAGCTGCTTACTCTTCGGGAGACCGAAACCTCACAAAGACTAAGCAGAAGACCACTATGCTCTCTTTTAAAATTGAGTCAATTATTTGAGCAACTATAAATATAGGGGGAACACAGTGCTCCCCCTGATGGCAGTAGGTTGACGTACCCCCAGAGCAACCAACGTACTACCATGAGCATTCTCTCACTCCATTTCTACGGGTCAATGAGATTGTCGTACTAAAAAATTGGGAGCTTCACGAGAAGCCCCCGTTGAGCAATTCCTTCGCCTGATCAGTACTGCTCAACACAAGAAATCCTTGTAGAGACATTGTTTCATACCTACTGCACAGGTCAATGCTTCTGTATGGAAAAGTTTGCATCACTCCTGCGTTGGAGGTGGTATGTGCAATCTTTGGAGCATGTTTGCAAGTGTGTCTTCTTGTGACACTCTGTACAGATGATGCGATCCCGCCCGCAGCGCAGGCAGGAAACCGCACAGTTCCCGGGGTCTCCGCAATGGGGGCAGAGTTTGTACTTTTGCGAAGGTCTGAGTTCCTGGTCCACGGAAACGCGATGGTCGAACACAAAGCATTCACCATCGAATTTTTGATGCGGAAACTTCCGGAGGTAGGCGAGTATGCCTCCCTGTAACTGGTAGACATTGGTATAGCCCTGTTTTTCCATTTCCAAAAGAGCCTTTTCACAGCGGATGCCACCGGTACAGTACAGAAGAACTTTTTTGTCTTTGGGGATTTCTGCTTTTTGCACAGCCCAAGGAAAGTCTTTAAAGCTCTGCATTTCCAGGTCTACCGCCTTTGCGAACATACCAATTTCCGTTTCGTAGTCGTTACGCGTATCCAGCACCACCACATCTTCCTCCAGTGCGTCATGCCATTCTTCCGGTGAAAGATGATGATGTTCCTCACTGGGACGTATGTCCGTATTTTTGAGAGCAACTACTTCGGGTCTCACCTTTACGAACCAGCGCGGAAACACATATTCTTCCGCAAAACTATCTTTAAAAACAATCTCTCCAAAGTGTTTCTGCATAAGCTGCTTCCATTCCTGTATGGCAGATGCCAGACCGCAGACTGTGCCGTTTACCCCTTCTTCTGCAAGCAACACCAGGCCACGCATTCTTTTGGCTTTGCCAAATGTCTGCAATTCCTTTTGAAGCGAAGAAAGTGTGCCCTCCTCCAGAGGAGTAAATTTGTACCATGCGGTAATACTGATTCCCGTTTTCATACAGCTAGTTTACAATAGGTGTATGAAAAACGCTGCAATGATTTCTCTCATTTTCACCATAGGCCTTGTGCTTGCCATTGTAGTGTTTATGATTTGGGCACGTTCCCCCCATCCCATAGCGTCTGCATTGTCCCATACAGATGAAGAGTGGAAGGAGATGCTTACTCCCGAGGAGTACCGCATTACACGGAAAGCCGGAACAGAACCTCCACACAGCAATGATGCGTACACGTACATGTTCCGTACACAACCTGGAACGTTTTATGACGTCACAGGGGAACAGGCACTCTTTCGTACCGAAGATGAGTTTGATTCCGGTACCGGTTGGCCCAGTTTTACCAAGCCCATAAGCCCCGATGCCCTCATAGAACGCACTGATTTTAAACTGGGATATCCGCGTACCGAAATACTCTCAAGTACGTATGGGCACCACCTGGGTCATGTATTTACGGATGGTCCGGAACCTACGGGACTGCGGTACTGTATGAATGCAGCCGCATTGAAGTTTGTGCCGGATGAGGGGTAATTCCTTACCTAAGCCCTTCGTCGCACACATCCTTGATTTGCGCACCTATGCTGCACCCACGGAGGGGTGCAGCTGCGGTGATAATTGAAAGAATAGAGCCGCACCCCTTCGTGGGTGTGGCTCCATGAGGACGGATTATATCAATGGCAGCCGCATTGAAGTTTGTGCCGGATAAGGAATGAGCAACAACAAAGTATGTGGTACGCAGGTGACCTACATACCACATACGAGATACGATATACTTTGTCTTCTACATCATTCCTCCCATTCCTCCACCCATAGCCGCTGCAGCTGCAGCTGCCTCAGCGGGGTCCGGGTCCTTGGGGATTTCTGAAATGGCTGCTTCCAGTGTAAGGAACATAGAGGCGACCGAAGCGGCATTTTGCAGAGCGGAACGTGTGACCTTCTTGGGGTCTATAATCATGGCTTTGACCATGTCCTCGTACTCACCTGTTAGCGCATTGTAACCTTCGTTGCCTTTCATCTGCCGGACTTTATCTACGACCACATCTTCCGCAGCTCCGGCGTTTGCGGCAATATTCGAAAGGGGAGCGACGAGCGCTTCCTTCACTATTTCTACTCCAATCTGTTCATCTTCATTCTTTAACTTGAGGGCATCCAGTGCTTTGAGTGAGCGGATGTAAGCTGTTCCTCCTCCGGGAAGGATTCCTTCCTCTGCTGCTGCGCGTGTAGCAGAGAGCGCGTCTTCCACACGGTGCTGACGTTCCTTCTGCTCTACTTCTGTTGCGGCTCCCACCCGAATAACGGCGACACCGCCGGTGAGTTTAGCCAGGCGCTCTGCAAGCTTTTCTTTGTCGAAGTCAGAAGTGGAATTCTCTATGGCGGTTTTAATCTGGTTCACCCGTGCTTCTATCTCACTCTTTTCACCGGAACCTCCCACAACGGTGGTGGAGTCCTTGGTGGCAATAATCTTTTTTGCTCTGCCCAGATCTTCCACGGTTGTGTTTTCCAGCTTGAGACCGACTTCTTCGGAAATGACGCGACCACCGGTGAGGGCGGCAATATCGCGCAAAATCTCCTTACGCCTGTCGCCGAAGGCCGGTGCCTTTACGGCCAGTGCGCTAAAGGTGCCACGCAGTTTGTTCACTACAAGTGTAGCGAGCGCTTCTCCTTCTATGTTTTCTGCAATGATGACAATCTCCTTCTTTCCCTTTTGTGCCAGACCTTCCAGGAGAGGCAAAATTTCCTGTATGGAACCGATCTTCTTATCTGTAATCAGAATATAGGCATTCTCGAATACGGCCTCCATGCGGGAGGTATCTGTAACGAAGTACGGTGAAATGTAACCATTATCGAACTGCATGCCTTCTACGTATTCCTTCTCTAATCCGAGCGTTTGGCCGGACTCTACGGTGACGACGCCGTCTTTGCCTGCTTCGTCAATGACTTCGGCAATGATGGTACCTACCTCTTCGTCCTGGGCAGAAATGTTGGCGACAGCCTTGTATTCGGCTTTGGAAGAGATGTCTTTCTTCATCTTTTCGAGTTCATCTATGACCGTTTCTACTGCTTTATCTATACCCCGCTTTATGGAAATGGCATTGGAGCCACTGGAGAGGTGCTTGAGTCCTGCAACCATCATTGCATGTGCAAGAACTGTAGCGGTGGTTGTTCCGTCTCCTGCGGCGTCATTCGTTTTAGTGGCAGCTTCCTTTACCAGCTGCGCTCCCATGTTTTCGAACTTATCTTCCAGTTCTATTTCTTTGGCGACGGATACACCGTCTTTGGTCACGGTGGGTGCGCCATAACTCTTTTCTATGAGGACATTTCGTCCTTTTGGACCCATGGTGGCGCGCACGGCGGCCGCAAGCTTGCTGACACCGGAGAGAACTTTGGTACGTGCTTCGTTACTAAAGAGGAGTTGTTTTGCCATAGTGTGAAATGAGAAAAGAAAATGCGAATAAAACGGCTAGTTCACTTTGCCTAGAACGGATTCCAGACGGAGAATTTTTACTTCCACGTCTTTGCCTGTTTTGTCTTTGAGCTTTACATCATCTCCGGCGTACTTGCCAAAGAGGACTTTATCACCCACTTTCAGGAAATCTTTAGGGTTGGCACAGTCTTCACCTACACCACCGGATCCCATTGCTATCACGACACCTTCGGAGGGTTTTTCACCATCTGCAGTATCGGGAATCACAATGCCCGATGCCGTGACTTGTTCTTTTTCCATTGGAACCACAACCACACGGTCCCCAAGGGGGTCTATGGTTACGGCGAGTTTTGGGATATCTGCCATACGTTCTAGAAGAAAAGGATAAAAACAGGATGTGTTGACAAAGAGGTGTTAGCAGTCTCCTTTAGAGAGTGCTAAGCAGTCGAAAGTATAGAGTGCTACATGTTGTCGTCAAGAGATTTGTTATGATGTTTTTTCAGTAGCAGACACACCAATAATGATCTCTTGCTGTCTGATAGGGTTCCTTCCTATACTGTGCGCAACTATTTCCCCTTTGCTCTTATGAAGAAGTTCCTTCGCTCGTTTTCGGTGGGCTCCTTTGCAGTCGGCCTTACTCTTGGAGTGGTGGGTACCGCACTGAGTGCTTCCCGTGCCGGTTCTTCCGTGTTTCCCGATGTTCCCGTAGGGTCTTACTACGATGCTGCGGTCGGTGAAATGTACGGACTCGGTATTATTACCGGATTTGGGGATGGCTCGTTTCGGCCGAACGACGGTCTTACGCGCGGCCAGGCTGCTGTAATGATGCAGCGCCTGCGCAACGAGGTGCTGGGTATAGAGCCAAGTAGCAGTAGTGCAAGCAGTAGCTCTTCGCGGTCCCGCAGAAGCTCTTCTGCGTCTTCTGCAAGTACGAGCAGCAGCAGTTTTTCTGCGCCAGCAGTGAATGAGCACGGTAAATTCCGCTTTACAACCAATGCATACAGCGTCGATGAAGATGAGGAGTCCATTACAATCAGTATTGTACGAACCGGAGGGAATACCGGAATGGCGTCGGTGGATTACAAAGTGGTGGATGGGACAGCCAAAGGAGACTCGGACTTTGAGAAGCAGGAAGGTACACTGGTTTTTGATGACAATGATACGAGTAAATCATTCTCTCTTACTATTCTGAACGATACGGAGAGTGAAGGGGATGAAACGGCCACCATCCAACTGAGTAATGTGACCGGCGGCGCAGAAATTATTGATCCCGATGCTGCCACACTGACCATAGTGGACGATGAAACTGCAAGCTCCAGCAGTGCCGCGGCGCAGGAAGGTCCTGCGCAGGGCACGCTGCAGTATGCTGCAACCATGTTTACAGCAAATGAGAACCAGGGCAACAGTACCATTACTGTTGAACGGTTGGGTGGGACCAAGGGGGAGGTTTCCGTGCAGTACAGCATGACAGATGGAACGGGAAAGAACGGAGTCAACTATACAAAAACCAGTGGTACGTTGACGTTTGGGGATGGAGAAACAACAAAGAGTTTTACGCTCGGTGTACTGGATAACACTGATATAGGAGGCAATAAAACTGTGAATCTTACCCTGAGCAGTCCCACAGGAGGAGCTGTATTGGACGAGAAATATATGAAATCTACACTGACTATTTTTGATAACGAGGTTGGTTCTTTTGGTTCGGGTTCGTTCCGTTTTACGGAAAATGATTATGACGTACTGGAGTCGGATGGGTATATAGATATTCCTGTTCTGCGTCAGGGTGGCTCTTTGGGGCAGGCCACGGTTCAGTACAAAACGAGTGATGGTAGTGCACATAAAGGCTCAGATTACGAAGAGTCCAGTGGCACACTTACATTCCGTGCGGGAGAGACAACCAAGTACTTCCGTGTAAAAGTGCTTACAGATCTTGTCTCCGACGGAGGCGAATCGGTCACTCTTACACTCTCGAGTCCTACCAAGGCGACACTTGCTTCTCCCAGCAGCGCTTCGCTCATGATTTATTAGTCCTATGACAGAGTATGTTCCCTCACCCAGGAAGGTTCTGCGTGTTGCAGGCCTCCTGGGTCTGCTGTTGCTCTTTATCTACGGAGCATCTCTTTCCAATGGTTTTGTAGACTGGGATGACGGTCTGCTGATAGTGGAGAACCCCATCGTCCATGAATTTTCGTTTGCGTCCGTGAAGGAAGCATTTACGACGTACGATCCCGAGCTCTACATACCGCTTACCCTGGTGAGTTACCAACTGACAGATTTGATTGCCGGTATGGATCCCTTCCTCTTTCATTTAGGCAATCTACTTCTCCACATTCTGAACGCTGCGCTCGTTGCCTGGTTCGCGTATTTGCTTACAGGAAAGCAATGGATAGCCGCAGTCACGTCACTTCTCTTTGCTGTGCACCCACTGCACACCGAGGCGGTGGCGTGGGCGAGTGCACGCAAAGATGTACTTTCTCTCTTTTTCTTTCTTCTCACACTCAATGCCTACCTTGTGTTTCGTTGTACCAAACACAGAGTGTGGTACAGGTGCAGTGTACTGATGCTCCTATTGAGTCTGCTTTCCAAAGTTTCTGCCATAGCCACGCCACTGGTGCTTCTTCTGCTTGACTGGCGTGAAGGCAGGAAGATAGATAGAGAGGCGCTGCTGGAGAAGGTGCCCTTCTTTTTTCTGTCTTTCATCTTCGGTGTTGTTGCACTGGGTGGAAAGAGCGGGAACGACCATTTGCTTTTTGCCAAGGTACTCATTGGTTCCAAGGCGATAGTGTTCTACCTGCAAAAACTTCTTTTCCCTACGGGACTTTCGGTGTTGTATCCCTTTACAGAGCCTATTTCTTTACACAATATTCATCTTCTCATTCCGTTCCTTGTAGTGATGATTCTTTCTCTGCTTGCATGGCGACTGCGCACAAAGAACAGAAACATTCTCTTTGGCTGGCTCTTCTTTCTCTTCACTGTTCTGCCTAGCTTCAGCAATTTTGCAAAAGGGTTAGATACGCCAAGTGACATCTATTTTGCTTCGGACCGGTATGCGTATATGCCGAGTGTGGGTTTGCTCTTTCTTGCTGCTCTTCTCTTCCATCATCTGCTCTCTATCCGTCCAAAACTGGTACAGGGTTTGGTTGCGGCTACGATTGTACTTTTTGCGTTTCAGGCGCATGCACAGTCTCTGGTTTGGAAAAATTCCGAGTTACTCTTCACTCATGTTCTTGCGTACTATCCAAATTCCCACGTCGCCTACAATAATCTGGGGAGCTTGCGCTACCGAGCAGGGGAGAGAGAGGAGGCTCTGGAATACTACAGAAAGTCGCTTGCCATACGCCCTAACGGCATGGCGTACTACAATCTCGGTCAGTACTTTACGGAAGTTCACGAAACGGAGAAAGCACGGGAGGCTTACCGGCAAGCCTTGATTTACCGGCCAATGGATGTGAAGACTCTCTTGAACTTTGCCGCTATGGAAATAGGAACAGGAGAGTATCAGAGCGCTATTCATCACCTTTTACGGGCAAAAGAAATAGATGACTCACTTTCTGCCTTGTACTACAACCTGGGTGTAGCCTATGGAAAATTAGGAAAGAGAGAGGAAGCGCTCGCATCTCTCAGGCGCGCTCTGGAGATGACACCGGGGGACGAAGAGGTACAGGAACTCGTCGGGAAACTTGAACTCTAGCGAGAGTGCAGCATGTCTACCTTGTTCCTGCAGCACAATATTCGTATGGTGTATGTATCTATGTTGTACCTGAGTACCATACTTTTCTTTTTTGCACTGGATGCAGTACTCATTTGCTTACTGAGATTTTACAAGAAATTTTCTCCGGTGCCGCTGGTGCTTGCCACTGTTCTGTTTGGCTGCCTAGCGATTCCCATTGATATTTTTTTTACGTGGTACGGCGTATGGACCTTCGGGACGGAGCGTGCACTTGGTATTTGGTTTTTTGGACTGCCTCTTGAGGAGTATCTGTTCTACATCAGCGTGCCTCCGTTTGTAGTCTTGCTTTCGCAGTACATTCAGATGCTGTGTGCACAAAAACACTTAGCAAAAAAGTCCCTACAATAGGTATTTACCCGACTTCGCAGAATGCCCCCTGCGCCTGCCTGCCGGCAGGCAGGTAAGCTGGGGGATGAATGCGCTTAGTCAACATGCGATACTGCTTCGCCGGGTTTCGCGAGCG
>Ga0066639_10000407_pt1 | contig 37167 bp, 36 predicted proteins | sample CryGeyCG2114_010_2_FD_59504 | JGI IMG/M metagenome (GOLD analysis project Ga0066639, IMG submission 59504) | Groundwater microbial communities from aquifer - Crystal Geyser CG10_big_fil_rev_8/21/14_0.10 | ecosystem: Environmental > Aquatic > Deep subsurface > Groundwater | place: USA: Utah...
ACTTCCGCTCCTCTGGAAAGTCCGTCGGTAGAATTGAGAGCAATCGCGCGGACTCGTCCCGGTTCAAGATGACGAGCAACTTCAAAAGTGATCTCTCCTGATTTAAGAGCGTTGCCAAGAGCCGGAATTCTATCTTCTGGAAATTCGGCGTCAATAACAGGACCCATTATTTGAACTATTTTTCCAATCATATTATTGCTGAACTTATTTCTATCATTTCTTTAGTAATAGCCGACTGACGAGCTTTGTTAAACTCCAACAAAAGCGAATCTTTTAAATCACTGGCATTCTCATGGGCATTTTTCATCGCGACCATTCTGGCAGAATGTTCCGAAGCGTTGGCTTCGAGGATAAGATGAAAAAGCTGCATATTAATTAAATGGGGCAAGATACTTTCAAGCACGGACTTTGGATCCGGTTCAAAAATATAATCTGTAAGCTTTTGCGGTGTATTTATAATTCTTTCACGCAATTCAGCAAAGCGACCGTGAGAAGGTATAATTTCTCTTACAGTTTCGCGAATCAGTTCGACATTAAGCGGAAGTATTTCCCTGGTGACTGTAAATTGGTTTAGGGTAGATTTAAAGTGAGTAGAAACAACGAGCACCCGATTCCATTTTCCATTTTTGTAGCCGTCGACAATTAATGAGGAAAGAGGTTGGATTTCAAACGGTTCTGCATAGTCACCAAAATCAGTAAATGTCTTTTCTATAGATAAGTTGGTTCGCGAAGCCCAGGATGAAAGCTTTTTTCCTACGAGGACAATCCGATATTTGTTCCGTTCTTTCTTGATGAGGTTTTCCGCAGTACGTAATACTTGGGAATTAAATGAACCAGCCAAGCCTCTGTCGGAAGCCACTAGAACAAGAAGAGTCTCTCCTTCTGTTCCCTTTTTAGAAAAAGTAGAATTGTCCAGTAAATCTCCCGGTGCGTGCTCTAATAAATCAGCCAGAGCGGAAAGCGCGGCGAAGGCATACGGGCGTGACGACAAAGCTAAACTCTGAGCTTTTCTCATTTTAGTCGCCGAAACGACTTCCATGGCCTTGGTTATAGTTCCGATATTTTTGACTGCCCCTAGTCGGCCTTTGATGTGCTGAATTGATTCCATTTTATTTTATAATGACTTGAATTTATCAATTGCTTCTTTGAGGATGGACTCGGTTTTCTCGTCTAATGTGCCGGATTCTTTTAGAGGTTTAATAAAATCTTCTTTGTGTCGTTTTTCCAAATATTCAATGAATTTTGTTTCGAAATCACGTACTTTATCTTTTGCGAGCCCATCCATATAACCTCCAATAGCTGCGTAGAGAATTGGTACGGTGTGATAGAAAGCTTTTGGTGCTCCGTCTGTTTGTTTCAAAACCTCGGTTAGGAGTTCACCTCTGGCAATACGTGCTCGTGTATCTTCATCTAAATCGCTCGCGAACTGAACGAAAGCCGCCAACTCTCTGAATTGAGCGAGTTCGAGACGCAGTTTGCCGGCTACTTTTTTCATGGCTTTAGTTTGTGCCGCTGATCCTACTCGAGAAACAGACAAGCCGACGTTTACTGCTGGACGTATTCCTTGATAAAACAGATTTGATTCCAGGTAAATTTGTCCGTCGGTAATCGAAATTACGTTGGTCGGGATGTAAGAGGAAACATCGCCAAGCTTTGTTTCTATAATAGGGAGAGCTGTAAGCGAACCGCTTCCATGGTTGCGATCGAGTTTGGCTGATCGTTCGAGCAAACGAGAATGCAAATAAAAAATATCGCCTGGGTAAGCTTCGCGTCCGGGAGATCGGCGGAGAAGAAGACTGAGCTCTCGGTAAGCATCGGCATGTTTAGACAAATCGTCGTATATAACTAGGGCGTCAGCACCCTTGTCCATAAAATATTCCCCTACTGCTGTGCCGGCAAAGGGCGCCAAATAAAGGAGCGGTGCTGGGGCTCCAGCAGGAGCAGAAACGATGATTGTATAATCCATTGCTCCAGCTTCACGTAATTTTCTTTCTATCTGAGCGATTTTAGACTGTTTTTGCCCAACAGAAACATATACACAAATGATAGGTTTCTTTTCATTTTTTTGATTGAGAATAGTGTCGAGCACGATCGCGGTTTTGCCGGTTTGTCGGTCGCCTATAATAAGCTCACGTTGGCCTCGGCCGATAGGGATCATTGAATCAACCGCTTTAATACCTGTATGCAAAGGTTCTTTTACCGATTCTCTTGAAACGACGTTCGGCGCGCTGCGTTCTAGCGTATAATTAGCGTCACTGACAATAGCACCTCGTCCGTCTATCGGTTCGCCGAGCGGTGAAATAACTCGTCCCAATAACGCATCTCCTACCGGTAGCGAAAGAACTTTTCCGGTTCCCTTTACTTTGTCCCCGACTCCAATGCTGCTTACTGAACCCAGAATTACCACACCAATAAATTCTTCTTCGAGGTTAAAAGCGATGGCCGGAATAATTGATTTGTCATTTTTCGTCTCGATTTCCAGGAGCTCTTGTGAGAGTGCGCCAGAGAGGCCCGATACACGTGCGATACCATCGGCACATTCCACTACCGTACCGATAGATTTGAACTTAGGGTCATCTTTAAATCCAGCAATTTCGCGTTTTAATTTTTCTATAATTTCGTAAGACATCAGTTTGAAAAAAGTTTATTGAGCTTGCCAGTAAAAGACAGATCCAACTCTTCTTCTTCGTCGCGGACAATTCTCACACCGGCGACAAGTTCAGGCGCCACATTGGTAACAAATCTGTCTTTGGCACCAAATTGGGATGAAATGCTTTCGAGTTCTTTAGCTTCGGATGTTCTGGCAAAACTGACTTGGTAGAAATGCCCCTTATTTTTTTTGACTATAAGTTTTTCAATTTCTTTTACTACTTTGTTCTTCTGGCTTCCATCGCCGTTTTTTTCCATCACTTCGAAAAGTCGTTTTGAATGTTCTTCGTTGGCGCCTAGTTCCATGAAAGCCTGGGCATAATTTTTGGCTGGGAATTTCATAATTTTAGGCCTTTGCTTCGTGGAGTACGCTTACTGCCTCATTTATTAATTTTTCGTCAACTAGCTTTGGATCGAGTTCCACTGTTTTGGCGACAACTTGTTTAACGAAGTTTCCTATCTCTCTGTCCACACTGGCCATCTTTTCTACGGCTCGTCTGTCTGCCAAGGCTTTGCCTTCTTCGATTATAGAGGCTGCTTTTTTCTCTCCTGTGGCTCGAATTTCTTCTGCCCGAAGAGAAGCTTCACTCTCAGCCTTTTTTATAACTGACAAAGATTTTTTTTCGGCTTCAATAAGTACGGCTCTCTCTTTTTCGCTGATTTGACCAAGGCGGTCATCTGCTTCTTTGGCATCAGCCAAGCCCTTTTCGATTTTTACTCGACGTTCATCTACAATTCGAGCTAGCGGCCTATAGACAAAATACCAAAGAACAACAAGTACGATAAGAAAGTTTGTTCCTTGAGCAAGTAGCGCCCCCCAGCTGATGCCTAGTTGTGAAAAAAGAAGAGACACGTTTCGGGGATTATTAAACGAACTTCAATATAAGCGCCACGACAAGGGCGTAGATAGCGATAGCTTCAGCAAAGGCAAGCGACAAAATCATCGCGGTTTGGATCTTTGAAGCCGCTTCGGGGTTACGTGCTATACTCTCGACTGCTCTTGAACCAATCCGACCGATTGACAAAGCTGGGCTGATGGTACCGATTGCGATTACAGTTGCGATAGCTATTAATTTCCAAGTTTCTGCATCCATATTTTTGAATGATTATTAAATAATTAAACTTATAATTTATACAATAAACGAACTAATGCTCTTGCGGGACGGTAGCCATGCTGACAAAAACAAGTGTAAGCATAGCGAAAATAAATCCCTGAATTACTCCAACAAAAACTTCGAGAAATAAAAATGGCAAGGGCACTATATATGGCAAGAGGAAGCCAATAATAAGTAGCAATACCTCACCAGCAAAAATATTTCCGAACAATCTAAATGAGAACGAGATTATTTTAACAAATTCGCTAATTAATTCAAGTATCCCCACAAAGAACATTATCGGATTTTTGAAATTGAAGAATTTTCCTAAGTGGTGCCTGAGACCGATTGCCGCGGCTCCCAAAATGTTTACGGAGAGTACCGAGATTATAGCGAGCGCAATAGTGAAATTAAGATCGGTAGTGGGCGCGCGGAAAAGAGGAGAATGGTCAAAAGTAATCGGCCCAAGCGGCATTAGCCCAAGCCAGTTAGAGATGACAACAAAGAGGAATATTGTCGCGATTAATGGGAAGTATTGGAGAGATTTTCTGCGGGAACCGAGAACAGAATCCATGAGAGTCATCAGTTCTTCAAAAATAAATTCGATAAATCCCTGCAGTCTGCCCGGAACGGTGGCTAATTTGGATCGAATAATGAGAGAGGCTAAAACTACAAGTATCATTGCCACCACGGCTAATACAAGAGAATTGGACACAGCAAAGTTTCCAATATGAAAAACTTCTTCGGCCTTGATAGATATTTCGTGCACGGCAAAATTATGCTAGCACGCGATATTTTGAGGGTCAAGGTAAAAAGTCACGGATATTTAGCAATTTTTATTTTCTGGCTATTGCTAGTGTAATAACGTGATCAATAAAATCAGTAAGTGAATAACCAGAGGCTTTTAGTGATTTAGGCAAAAGCGATTCAGGAGTCAAACCAGGCAAAGAATTGGTTTCCAAAAGATAAATTTCTCCGTCGTCTCTCACTATCATATCGGCTCTTGAATAATGTCTTAATCCCATGACGTCGTGAGCTTTAGCCGCTATGTCTTGAATTTGTTCGGTAATTGAATCAGAAAACTCGCCCGGGCATATTTCTTCGGTGGAGCCGTCATATTTGGATTCCAGGTCAAAAAAGCTTGATTTAGTAGGCCTTATTTCGATAGGAGGCAGAACTTGATAAGAATTATCGTTTAAACTTTCCATTACTCCGCAAGTGGCTTCTTTGCCTTTTATATATTCTTCTATTAAGACCGCCGGAGAATATTTGAAAGCTTTTTCCAACGCCTCTGTGAAATTTTCAAAATTCTCTACAATACTAACTCCCACTGAGGACCCGCAAGACATCGGCTTAACAACCAGAGGTTTTTTAAAATTACTGAAAATTTCAAAAACTTTAATGTAACTCTTTTCTTCTTTTTTGAGAACGCTTCCTTCAGGGATTTTAAGGCCGGCTTTTTTGAAGTATTCTCTGGCAAAAAATTTATTCATGGTCAAAGCCGAGGGTAAAGATGCGGAACCGGTGTATGGGACGTTAAAGCTTTCTAAAATTTTTTGAACTTTCCCGTCTTCACCGTATTCACCGTGCATGGCGTTAAAAGCGATATCAATTTGTTTCAAAATTTTTTCCGGCGGAGAAACTACGCCATTTAAGTGCCACTTGCCGTTTCTATCGATGTAAATATCAATAGGGTTGTATTTTCTCGGCAAATGCTCCAAAACAGTCGCACCTGTTTTTAAAGAAACTTCATATTCACTGGAAGGCCCGCCTCTGAGTACCCCTACTCTGGTTTTATGAACATTTTCTTCTTTAGAATTTCCAAAAAACGACATAGAAAGATTATAGCATCAAATTTATGTCGCCTGAAGACGATATTTGACAAATAGAGCATTAAAGATAATCTTATTTTAGAGTGTTTTTTGTTATGTTAACAGAAACTAAATAAACCCAAAAGGAGGGATACTATGACTGTTTTATCCAATCTTACCAATTCTGGAGTTCGGGAATTTTTAGGTCGGGTTGCCACTGTGGACGGGCTTAATCAGTGGGATCCGCAAGTCAGAGACGATGATTTCTTCGGCATGGTAGCTGGGGACGGAATGCTTGGTCTCGGCAATGCCTATGTCAAGGGCTATTGGGAATGTGAGGACCTCTTTGAGTTTTTCTGCCGAGCGATTCGTGGAGGGCTTCTGGAATTTATGGCCGATTCGCCGGTGATGAAAGCCTTGATGACGGCATATCGGACGACTAATCGTCAAAGCCAAACTCAAGCTAAGAAGAATGTTGTCGCTCACTACGACAGAGGAAACGACCTCTTCGAAGCTTTTTTGGGCAAAACAATGGCTTATACCTGTGCTGTTTGGGATAATCCTCTGGATTTGGAGGAAGGAGAAACACTTGACGAGGCGCAGGAGCGGAAACTTGATCGGATTTGCCAGAAACTTCACCTCGAGTCCGGCATGAGAGTTCTTGACATCGGATGCGGTTGGGGACCTTTCATGAGATATGTTGCCGGACACTTCGAAGTCGAAGTTGTCGGGATTACGCTATCTGCCGAACAAATTGCATACATAGAAAAAAGGAACGGAGGTTTCAAGCATTCCGGAAGTCTACCGATTAAAGCTGTTTTGGCTGATTTTCGGACATTTGACGCAGGCAAGTTTGATCGAGTGCTGTCCATCGGGATGTTTGAGCATGTCGGCAGGAAGAATCACGAAGAGTACTTTAAGGCGGTTGACAGATGTCTTGAGTCTGATGGTCTCTCTTTGATTCATTGCTTCGGCAAGAGTGATCCGCGCGTGCCCTTGATTGACCCTTGGACCGAAAAGCACATTTTCCCCGGCATGGAGCTCCCTACTGTGGTGGATATCACCACAGCGATGGAAGGTGCCTTCAATCTTCTCGACCTCGAGGAAATGGGGCAACATTATCCCAAGACCTTGCTGGCCTGGAGTGCAAATTTTGATTGTAATTGGGAACAAATTTCCCATTACGGGGAAGAGTTCCGGCGAATGTGGCGGTACTACCTCCTCTCCTGTGCGGCAGTTTTCCACGTTCGGAAAGTTCTTCTTTGGCAGGTGGTTTTTGCCAGAAAAGAAGACGGGCAGCTTTACGAGCCGGTTCGTTGATTCATTGTTCTTTGGATCGTACACCCCTGCTTTGGCGGGGGTTTTCTTCACTCAAAATTTTCTCTCAGGGTTTTGTGATATTTTAAAGTGAACCGGTGAGCTTCTATATTTGATCGAAGAATTTCTTCTTCGTATTTTTCGTAAATGTTTTTATCTCCCAGAATATTTTTAGGCTTATGCTTTTCGTCTTTAACTACTGAAACTACCGGTGTATCGAAGTTACTTTCCTTTATAGCATTTTCTGCCGCTTTTTTTTGAATCAATCCCCCGTCAACAACAATAAAATCCGGCATCGGCCATTCTTTGTGGTTCAAGCGTCTTTTTATTATTTCTTTTAAAGCTGCCGGATCATTTATACCAGGTTCGATTTTTACCCTCACACCTTTCCTTGATTTGATATCGCTGTTTTTTAACTTAGCTGAAACGAATTTAGGAAAGGTGTGGGGGTTTATTCTAAACTTTCTGTAATGGCTTTTATTGAATTCCCCGTTTTCAATCACTACCATTCCGCCCACCACAAATTTCCCCATAATGTGAGCTATATCGTATGACTCGATGCGATAGTTTTTAGTTGATAGTTTATAGTCATTAGATTTGAGAAGAGCAATATCTTGGATGTGTTCCAGGGCGAAAATTTTATTCCTTAATTCAGCGGCTTTTTCAAAATTTTCTTTTTTGACCTCTTTCTTCATCTCCCGGAGAAGTCCTTTTATAATCTGTTTCTTTTTGCCTTCAAAAAATAGTTTGATGTGACGGATTATCCGCTGGTATTCTTTTTTTGCTTCTTCGCTGTCTGTTTTAGGCGCCAAGCCGAGTTCCTGATAAAAACGTTCAGTATGAGGATTTTTTATATTTTGATCGAGGAATGGAAATATTTTCCTGATGATTTTCAGCGCTTCTTTGAGTTGGTTGCCGTGAGGGAAAGGACCAAAAATTGATTTAAGATTTAAGATTTCAGATGTTAGATTTAATTCTTTACCGCGAATAAGTAAAATTCGGGGGAAATCTTCGTTTGTAATGACAACATAGTTCCAGCTTTTGTCGTCTTTTTCTTGGGTGTTGTATTTTGGCTGGTGTTTTTTGATGAGGCTTGCTTCCAAAATGAGCGCTTCTAAAACGGACTCTGTTTTTTGGAATTTTACACCAGAGGACTCCGCGACCATTTTTTCGATAAGAGGACTGCGCGACAAAAATAGGTCTTTGCTGAAATAACTTTTGACCCGGTCTTTCAGTGAACCAGCTTTGCCGATGTAGAGAATTTCTCTTTTTGAATTTAAAAAGAAATAAACGCCAGGAGTCTCGGGAAGGTTTTTAATTTTATTTTGCAAGCCCGGCATTTTATTACAAATTAGTTATTTTTCAAAGCTTTCTTCAAATATTCCGCTGTATATGAATTTTTGACATTAGCGACTTCTTCCGGAGTTCCTCGGGCGACTATTTTACCTCCCCCTTCTCCCCCTTCCGGCCCTATATCAATCACATAATCGGCATTTTTAATAAAATCCATATTATGCTCTATAACTACAACAGTGTTGCCTTTATCAACCAGTTTTTGCAATATTTCTATAAGTTTTTTGACATCTTCATAATGAAGTCCGATAGTCGGCTCGTCTAGAAGATAAATAGTTTTTTGAAGATACGGCCGATAAAGTTCCGAGGATATTTTGATTCTTTGGGCTTCTCCGCCAGAAAGAGTTGTTGCCGACTGACCTAATTCCAAATAACCTAAACCGACATTGTCCATCGTCTTCAGCCGATCAGAGATTGCCGGAATGTCTTTGAAAAAAGTCAAAGCTTCTTCCACTGTCATTTGAAGAACATCGTAAATGTTTTTCTTTTTGTATTTCACTTCCAAAGTTTCTTTCATGAATCTTTTTCCCTGGCAGACTTCGCAAGTTACATAAACGGTCGGCAAAAAATGCATTTCAACTTCTATTGTGCCGTTTCCTTGGCAAGCTTCGCATCGGCCGCCTTTGACATTAAAAGAAAAACGGCTAGCACTCCAGCCTCTTTCGCGGGCTCCGACTGTTTCGGCGAATATTTCTCTTATAAAAGTGAAGGCGCCGGTATAGGTCGCCGGGTTTGAACGAGGCGTTCTTCCTATCGATGATTGGTCTATGAGAATAGCCCGATTTAAATATTCAGTTCCTGAGAACGATTCGCAATTAAAGATTTCGGCGCTTCTGTATCTTCTATCAAACCGAGCTCTTAGATTTTTATGGAGAATTTCATAAAGAAATGAGGATTTGCCGGAACCGGAAACACCGGTAATCGCGATAAATTTGCCCAACGGTATTTCAGCATTGAGATTTTTTATGTTGAACACTTCCCCGCTCTTTATTATTAATTTTCCTTTCTCTTCTCTCCTTCTTTCTTCGGGCATCGGTATTTTTTTGTCTCCTCTTAAGTAATCCAAGGTCAGCGATCCACTATCGTTTCCGCCTCCACGGCGGATCGCCGATGAGGCGATTCTTTCTGTCAGCAATTCTTCAAGCCAGCCGGATACTATAATTTCTCCTCCATGAACTCCGGCTCCAGGGCCCAGGTCTACCAAATAATCAGAGGCAAATATAGTATTTTCATCATGTTCGACAATTATTATGGTGTTCCCCATATCTCTCAGTTTTTTTAAGGTTTCTATCAAGCGAGCGTTATCTCTGGAGTGAAGGCCGATGGTTGGTTCATCAAGAACATAAAGAGCGCCGACCAGACCTGATCCCAGTTGGGAAGCTAGCCGGATTCTCTGAGCTTCTCCGCCGGAAAGAGTACCGGCTTTTCTGCCTAAGGTCAGATATTCGATACCGACATTAGACATAAATTCCAAACGAGAAAGGATTTCTTTGATGACAAATTTGGAAATATTTTGTTCTTTTTCGGAAAGTTCAAGACCTAAAAAATAATCTAATGATTCAGCGACGGTGAGATTTGTCACCTCCATTATGTTTTTACTGCTTATTTTTACATTGAGAGCTTCCTCTCGGAGTCTCATTCCATCGCATTTCGGGCATTTTTCAGTACCCCAAAAATGTTTAGTGCCTAAGCCATTACACTCCGGGCAAGCCCCGTAAGGCGAATTAAAGGAAAATAGTCTCGGCTCAATTTCCGGGTAGGAGTAGCCATCATTTGGACAAGAGAACTTGGAAGACCATACGTATTCTTCCTTTTTGTCTTGACCGTCAAAAATTATTCTTACTAAACCGTTAGATTCTTCAAGCGCCCGCTCCAACCCTTCAGAAATTCTTTGCTCAGTATCTTTTCTCCGGGTTTTGAGACTTTCCATCTCTATCCTGTCAACCAAAACGTCAATGTTATGTTTATTATTTTTTGAGAGAATAATTCTTTCTCTCAACTTTTTATTTTCTCCGTCAACTCTGACTTCCGAATAACCTTTTCCCAGCAAATCGTAAAGCAATTGGTAATACTCGCCTTTTCTTCCTTTGACAACAGGGGCATAAATTTCTATTTTTGAATCTTTTTTAACAGATTTGGTTTTTTGGTCTTTGACTTTTTTTATAACTAAACTTTTTATTTCTTCATTGGAAACTTTTTTGATTTCTTTTCCGCAGATCAAACAAAAAGGTTTTCCTACTCGGGCATAGAATATTCTAAGGTAGTCATAAATTTCGGTCATTGTGGCGACTGTCGACCGAGGATTGGCCGATCCGGCTTTTTGATCTATAGAGATTGCTGGAGAAAGTCCGGTTATTTCGTCTACATCGGGTTTTTGCATGATTCTTAAGAATTGCCGGGCATACGGAGAAAGAGACTCTATATAACGTCTTTGGCCCTCGGCAAAAATTGTGTCAAAAGCCAAAGAAGACTTTCCCGATCCGGAAAGACCTGTAAAGGCGATAATTTTACCCCTCGGCATCTCAACTGTGACATTCTTTAAGTTATGGGTGCGAGCGCCTTTTACTATTAGTTTTTCTGTTGTATTTTTCATAAACCCAAAAATTCCCTCTTAGAAGGGTATGGATATATTATCACGAACTATGTTAGTCGAGCTAACTTCGTCTCAAACTGGCTTCTATTTCTTCCAGAACTTCCGAAAAATTAGTATTGGTTTTGATCAAATATTTTTTAACGCCCAACGAATAAGCTTTCTCAAAATTTTCTTGACCGCCAAGATTGGAAAGTACGATAACCGGAACATTTTTTAATTCCTCTTCGGACCGAATTCTTTCCAATACTTTGAAGCCGTTAATTCCCGGCAAAAGGATGTCTAAGATAACAACGTCAGGTTTTTCTTCGGAGATTATTTTAATAGCTTCTTCACCCGTTGGCGTAAAAACCAAGGTACAACCCGTTTCAGAAAGTTTTTTTGTCATTAGCGAGCTGAAAAATTCATCATCTTCCACCCACATTACCTTCTTTCCAATAAAAAATTTATTGTGCTTGTTGTTTTCCATCCCGTTAGAATTACTTAACTTTTTTCTCTGCTAGAACTTCCTGCATTTCTTTAACAATATCGTCAAGGATAACCGTGGCTTTTGTCAAGAAACGATCTGCTCCCATGGTGCGGGTTCTTTCGATCTCATTATTTTGAGTAAAATTCGAAAGAATGATTACCGGTATATTTTTTAGAAGCTCGTTTTTCTTTATGGTGGCCAGTACTTCGAAACCGCTTATTCCTGGCAAAAGTAAATCTAGAAGAATTATATCCGGTTTGTCTTTTTCCAGGATCTGCAGAGCTTCTTCACCCGTTCTGGTAAAAAGTAATTTACATTTTTTCTGTCCTAACTTTCTGGCTATCAGATCACTCAAGAATTGATCATCCTCCACCCACATTACCTTTTTGCCCTCCAAAGTAGGACTACCCGGAGAAGATTTACTTCCGCTACCTAAAAATATTTTTATCTTGGAAACAAGTTCATCTGCACTAAATTGAGATTTAACGATATAATCTTTTACTCCCAAATCCAAAACTTTTTTTATCTCTTCAACGTCTCCGTAAGAAGAAATTATAATAGTCGGTATATTAGAAATCTTACTTTTTTTAGTTTTCTCACCCAAAATCTTAAAAGGATTTGCTGTTCTTAGATCCATATCTAAAATAATTAGATCGGGTTCGAAAGCTTCCATTTGCTCTAAAGCCACTGAAGCGTTTCCGAAAAGCAGAGTTTGGTATCCTTCATTTCGAAGCTTCTCGTTTATTACGTTTCCTAGAAATAAATCTTCCTCTAAGATGATTAAGATTTTTTGCATAACGATAAAATTGTATAGTAAAAATTAATGTTGCGCAATTGGCAGATTAAGGATGAACTTTGTCCCCTTATTCTCTTCACTCTCAAAAGTTATGCTTCCTCCATGTCTTTCAATAATACTTCTGACTATAAAAAGACCCAGGCCCGAGCCGTTCGGTTCTTCCCGAACTGCATTTTGAGCCCTGAAAAATTTCTTGAAAATATTTTGTTGTTCTTCTTTCGGGATTCCAATGCCGCTATCTTCCACTGAAATCTGTAAATTGTTTTCGACTTTAGAGAGAGTGACTTTAATTTCACCGCCTCTTTTAGAATATTTGACGGCGTTCTCGATAAGATTTTGCAGAACCGCTCTTATTTTTTGGAGATCGACTCTGATTTTTGGAAGATCTCTTTTCGACAAAATAGTAATCTTAAGCCCCTTCTTTTCTACCTGTGAACGAAAATCGGGAACAATATTGTTTATAAGATCGGTAATATTAATCTCGACTAGAGAAAGTTCCAGACCTTTTATCTCGGCTTTATCGGCGCCTAACATGTCTTGGATCAAACCAATAATTCTTTCGTTACTCTCGTAGGCTTTCATTAAAAGGGCCCGTTGGTCACTTGTTAGCTTCCCAGCATCCTCTCTTAAGAGAATATCTAAAGTCCATTTGGTAGCTGACAGAGGAGTTCTTAGTTGGTGAGCCACAGTCGAAACGAAATCTGATTTTTCTTGATTTAATTTATTTGCTTCGTCACTATCTTTTTTAAGCTCCAAGTCTTTCCTTATGAGTTTTCTGGTGAAAGTATTATATTCTTCATTCAAAAGACGGAGTTTTTCCGCTTGCAACTGGGCTTGTCTTTTATCTTCTCTCAATTGCCACTCTCTCCTTCGCAAAGCCGATGAAAGATAGCCGACGAGTGCGGCTACAATGAAATAAACCGCAGTGACGACAATCGCAGTAGAAAGTCTCGTTAAAAACTGGTCATATTCCATGATCTCTTTACTTCCCGACCAGCCAAAGATTTTTTGAATCAATCCGTAATATTCAAGGAGAGCAAAGGCATTTACGATAATTCCGGCGATAAAAGCAACAAACAAAGATCCTAGAGGATTAAAGAGAATGATTGAAGAAACTATCGGAATAAAGAAAAAGATCGGCGTTACGCTCTCGATGCCTCCGGAAAGGTGTATCAGCACGGTAAAGAACATTAATTCACCTATTATTTGGCCTATCCCGACGGCGCTTACCATTCGGACGTTATTTGCTAAAGAAAGTTTCTTGACTGCTTGCCAGAAAAAAACATTTGTGAGAATAAAGGTGGAAAACAGAAAGATCATCACCGTCAGCGGAAAAACGTTTTCTCCAAACGGGTCGAGTTTGGAAAGAAGTCCCATTATAAAAATGGCCGGGGCGTAGAACCACCTGGCTGTAATTAACCATTGATTGGCCTCAAATTTATTGCTGTGTACCAGTCGTATTGGCATGATTGATTTTTAAGGAATGAAATGACTATATAAAATCATCACCCTGTTAAATACAAAATCTTCTATTTTCTTCTTTCGCCAAAGGCGAAAGATTTAACAGGGTTAAGTAAATTATAGTCGTTCATTTTATTTTATTCACTCCTTATTTTTCTTAACAATAACATAAAAAAGGAAAACCTCATTTTGAATATTGGGGATACCTTTATTAAATTATTCTAATTAATCTAATTGACCTAAAATTGGAAATTGGGATTTGTTTAGAAATTAGAGTAATTAGGTTAATTAGATTAATTCTTTTTTTGCTCTAGCAAAATTTTAATCTCATCTCTCAAAATCGCCGCACTTTCGAAATCCAAAATTTTAATCGCTTCGCTCATCTGCCTCTCTTTTTCTTTTATCAGCTTTTTAAAGTTAGTGCCGTAAACTCCCAAATCTTCTTTTGCCAGCAAAAGTGCCGCTTTTTCGTGTCGGCTCATTATTTGTTCGGTTATATCGTTTATGTTCTTGATTATAGTTTTGGGTGTAATGTCGTGTTTTTTATTATAAGAAATCTGCAGTTTTCTTCTTCTTTCTGTTTCGTCTATAGCTTTTTTCATGGAGTCTGTCATTACATCGGCATAAAGAATTACCTTGCCGTTTGAATTTCTGGCTGCTCTGCCTATGGTTTGGATCAAAGAAGTTTCATTTCTTAAAAAACCTTCTTTATCGGCGTCGAGAATTCCTATAAGAGATACTTCCGGCAAGTCTAGGCCCTCTCTTAGGAGATTAACTCCGACCAAGATATCAAATTTACCTTTTCTAAAATCACGTAAAATTTCTATTCTATCCAAGGTTTTTATATCGCTGTGCAGGTAGGTAGATTTGATGTTTCTTTCTTTGAGAAAGTCGCTTAAATTCTCTGCTGATTTTTTGCTCAGAGTAGTTACTAAAACTCGTCCGCCTTTTTTAATTGCTTTTTCTGATTCTTCGATGAAATCACGAACTTGGCCCTTATTTCCTGTTATCGGTCTGACTTCCAACTCCGGATCTATCAAGCCAGTCGGCCTGATTATTTGTTCGACTATTTTTTGGCTATTGGTTTTTTCATATTCTGCCGGAGTAGCCGACGTAAAAATTACTTGGCCGACTCTTTCTTGAAATTCGTCAAAATTAAGCGGTCGGTTGTCTTTGGCGCTGGGCAGTCTGAAACCATGTTCGACGAGTGTCTGTTTGCGAGACCTGTCTCCCCAATACATTCCGGCAATTTGAGGCACTGTAACATGAGATTCGTCTATGATTGTCAAAAAATCTGGACTTCCGTCAGCTTTATGTGGGAAATATGACAATAGAGTATCAGGCGGTTCGCCGGGCTTCTTACCCGAAAAGTGCCTTGAGTAGTTTTCGATACCATTGCAATAGCCGACTTCTTTTATCAAAGCCAGATCATAATTAGTTCTTCTTTTTAAACGTTCGGCTTCTAGGTTTTTACCCTGTTTCTCGAGGACTTTTAATTGTTTTTTGAGCTCGGCTCTAATTTCTTTAAGAGCAATACTGACGCGTTTTTTATCTGTGATGAAATGTTTGGCCGGAAAAATAAAAACAGAGTCTCTCTCTTCTAAAATTTCTCTGGTTTGAAAATCTATAAGATTTATTTTTTCTAATTTATTATTTTCCAGTTCGATTCTCAATATAACTTTCTCGTTAACCGGCATGATTTCCAAAACATTTCCGACTACTCTGAAAGTGCCGGGCAGAATATCCGCATTAGTTCTCTCGAAATGAATTTCTACAAGTTTTTTTATCAAGTCGAAACGGTTTGTCGGCATATTTTTTTTCAGTTTCAGATTGACTTTTTCATACTGTGCAGGGCTTCCCAAGCCATAGATGCATGATACTGACGCGACGATTATGACGTCTCTCTGGCTTAGTAAAGCTTGAGTAGAGGCGTGTCTTAAACGATCAATTTCCTCGTTGATTTGAGCCTCCTTTTCTATATAAGTATCGGTTATCGGCATATAAGCTTCCGGTTGGTAATAGTCGTAATAGGAAACAAAATATTGAACGGCATTCTCCGGGAAAAAGTCTCGGTACTCTTGGACCAATTGAGCCGCTAAGGTTTTGTTGTGAGCGATAACCAAAGTCGGCTTCTGAATTTTTTCTATGATATTAGCAACAGTAAATGTTTTACCGGAGCCGGTTACCCCTAAAAGTGTTTGGTACCGCAAATTTTTCTTCAAACCGTCTACCAACTCTTTTATCGCCGCTGGCTGATCCCCCGCTGGTTTAAATTTGCTTTTGATTTTAAATAAATTTTCAGACATAAATTCTACTTAAATTTGGCGACCGAACCGCCAAGTGCTGCACTGCATTAATTTTCAAGTTTTTTATACTTTTCTTTATTTAATCTTATATCTTTAAGTGAAGCGAGGGCGAAATCTTTATATTCAGATGAATTTTTAAATTGCTCAATAATAATATCTTTTCCTAGACATAAAGACTGGTTATTGTGATCTTGATTTAAATATTCCTTCCAACTTGATTTAACAAGCAACTTGGCGGACTTGGCGGTTCGGTCGCCAAGTGAGGTTTGCTTGTCGTTTAGATTCACGTAAGCACTGACATGAAGAAGTTGCTCGTTGGATTCAATATGGACTGCTTTAAATGCGCCTTGGAACAATGCTCCTGCTCTTCTGTATCTGTTATTGAAATACCAAGTATAGCCTCCAAGTAACCTTTTCATGTACTCACTAATCCCACCCTCGACTAATTGTTCAACAATAAAATGGAAATGATTAGGTAAGAGACAAAAAGCGATAAATTTAATCAGGGGTTCTTTTTGTTCTTTCTCTTTTTTAGAAAAACCTTGCTCATATAAGCTTCCTATTGGATTTACCGAGTTGAACATGCGCATACTTTTAAAAAATCTTTCTAAATCGGATTGATCCAGGAATATTTTCCGCTTATCAACCCCCCTGTTAAATAAGTGATATTTTTCTCTATCAGCAAAAATAGTTTTACGCATTGATGCATTTTATCACTTGGCGGTTCGGTCGCCAAGTAAAACGGTCGCCAAGTAAAAAAATCAATCAAAATCAGAAAATTTATTTATACCTTCTCAAAAAATCTTCTTTAAAGCGCGAGAAGGTTCCCTCTAGTATGTGTTCTCTGGCGTTACTGAAAAGATTATTAATGAAAAAGACATTGTGAATAGTAGCTAAAGTCAGACCGAATATCTCTCTGGCTTTGAATAAGTGATTTGTATAACTTCTTGAAAAATTCCTGCAACTATAGCACTCGCATTTCTCCTCTATCGGTCGGTCATCAGAGGCGTATTTCTTTTTGAGTATGCTTATTCTTCCTGCTTTGGTTAATAAAGTACCGTTTCTAGCTACTCTTGTCGGAAAGACGCAATCGAATAAATCAGCTCCGTTTTCTATAGCAATCAAAATATCTTTTGGTTCGCCTATTCCTAATAAATGTCTCGGCTTTTCTTCCGGCAATATCGTATTGACCCATCTTAAAGCTTTATGCATATCTTCTTTTTCAAAAGAACCGCCAATACCGAAACCGTCGAAACCCATTTTAGAAATTTTCCGCGCGCTTGTTTTTCTCAATTCTTCGAATCGTCCGCCCTGGACTATACCAAATAATTGCTGATAAGGACCGGGTTCCTCGTTTTGCATATTAAAAAGCAGTTTCGTAAATTTTCTGATTTTTCCCTCACCTTTATTTATATAACGGCTTAAGCATCTCTCCGCCCAGCGATGGGTTCTTTCCATTGCTTTTACTTGATATTCAAAAGTGGCTAGAGGAGAAGTGCATTCGTCAAAAGTAAAAATTACGTCTGCTCCCAATTTGTGTTGTATATCAATAGACTTTTCCGGAGTAAATCGATGCATTTCGCCATTCGTAGGGTTTTTAAAGGTTACGCCGTCTTCGTCTATTTTTACGAATCTATTATTCTTATCTAGAGGTTTTTGATTCAATAAACGAGTTTCTTTGTCTAGCGGTGTTTCGATAATTTTTGATATTTTATTGCCATAAGCCGCGCCCAAAGAAAATACTTGAAAGCCGCCCGAATCGGTAAAAATCGGGCCGTTCCAATTCATAAACTTATGTAAGCTACCGGCTTTTTTTATTTTCTCCTCTCCCGGCTGAAGATAAAGGTGATAGGTATTAGCCAAAACTGCTTGGCTTCTAGCTTCCAAAATTTGCTCAGGAGAAAGTGTTTTTACAGTTCCTTTCGTTGCCGCGACTGTAAAAGCCGGTGTTTTTATCTCACCATGGTAAGTCTTAAGAACTCCGGCTCTTCCCAGGCTGCCGTTTATCTTTTTTTCTATAGTAAACATTGTTTTTTCTTTCTGTTTTCTTTGAAAAGAAGATAAAAGAAAAAGATGTCGTCTCTCAACAAAATTATTTTTCGGAGAAATATTTACTTGGATTTTTAGTGTTTCTTCTCGGTTAGTTTTTGATGTCTACGAGGTTGACCAAGAAAATCAATACTGAGTTTGGATGGATCGGGCCGACTTCTTCGGCACCATAGCCTAAGTGCGGCGGTACTACAAGAATTCTTAACCCACCCTCTTTCATTCCCGGAATTCCCTCTTCCCAACCCGAAATGAGCATGCCTTGTCCTAGCACAAATTCCACAGGTTGACCGCTAGGAATACTGCTATCAAATTTGGTGCCATCGGTTAAAAAGCCGGTGTAGTGAACGACAACAGTATCGCCGGATTTGGCTTCTTCGCCTGTGCCTTCTTCGGCGTCAATGATGCCTAATTTTTCAGCTTGAGCAAAGTTTTTCAAAGCATCTGGAGATTCCAGACTTTTTTCTGCTTCAGAAAACAGAACTTTTTCTTCGCTGGTAGATTCCGGTATGAAATTTCGTACGGAATTTTCCTCAATAGTACTGAAAAGCGGAGCAGTCCTTAAACTTATAAAAAGCATAAAGCCGACAGCTATCAAAGAAACAACAACAGCAATCCACTCATTTTTTGTTAACCTTTTATTCATATTGTTTAAAATATTAGACCTCTATTTTGTCTTCACTCGGACGCCGTGACCTCGCCAGAGGCGGGTCGTGGCGCTCCTCGCTAGCCAAAATAAAACTATTAAAAAACTCTTTAATAAAATTATATCAGAAATATAATTTAACCGCTTCTTTGAAATACTCTAAAGCGGTATTTCTCCTTCGGTTTAATTATAGCTGTTTTGAGGAAAAGAAGATTGTTAACCCGGTTTGGGATGTGGATTGAAAAATCTCATTATTTATATATTATATGTATGACGGTTATTGGACTATTTCCTTTCTTTTTTAATTTATGGAGCAAAAAAACAAGAACGTTGAGCAAAAGATTTTTCTTAGTTCTGACGAGTTTGATCTGGCTAATAAGCAAAGACTTTCTATAATCCAGAAAGAGTTCGAAGCCGGTTTCAAGTTTCTTAAGAAATATTCTTGCTCGGTAACGATTTTCGGTTCTTCACGTTTCAAGGAAGATAATGAATACTACAAACACGCTCGGATTCTTGGCCAAAGAGTGGTAAACGAGCTCAAGTACGGCGTTTTGACTGGTGGTGGCCCCGGTATAATGGAAGCCGCTAATCGAGGGGCTTTTGAAGCTGGCGGACCTTCTTTGGGATTAACTATTAATCTGCCGGTTATTCAGCAGACGAACAAATATCTGACAGATCACATAGAATTTTATTATTTTTTCAGCCGAAAAGTCTGCTTATCTTTTTCTGCCGAAGCTTATATTTTTTATCCTGGCGGTTTTGGCACTTTGGATGAATTCTTTGAGATTCTAACTTTGGTTCAAACAAAGAAAATAACCTTTGTTCCTATCATTCTTGTAGGTGAGAAATACTGGAACAATCTTAACGATTTGATTAAAAGCAAATTGATTGGTGATTTCAAAACCGTAGACGGCGCGGATCTTACCCTTTACACAATTACTAATAATCACGATGATATCATGAAGATTATCTCAAGCACGCCGGTCAGAGCCGGTCTTAAATGTTGTGGCGAAGACTTATTTTAAATTGCCAAGCTCTGGAGTTATTAATTTAAAATCGTATGATAAAAAAACATTGTATTCCTTGCGAAGGAGGAATGCCGCCTTTGGATTCAAAGAAAGTTCAGGAACTTTTGAAGCAATTGGTTCTGTGGACTTTGAAAGACAATAAAAAAATTGAAAAGATTTATTCCTTCAAAAATTTTAAAGAAGCTATGGCTTTTATAAATAAGGTCGGGAATCTGGCCGAAGAAGAAGGGCATCACCCGGATATAGAAATTTTTAATTGGAATAAAACGAGAATCTCTCTTTCCACCCATGCGATCGGAGGCCTTTCAGAAAATGATTTTATTTTAGCGGCAAAGATAGATGAGGTGAAAAGTAACTAAAAGCAGACCTCAAGTTGGCGAGTCTGACCTGTGTAGTTTTTTAATTTTTGGGAAAAGAATTCCCCTCCGACCAAAGTCAGAGGGGAAAAGAAGGTTCCCTGTTGCTTTCGAAAGCGAATGATTGAATGAATTTAGGCCACGCTTGGCTCGGGGTGCAAGGCGCGCTTTCTAGCCTTGGGCTGGGAACATGGAGACTCTTCTACTCGCCTGAGGAGTTTGATCTCGAAGTAGATCGCCCTCCCGCTAGACTCGCAGATGATCTGACATTCCCATAGTTGCCCTTCTTCCGGAGGAGGATCCTCCTTGTGATCCTCGGTCACGATAAGAGTGTGCCTCCCGTCCTCAGCAAAGAGACGACCGTTTTTTGGGCACTTTATCAACCTTACGGTTAGTCTATCTCCGACGCTGAGTTGCCTATCGTTGGACGTCCATGCCATCCCAGTCTCCTTCGTCTAGGGGTTTCTTGGTGCCTTAGGCCTGTTGAAAAGTTCAACTGTAAAGAACCTTGTACACCTGCTTTTATTTTAAAGCGAATAATTATTTTATGCAATAAAGTTAAACACACTTTCCTTAGTCGTTAGTCAAAATCAGTTTGCATTTCAAACAAAAAAAGCCCCCGTGCATTTAATTAATGCGCGGGAGCCGGAACGTCGTTGCGATCAGCCGTTGATGATGTCGCCGATGATATCGTCTTCTTCCTTGCTTTTTTCGTTGACCGATTCAGAAGCCGGAGCTTCCCGGTTCTTGAGAGATGTCAGACGAGCCATCTCCCTCTGAGAAATTCCCCAGTGCCATCGAGGTCTGAGGGTGTGTCTCTCAGCGCTATCGGATGAAAGAAAACAAGCGATCTCTTCCTTTCCGTTGCCGGCCTCTGGGTGACGTATCGCCATCTGACCCAAAGGAGAGCTCGACAGGTTCGTCTGCTTCGTCTCATTGCAGAAGAACCAGGGACTTCCTGACAAAGCGAATGTTTCGCCTCGGAGTGTGTAGAAGCATCCTGATCGGATGATCTCATGCTCGAGATCGCCAGCCATGAAGGCTTTCTTGACGTCTCCGCCATTCTGACCCAGATCTTCAATCAGCAGAGGGTTGATGTCCGGGTCTACCCAAAACATCGGAGTGAACAGCCAGCTCGAATTTGTGTCGTCCAACCGGAGCTCGAGTTCAGCGATCCCTGCTTTGACTTGGTCAGTCTTGAACTTCTTGAGTTCCTCTTTGTATTCAGGGCTGCAAAAACCGGGATCACGGCTGTCCACTTCCTTGAGTTCTTGTTCCAGTCGTTCTCTCAGCCGAGAGATTCTCTCCTTCCTCTTTTTGATGCTCCACAGACGTTTTTGAGTACAAACGACTGAGTTGATCCTGCCGTCGAGACCGACAAAAAAATCAATCTCCTCGAGTGTGATTTGACGGCGGAGGGCCAGAGCGAACGGAGCCAGTCTGAAGAGAGGCATGAAGTTGATGCGCCGCAATGTCCCGGGGATGTTCTCTGTCAGTCTTCTGTAGGCTTCCTCAGTGACTGGTTTGCGGTGAAGCTCGTTCTCTCTTGCTTTTCTTTCTGCCTCCTCCCTGACCCTCCTCTTTTCGGGGTCGCCGATCTCGATCTGTTCGTTCTTCGGCGGCTTTCCATTGCCGAGAGCTTCCGCGATGCTTGAGGGTCCAAGGTCGAGGCATTTTGACGTTTGTCCGTTCTGACTCATGATTTTTCTCCTGCTAAAAGGCCAAAAGATTTCTCAAACAGAAATCGTTCACAGAACACCTGTAAACGAGACAAAAACATATTCACAACAACAAAGAACGTGTAAACCGTATCTATCTACATCTTAACATACCACAGGTATATTGTCAATCTCGTTAGAGGTACATTCAACATCCGATTGCAACACTTTCATTAAATACTTCTAATGGTGTTCTCCATCCCAGTCGCTTCCGGGGACGGTTGTTTAAAGCGTCTTCCACCATCCGAACTTCTTCATCTGATATATTGACAAAGTTAGTCCCTTTTGGAAAGTACCAGCGAACCAAACCGTTAGCATTTTCATTGCTACCTCGCTCAAAGGAGCTGTATGGATGAGCGTGGTATACCTTGATGCGGAGTTTCTTCTCCAATTCTTGCCAGTATTGATTCTCTGAACCGTTGTCGAGTGTTAGTGTGTCCGCTGGAAGACTCTGTAATTTACTCACGACACACCGATTGGTATCTTCAGCTGTTTTGTTTGAAAGTTTTGAGAGCCTGATCAGACCGCTTTTTCTTTCTGTCAGAGAATTAAGTCCGGGAGTATGATATGCTCCCTCAATACTGTCACCCTCCCAATCAGTGAATCTGATTCTTTGATTAACAACCTTAGGGCGAAGTTCAATAGACGTCGCTTTGGGCCTCCAGACACGCTGTGATTCCCTCATTCCTTTCTTCTGTCTGCGTTTGTGGCGGTGGCTTCAGATATGGACGCAGATCATGATGGTGTGGCTTTAAAAGTCCCCAGCCGTCTCTATGTGCTTGATTGTATATGTATTGATATATGGCTTCGTGAGAAATGGATTCTTGCGGGTGCTCACGAGACAGACGGCCGGAAAATTGTTCTGGTGAATATCCCTCCTTGAGTTTGGTGACAACATACCGACGAATGAGTCCGCTTTTGAGGCGAAGGACGCGACCACGAGATGAACGTTTCTTGACGGCTCGTATTTGAGCAATTCGAGGAGCGTACTGTCGCCTGAGCTCGGCACCGTTTCGCTTGATCTCTCTGGAGACTGACGATGGATTTCGATCCAATACTCCAATACTCTGGCAATATCTCTGACCGAGGACTTTTCTATTTTACAGAAGTGTTGCAATTACTTGTTGAACCTAGAAGAAGTCGCGGACGTGCGTTCAGAAGAGCTACCAAAATATAGCTTCTTATAAATACTCGACTAAGAAGCAAGACTTTGGACAACCTTTGAGAGTCCGCGCCCTACTTCTAACGGGACAAATCCCTTAAAACCCTTTCCCCGCCTTTCTCTATACTCACTATTTTTGATGGATTTCTGGCTGCTCTACCGCCACTTTTATAGAAATCAACTTGATTACCAAAATATTTTTTAGCTTCTTTAATTCCGGCTGCTGGTTTTTTACCTTCCGGGTTAGCGCTTGGCGCTACCAAGGGTCCGGTTTTCTCCAAAAGATTTATAAGGGATTTTTTAGCAGGCAACCGAAATGCCAAACTTTTTTTACCACGATGTAAATATTTTAACTTTCGGACGTCAGACGTCCAACTGACCGGGAAAATTATGCTAACTTTTCCGGGCCAATATTTTTTAAAAATGGTTTTTGTTCTGTCGTCAGTCTCTACTCCAAATTTTTTCAAATCAGAAATTTTAGAAATTAAAATAATAAATGGTTTGCTTTTCTTTCTGTCTTTTATTTTATAAATTCTCTCCACTATTTGGGGTTTCAAGGCGGAACCAACGAGGCCATACAAAGTATCGGTAGAGATTACACCCACTCCCCCGTTCTTTAATATTTTTAGATAATCTTTTTTCTGGCTCATATTAATAATCTGATTATATCTAAAATCCTTTTGACATTTATTTTATATCCTATTAAAATTATTTAGTCTAATGAATCTGCTTAATATATATCTTTTTCATCGTTAATAGATTGCCGACCGTAAGGCGGCTTTTCTTTTTTATTTATGGCTCAAAAAACCTTAAAAATCGCACAAATCGGTAGTATCTGGGAGTCAATTCCACCAAAAAAGTACGGAGGGACGGAAAGGGTTGTTCATTGTCTGACTGAAGAACTTGTAAAAATGGGTCACAAGGTTACTCTTTTCGCCACAGCGGATTCTAAAACTTCCGGTAAGCTTGATCCTTCTGTTCCACGCGGTCTTTATCAGGCTGGAGTTTCTTGGACTAATCCTCTTTTCTCTCTTTTTCATATTTCGAGAGTATTTGAGCGTGCCTCTAAATTTGACATCATTCACATGCATATAAATACTAGGCAAGACTATGTTTCTTTGCCATTAGCCGGTTTTGTAAAGGCTCCAACGATTTTTACTATCCACTTTGTTTTGCCGGAAAAGAACGAAGAAAGCCGGAAAGATAGGTATTTATTATTATCAAAATATAGAGATAGGAATTTTGTAACTATCAGTAACGCTCAAAGAACACTAAAATTTTTAAATTACACGGGCACCGTTTACAACGGTCTTGATTTTAAAGAAACTACCCTGTCCGAAGGAAATGGCGACTACTTGTTGTGGATTGGGAGAATTTGCGACGATAAAGGAACCAAAGAAGCTGTCGAGGTCGCTAAGATGAGCGGTAAGAAACTTTTGATAGCGGGAAAGGTTGATCATGATAATAAAGATTACGAAGATTACTTCAAGAAAGAAATAGAACCTTTGATAGACGGCAAACAAGTAGTATTTTTAGGCGAGGTAAATGATGGTCAAAAAGACAAGCTTTTCAGAAAAGCCTTGGCTCTTTTGAATCCTATAAAATGGAACGAACCGTTCGGATTGGTTACCATAGAAGCTATGGCGGCCGGCGTTCCGGTAATTGCTTTTAATCAAGGTCCGGTGAAAGAGCAAATAAAAAGCGGAAAAACTGGTTTTATTGTAAAAAATGTCAAAGAAATGGCCGAAGCTGTCAAGAAAGTTTCCGGACTAGACAGAGCTTTGATCAGAGAAAAAACTTTGGAAAAATTCAGCAGCAAAGCGATGGCTTTGAATTACGAAAAAATTTACTACGATCTAATAAATAAAAACCGGAAATAAAAAAATGGCGTGGACAAATAAATCAATAGAAAAACTCCAAAGAGAAACGATGAAAGACCGTCCTTTGATCGTGGCGTCTGCTTCTGAGCCTTATGTCCATAATTATTCAGTAAAAGGTTTGGTTGTTTCAAAAGGTGCCGGCGGAGTTATAACAGCCTTGGAGCCGATTTTAAAGACGACCAACAGTACTTGGATAGCGCACGGCCGTGGTTCGGCTGATGCTGATGTCGTCGATGAGCATAACAAAATCCGGGTGCCGCAAAGAGGCAAAAGCTATTCTCTAAAAAGACTTCGGATGTCCAGAAGGGATTTCAGAGGTTGGTATTATGGGTTTTCCAACGAAACTTTGTGGCCACTTTGTCACAATGTTTTTGAAAGACCGGTTTTTTACGAACATGACTGGCAAGCTTACGAAAAAGTCAATCACTATTTCGCTGAAGAAATTCTAAAAGAAGCAGAAGGAAAACAAGCGATTATTTGGATTCAGGATTACCAGCTTTCGTTAGTCGGCAAGATACTTAAAGAAAAAAGACCGGATCTTTTGATTTCCCAATTCTGGCATATTCCTTGGCCGGTAGCCGATGTTTTCCAGATTTGTCCTTGGCGGAAAGAAATAATAGAAGGTTTATTGGGCAACAAACTTCTGGGTTTCCAAAAGCAAAGTGACTGCAGTAATTTTCTTGATTCTGTGAGCAAAACCCTGGAAGCTAAAATTGATTACGACAACATGACTGTAACTTACAGAGATAGTATTACCGTCGTCAGAGCTTTTCCGGTCGGAATCGATTTTAAATCTATTCTTCAGGTCTCGCAAAAAACCAGAAAATACGGAAAACCTTTTACCAAAAAATATCTGACATCCGAATACGAGTATCTTTTTATAGGAGCTGATCGTTTGGATTATACAAAAGGTCTTCCAGAAAGAATAAAAGCAATTGATAGATTCCTGGAAAAATATCCTGAATATCATAAAAAATTCGCTTACTTAGGCATAATGGTTCCTTCCAGAACTCTAATCAAAAAGTACGAAGATTTAAATAATGAGATGGAGACTTTGGTGGCAAACGTCAACTACAAATATCGTAGCCCCAAATGGGAACCGATAACAATAATTAAAGATTCCCTGCCTCACAACGAGCTATATAATCTCTACAGAAGTTCTAATGCCGCTTTGATTACGTCTCTAGCAGACGGTATGAATCTGGTAGCTAAGGAATATGTCGCCGCCGGGCCGGACGATGGTGTTCTTATTCTTTCTTATCAGGCTGGTGCGGCTCAGGAACTTGTAGATGCCGTTATTATAAATCCTTACGATATAGAACGTCTGGCAGACAGTATCAAATCGGCGATTGAAATGCCCCGCAAAGAAAAAGTTATAAGGATGAATAGAATGAAAGATGTCATATCCAACCAAAATGTTTACCGCTGGGCCGGTAAATTTCTAACAAAATTAATTGAGCTTAGCAGTCATAATCAATAGTAATTTGTTACTGTCAAAAAAACAAAAAAATAAAGGACCTCTAAAAATAATGCAGGTCGCACCCCTTTGGTTTACGGTTCCTCCTAAAAAATATGGCGGTACTGAAAGAATCGTATCTTACTTATGTGATGGTTTGGTGAAAAGAGGACACAAAGTAACTTTGTTTGCTTCACCAGGTTCTAAAACTAGTGCCAAATTAGTTTCTATTTATTCTAAACCACTTATAAGCGCAGGGCTGTCTTGGAAATCAAAAATTCCCACTCTCAATAATTTGTCACAAGCTTATGAGATGGCTATCAAAGAAAATTTTGATTTGATTCACGTTCATACCGATGTTTGGAGTCTTTTTTTCAACAATCTGACTAAAATTCCCACGGTTCATACGATGCATAACCCTCTCTATTCCACCCAGGAAAAAGGCAAGTTAAAAAAATATGAAAGGTACGCTCTATTTAAAGATTACTCTTCCAAAACCAATATTGTTTTTATCAGTAAGGCTTCAGAGAGAAACGCTAGATTAAAAGCCAAAAGAAGCGTGGTTATTCACAATAGTATCGATACAGATAACTTTCCTTTTTCGCCAACCCCCAAAGACCATTTCATCTGGATTGCCAGAATTAGTCAAAATAAAGGGATTGAAAATGCCATTGAAGCTGCTGAAATAACCGGCGCTAAACTTCTTTTGGCTGGAAGGCTTGACCCGGATCAAATCAATTATTTCGAAGAAAAGATAAAACCTCGCCTCAGCAATAAAATTTGTTATTTAGGAGAATTGAAACGCCAGGATTTACCAAAATTTTATGGATCTGCCAAAGCGCTTCTTTACCCTATAGAATGGGAAGAACCTTTCGGACTGGTAGTGGTTGAGGCTATGGCTTCCGGAACTCCTGTTATTGCTTACAAGCGCGGTTCTATGCTCGAACTTATAGAAAATGGCAAGACAGGATTTATTGTGGAAAATATGAGAGAATTTACAGAAGCTATGAAAAAAATAGATACTTTAGATAGAAGATATATATACGAAAGATCCCGCGCGCAATGGTCTGTAGACAGAATGGTCGACGATTACGAAAATTTTTACTACAAAATAATATGCGGATAGCCGTAATGGCCAGCGCCCATTTCACCATTCCCCCTCCAAAGGGAATAATTTATGCTCCGATGGATGTGGCGGTAATGATTGCCCAAGGGTTAGGCAAAAAAGGTCATGATGTAACTTTCTATGCGCCTTTGGGGACAGCAGACATGGAAGGAGTCAGAATAGAGACTTGTGACTTAGTTCCTCTTAAACAAAAATATGGCGGAGAAGTTATCCTGAGACAGATGGAAACGAAAGAAGAAGGAGTCGATAAACTTCAAGAAAGAATAGAACATTATTGGGATGAATTTCTTTTAGCGAACATGTTTAAAGCTGCTGAAGGAGGTAAGTTTGATTTACTCCATATTCACCCTGTGTCTCGTGCTTTGGCTTTATCACTTTCCCACCCTCGAATCCCGGTAGTTTACACACTCCACGACCCAATCCGGCCATGGCGAGCCAAAATGTATACACTTTTTAAAAGTTCTAATCAATACTTTGTTCCTATAAGCGAGAGTCAAAAGAAACCGACTCCGGACTTGAATTTTACGGACACAATTTACAACGGAATCGATTTAGGAAAATTTCCTTTTTCCGAAAAAATTGACAACCACTTCCTTTGGGTTGGTAGAATTATTCCTGAAAAAGGTCCTGACAAGGCAATGCAAGCCGCTCTCCAGGCCGAAGAAAACTTAACTCTTATCGGACCCGAAGTTGATAATAAATACTGGGATGAAGAAATCAAGCCTTTTTTAAGCGACCGAATAAAATACATTGGTCACATGCCTAGAGAAAAGCTCTATAGTCACTACCAAAACGCCAAAGCTCTTTTAGTTCCGATCGACTGGGAAGAACCTTTTGGATTGGTAATGGTGGAAGCTATGGCCTGTGGAACTCCTGTTATTGCTTTTAGACGAGGCTCTGTACCGGAAGTAGTAGTTCACGGTAAAACCGGTTTTGTAGTTGATACAGTCTCTGAAATGGCCGACGCGATGAAAAAAATAGACACTATCGACCGCGCGGCTTGCCGAAAACATGTGGAAGATAATTTTTCCGTAGAGAAAATGGTGGACAATTACGAAAGAGTCTTTCAAAAAATTGTCGGCGATACCAAAAAATCGGATTAAGAAAAACTAGCCGAAACCCAAAGCATAGCGGCGGCTGACCAAGCTTGTTTTTTAGTAGCTCTTGGTTTGTTCTCGACCGTATACTCTTTGTAATCATTGTCGTAGACAAAAAGTTCCAGAGGAGTTTTAAAATGTAAAAAAGCTTGGAACAAGGCTTCTTTCGAGGCCTCGGCTTCTTTGAGGAAACCTAATTTTTCTAATCCTTCAGCTGCTATGGCCGTATCGTGAGGCCAGATTGAACCGTTGTGGTAACTGTTTGGATTATAGCGATGGGAAAGACTGCTTAATGTTCTGAATCCGGCTTCTGGAACAAAAAGATCTTTTTTCATAAGTCTCTCTACTGCTTTCGGTAGGTATTTGTTTTCTAAAATACTGTCGTTAAAGCCATCATTTTTTTTATTCAAAGAAGCCCATAGAAGGTGACCGATAGAAGATCTCGGAGAGATCAGAGGTTTCTCTGTCCCGTCAATAGCGAAAGGAATTACAATTTCTTCATTTACTTCTATAATAAATTTTTTGTTGAATTCTTCCTTCAGTTTCAAAGCCCTACTGTTGATAGATTCGGATCTTATCTTGTCATTATTTTCTTCAAAGTGTCTCGCCCAGAGTCTCAAGGCCAAATAGCTATAGGATTGGACTTCTACTGGGTTAATCGGTCTTTTCACTTCCGTACCGTCTTCGTGAAAAACTGAGTCGGCGCTGTCCATCCACCCTTGGGTAAGGAGACCACCATGCTTTCGAAGACTATTCATTTCATAATCTATAAAAATATTATCGTCCGTATTTCTTTCGAGACATTTCAAAACTCCATTTTTACCATAATCCCCGCAATCAAGAAGCCAAAGCAAAGCCATTTCAATCGAGGGAAGTATCCTTATCAAGAATTCTTTGTCTTTGCTTAGTTGATAGTAGCGATAACAAGTTATTAAGTAGAGAGGAGTGCTGTCCACGCTGTCATAATTTCTCATTTCGCCGTCTGGATACACGTACCAGGGTTTTTTGGCGGCTTTAGTCAAGCGGTCGTGATTAGAACGCCTATACTCATGAATGCATTTACCCGGTTCTTCCCCGCTTTCAACATTGATTTCCCTGCCTTGGAGTCTGGCCAAACCGAAAATAATCTTCATTACTAAAGACAAGAAATATTTGTCTTTTTTTATTTTATAGACTTCAAGAAGTTTGAGAGCGGTAATCAATGAATCTCTGCCGAAAATAGCTCCGAACAATTCCTCTCGGCTGGAAGCCAGTATGCCTTCTCCGCTTTCCAATTCTATTATGGTCTTATAACCTAATTCCCAAAGCTCTTTAGCTTTTTCTTTTTTTTCTTTTGTTTGCATCTGCAATTTTTCCGATTAACTCTGTAGGCAGAGATTGAAACTCCTGACCTGGTTGTTGTAGGAAGTTATCAGTCTTTCCAGCTCTTCGTTATTTAGATTTATTTCGTTAATCATCTCGTTATAGACAAGAACTTTCTGATTGTAAGCTACTTTTTCGCCTTTTTTGCTGTTCTCGGCCATCTCTTTGAGCAATTGGCCAGAACGAAGGATCGATAATTCGAGTTCCTTTTTCTTATTTTCTATAGAAAATTTTTGGTCTTGTCTTGGTTCCGGACATTCAGAGAGAGGTTTCGAAAATACTTGAATCGCCATCCAAGTTTTTTGTCCTTCGAAAATTCCTTTTTTTACTGCCGCTCCAATCTTAGTATAATTATCTTCTAGAATATTTTTTCGATGACCCGGACTTTCCATCCAAGCTTTGACCAGCGCCTGGTCATCTTTGAAATAACCCTCTGCGAGGTTTTCGCCAATGGAAATAAATTGGTAATCTATGTCTTCTGCCTCATCTTCCGCTCCTTGATTTGTGGTCGGCGAATAATGAGCAAAGTATTGTTCAGTAAACATGTCCTCGAGTCTTTTTTCGGCAATCAGATTTAGCTCTTCATCCTCTAATAAAAACGGTAATTTTTCTGTTCGTCTCTCGAGGTTAGTCCAGAGAATTATGCCGTTTTTGCTTAAAATCGGCTCTATCCTCGAAGCAAAACGGATAGAATTGCTTATGCTCGATAATATTTCCCCCAGTCTGTCGTTTCCGGCGTTATTAAAGGTGTTGTAATAAAAAACTGCCGTCAGAAATAATACGGACAGTAAGATTAAATTTCGAGTTTGTTTTGACATGATTTTATACCTCAGGGCTCTTCTCCGTTTGATTAATTTTTTCTAAAGCTTCTGATTCGTGTTCTAAGATTTTTTTGTGTTGTTCTTTGATATCGGAAGCTAGTTCTTTTAATTTATTTTGTTTGTCTAAGACAGACCATCTTTCCTGTTCGATTTTTCTTAATTTCTCTTCCAGCTCCCATCTCTGGGCTTCGCTTGCTCTTTCTGCTTCCGGACTGACTGCTTGGTGCTCTTTTTCTTCAATTGTTTTCTTTTCAGCTTGGATTTGAGCTTCGCTACTGGCCAAACTTTCTACAGATTTTTCTATCGCTCTGATTTGTTCGTCCAAGTGGCTTTTATTGACTTCAATCTCCGCCTTTAGAGCTTTTATGTGAATCAGACGCAATTGGGCTTCTTTTCGCTCTCTTTGAGTATGTAATTCGGTTAGTTTGCCTTCCGCCTCCTTTTCTTTGGCAGTCAAAGTTTCGTACAGATTGCTTTTTTCTTCTATTAATTTTCCGATTGTTTTTAACTTCTCTTCTTCAGACCATTTTTGTTTTTCGATCTCGTGTCTCTCGTCTTCCTTTGCCCAACGCTCTTTTTCTTTCTTGCGTTTTTCTTCTTCTGTTTTTTCTGCCTGCTCTTTTTCTTCTATAGTCCTTACCTCCTGTTCTACTTTTTTTTCTTTTTCCAAAACAGGATTAAAAACTTTCTCTATTTCTTCTTTTTTTATGACGAAATCTTCTTTTTCTTCCAGAACTTTGACTTGATTTTTCTTATAGTAATCAAGTTTCTGGCCCCATTCTGAAATTTCTTTGGCAAGATAATTAAGACTCTCCCTTAAGATAGCTTCTTCGTCTTTGTAGCCGGAGGACGTTTTAGAAGGCGAAATTGGAGGAGAAGAAGGCTGAAGAGGTGTCGCCGAAACTTCTGCTTTAGTTTTGACTTTGACCGGTTCTTTTTCTTCTTTTATCATATCCGGAGAATGATAATAATCTTCTTCTCCGGTTTCGTCCAAAGATAGGTAGGGGTCATAAGCGGGAGTTTCCGAACCAAACTCTTCCACCCTTTTTTTGTATTCCTCAGTGTCAGTTTTGAGCGTTCTTATTCCTCTCAAATTAACTAATTCCTCAAAAGGAACGTCTTCTCTAGGATCTTTTTTTTCTTCGTCTTTTTTATTTCCGTATTGAACCACGTTTGTCAATTGTTAACTGTCAAATGTTAATTATACTCTTCAACCAATTTTACCAATAATTTCATCGGCTCGCCGGTAGAACCTCGGGCCAGATAATCGTTTTTGGTAGAAACCATTCTAGGAGCCATATCTATGTGAACCCAGGGGTATTTTCGGGCAAATTGATAAAGGAAAATCGCAGCTTCGATAGCTCCTCCCCATCTGGAATTATCTTTGTGTGTATTAGCTAAATCAGCAAAGTGACCTTTTACGTCGTCTTCGTATTCGTCCCAAAGCGGCAGAGGCCAGACATATTCGCCTGTTTTTTCGGCAAACTCTCGCATTAAGTCTTCCAATTTTTTGTCTTTAGTAAAAATCGCCGAACATCTTTCACCCAAAGCGACAACCGCCGCGCCGGTCAGAGTCGCCACGTCAACAACTAATCTTGGATTATATCTTTCTGCGTAAGTCAAAGCATCTGCCAGGATCAGCCGCCCTTCGGCGTCAGTATTTAAAACTTCAATAGTTTTTCCTGACATCGAAGTCAAAATATCGCCCGGCCGGTAGCTGTTTCCAGACGGCATATTCTCTACCGCTGGTACCAAACCAATCACATTTTTTTTCAATTTTAACTTGCCTATCGTTGCCATAGCGTGTATTACTACTGATCCTCCGGACATATCCAAATGCATACCGAGCATTGAATCTCCCGGTTTCAAAGAAAGACCTCCCGTATCGAAAGTCACTCCCTTACCAACGAGAACAATCGGTCTCTGTTCTTGGGTGCCTGACCCATTCTTGGCGACCGAACCGCCAAGTCCGTTATATTCCATGACAATAAATTGTGGTTTTTCCTCCGAGCCGCGAGAAACTCCGAGTACGGCTCCCATTTTGAGTTCTTTAATTTTTTCCTCATCAAAAATAGAAACCTTAACTCCGGTTCCTTTGCATGCTTCTACCGCTTTTTTAGCAAGCAGTGTCGGAGTCATTTCTCCTCCCGGCGTGTTTGAAAGTTCTCTGGAATAATTAACTTCTTTTCCCACTAAAATTCCTATGTCGAATGCTTCTTTGAGTTTTTTATGTGGCAATCCGTCCCCTGTCTGTGTTAATCCGTGGGTGTCTATAAATATTTCTTCGATAGCAGTTTCCTCTTTTTCTTTTTTGTATTTATTAAAATCAAAGTCGGCAATAATAAACTGCTCTGCCATTATTCTGGCTTTCTGGCCGTCGCTCAATTTGATCTTTGGGAAATCCAGTTGGTTGAAATTTAGAGCTAGTTTTTTTATTTTATAACCTTTGGCTGTCCGTATAAGTTTCCGGCAAAAAACAAAAAAATGTCTCAAGTTCAGCTCAGATTTTTTCCCTACTCCAAAAATCAGTTTTTCTGCCCCCAGAGAATCTGTCGTGAATTTGACCTCTTTCCCTTCTGAAATTTCTACTAAAACTGTCCCTTTGGGCAGTTTCTCCTTCTCTGAAATAAGCTTGATTTTCATGGTTGATTTTTAAGGAAGGCAATGACTATAAAAATCATCACCCTGTTAAATACGATTTGAGACGCTTGTGGATAAATTGATTGCCGTAATGGGTCTTGAAATATCTCTCTCTTCGCAGGGCATCTATTTTGTTAAAGCAAGCTTCGGAATAAACTAATTTTAACGGTCTTCTATCTTTGGTTGACCTAACCTTTCCTTTACAATGTTCCTCAAATCGTGATTTTAAATTTTCTGTATATCCCGAATAAAACTTTTTGTCTTTCAAAGATAACAGAACATACACATAATACCACTTTTCTTGATTCATACAGAAAATTTGAAATCATTTGACAGGGTTAAGAAAAATATAGCCGTTCACTTCGTTCACTGCTTATTTTTCTAGATAATACCAAAAATGAGCCTAATAAAAAAGTCCGGTGCAAAATAAAAACTCCCGCTTACTGCAGGAGTTTGGGGGGAAATCGGCAGGGCAGGACTTGAACCTGCAACTTCGAGGGAACGCCTCGCGCTCTAACCAATTGAGCTACCCACCGTTTCAAATTGCCAAAAAAAGTCTAACATATTGAGAAAAAACTTCAAGTAAAATTTTATTTTTGATTTTTAAACAAAAAAAGGTGCCGCATCGCAGCACCTTAGGTTCGATCTTTACAAGAACATATACCAATATTCGTGAAAAACTCCCGGCTTTGTCTTAGACAGCACGCTGATGCCTGTTGGTCTGAATCCTAATTTCTTGTTGGTAGAGATTATAAAGGCATTGTCTGGACGCATCCTAGTCAGAAGAATGGCCGGTGCCAAAGAGTCTCTCACCTCATCCATTACCCTTTCTTTGATTTGTCTGGCGTAGCCTCTGCGTTGAAAATCCGGGTGTACAAAGGTTTCGCCGAGCCAAACCAGCGAAATATCTTGACGACTGATTGATTTCACAAAATCCCGCAGTTCATTCCCCCTCTTTTCAGCAAGTTGATCAAGGGTTATTTCAAAATACCAAGAAGCAGCAATGATTTGCTGATCTACTTCTCCGACTAAACAAGAAAAGCCCGTCTGCGAAGAATGATCCTCCCAACGCCTCTCCATTTCTTCCGGTGTTCTTCCCGGTGTCTTCCACAACCCACTCGAGAAACAAATTTGGCTGATTTTTTGGATTTTTTCCGCGTCAGTCGAATTTGATCGATAGTTTCTGATAATCACGTTCACCCACCAATCTCCCGTTTAGGGTATAAAAAGAACTTTCTTGAGACCAAGAGAATTGTATTAAATCCTCTGGTTTTGAGCAATCGCCCTATTTTTTAGTCAAAAAATTCACCTAGCTCAACAAGTTTCCTGCCGCTGGGGATTTTTTCTCCCAAAGCTATTTTTCTGGCTATAAGAATGGCTAGTCCGGAAGCGACAGTGACCGTTGACATAAGTTGCGGCCGGCCGACAAAAGTATCCCCGATTTTTTCTATTGAATTTTTAACTTTTGCCGGAATATTTTCTATGCCGACTATATCCATCGCATATCCATGTTTTTCTTTCTCGCTGATTTTGTTGTTAAGAATTTTTTCTAAGATTTTCTCACTAACTTTTCCATTGAATAATTCGGTTTTGGGTTCGGTGTCGTATCTTTCTATATCTACCAAAACACTGTCTCCCAAGCTGGTCAGCATTACTACCGAAATCTTTTCTTTTTTGGCTTCTTTTCTTATTAAAATTTTCATTTTGAAATCATCAATAATTTCAAAAATTAGTTTCGGCTTTGGGTTTCCCGTCACGAAATCTTTTATATTTTTTGTATTTAGACCTTCGGCAAAAAGGCTGATTTTCACGTAAGGATTAATCTCGAGAATCTGCCTTTGGACAATATCAATTTTAGGGTCGCCGATTTCAGAGAGTTTTGCTCGAACTCGATTGAGATTAGTAGTATCGAGCTCATCAAAATCAGAAATTTTTATGTTTTTGGAGAAACCGCTGTGAATGAGCGCGGTTGCTATATTGGCGCCCACCGAAAGTCCGACTATGCCCACAGTAAAATCAGCCAATTTTTCCTGCTCCTTTTCCGTTATTATGTCCTTGTTGCGGTTAGTTTTGAGTTTAAAATAGTCAGCTTCTTTGACGCATTTGACTAAATTATTGTTCCAAGGGAAATAAACATGAGTAAAGTCTTTTCCTCTTTTCTCTAGAAAATCGTGAAATTCCCTCCCCTCAAAAACTTCTTTTTTATCAATAACAGAAAATTTTGGATTCTCAATCAAAAAAAGCTCTTTTATCTGCCGCGAAAAAGCATCTATAAAAACAGGACGACATTTATTCTCGTTAAGTTCGGCAAGTTCTTTAGGAGTTTTTATGAATACTGGCTTTTGCGGCATTCTCTAATTATGCCATAAATTAGAGTTTTGAGAACAAGAATTTAAGATATTTACTTTCTCCGCAACCAATCAGAACGTTTGATTCCAGCTTGTTTAAGAATTCTACTCAAAAGATCGGGACTTAAATCTTCTCCGTGAGGATTAGGAATAGTGATAGATAAATTACCCTTTATCATATAAGGGTGTTTACCTTCCTGATAAGGTCCTTCAAAACCAAAAGTTCTTATTCGTCTGACGAAACTAAACCAAGAAAGTGGCCCGAGTTTAGGCATAATTTTTCACTTTGAGAGTGTGGCTCGGTACTTTAAAATCGGGAATCGGTAGATTTTTGCGTAATCTTAAAATGAGCCAACCTTCCAAAGCGCTTACCAAATTTTCCCGGCATTCTTCCAGAGTTTTACCGACTGCCCAAACGCCGCGCAGTTCTTTTATTTCTCCATAAAAACGTTCGCCGTCGTCTATCATTTCATACTTGGCTTTATTGAGATATTTTGAAATGTAATTCTGCAGAATCATATTTTCTATATTATCAAATTTAATGAACAAATCAAATATTATCTTATATTACACATCCAGAGGAGTTTTTATGAATACTGGCTTTTGCGGCATTCTCTAATTATGCCATAAACTAGGGTTTAGGCTGAAGCGCTTCTGTGTATAGCACAGACAGAACGCTCGCCCGGTCATCCGCCTTCAGAGGAATGACTTAGGGGATATATAACGGATGCTGTTTAAGTAGACTTTTTTCTCGAATAAACAAAATATTTCCCTTGCTTGTAATCGGGATCACATGTACCGAATCACGTAATTGAACTTGTTCGAAAGAGATTATTACTCCATTTTGCAGTACAGGACGCTTTGAAACAGTCATCACTTTTCCCTTGTAAATAATTTCTTTTTTCATAAACTTTGGTACGAAGAGACACCTTATCCTATTCGCTAAACCCTATTTTTTATTCTTTCTACCGCTTCCGACCAGCTTTCAACTCTCACAACTTCTGGTAAAAACTGCTTATATTTTCGGACTTCTTCAGGATCGGGCTGATAAAGAAATAAGTTAGGAACCACACCTACTAAATATCCTAAAACCTCCAGACGATCATCCACAAAATGAGTAATATTGTTTTTTCTGCAAATACTTTCTTTCTCATGTCTTTCCCGGCAGAAAAACAAGTTTTCTTTTTTTATTCCTGTTTTATCGTAAAAGTCGTTATCCGTTAGCCAGCCGAGAATTTTTTGTTGTGCCCATTCAGTACATTTAGATACTAAAAATATATTTTCGAATAATTTTTTATCATTGAACTCTTTCAATGCCTCGATTACTCCTTCCGTAGCTGGAATAGTCGAATATTTTTCTTCATATAAAATTTTGTCATTTTTGTCCGTATTACGATGGTTGATAATTACATTACCAATATCAACACCCAATATCTTCTTTTTGTCAGACATATAAAAATTTAAATACGTTCGATATATAAGGTTGCTAGATTATTTTTGCAAGAAAATAATTTGTTGATTTTATAATAACACAACCAAAAAACCTTTAAATTTTATAAAAGCACTGAACAGCATTTAAAAACGTTAAATAATCAAGAGCTTCGCAACACTTCGAGAGGAGTCTGGTAATTGATT
>Ga0066639_10000411_pt1 | contig 37006 bp, 30 predicted proteins | sample CryGeyCG2114_010_2_FD_59504 | JGI IMG/M metagenome (GOLD analysis project Ga0066639, IMG submission 59504) | Groundwater microbial communities from aquifer - Crystal Geyser CG10_big_fil_rev_8/21/14_0.10 | ecosystem: Environmental > Aquatic > Deep subsurface > Groundwater | place: USA: Utah...
AAAAAAATGTTATCACTAAAATCCTGTCGAAGTAGCAGGTTCATTTGTTTCATGAAAGTTGCAAGATTACTACGGTCTTGACAGGCATGAATTTCCAAGCGTTCTTTAGGGACAAGTCTTTTAAATAATTCCTCATATTCAGGTGGGCAACTATCCATTAAGGCAAAAAAGCGATAATTCACCCCACTGAGTGCGCAAATCAAAGATTTGAGTGCTATTTCAGAGAGTTTAAACTTGTTGTTCGGAAAAATGGCCGGATTTTTACTAATGCCGGGATAAATTCGATAAACGATAGCAAGAGTATTGCTACTCATGATTGTGTCCCTTCATGAATGGTTATTAATGGACCATTTATTTTCAAAGTAGGCTTTATTTCTAAGATGCAGATCCTCTGTATGAATAGATGAATTTAAATATTTAATTGCTTCCTTCCTTGAGCTGATTCCATGGCATGTATGAGTCTTTACTTCCATTCCGGAAACAACAACTCGCTTAAAACCAGCCTTCTTAACCATCATGTTAAAGTCAATTTCTTCAAAACCTGCAGGAGTGAAATGATGGTCAAATCCTCCTACGAGGTCGAAAACATTTGCCTTCACCATAAAAAAATAGCCTGAAATAACATCGACTTCAGCATCAGTTTCAACCAAGGAAAGACGAGTTGTTCCATTCCACATTTCTCCCCTGGGACCAACAATGCCAATTTTCTCATCGGAAAATAATTTCTCATACAGTTTCTCGATCGCGCCTTTTGAAAAAACGACGTCGTCACTGGCATACAATAAAGCTTTTCCTTCCGCCATTTGTCGTCCCATATTCCAGGCCCTAGACACCCCGACATTCAGACTATTTATACAGTATTTTTGAAATTTATTTTGAACATAGCTCACAAGCTCTTTATCAGCAATGCCGTTACATATTATGATGACCTCATGAGAAATTTCAGTATATTTTTCAATGCATTCCACTATGTCGGGAAGGCTGCTTACAGGTATAAAAAATTTAATTTTATTTTTAGATCTTTTGTATTCCCGCGAAGGAATAATTATACTGACGTCCATGGATAGCCTTGAGTAATTATTTTTCAGTCAACTTAGCAATATTGTGCCAAACTGTAAATCAGAGGCAGGCAAGCGCGGCGCAATATCAGCTTCTGTTGATTTGGGTGATTTTGAAAAAATATTCAATAAAGAGCTGCTCATTTTTTTCTGGCTCAAATCTCTCATCACTTTCAACTTCAATATTGATCCTTCTGTGTGTCCTCGCTAATTTTTCCATCCCGTTCACAATATCGCGTATGTCATTAGGGTCACAATATATGGGATATTCCGCGATTGTTTCTCGGAAAACATCTAAATTAGAGCACAAAAGTGGAACTCCCAACGTTTTGGCTTCTAGGGCGGTAAGCCCAAAACCCTCGTAAAAGGATACGGTGAGGGCCGCGTGACAAACGTTTTGATACATACAGCCAAGCTCATCAGAGGTTAAGTATCCCGTAAGAATAATACAATTTTGTAGCTCAAGTTTTTCAATCAGTGGTTGTAGTAAAGGATGGTTGGCGTAATTACCGGTTATAACTAGTGCATATTGGGGATTTACTTTGACAAATATTGAGAATGCTTTAAGCATTCCACTTATATTTTTTCTACTATCTACTCCACCTGTATAGAGAAACACCTTGCGATCATCAATGTTTAATTTTCTTCTAAGGTTATCAGTCATTTCCTGAGTAAAAGTTTTATTTTTCCAATCGCTTATAAATGAGCAATAAATAATGCTGAGTTTGTTGGCTACTTCTGGAAACCTACTCAGGATCTGGTTTCTGCTTGATTGAGAAATGGTAAAAATATGACCAGTGATATCCTTGTTGTAGCGAAAGAGAAGTTTGTGAAATATCCTAGAGAACCATTGGTAACAATTAGGCATATTCCAATAGCACATGTCATAAATAAAGAAAGCAGATCTGTCTTTGTATTTGCGCGGGATGGCAAAGTCGTAGTAGGAAGCAAGTAGGAAGTCGGCATCCAACCTGCTTAGGAATTTAGGATAGGAAAAAAAGTGATAGATTAGCTTTTTGAGTTTGCTAAAAGGTATTTTAGGCTGAGGACAAATCACAAGCTCGTAATTTCTTGTGGGTGGAAGAAAGTCTAAATTAAAAGGTTGAGAGGCTACTAAATAGAAATATTGTTCAGGAAGGTTTGAAATAATTTTTGCCATTAGGGGTTTAAAATAAATAGGGATGCCACTTGAAGTAAGGCCGAGTAATTTGCAATCTATCACAATGCTTCTAATCATTTTAGAGTTTTTGCCTCATTAATAGATTTGGTATCGATGTACGCTATATTATAATGTTTAGATGAACAGGTCCAACCAAGAATCTAAAGAGCAAGAGATGGTATTATTTTCAGTTGTCATTACGACCTACAATAGGGCCGGAGAATTGAGAAGAACTCTTCAGTCCTTAGTCGAGCAGACATACAAGAATTTTGAGGTGCATGTCACGGATGATGGTTCCATTGATGATACTAGATCGGTTATTGCAGAATTTGAACCTAAGCTAGAGCTATATTATTACTGGCAGAAAAACTGGGGAGGTCCAGCCCGAGGACGCAATGTTGGTATGCAACACTCGAAGGGCGAGTGGGTTGCATTTTTAGATGCTGATGACTGGTGGTACCCAGAAAAATTGTCAATTATTGCCAAATTGACCCCAGGGATTGATGTTATTTACCATGAACTAAATTATTACAATAAATTTGGGCCAATGAATCGCAAAACGAATGGTCGTAAATTGCGTAACCCCTACTTTGAAGATCTACTTATAAATGGAAATTGTCTGTCAAATTCCGCGACTTGTGTGCGCAGGGCAATTTTAAAAAGGGTGGGAGGTGTTTCGGAGGATCGCGACCTAATTGCTGTCGAGGATTATGATTTATGGCTACGCATTTCGAGAATTAGTGAACGCTTTATTTATTTATCTCAGAGCTTGGGAGCTTATTGGGAGGGGGAAGGAACACTGTCCACACACTCCTGGAATTATATTAAGAAAATTCAAAACGTTACTGGTCGTTACATTAATGAGCTGGAAGGGAGAAATAAAAAAGAAGCGATCTTACGAGAAAAATATATTGTTGCTAGGAATAAGAAGGCTTTGGATGATAAGTCGGCCCTGGTTGATTTTTTTAACATAACTCTTTATTCAAAAAACCTTGGACTCAAGATCAAATCTTTTATTTTTGGAGTTATGACTCTATTTGGAATTCAGGTTTTTAAAAAATTTCGCCTAAAATAACGATAAAACCCCAAGCATCGTCCCTCTATTGATTTTAGATAAATGTTGGCCATCTTAAAGTCCACCTTGATTAAGCTAATAAACATTTGAGCCATAGGAATGCACAACATTTCAACAAGCTCAAATAATACGAGAAGCTTATGTTCTCGTATCAGCCATTTTCCAACTAAGGCTCCCTTGCCTATGCCATAGCTCAAGGCCTTTTGTTTGCTATGTTCATAATCTCCGGCGTAAGGCTTGATGTGATAAACAATTAGTTCTGGAAAAAAATCCATAGGAATTTTGGAAAAATATGCCTTCCAGGCAAAGTCGGTTTCTTCTCCGCTTCCCCAATAAGCACCGGCTCCAAAATCATCGTCAAATCTTTGTAGTTCTTCAAATGTAGATGGCTTGACTATAAAATTTGATCCCATTAATAGCTTGCTGTGTCGAAAATTTTTTAAACTGCCACCGACCTTGTGGCGCGGCGAGTAGAACTCATGGTTGTCGTCTCTAATAATACTGCCCGCAAGTATTTTGAGCTCAGGGTGTTGCTCAATAATATTCAAAAATCTTTTTATGTAACTAGGGTGTAAATACCCATCATCATCGCAAAAAATAAGCCAGTCAGTTTTCTCTGGAATGACAAAAGAATTTCTGGCCTTGGATACAGATGAAGCATTGATTGGTAGATGAATCAATCTCGCATCTTGAGAAATTGCGAGATTTAGTTGAAGTGTAGGTTCATTTTGATCGATAAATAAAACATTCATGACAGGAGGATCTTGGTTCAATGAAGCCAAAAGAGAACGCTCCACCAGTGTTTGGTCTCTGTGGTATGAATTTGTAACAATAACAATATTTAACATATTAAAACTCTAATAATTGGTTGGCTGGCGTTGACAATTTCCAGGTAGGACATTGTTTATTGAGCGTCTCTCCAGCAAGGATTCTATGATAAAGTTTTAAAAATTCATGTGTGTTTCTTTCGACAGAGAAATTATTTTGCACATAGTTTCTAACTTTTTTTGGTGAGAAGTCATATTTTTTAGTTTTGACTGACTCAAAAAGTTCGATACTGTTATTGCAGATAATTCCAACTTCACTGTTAATAATTTCGGGTAATGATCCGTAGCAGGAACCAATCACTGGAAGACCCATTGCCATGGCTTCTATAATTGCAAGACCGAAGGGCTCTGGCCACCGTATCGGAAAAAGTAGTGCGTCACATTGTTGGATGATTTGAATTTTATGCTCTCCCCCAACCATACCGTGACTATGAATCCAGCAGGAAGGCCAAAGATATCTTCCACCTGCTATATGCAAGTTCTTGTGTGCTTTTTTACAGGCCTTGATACAACCCTTCAGATTTTTCACTGACCATGAGGCCTTACCCAAAAAAAGAAAATTTTTCCACTCAAGACTCGATCTAGGGTTGATAGGGTATTCCTCCAACGGGAGGCCATTATAAACATAAACTTCAGAGCCATGATTATGAGCATGGCTCTGGGAAATAAAAACAGCATTTTCTGAAAAAATTTCTCCAATTTTTCCATTGCCCTGAATAGCATTGATTGTGGGTATACTGATCTTTGGCGTATAATTATAAGCGAGGTGGAGAATATCACTATCTCTAGGAATGAGATGATCCCAGTCACCAATATCAGAAGGTGACATGGGAATAAGTTGGATTGAGTCTTGATCCACCTTTGAGTCAGAATGTCCAATAAGGATGACTTCGTGGCCTAATTTTGCTAATTCTCTCATATGCCAATAGATAACTCTTTCAATCCCCCCATACTTTGTCACAGGCAGAGGATGATCATGCTGGAAAACAATTTTTAGTTTTCCCATCAGATTTCCTTTCCGTCCTGAAGCTCTTTTATTTTGGCATATTTTAAAAGAGCAGACAGAGAGTTTATATAGCATATGACAAAGCCATAACGACCATCGAGAAATCCAAGTTTAAAAAAATAATCGCGGAAAAATTTTAGTAAGGGTCGGGTATAGATTTTAAAAAGGTTGGACCGAATACCTGAACTAAATGCCGCTTTGGCTGCAATAGTAGTGAACTTATTTGTCTGGGTAACGTGATCAGAAATACTGTCGTAACTAAAATGAAGCAGATCACCCTGAATATGCTTAATTGTGCTTCTGGCTGAAAGCCTTACAATGTCATGAGGATTAAGCCCTTGCCAGTTTCCCTTGCTTTTTCTCCATAATCTCAACTTAGTATCAGGATACCAACCACAATGTTTTACCCAATGCCCTGAATAATTAGTTAAGCGGTTAAATGTATAACCATCAGCGGTAAGGTTACTTTTAGCCTTGATTAATTCCTGTGTGAGCCTGGTATCAAGGCACTCGTCACCATCAATTGATAAAACATAATCGTTCTGAGCTTGTTCAATCGCAAAATTTTTCTGCTCGATATGACCTTTAAAAGGATGTTCAATAAATCTGACTGAAAGAGAAGTGCAAATTTCCTTGGTTTTATCTGTGGAGAAAGAGTCAATAACAATGACGTCGTCGCATATTGGCAAAATTGACTTTATGCATCGTTCAATGTTCTTTTCCTCATTAAAAGTTATGATAACACCTGATATTTTGTCCATTTGATTATCATAGCTTAGCTTGAATGAGTTGTAACCAATGACAGCACCCCAAAACATATTGGTGGTTAAAAATCGTGCGATGGGAGATTCCATTATTGGTTTGGCGGCAGTGCAATACCTGCGTGAACTCTTTCCTAACGCTCGCATTATTTATGCCCTTCCGTGCTGGATGGTTCCGCTCTATGACAAGGTTGAAATTGCGGCCGATGAAGTAATGGGGCTATCGCTTACTAGCATAGGAGATTGGCTACGCTTGTGGAAAACTCTTAAAAATAAAAGAGTTGATTTGATATATGAGTTATTTCAATCTGGTCGGACCTCAAAGTTTTTTAGCCTTTATTCATTTTTAATGGGTGTTCAGTACAATTTTCATAACCATCACAAAAATAATGGAGGGAAGGTGCATGATCAGGGTGTGATTAAGCCTGTAATTCAAAGAGATCTTGATGGTATCTTCTCTAATTTAACTGACCGCAAGCATTATCCAAATTATCTAAAATATCCTCCCGTGATGAAGGTAAATATTCTTGCAAAAAAAAGAAAAATTATTTTTGGAGTTGTTGCTACTCGCGAGACCAAAATGTGGCCACTTGAATATTTTCTTGAGTTGGCACATTCTATTGATAAATACCTTCCAGATGTTTGCATAAAAGTTCCCATTTCTAATTCATCTTTGGACTTAGTTTTGGAAGAAAAATTGAAGTCACTAGGAATGCCTGCAAATATGGAAATTGTAAAATTGCCGCTACGTGAGCTTGCAAATTTTATGGGAGAAAGTATTTTATATGTTGGGAATGATACAGGTCTAAAGCATTTGGCGGTAGCAACAGGAGTTAAAACCATAACATTTTTTGGACCAGAACCACCTTTGGAATGGCATCCCTATGATAAAGATATCCATCACTTTTTCTATATTGATCAATTAGAGTGTCGCACAGCAGTTGCTCATTACTGTGGCCTTTTCCGCTGTGATTCGATGATTTGTTTAAAGAATCTCATTCCTAAGGATGTTTTAAAACTGATAACACGAGAGTGCAGCGAGGATTAATGTGTATTTTTCCAAATCTTTGAAAATTTTTCAAGAACTTGGTTAGCATAAGCATACACTTTATCATTGTAACTTGGATGACAGCCAATAAAGAAGACTTCATCAAGCACGCGGTTGGCAATTGGAAAATTCTTATAGTTATCAAGATGACGGTAGCCAGGGTGTTGCAAAATATTTCCAGCAAAGTAGTTTCTAGTTTGTATTCTATTCTTTTCCAAGAATTCTACTAAATCCTGTTTAAGCTTGTTTTGTTGACAAATAATGGGAAGGCCAAACCAGCTAGTGTCGGCTCCCGGAAGTTCTTGTGGTATAGATATGGCATCACCTAAGTGGGTTTTAAAGAGAGCTTCCAGTGTATTTTTGGCAAGCTTACGTTTAGTATGAATCTCATCAATTTTTTTCAATTGTACTAAGCCGATTGAGCCCTGCATATCTAGTGGCTTTAGATTATATCCCATTTCAGTAAAAAGGTATTTGTGGTCAACTTTATTATCATTCCCTTCCATCCATGTTGAAAAACGTTTCCCGCAAGCACCGACAGGACTTAAATTAACTGCTCCTGTGCAGTAACAGTCACGTCCCCACCATGCAAATCTCCGCGCAATTTTGATAATCTCTTCATCATTTGATGAGACCATACCACCTTCACAGGTGGTAATGTGGTGGGCAGGATAAAACGAGCAGGATGTTGCAACTGCATATTCGGAAAGATCCTTGCCCATCCACTTCGAACCAAGACTATCACAACCATCAAGAATGATTTTGATCTGGGGATTTTTTTTGCACATTTCTTGAATGCGATTAAGATCAGGAGTGTTGGCAAGTACGGGAGAAAGAAAAATGCCCCTGGTTTTTGAATTGATAGCTTTTTCTACATGGTTCAAGTCGAAATTAAGGTCCGATAAGTTGATGTCTACGAAACGAGGAATAAGACCATTTTGGATCAATGGCGCAATCGTGGTAGGGAAACCAACTGGAGATACAATAATTTCATCTCCATCATTCCATCCGAAACGTTTTTTTAAAGCTGCGATCATAACAAGGTTGGCAGAGCTTCCAGAATTAACCATGAGAGAACTCTGAAAGTTGAATTTTTTTGAAAATGCTTGCTCAAATTTATGAACATTGTCCCCGGCTGCAATCCACTTCCCAGTCAATAAAGTTTCCATTGCAATTACAATTTCTTCATCTTCCCAGTAAGGACCAGAGTAAAATACCCAATCTTTTTGCGGATTAAAGTTTTCTAGGCTTTTGTTGTAGAGATAAGGAAAAAGATTTTCTCCTTGTCCTCTGAGCTTTTTTAGCAGTCCATGTAGTTCGCTATTTACTGACATAATTCCTTAATTCCTTCTTCCAGGGGAATGCTTTGAGCAAACCCAAGATTTCTTAATTTAGAGCTATCCATATAAAAGTTTCGCACCTGAATAATTTTATGAAATTCGGTTGGGTCAATGCTGGTGATTTTTGACTTGGAATTAGTAATTTTTACGGCTAAGTCAATCACATTTTTAAAAAGAGTTTTTTCTTTTGGGCCAATATTGATGATTTCATTTATAGGGGCTTTCTCAATGCAAAGGTCTATGGCGCGAGCCACGTCGTGAACGTGCATATAGTCGCGGTAAAATTGGCCATTATGATAGAGGTTAATTTCGTCGCTATTTTTAATTCTTTCAATCAGATATTGAAGGGCATTTTTTTGTTTCGATACACTCTTATCGTTAGTCCCATAAACATTACAGAGTCTTAAAATTCGATAGTTAATCTTAAACGTTTGGCAGTATGAAATAACAAGTTGTTCTGCCGTTCTCTTCGTAATTGAATAAAATCCTTTCGGATTGCATTGAGAATCTTCCGTGGCAGGGAGCTTTCCTTCGCCGTAGACAAACCAGGAGGAAATAAAATTAAAAGTTGTTTCGCCAGGCTTGAGATTTTTAAGAACATCAACCAGTATAGACAAATTGACGTCAATATCTTTGTGTAAATCTGAGAAGACATTATAATTGTCGGTTGTGCTAATGAAATATAAAACGTCACTGGACAGGGGAACCCGAGATTCCCTCGCTACCAATTTGTATGGTTTTTTTGTTGTGGAGCAAAATTCGCTGCCAACAAATCCTGTGCCGCCAAATATAGAGATTTCAGACATCTTAACAACCCTTTATAATAGGATAAGTTTTAATTGAATTGGAGCAATTAGTGAAACAATAAAGTGGGAACCTATCCGAATTTATCCTTGCCTGCCTGCATGATATGGTGCGATAATTTAAGGCGTTTTAAAAATGAGGAGCAGCTGTGCTATTGAGTCGAAGTGGGCATCGTATTCATTTTCCCGTAGATCAAGAAAAGCTTGAAAAAATCAGAAAATATCAAACTGAGCTGGGCGATCAATTTCCCAAGTTTGGTATACTGATAATTAGCTATAATGCCTCAGGGCATATTGAAAGTACGCTTTCTCGCATTCCTGAAGCCGCGTACTCATTTATTAAAGAAATTTTTATTTTTGATGATTGTAGTCCTGATAATACTTATCAAGTGGCAAGTGCACTTAAAGAGAACTCGCTTTGGAAAGACAAGCTGAACATTTACAAAAATCCGCGAAATCTAAGGTATGGAGGTAATCAAAAAGCAGGCTATAACTACGCCATTAATCGCGGCATAGACTATGTGATTATGCTTCATGGGGATGGACAATATGCGCCAGAATACATACCTGACCTCATACTTCCGGCACTGGAAAAGCATTACGAAGTAGTTTTTGGGTCGAGGTTGATTAACCAAAAAGACGCTCTGAAAGGTGGTATGCCTTTATACAAATTTATAGGCAATCAAATACTTTCTAAATTTGAAAATATTATTTTAGGTACCCATTTGCATGAGTTTCATTCGGGTTATCGTATGTACTCGACAAAATTTTTACAACAGGTTCCTTTTGAACAAAATACGAATGACTTTCACTTCGATACACAAATTATCATACAATGCCGTGCACTTGGTGTGGAAATCCACGAGGTGCCAATTAAGACTTATTATGGTGAAGAAGAATGTAATGTAAACGGCATAAGGTATGCCAAAGATGTAGTTCTTTCAGTCTTAGAGTATAGATTACATCAGATGCACATTATTAGGCGAGGCCGATATTTTGTTAACAGTGATTTTATTTATACAAGGAAGCACAGCCCTTTCAGTTCACATGAAAAAATATTGAAAAAGCTTCCAAGCTCAGGGAAAAAGCTATTGGAATTTGGTGGGGGCAATGGAGTTCTTTATCAATCTATGACCGATAAGGGGCTTGAGGTTATATGCGCCGATATTCAGCGAACTCCTTACAGCAGAGTTCCAGAGGAGAGATTTATAAATTTAAAAGAGACGGAACTTAAGTCTTTAGGCCCTGGGCGGGAATTTGATTATGTAGTTTTGTCAGATAACTTACCAAAAATGGTAGATGATCATCGATTTTTGGATTCAATTAAAAGATACGTTAAATTGGATGGTAAGGTGATTGTCGTTGTCCCCAATATTGCGATTTGGTTCTATCGCTTGTCATTGTTAATCGGAAGGTTCAATTACGATAACAAGGGCATCTTAGATCGAAAAAATTTGCATTTTTACACTCGATCAACGATTTATCAAGCAATGGAGAGGGCGGGATACAAAATAGAAAGTGTAAGTTACTCTGGGTTACCTTTTGAAGTAGTATTTGAGTCTCTTGGGAAAAGCAATTTGCTAAAGGCGGTAGATAGTATTTACAATTTTTTTGTTTCGGCCTGGCCAACTCTATTTGCCTATCAATTTATTATAGACGCAACGATAAATTACTTGAACGCCGAAGAGGGCGAGGGAAAACTCAATTGAGTGATATGCTAAAAAAAGTAGCACGCAATGTGTGGTACAATCCTGTTGGGTTATGGTGCCTTGCCTTTATACTTATTAATCTCATTTATAGGGCCACTGGTGGTGCTAATCCTGCCTCTCGCTATGCCACCATGAGGGCAATGGTTGAACAACATACTTTTGAAATTAGCTCATACAAGCATTGGACCGTGGATTGGGGGCAAAATGAAGACGGAAAGATTTTTTCTAACAAAGCTCCTGGACCAATGTTCATTGGCCTCCCCCTTTTTTTTATACTTGAAAAGTTGACTCAAAATTCGAAGAGAGAAACTTTTGATGAAAATGGTTATAGAAATAAGTACATCTCTCCCACGCCAAGGGTCTTGATGAGTCTTACTTATCAAATGCTTCCATTTGCTTTTTTAGTATTTTTTCTCCTGTCGGGCATGAAAGATATTGAGCAAATAAATTTTACTTGTTTGGCACTTTTTTTTGGTACGACAACAAGCCTACTAATGAATGTCTATTTTGGTCATGCCATGGCTTCAATCTTTATACTTGGAATATGTTATGCTTTTTTAAAGAAAAAATATTATTGGGTTGGATTTTGTTTTGGCTTTGCCTTGATGTGTGAATATACGGCGGGCTTATTACTTTTGCCTCTTTTGATTGCATTATTTTTGCAAAATAAGAAAGATATTATGTGGATGAAAAAATTCATACTAGGTGGTTTTCTGCCTGGAATTTTATGGTGTTTATACCACTATTATACAACAGGAAGCATTTTCCTGACTCCGGCAATGTTTCAAAATCCAGACTTCGAGTCGGTTAAAAACATAGATGGTAATTTCGTCGGGATGTTTTTACCATATCCTGATATTCGGAATATTTATTATTTGCTTTTCGGTAGTGTAAGAGGGCTCCTGTTTACTCAGCCATGGTTGCTTTTCTTTTTGCCTCTTCCATTTATCTATCACAAAGATTTGGAGGGGCAAGGTCTGTTGGTATTTTTTATAATGTCTAGTTTTGCTTTATTATTAGTAATGAATTCTATGTTTGATGCTTGGCATTCAGGATGGATGGTTGGCCCGCGCTATATGTGTATGATTTTTCCCGCAATGGCCTGGTTGGCAGGAAAGCTATATCCTAAATTAAATCTGAAAATCAAATATCTTTTATGGTTAGGCCTTTTTGTCGCAGTGGCCTTTCGGGCCCTGGTTTATGCTACAACAATTTTGGCGCCAGATGTACCATTGTGGCCGTATCTATTTGATAAATTGCACGGTTATTTGTGGGTCAGAGTTATTGTTTTTTATCTGCTGATTGCATTGACCTTATTTCGCGTGAGGAGGGGGCGCTTTTGGGCCCTAAAGAATCTAGGTATTGAACGATAGCTAGGGAGACATTTTGTCTTGCTTCAAAATTCAAATGTTCACATGCATGCTTTTTGTCTATGAATTGATCCTTGTTGGAAATATGTGATAGATCTAAATAGGTGATATTCTGAACTTTTAAAAATTCTCTGATAACATTTAAATTTTTCTCTACTTTTAAAGTGAAACTTTCACCGACATATTTATCCCCGTCTTCAAAATTAAGTGGAGTTAGATAAACGACAAGTTTGGATCCTGCCTTTTTTAAAGTAGTATTTAAGTTGTTAAGATTTTTGAAAAATGGGTGCTGGCTATCCATGTCAAACATATAGTTATACCGAAAACTTAAGGCCAATTGAGCTGGATACTTGTTTTCATTTTTTGTACATTCAAGAGTGTCGGGGATTTCAATCTTCTTATATATATCCTTTACACTTCCGTAATTTTTTCCTTCACTGATAAAAGGCAGTTCTAAAAAATCACTTTCAAGCTTTTTTGCGGCTTTAAGAAATCTGTATTTGATATATGTAGCAATGTGACTAACCAAATACTGGAAACCTTGATCCAAGGTTGCCAGATATAATCTTTTGGTAACCCAACGTGATGCAGGCTTTATAGCCCCATCGTATGAGAAGGTTCTTAAATTGATTCCAATGACAACAACTTCTGGTGGGTTTCTCCGGCCATTTACTAGGTTGACATAGCTTTCATAGACTTCCATATTGTAGCCTGCGTAACTGATTGAAATCATCTCTTTGCCAAGAAGATTGTGTATTAGTTCATCAATCCTTTCCTTGCCAGAATCACAGGCTCCATAACTAGTTACGACGGAATCGCCTAGAAATAGCAACGGCAATATTTCTTGATCAAGTTTTTTTATAAGATTTTTGGCCTGAGTATCATTCTCTGAATGATAAAAATCAATTACTAAAAAAGAAGGTATAAAAACCATCGGTAAGACAATGAAAAAAAGAATAAAAAATGTTTTGCCGTTTATTTCTTTCATTAAAATTGAAAATACAAAAATTCTGATTTCCTAGTTACATAAATTACCGATATACAAAAAATTATAGTAATAAAAAAGCCAAAGAGTGCATTAAATCGCCATCTGATCTTTGAAGAAGACAAAATCTTTTCAAATGCAGGATGGTAGTCCGCCAGAAATTCGCTGGGGTTGGGGAGGAAGAAACAAATTGCTCCGGCAAATGCAAACCATCTCAGTACATGTCGGTGGAATAAACTTTCTTGAACATAGTTTATTGCAAAATATTGGTTAAGCAAGGTAATGAGCTTCCAGCTCTTGAGATCTTCAGGAATATTTATTCCATTTAGTCCAATCATAGCTTTTATCATGTGATGCGCACTATGAAAGTCTGAGGACCTAAAATAAACCCAAGCAAAGACGACACAAATAAAGGTTAAGAGTTGAGAAAATTTGATGTAGGCCCAATGAGATTGCCAGGTTTTCTCTGGAAATTTCAGTAGGGCTTGCCATGTATGATTTATGACTAAAAATACGCCATGCAAGCTTCCCCAGATAATAAAAGTCCAGCCAGCACCATGCCAAAGGCCTCCAAGAATCATAGTAATCATTAGATTGGTATAACGTTTAAGTTTTCCCTTCCTGCTACCCCCCAAGGGGATATAGAGGTAATCACGTAGAAAAACTGAAAGAGTGATGTGCCATCTTCTCCAAAACTGAATTATATTAGGGGACTTATAGGGAGAATTGAAATTGAGGGGTATTTTGATGCCAAACATTCTTCCCAAACCAATGGCCATATCTGAGTAGCCAGAAAAATCAAAGTATAATTGAAAGGTATAGGATAATGCTCCTCCCCAAGCTTCAAGAAAGTCTAAGTGAGTTCCATGGGCGGCGGCACTAAAAACAGGGTTTGCATATTCGGAAATCCCATCTGCAATGACTACTTTTTTAAAAAGTCCCAAGACAAAGATGACAGCACCCAATGATAAATTATTAAAATCAGCTTTGAATTTTGTTTGGTCTTTGAATTGTGGAATCAAATGTTTGTAATGGACAATAGGGCCCGCAATGAGCTGGGGGAAAAAAGTTACGAAAAGAAAATAAGTTGAAAATGTCACATCAACTATTTTTTCTTGATAGACATCAACAAGAAAGGCAATTTGCTGAAAGGTAAAAAAAGATATTGCTAATGGCAGAATAATTTTCTGCATTTGAAAGCTGGAATTAAGAACAAAATTAAGATTATCCAATATAAAATTAGTATATTTAAAATAGCCTAAAAAAATTAAGTTGACCAGAATGCCTAGCCACAAAAGCCGTCGCTGCTTTGCTTTTAAAATCTTCTTACCAATTAAGTAATTAAATCCAATACTGGAAAGGATAAAGAGGACAAATTTAGGATTCCACCAAGCGTAAAAAAAGAGCGAAGCAAAGCAAAGAGAGGCAGTTTTCAATTGCTTAGAGCTAAGCCTAGACGCAAAATAAAAAAGACTCCACGTTATGGGCAAAAAAATAAAAATGAATTCGTAAGAATTAAAAAGCACTCATAACCTAGCAAAGCACAAATTTATCACTCCATTGTAGGGATAATGGGCCGGGCTGTCATAAAATTGTTTTAAAGTGACAAGCAGATATGCTACATTAGACAAGGTGCGAAACACAGTTTGGGAATCAATGCATGCCGGTAAGCAATTCTTCGAATTATTCCAGGAATTCGAAATTACACATTTTACTGTTCGCAAAAAATTATTTCATTTCCATATTACACAAGCATTTAACAATTTGTAATTGGCCAGGCGCGCCAGATTTTCATATTTACAGCATATTTCAAATATAGGAGGTAGAAATATTGAAATTCTGGTCTATGCACAACAAGAAGTTATGTTTGTCCGTCTTCATATTTGTCCTGATACTGGCATTGGCTGAGCTACATATAAAGAGTAAACCTCCTTGTTTTTGTGGCACAAAGTTTGAGTTCAAGAATTTTTTTTCACACGAACCATTTTCTCGGCAATTGCCTTTAACAACACAGAAGCTAATTGCTTTTTTAAATGACCACGCAGCTTTAAACTTCTCCTATGGCCAGCAATTTCAAAATAATATGCATCTTTTTCAAAGATTGATTGAGGGAGCCTACCCTATCACATATCGAGAAGATGCAAAATATTTGTTGCTATTGCAAAGTGAATTCACTCCCACAAATTGTAAAGAAGTTCAGGTTATCGACGAGGTCAAAATTGCCAGTTGCACTTAGCCTTTTACCTATTTATTTGCTCGGTCTTGGTTCATTTATGCTTTGGCTATTTCCCAAACAATCATTTCAAATAAATTGTAAGTTCTTTGCTATAGTTTTATCTGGTGGCATTTGCATAAACTACTTTTTGTTAATGGCAATCCCTTCGCTAACAGTGTCTTTTTTGGTAGGTTCAATTTTCGCTGCTTTGGGTTTAACTATTTACTTTTATAAACGAAGCCAATTTACCTCGTTTGGGAATTTTTCTCCCTACGTGGCAGGGATATTGGTTTTTTTATTGTTATCTTACCCCCCATATATACTTTTTCGTCCGTTGGTTGATCATGATGCCAGGTCAATTTGGTTTATGCATGGGAAAATGATTCACCATTTAGGTGGGCTTTATGATCATAGGGATTGGCACAATCCCGCACATCAGTTTTCTCATCTCGATTACCCTAAACTTATTCCAAGCTTGGCGGCGCAGATTGCATGGCTAGGCGGTGTATGGAATGATTTTGTTCCTAAAATTTCAATCTTTGTTTTATATGTTTCTTGTATCTTGGCTTTTCTTGCTTATTTTAAAAATTCTTTCCGCAGGTTTCTATATTTGCTTTTATCACTATTGGCAGTAAAAAAGTGGATTTGCAATGGATATATGGATGGCTATGTTGCATGGGCGACTGGAGCCTCGGTCTTGGCTTTAATCCATTATATGAAGGATCAAAAATATGATGATTTGATACTTTTTATTTCTATGGCTTCTATTGCTCTCGGTTTAAAGAATGAGGGGGCCCTTGCCATTTTAATGGCAGAAATATTTTTCATTATTTATTTAAAAGCAAAATGGAGAGAAGTTCTCACTTCTTTTAAGCATTACTCAGTAGCGAGCATATTGCCCTTATTGATTCTACCGCTAGGTTTTGTTGCTTGGTTAATAAAAAAAAATGAGTGGCATCTCAATAATGATTTAGATATCGGGACGAGAAGTTTTGGCCGCATTCTGATGCGGCTTAAAGGAGATGGTCCCGCATTATTTTTTAACTCTATATTGAATGATGAGAAAACTATGTTGATAACCTTCGTCGTAATTTTAGTTTTGCTGGGATTAATGTTTTTGCGAGGGATAAAGATTACTTGGCAAATGTTGACACCATTTTTAGTGGCCATGGCCTACGGAATAGGACTTTTTTGCGTGTATATGGCGACGACATGGGATCTCCAGCTCCAATTGGATACCAGTATAGAAAGAACAGTACTTATATTGAAAGTACTACTTAATTTAAGTATTGTGAGCATTTTGTGTTCATCTAATCTATTTGATCTAAGAAAGAAAATTAAGGAAGCATTATGATGTTTGATCAAAAATATTGGAAATATTTTAAAATACCTGGTTCAATTTGGATTATTTCTTTTATGCTTTTAAACATCATTTTTAGAGGGGGCGCGGGAACGAATGAACTATCTCGCTACGCAACCCTTAGGGCTATGTCTGAAGAATTTACTTTCAAAATTGACAAATATGCAGACTGGACTATTGACTGGTCGCAGACTAGAGATGGTTCTTATTACTCAAATAAGGCTCCTGGACCAATGTTTTTAAGTTTTCCTATTTTTTTTGTAATGGATCACATTTCTAAATTTGACAAGAAGTACTCAAGCTCTTCTCCGCCAGGTCCGACAACTCGTGCCATAGTTGTATTGGTGACACAGATAATACCATTTGCTTTGTTGGCATTATTGATTGCCATTTATCTAAAGAAAATAAATGTACCTATTGCCGGAATTCACTTTGCAATGCTCGCCATCTTATATGGCAATACAGCAAGCTTTTTTATAAACACTTTATTTGGCCATGCTAGTTCTGCCGGATTCCTACTTGCTGCCTATTTGTATCTGCTTAAGAAAAATTATAAGGCCGTGGGTTTTACCTATGGGATGGCGCTTTTGTCTGAATACACTGCAGCTTTAATCCTTCCTATTCTGGTCATTACGATCGCAATTGAAAATAAAAAAAAATTTTCATGGATAAAAGACACGATAGTGGGAGGAAGCTTTCCAGGCATTTTGTGGTGCTGGTATCATATCAGCACATGTGGCAGTCCATTTATAATACCTGCGCAATTTCAAAATCCAATTTGGCAGGATTTCTCTCCTAAAAGCCACTTGTTTCTTGGAATGTTCTCAATTGATCTTCAATGGAACATTCTGCAGGAGCTAGTAGTGGGCAACATGCGAGGACTTTTATTCACTCAGCCTTGGCTACTTTTGGCAGCCATCATTGCTCCCATCGTTTTATATCGAAATAGATTTTCAAAAATTAATCTTGGAATTTTCTATTTTTTCGCACTTTCTGGAATTATTACACTGCTCCTCATGAATTCAAGCTTTAATGGTTGGCATGGTGGTCATACCTCCGGTCCTCGCTATCTCAGTATGATGTTGCCCATATGGGGTTTTTTTGTTGGAATCTGTTATAAATATTTGAATAAATGGGAAAGGTTACTGATCTGGGCAAGCTTGGTTCCCTCGATCCTGCTACGCGCTCTAGTTCTTGGGAGTACTATTATGGCGCATGAAAAGCCTCTCTGGCCTTTTTTGTGGCAATTTATGCAGGGGCAGCCTGAGGGAAAAGGCTATTGGCGTATGGGGATTTTCATTTTTTTCATCTTGGTCGGGGCCATTTTGTCCTATTTAACTTATATTAAATCCAATTCACGCGTACTAAAGGATATTTCAATATGAAAGGTATTATTTTAGCTGGAGGAGCTGGCAACCGGCTTTATCCCATGACCAAAATTCAAACCAAGCAGCTCCAGCCAGTTTATGATAAGCCAATGATTTACTATCCTTTGAGTCTGCTGATGCTTTGCGGAATTAAGGACATTTTACTCATTACGACCGAGAATGATAAGTCGAGTTTCATACAATTACTTGGTAATGGAGAAAGATTTGGAATCAAATTGAGTTACAAGGTTCAATCCGCTCCTAATGGTATTGCCGAGGCTTTCATTTTAGGAGACGAATTTATTGGTAATGATGATGTTACCTTGGTTTTAGGCGACAATTTATTTTATGGCAGTTTTGAATGTTTTCGTAGGGCCATAAATGCTCAAATGGCAAAGGACAATGGTATTACTGCGAGAGTCTTTGCATACGGAGTAAAAGATCCAGAACGCTATGGGGTTGTTGAATTTGACAAAAGTTCTTTGAAAGTTAAAAGCATAGAAGAGAAGCCCAAGGTGCCAAAAAGTAATTATGCTATTCCAGGGCTATATATTTTGGATCAAACAGCAGTCCTGCGGGCAAAGAGTCAAAAACCTTCTGCTCGAGGTGAACTTGAAATTACAGATTTAATTCAGGGTTACTTAAAGGATGGAAAGCTGGGAGTCGAAATGATCAACCGAGGTATGGCGTGGTTTGATACAGGTACGCCACAATCCTTGTTAGAAGCTAGTTCGTTTATTGGAGCTATTGAACAAAGACAGGGATTAAAAGTTGCCTGTCTTGAAGAAATCGCATTGAGAATGAATTTTTTAACTATCAGTGAATTTTCCAAAGTAATTGAGGAAACACCAAATAGTAGCTATCGAAATTACCTAGAACACGTGCTCTTAGAAAAAGAGGAAAATTGAGATGAAAACAGTGTTGGTTACAGGTGCTGCTGGCTTTATTGGATCTAACTTCCTTAAAAAAATCTGCCTTAGGGAAGATGTCAAAAATCGCTACTGCTTTGTTATCGCTGATGCCTTAACCTACGCAGGTTTTTATCCGACTATTCAGAATGACATAGAAGAAAATAAGCATCTGGAGTTTGTCCATCTTGATTTGCGGGACCGGGACAAGGTTGAAGAACTATTTGTCAAATATGCTTTTGATGGTGTGCTCAACTTTGCAGCGGAAAGTCATGTCGATCGTTCAATTTTAAATCCAAATATCTTTGTCGAAACAAATGTATTGGGAACGCTCAATTTATTAAATGAATCTAAAAAAATTTTTGAAAAACGATCTAGATTCAGGTTTCTACAAGTAAGTACCGATGAGGTGTATGGGTCTCTTTCCAAAAATGATCCGGCATTTACCGAAACCACGCTATTGGCTCCCAATAGTCCCTATTCTGCGAGTAAGGCATCGGCTGATTTTTTTGTTCGCTCATTTTTTGAGACCTTTAAATTACCAACGTTAATTACTCGTTGCTCAAATAATTATGGCCCTTATCAGTTCCCTGAAAAATTAATTCCGCTGATGATTCACAATGCTAGAAACGAAATACCGTTGCCCGTCTATGGCAAAGGAGAAAATATTCGGGACTGGATTTTTGTTGATGATCACAACTTAGGAGTTTGGGAAGTATACGAACGTGGAAGCCCTGGTGAGGTTTATAATTTAGGTGGCGATAGTGAGATGATTAATATTGATATTGTCAAAATGATTCTAAGACACATGAAAAAGAGTGAGAGTCTTATCTCTTTCGTTGAAGACCGTAAGGGACATGACTTCCGTTATGCAATGAATTTTAGCAAGATGGAAAAAGAGTTCGGATGGCGACCTAAGGTTAATTTTGAAGAAGGGCTTGTTCGTACCATTGCTTGGTATGAAGAGAACACAAAATGGGTTCAGAGTGTTAAAGAGAAGGAGAAATGTTAGCACGGATTAGAAATCATCTTTCCTTGAAATGGAATTTATCCCTTGCTTCGATTCCCAGCGAGAATCCTTTTTCGTTATCGCCAATATTTTTTGCTTGTGTTTTGGTTTTTTTTCACCATGCCTGGGGACGCGGCTTTTTTCATGATGGATATCTATATGCCGCCCTGGGAAAAAATGCGGCCGTAGGTGGGCATTGGCTGGTTCCGTATCTCTCTGAAAGCCAGTATAGGATATTTGCAGAGCATCCTCCCTTTATTTTTGCTCTAGAAGGAATTTTTTTTAAAATATTTGGGCATAACTTTTTGCAAGCTCGTCTGTTCTCAGGATTATGGGGATTAGGCTGTATAATGGCGCTCAGCTTTTTTTTAAAAAAAGAAGGCAGGGTTTCCTGGGGCTTTCTAGCTGGTCTTTTCTTTGTATCTTTACCGTTTTTTCTCAAAAAAGTCCGCTTTCCCAATTTGGATATCCCTCTGACGTTTTTTTCCTCTTTGTCCCTTTATTTTTATTATCACGCCCTAAATTTCAGGATTAAAGCTTTCCGGTTTTGGATATTGTCTGGAGTCTTTTTTGGATTTGCCCTCTTATGCAAAGGACCTCCAGCACTTTTTGTGCCTTTGACAATTTTTTTGCATTTAGCTTTCACTCAAAAGTTAGGAGAAACATTGAAGCTGCCGGTTCCGTGGTTAGCTTTTGGTCTAGGATTATTTATTTTTTCTTTATGGCCGATACTTCTCACGCTCAATGGGAGATTTGATGTATTTGAGCTGTGGATACAAAAGCAATTTTTTAATACGATTGTGTCGGCAAGAGGCAAGGAAAATTTTGAGCCTTTTGCATATGTTGTTCACTTATTGAAATATTCAGCGCCATGGCTTATCGCTGTGTTTTTTGCCTGCTTCAAATTTTTCAAGAAAAAGCCTCTCGACCCACTCTTTTTACTTTTTTTTTGCTGGATATTGTCTGTTCTTGTCCCCCTTTCTTTAATGAAATGGAAGTATTCTCATTACATCTTACCTCTATATCCGGCCTTGGCAGCATTGGCCGCTTTACCATTTGAAAATATTTCTCTTTTGGCCTTTAGAAAAATTACCCTTATTTTTCGCTGGCTTGTGGTTTGTGCGACTTTGATTTTTTTGATTTTTCCTATCGGTACGGAAGAGAGGCGCAATCCTGAACTTTTTAAGCTAGTTGATATATTGAATCATCGAAAAATACGGCCTAAGAATTGGATTGTGGTTGAAGATGCTTACGAATATTGGGCCACTTGCAATCTTTCGTCTTACCTATTTGATGCCAGCCCTCAGAATATCAGTGCAGAGTCGGTTCCTTCTTTGATTAATAATAAAGGGAGTGATGGCTATCTCTTATTTTTGAAGACGCAGGTTGAGGCAGGATGGAATGAGAAAACTCGCAATTCATTTCAAATGACGTTTCAAAAAGTTATTGAGTTTCCTAACAAGGGTTTTACTGTTTATTCTGACATGTCGCTTGACTAGTTTTTACACGAAAACAAGGACCAAATATTTGATCTTGATTGCCAATGGCCAATGTTGAGATTTAGGGCCCACTCTGGAACAGAAAGATATTGCAGGGTACAGGAATGGTCTGCTTTGACTTCAAAATAAAATTTTCCCCGATTGCCGTAGACCCAGTACTCTGGCTCAGCTTGTCTGCTAAAGTTCGCCAGAAATCCTTTTGGAGTAATTCCTTCACGGTAATAGTGCATAGGTAGATCGCCTTGGCGGAATGGGTCTTGCCCACCTAGAATATAAAGATTCTTAATATCAAAACTCTGTGACATTTTATAAAAGTCAATTGCTCTATGAGCAGGCATGAAGGAAGACATAACCATAAGAAAGAAATTCTCAAAAACAACGAGATACAATAAAATCTTAAGTATCAGTGTATTTATGTGATGATTATTTAGCTTCAATGCTGAAATAAAGTAGATGGATACAATCGGAATAAAGGGAGCCAGCGGAAATAAAAAGCGATATTCTTTATGAGAAATGGCAATATGAATCAGAAAAAAAGGGAGTGTTATCCAAGTTATTAAGTCCTTGGGCCTTTTTATCCAAAAGAAAAAATATGATAAAATAATTAGAATTCCAAACGGAAAAATAGCTTTTCCAAAAATCATGCGGAAGTATCCATGCCAGGGGGTAGTGCCAAAATTCGCAGCTTTTCCCACCACAAGATTCTGTTTCAAGTAATTTATAACGGGAAAACTTAAGCTACCGTAGCCCCAGTAATCAATAAGAATTCCAAGGCTAGTTGCTAGTGTTAGCCCCAAAAATACGGCAAGTATTTGCCGCCTATTTAGTAGTTTATGCCAAATAATCCACAAGAGAGAAAAAACGATGGAAATACCAATTTGATATCGAACTTGGGCGCTTATTCCTAGAATAAAGGCGTAGAGAATAAATGGTATGATCCGCTGCTTAACCAATAATATTTTTTCAAGAAAAATGAGGGAAAGTCCAATGACAAAAAAGCTTGTACTGACGGCCTCACTACTTATGCGTGCATGTAGATATGGGTAAAACCATAGTATAAATATAAGAATGGTGGATAAAGTTGATTTCCAGCGTTCTTTAAAAAAAGTCTCAGACCAAATTGCCAGTAAGAAAGACGAAAATATTCCCAGGCCGGCTGATATTATCCTAAATATTGTTGCAAACGTGTATTGGTTTGTAAGGCCCATAAGGTTCAGCGCTTTTGTCAAAACATAGTAGAAAGCAGGCTGTGTCCAGGGTCGCATTTGAGCATGAAATTCCCATGGAAGGTCTGCTGATGAAAAGGGATGGAGCTTAAATTGTAAAAACTCTAGAATTTGAAAATGCTCATCAAAATGTAGGAATCCTTGACTGAAAAAAGCCGCCATAAAATGGAAAAAAATAGAAGCTATGATCCAGTACTTAAGCTCTTTGCGTGCAATTAATTGCAATAAGCGTTCTAATAAAATCTTAGTGAGAGCCATAGATCAGTAGTTTAAACAATTGATTTATGGAGTCAACAGCAATTAAGCTAGGGATTGATGATTCATTGTCAAGCACCTCTCTGCATGTTAAACATGTGGGCGTGTACCACTATCTAATAGGTCGTTTATTGTGATTACTGTTTCTATTATTGTACCAGCGTATAATGAAGAAAAAACTATTATTCCCCTACTGAATCAAGTTGCGGGCCAAACTATTGAGGGTGTAAAATTTGAAGTGATTGTTGTTGATGATGGCTCGAGTGACGGCACTCTCGATCTTCTCAATAAAGCCCCCGATCTATACACAAAACTTATAGTTTTAAAAAAAAATGGCGGCAAAGGAAAGGCTGTGCAAGCCGGCATTAGAGCAGCGTCTGGTCAGTATATTCTCTTTCAGGATGCGGATTTGGAGTATAACCCAGCAGAGTACTCGGCGCTATTATTTCCAGTGAAGGAGTTTGAAGCTTGTGTTGTGATTGGAAGCCGCTTTCTATCACCACGGTATACACGGGTAAGCTATTTTTGGCACAAGGTGGGAAACCGTCTCATTACTTTTATTTTTAATCTCCTGAATAACACCACTTTTACGGATATCTATTCTTGCTATCTCTTGTATAAGAGAGAACTGGTTGATCCTGAATCATTAACAACATTTGGCTGGGAGCAACATGCAGAGATATTAAGTAAGGCCGTTAGAAATGGTTCTATTTTTTATGAAATTCCAATTAGTTATCATGGAAGAAGCTATGGAGAGGGCAAGAAAATTAGGGGCTATCACATCATCGCTGTTCTTTGGACAATAATCGTTAAAAGAATCATGCCGAGACGCAGTCTAAAACGAAGAGCTTCTCCTGAGATTTCGACTCGTTATTGACAATAAACTGCTAATGAATAAGAATCACTTTTTATTCTAACATGCGGATCGCAAAGGATTTTATGGAGCAAAGAGCAAGGGCCTTAAGAGATAAATATTTAAATAATCCGATCGTGGAACTTGAAAAACCCCATACCGATGATCGTGGCAGCATCATTCCTATTTTGGATGATGAGAAAATGGAGTCCTGTGTAATTATTGGATCAAAAAAAGGTACTGTAAGAGCAAACCATTTTCATAAGACCGATTGGCATTATTGTTACCTGACAAAAGGTGAGATTGAATATTTCTGGCGCGAAACTGGAGATGATAAGGCTCCCATGAAGGTTGTTATTCATCCCGGCCAGTGTTTTTTTACTCCTCCTATGGTTGATCATGCGATGGTATTTACTCAAGACTCCGAGTTCATTTGTCTTGGAAAAAATCCTCGTGATCAAGAAAGCTACGAAGCTGATATCGAGAGGATTAACTTAGTACAGTTGTAATTCAATCCTTTTAAATTAGGAATTTCATGAAGGATTATCATCGTCGCAAAAATTGTCGATTATGTGGATCGACTTCATTAGAACTCGTTTTGAGTCTTAGACCCACTCCTCCTGCTAATGAGTTACGGTCAGCTTCTGAAACAGGGAAGGAGCAAGAGAAATTTCCTCTCGATATTTTTTTCTGCAATGATTGTCACCACTGTCAATTGCTGGATGTCGTTTCCCCCGAACGACTTTTTCAAAATTATGTATATGTCTCGGGAACATCTCCTGTTTTTGTGAAACATTTCCAGAACTACGCTTCTGATGTACTCAAAAAGTATAATCTTTCTCCCGGGGGGTTTGTTGTTGATGTTGGGAGCAATGATGGCACTCTATTACAGTTTTTCAAGCAAGCTGGTTATCGAGTCTTGGGAATAGATCCGGCTGTAGACATATCTGAAACTGCCAATGAAAATGGGATTCCAACTTTAACTGATTTTTTTAGCCCTGCTTTAGCAGAAAGAATTGTTAAAGACCACGGATCCGCAAATGTCATTGTTGCCAATAATGTTTTTGCCCATATTGATGATCTTAAGTCGATTGTCGATGGGATAAAAATTCTTTTAGATCCTGAAGGTATTTTTGTGTTTGAAGTCTCTTATCTTTTAGATGTTGTAGAGAAGACACTTTTTGATACTATCTACCATGAACATCTCTGCTATCATTCGGTGGGTCCATTAAAACGTTTTTTTGAAAAAAATGGTATGGAATTAATAGATACTATGCGCGTCTCTTCTCACGGAGGTTCTCTTCGTGCCGTGGCCAAGCTCCAAAATAGTTCTAGAATTGCGGCTCCCAGCGTTGAGCAACTAATTAATCTTGAGAAAAAGCTTGGGCTTGATAAGGCATCAACTTTTAAAAAATTTGGTGACGATATTCAGAAAGTGGGACATGAATTAAAGTCGATATTGGCGAGTCTTAAAAATGAAGGAAAAAAAGTTGCAGGATATGGATTCCCTGCGAAGGCAACCACTCTGATGCATCATTTTGAAATTGGACCAGAATTAATAGATTTTGTGATTGATGATAATCCACTAAAGCAAGGCCTATATACTCCTGGTCTAAATATTCCAGTTGTATCTTCTGCTGTGCTAAAGGAGCAGAAAGTTGATTATCTGCTGATCTTAGCATGGAATTTTGCTCAACCAATTATGGAAAAATTAAAAGATTTTAAACAAGATGGAGGACATTTTATTGTTCCTCTTCCAAAAGTTGAAGTCATATAGGAGCGATGATGGAAAAGTTATACATTGAAAAAGACATTGAAGAGATCGTTTCAAAGATTAGTGGCTTTTCCAAAGAATTCTCCGGAAAAAGAATTCTGCTTACTGGAGCAGGGGGCTTTCTTGGGAGATATTTTACTGCGACTCTGGCTTATTTGAATCAACATGTGCTTGATAAACCTTGCGAAGTTATTGCTTTAGATAATTTTATTACATCTAACAACCCTGTTTACAATGAACAAAAAATTCATGGTATCCAATATGTTAAGCATGATGTGATTTTGCCATTTGAAGATGAGAGCAAGTTTGATTTCATTTTGCATGCTGCTGGAATTGCCAGCCCATTTTATTATCGCAAATTTCCACTGGAGACTATGGACGTTGCGATTAATGGGACTCGAAGCATGTTGGAAAGAGCTAAAAGAGATAATGCAAAGCTGCTATTCTTTAGTAGTAGTGAAATTTATGGAGATCCTGATTCTAATAATGTTCCGACGGGAGAAAGTTACCGCGGTAATGTTTCATGTCTGGGTGCCAGGGCCTGCTATGATGAAAGTAAGCGAGTGGGAGAAACGTTGTGCAAAGTCTATCACACGATACACGGAGTGAAGAGCAATATGGTGAGGCCTTTCAACGTCTATGGTCCAGGTATGCAGGAACAGGATTACCGTGTGCTGCCTAATTTTGCCAGCAGAATGAAGGCAGGACGACCTTTTAATCTCTATGGAGATGGAAGGCAAACTAGAACCTTCTGCTATATTACAGACGCGATTTATGGCTTTTTATCAGCACTGGTTTCGGGTATTGCGGGTGAGCCATATAATATAGGTAACCCTAACCCCGAAATATCTATGATTGATCTTGTGAATATGATCGAAAAAATTTACGAAATGAAAATTAGTAAACATGTTGTTGAGTATCCTGATAGCTATCCTGCCGACGAACCACTACGGAGATGCCCGGATATTACCAAAGCAAGGACTCAACTGAACTATCATCCGACGGTAGGTCTGGAAGAGGGCTTGCGCAGGTTTTTTGATTGGACTAACGCTCATTTTTCTGGGGAATTATGACATGTAATCTGGCCCTTATTGGCGCAGGCAAATGGGGCCGTAATTTTATTCGTACAATTGGCCAGCTGGAAAATATCACTTTAAAATTTGTTGTTAGTAGAAATCCTGAAACAGATCAGCTTATTACCGCAAATACGACCAGACTAGCTGATTGGAAAGAGTTGATTGAGTTTCATGATCAAATTGATGGGGTAATAGTTGCGACGCCACCTCATGTACGCTTAGAAATAATAAATATTCTTTTGAAAAATAAAATTCCCGTTTTGGCGGAGAAGCCGCTTGGCTTAATAAATGATGACATTTCACAAGTCATTGAGCTTTCGCGAAAGCAAAACGTACCTCTCATGGTGGATTATATCTATTTATATTCCCCCGCATATCGAAAATTAAAACAGGAAATTGCCGAGAGAAATGACCCTATTACTTCTCTTGACTTTAGAAGTGGTAACAATGGCCCCGTGAGGGAAAATTATTCAGGTTTATGGGATTATGCGCCACATGATCTCGCCATAGTTCTTGATTTGATGAAGACCTTTCCGTTGGAAATTAAATTAAATGAGCGGCAGCGAGATTTGAGTGTTTCTAATAGATTAAGTTGCAATTTTGAATTAGTTTTTTTGAATAATGTAAAGGCCAATATTTTTCTTGGAAATAATTTTGAAAAGAAGGAACGGCTTATCAGTATTACAACCACAAAAGGGAAATATAAATTTGATGATACTGTTCAGGATAAACTTTATTATGAAGAAGATGGAAAGAATTATGCAATTCCATTTGAGCTACATTCCCCTTTAGAGGTTGCAGTCTTAGATTTTTGTCGTGTTATTATGCAAAAAGAGTGGGATGCAAATTCACTGCTCCTTACGCTTGATATTCAAAAAATTCTTGTGTTCCTAGATTCTTAGAGACGCGAGGCTTATTGGCAAAAATACAAGATCCAGACTTTGGATGATTTTAAATATTTCTTTATAAATTGTAAGCTCCACTCGGGATAAAGAGAAAATTGCAATTTACATTTGCTTGTATCCTCAAAAATTTGCATATCCTCAAGTTTGTCTGTTAGAAACCATAAAGGCAGATTTTGTTTGGTTTGCAATAATTGTTTAACTTGTTCTCTGTCTTCCATTATGACTTCTTGCAGTGGTTTTTTAAGATAAAACTTTAGTTGATCGCGAAATACACCAAGAGTGATAATTTTATCGGGGGCAGAATCAAGAGAGTATAGGTAATGATAATACTTTATAGGTGCAAGTGCTGGGCGACACGAGGAAATTAATAACAAAATTATGGCCTGAAATATCATTAACCAAGTAAGCGTTGGTCTAAAAATTTTATGTAGTAGATTTTTTTCTTCCAGCCATTGAATAAAATGGCCGAGTGCAATTGGTGCCAAGATTCCAAGACCAAAAACAAAGCGTAGCTCTTTATGGGCGATCAAGCTGTGAGCGACAAAAAATGGGGCACTAATCCAAGTAAGATAACTTCGTGGTTTTTTATACCACATCCATATAAATGGGATTAGGTAGAGTAAAGAGAGGGGAGGGAGACCACGTAGAAAAATTTTTTCTAAATAGCGCCACCAGGGGTCTATTCCAAATCCAGAGGCTTTCCCCAATACAATATTTTGATAGACATAATTATATGGACTAAATGTTAAAACGCCATAACCCCAGTAATCAATTAGCAGGCCAATGCCAAGGGTAGCTATAAATGCCAGTGAAGTTATTATAAAACAACGCAAATTATACTTACCGTAGAGCAAGGCCCATATAGCCAATGGGCCAATCATAGTTATCATTTGCAGTCTAAAAATAAAGCTACAAGAGAAGCAAGCTCCCGCCCAAAAAGCAAAGCTGTATGGTATTTTATTTATTACATTGTTAGGGGAATCTGCATGCTTCAAAAGAAAAAATAGTCCATATATAAAAAATGTAATTCCAAAGTTTTCAGTTGTCGTGCGAGCATGAAAAAATGGAACATAGGGATTAAGAAGTATCGTTATAATAACTAAGTTAAGAACAAAACTTTGTTTGAAAAATTTAAAAGCCAATTTTGCCAGCAACATGAGGGAGGTAAATCCGAGTATTGAGGAGAAAAGTCGCAGGATAAAAGCTAAGTGAAAAGGATTCTTGCCCCCCGTGAAAGAAAATAATTTTGCTATAGAATAGTAGATGCTAGGTTGCATCCATGATCGAATTTGTGCTGGGATTTCCCAGGATAATTCACTGGCAGGATAGGTTCCAAGCTTGTAGCTCATCATTCGCAGCATTCCCAGGTGCTCATCGGGGCGGTGAAACCCCTCACTTAAATAAGCAGCTACGATGTGAAAAAAAAGACTGGTGATACATGACCATTTAAAAACATCGATAGGATTGGCTAAAAATATTCGATTTTTAATTTGTGACAGCATGTCTAAATAAATAATTGTTCAAAGTCATCCATTGTCAAACGCCCACTAAAAAGCTTTTCATCATCATCAGGTAATAAATCCTGAAATAATTGCTTTTTACTTTCTTGTAGTTCTAAAACCTTTTCTTCAACGGAATCTTTAATAATGGGGCGATACACAGTGAGTGTATTTTTTTGTCCAATTCGGTGAGCTCTATCTACTGCCTGGGCCTCAACCGCGGGATTCCACCACGGGTCCATAATAAAAACATAGCTGGCCGCTGTAAGATTTAACCCGACTCCACCAGCTTTAAGGGAAATAAGGAATACATTAGTTTTTCCAGCTTGGAATTCATCTACCTGCGTTTGTCGCGTCCGAAGAGTTTGTGAGCCATCAATGCGACTAAATTTCCAATGCTTTTCGGCCACAAAGCCTTGAATAATGTCAAGATAGGTAGTGAACTGACTAAAGACTATCACTTGATGGCCTTCTTCTATTATTTGTTCTAACTGCTCGATAAGAAAATTAATTTTTGTTGATTGGATTTGCTTGTGGTTTTTAACCACCTTTCCATCTATCTTTTCTGGACCTTGCCACAGGCAATTTTGTCGTAGCTTGAGCAATCCGCGTAAAATTTCGCCGTACTTCTTTCTGCTGGTCGCGCCCGAGATTCTATTCTTAATATCGATTAGTGTCTGGGCATAACGAAACTTTTCTTCATCCGACATTGTCAGATAGACATTATTTTCAATTTTAGGAGGAAGATCAGTCAAAACTTGGGATTTGCTTCGTCTTAATATAAATGGGCCAGCGGTCTTTCTGGCAAATTTACGAGTTGCTTCAGTGCTGGCCGCACGAACAAATTGCAAATCGCCCCAGACACCAGGAATTGCCAAGTCCAGGATGTTATAAAACTCAGCCAAATCGTTCTCGACTGGTGTACCTGTAAGGCATATTCTAAAGTCTGCTTCAATTTTTCGAGCTGCCCATGCGCCTAGCGAACGAATATTCTTAAGGTGCTGTACTTCGTCTAAAATCATGATATCGAATTGGTGCCCGCGAAAAGTGGTGTCAGCCTCTTTTTTCATAACACCATAGCTAGTAATAATTATTTTGATATTTTCAGGAATTTTTCGCTCACCACCATGATATATCATGGATTCTATATTACTGAATTTTTCAAATTCTTTTTGCCAGTTAATTAATATAGTCACAGGGCAAATAATTATTACTTTGTTTATTTTTGTATAAATACTTTGTAAAAAGGCGATCGTCTGGAGGGTCTTACCAAGGCCCATATCATCAGCCAGACAAGCACCGAGGCGATATTCATGTAAAAAACGCAACCAATTGTAGCCAGTAATTTGGTATGGTCTTAACGTTCCTTTTAATCCTTCGGGAAGAGGGTATTGAGGCATTTCCTTGAGAGCAAGTAGTTTTTCACAAATCTCATTATCCTCTGGCGTAAGGGCTCCATCAATCCCCATTTTTTTAAGTTCAAAAAGTTCAAAAATACGTGCGCGGTTGAAAGGAATGATAAATTTTGAAAGTTCTCCTTCGTTTAGTTCTTCTCTTTGAGTATTTTGCGCCATGTATTTTTTAATAACTTTTGCAATTTCAAGCTGATCTGGTGTCAGCATAATTAAATTATCACCCGACATGACCAAACCAGACTCAGGATTGAGGTTTTGAATGATTTCCAGATCTTCCTTGCTAATTTCCATCGTAAGGTCGAACCATTTGGTAGTGGAGGATCTACGCTCAAAACGAATTCGAGAACTCCATTTTGCAATTTCTTGTCGGTTATAAAATAACGGAATTCCGTAAACTGAAGTATCAGTTTGAAATTTCATTAGCCCCTGGAAGAGAGTGGAGGTTGGAACAGAGTAGCGTAATTCATTATTTTCTGGAAGATAAGATGAAAATCTAAAGAACTGATCTCCAAAATTGGCGATCAGGGCCTTTAAAAGACCAAGTATAAGGTCATGCTCACATTCTAGGTAGGCAGTAGTTTTGAAATCGAATTCAAGATGGCGTGGAGCCTCAAGGGCATATTGGACAAAAATCGGCCATTCGTTTTTCTTGCTCGAAGTAAAAAGATTCTTTTTGTAAGCGTCATTATTGTTAGCTAAAGATTCATAAAGATTGAGTAAAAACTCATAAGCATTTTTCTTCTTTTTAAAGCTACCTAGGTCTCCACCTGAAAAAGTTAGTACTTTAAAAATAAGTGGTGGTGGATAAATTTTATCGTTGTCATCAGTAAAATAGATAGAGATGTCTAGGTTATTATTGCGCTCACTGGGGGCCAAGGTTACCTGCGGAGTAATTTTTACTGGCTGGGCCGAAGACAAAGGAATTCCCTGAATTACGAGTTCAAAATAATCTCCAAAGCCGGGGGAAGTTGTGAGTTGAATCAGGCGGCCAGCCTCAATATCTTGCCCTAAAAAGCGAATTTTTTGAATAACATCTTTAACTTCACTAGGAAGGTGAAAGGCCATTCCATCACGCCAATTAAACAAGTAGATATTTTCAAATAGTGATATTTCAGTGATGGTCTCTCCATCATTCGCAGCATGAGCAAATGAAAGTTGAGGAATACTTACCACTTCAGAATCAATGCCAGTAAAAAGTTCCTGCAGAGCAAATTGGATTATAATTTTTCCTGCAAAGTTCGCAGGTACTGGAAAATTTGCAACCTTATTGTTGGATAAAACATACTGTAAGGAAGGATAAGTGGCGCTTGGCCCAGCACCGATGAGTTTACTAGGAGAAACAATGATGCTGCCATATTGTTCGGGACTTACTCCTGTCCAATGGCCAGTCGGAATAACTGCATTGGCATGTGAATCGGAGCTTATTTTCAAATCAAGATGGTGGAGAAAGTAAAAAATAAAGATGGCCGCAGTGTGCGGGCAATGAGTTTTGTCGTTCCAGTAAATGCAACTACAATGACTGGTCAAGGGGCCGGCATCAGTACCTTCCAGGCGGTGCTTGTAAACAATCTTGCATTCAAAAGATTGATCATCTTTTACAATGCCAGAAACAATAAAATATTTACCCTCAGACTCTTTAACAAAACTTAAACAGACCTTAGAAAGGGTTAAAAACTTTTTTGCCTTTTTGAAAAAGGTTTCACCAAAGAGTTTTTCTCCTTGAGAAATAATATTATCCGAAAGCGGAAGATAGTGATCATTCATAGTATTAACGTAGGTTTTGGCTAAACGGATATTTTAGTCGAATTTCATGCAAGGAGCCAGCTCCCTTTTGGTATAGGACAGCGTCATTTGCACATGATGCTGTCCTGCGTCTCTGGTTTTGCTGGTTCTTCTAGCTAATTATTGTCGATATAGGACTTCAGAAGTTTGGCGCGGCTTGGGTGGCGAAGCTTTCGCAGGGCCTTGGCCTCAATTTGCCGGATTCTTTCGCGTGTTACAAAGAAATCCTGTCCTACTTCCTCAAGTGTATGATCACTTTTTTCGCCAATGCCAAATCTCATTCTTAGGACTTTTTCTTCTCTTGGAGTCAAAGTCGCAAGAACTGCCCTGGTTTGTTCTGAGAGAGTGATACTCATCACCGCTTCTTGGGGTGAGATAATCTTTTTATCTTCAATAAAGTCTCCCAATGAAGAATCTTCTTCCTCTCCAATTGGAGTTTCAAGTGAGATAGGTTCTTTGGAGATCTTTTGAACTTTTTTAACTTTATCGACTGGCAATTCCATTCTTTCCGCAATTTCTTCTGGAGTGGGCTCTCTGCCAAGTTCCTGAATCAGCTGACGAGATGTTCTCACCATCTTGTTGATAGTTTCAATCATATGTACTGGAATACGAATGGTACGCGCTTGATCGGCAATGGCACGGGTGATGGCCTGACGAATCCACCAAGTGGCATAGGTTGAGAATTTATATCCGCGGCGATATTCAAATTTATCAACGGCTTTCATTAGGCCTATGTTGCCTTCCTGGATAAGATCCAAAAATTGCAGGCCTCTATTGGTATATTTCTTGGCGATAGAAACAACCAATCGCAAGTTTGCTTCAACTAATTGAGCCTTCGCGCGGTCAGCTTTTTCTTCACCTTTTAGAATGACGTTATAAACCTCTTCGATATCCTTGAACTCCATCCCAGCTTCAAGACTTAGTCTTCTTAGCTTCCGAAGAATGTCCTCTTCATTGCGAATCAACTGTTCAATTTTGGCGTCAATGGTGAAGAGATCTTTTGCTAGTTTGCGTTTGAAAGCATCATCTTCCATAACTTTTTCATAAAGCACTCGATAGTCCTCGGAATTGCTGACTTCGAGAAATTTGAAGATGCGCTCTTCAGCTTCATAGTATTCTGTGAACTGAAGATAATATTTTTTCACTGGCTCAACAAAACTATTGATGATCTTACGATTAAAAGTCAGATCAGCCAGTTCAAGCGAAATATGATCAAAGGTTTTCTTTTGAGTTGGATCGAATTTTTTCATCGTCCCATCTTCTTGTTCTGTTGCAGAGAGAAGATTCTTTATTTGATCAATGATGTTGTATATCTGATCTTTTACTTTTTTGATTTCTTGTGGAGTAGATTCATCATCGAGACCACGCACCAAATCTTTTACAAATTCATTTGGGTTTTCGCTAAACTCAATTTTTTCTTTAAGTTTTATAATTTCTTTTAAGGCGTGAGTTGAGGTAACTGAAGATAGGATGATTTTTCGTTCTCCCTCTTCAATTTCTTTGGCAATTTCTACTTCACCTTCACGAGTAAGAAGAGCTACGGAGCCCATTCTTTTGAGGTATAATTTAACCGGATCGGTAGATGCCGAGCGCAGCTCAGCTCTTTCTTCACGGCTTAACGTTTCTTCAATGATCTCAGTCCCGTCAAGTTTAATACCATCGTCTTCTTCTTCAACGGCATGTAACTGAATCTCTATGCGAGACTCAGCAATCTTGAGGAGAATTTTGTCGACATCGCCGTAAGCAACAATGCTGGCAGGGATGGCATCATTAATCTCTTCGGGGGTAATGTAGGCTTGATCGCGCCCCTTGTTGAGAAGTTTTTCAAATTCTTTGGATTGTAAAAAGGCATCAACTGTCATTTTTAAATATCCTTTTCCTTGTGATTTCGGATGTGAGTATTTCTGTTATTTATTTCATTTAATTTTTTCTGTACTTCATTTAATTCAATTAAAATTGAATTAACTTCATCACCCGATGAAGCTTTAAAGTGTAAGGCTTTGAGTTGAGCTTTTTGTTTTTTGATGGCCTCTTTTTTAACCTTGATAACCAAATCTCCTAATAGTCGCTCTGCCATCTCTTCACTAATGGCCTGAATCTTTGTACTAAATAGAATTCCGCCGACAACCTCTTTAAACTTTAAAGAGAAGTCATCTGTATCCAATAAACCTGCTAGTAAATTTTGAAATTCACCCTCATCGACTTCATAGTACAAACCTTGCAAACGCTCAATATACCGTTTTACCTCAGGATTTTGCAATAAATCAAGAACTTCCCTCAATGCTTTCGCGCTAAAACAGCTTGGGTGCTCGGTTATGGTTCTAAGAAGAGAAATCTCACAGCGAGTCAATTCTGGTTGAGTGACAGTAATGGTAGCTGTTTTTTGAGATTCATCACTTGATTGAGAAGTTGATTCGTTGTGTGAAGTATCTATGGGATTAGGCTGTGAACCCTGATATCCAGAGGTTACAGTTCTTTTTTTGCTCTCATCGCGTTTATTTGCCTCTAGGTAGCTTTGATACTCATTAATGATTTGTTCAGCACCTGAATGAAGTCCTAGATTTTTGGCAACTTGAATCGCGCGTTCTGTCGCTGGTAAGGCCATCTTAAGTGGTGAAAGCCAGGCGAAGGCAGCCATAAGGATTTTTTGTTTTTCTTCTACTGTTTCAGGATTTTTTTCTGGTATCAAGCTGGCAATCATAACATCGAGAAAGGTTTTAGCGTCGTCCATACGCTTTTTCATAGCGACCGGGCCCTCGGCCTTTAGCAGATCATCAGGATCTTTAAAGGGGGTTAAGTCAATAAATTTGGGTAAAATTCCCTGGGAATGAAAAATTTCAGAGGATCGCTCCATGGCCTTCATACCTGCAGCATCCGAGTCGAGAGCAAAATAGATCTCATGGGTAAGATTTTTAATCAAGGCCAGGCCATATTCATTAAGTGCTGTTCCCATAACTCCTAGGGCATTTTCAAATCCATGCTGAAAGAGCGCAATAACATCCATATTTCCCTCACACAAAATGAGAGAATCGCGTTCCCTAATATATGGTTTTGCAAAATTCAGGCCATACAATAGATTTTTTTTGTCAAATACGAAGGATTCTTTTGAATTCAGATATTTTGGTATTTGATCTTCTCGAATTGATCGACTTGTGAATCCCTGTAAGTGACCAAACTGGTCCCAAATAGGAAACATAATTCTTTCGCGAAAGGTATCATAATAGGACTTGGGGTCACGTTTGTCAGGTTTGATAAGCCCAAGTTCAAGTGCCATTTTAAGTGCATGATCGCGATCACTGCTATCACTAATTGATTGGAAATAATTGGCGATAATATTTCCGCTAGGAGCAAAGCCAAGTTGAAATTTTTCTGCAATATCTATTTTTAGCTGACGATTTTTTAAAAAGTCTAGAAAGAGTGGGGCTTCCTTTTGAGTCGCTACTTTGCGATATATTTGAAGCGTTTTGGAGAGAACCCTTCTCGCCATTTCCAAGTGAGGATTTAGCTTTTCTTTGTATTCTAATGCATCTGTATTAACGCCAATATTTCGACCAATTTCTTTTAGCGTTTCCTTAAATTCTAGATTTTTGTATTTTTGTACAAAGGTAATGGCATCGCCTCCCACCTGACAGGCAAAACATTTAAATAATTGTTTTGAATCGCTGACATGGAGTGATGGCTTTGTATCGGTATGAAATGGACATAGGGCGGTAATGGAATGCCCTCGTTTTTCCAAGGGAATGTACTGGCCAATAATGCTCGAAATGGGAGCATCCTTAATTTGGCGAACGATATCTTCAAAGGACATAGGCACCTTTGTCGCTGGGGTCAATTTTTTTGGACTCTAAAATCATGGCCTTAATTGTGGTTCCCTTTGCCAGAAAGATTTTCTCAAATTTAGTTTGGAATGATGTCAGAAAATTATTAGCCAATGTAGTTTCATTCCAAATATCCCGGCTTTGGAAAGTGCACTCAAACCAGGGTTGATCAGTGATAACTTTTTGCATCCAGCTAAAATATTCATCATGGTCAGTCTTAATGTAGATTTTACCCTTACTTTTGAGGCTTGAGTAGGCTGCTTCCAGAAATTCTTTTTTGAAGAGCCTTTTTTTGTTGTGACGGGTTTTTGGCCATGGATCTGGAAAAAAATAAAAAATCCCATCCAGCTCATTTTCCCCAAATAGGTGATGGGTGCGCTCTCCACGCGCTCTTAGATAACGAAAATTCTTACTGGGGTGAGAGTTGAGTTTTTTGGCCAACGTGTAGCTTCGCTTAAAGCGATAGTCGAGTCCGACGAAGTTAAATTGCGGGTATCTTTGACAAAAATCCATCATGAAATGGCCGTAACCAGTTCCGATTTCAAGCCATAATGGAGCTTCGCGTGCAAAAATATGTTGATTCCAAGCAGTCTTAAGTTTTTCACCTTCATCATCTCTCAAAACGATATCTTGAAACTCTGCCAGACGAGAATGGTAGGGATTATCATGCTTGTACTTAAAATCTTTGTTGAAAGTGAAATCCATGTCACTGCCTCAAATTGAAGGGATTGATACGGGCCTTGGAATTCGGGCTGCAACGTACCAAATCCAGTCCCGGTCGACAATGCTTAAAGCAGGCGCGATGCGCAATAGCGTCGTTTTTTAAACAACTAATTTTTTTTAACAAACCTGAATTCAAATCACAAGTGCAACTTACTTAGCGACCGCGTCAAGACGAGCTAGA
>Ga0066639_10000428_pt1 | contig 36504 bp, 54 predicted proteins | sample CryGeyCG2114_010_2_FD_59504 | JGI IMG/M metagenome (GOLD analysis project Ga0066639, IMG submission 59504) | Groundwater microbial communities from aquifer - Crystal Geyser CG10_big_fil_rev_8/21/14_0.10 | ecosystem: Environmental > Aquatic > Deep subsurface > Groundwater | place: USA: Utah...
TTAAATAATTATTCCCAAATTTAATTATACAACTCTGTAGTTGTATCTTTAATCAATATTTCTGCAATATTTGTGTAATAGTGTTGTATTCACCCACCGAAACCATTTTAACTATATACACTAACATAAAACAATGCTGGGATGGCGGAACGGTTAGCCAATGATTCAGACTGCGTCTGAATCCGCCTGGAAAACGCGCACGACTGGAAGTAGAGCTTTACGAGAGGCTTCCGCCTTCTGCAAAGCTCTAGCAAACTGGAATGATTCCTATAGAGAATTATTCTTTGGATATCGTGTGGGAGAAATCCCGTGGGAGTTCGAATCTCTCTCCCAGCGCTCCTTTACTTAGCCAGAATCAAGCGGGCCTGTTGTAGAATTTACACATGCACATGCTCTGATTTTAATTATAAATACAATGAAACAATCAGCTGCTTTTCATCTTGGAATTGACAATGTTCTTTATTTTTGTATAGGTTGTTTTTGTGAATTCTATTACCTTCTCTGCGTATTCCTGGTCTATCCTTGTCCCATAATATAGCATTCCGTTCCGAAAGAATCTTATCTGGTCCACGAATTGCACGTCTTTTTCGTTGAAATCAAGGTTTCTCATATAGGAAACTTCAGCCTCATGAGCTCCGCGACCAGAGGCACTATATCCATCCAAGAGCATTTTTGCTCTTATCAGTTCCAGAAGTATATCATAACATAATTTTACGAACAGATGCGCATTTTTATTGTTTACTTTGAGCTTGTCTATCATTTCCAATAAACACTGATATTCCTTTTCAGATTCCTCATCGAGGAATTGGGCCCTTGATTTGTCTATGTGCTGCCTTTTCACTACATTTTCCTTTATGAATTCCTCAAATTTTCTTACTCCTCTCACAATTCAACACCGCCCACAAGAATGATGCCGTTGCACAGGTTTTCTTTTAAATGTTTATGAATTTTCTTGAATGAATCATGAAATATTATGTTTATCTGCTTTTCGAGCTCTTTTTCATATTTTGCCAGATCCAGTTGTTTCTCCTTGCGGCCTATTACGGCAATATCCATGTCTGAATTTACCGTATCCTCTCCCCTTGAATAGCTTCCAAACAATATTATTGTCGCACCTGCAAATTCCTTCTCAAGATGATCCGCAAGCCCTGTTTCATATATCAATTTTAAATTGTCCACCCTCTTTAGTTGCATGGCCCTGCTGTGATCACGCCTCAGTTCTATTGACCACCTTCTTGTCTCCTTGTCCTGGCTTATTTTGATCAAATTTTCCTTTTCCAGATAGGGAAGGGCCTTCATTACCGCAGGCTGGGATACATCTAGAAATTTAGCTATCTGCCTCTGGTTTAATGACATTCCAGTCTTTACGAAGAACAATCTCAGTATTTCTTGCTGGAGACTAGTTAACCTTAGTTTATATATATTTACCATAGTTAATATATGTTAACTTGAGTTTATATATGTTTTGGTACTGACACTCGCTCACAGCGTCCACGGGGCGATGCTTCACATCAAGCATGGTTCTCTCCCAGCGTTCTAATTATATGACCTTAAATATCTAGAACCTATATATAGACAGAGAATTCTCAATTAGTTATGGCTGAAAAAACATTCTGGAAATTAGTTGACAGTGTGATACAGAAATCAAATGTTATACTAGAAATATTGGATGCTGCACATATAGAAGATACTAGAAACCAGGAAATCGAGGATAAGGTTATTGAGAAGAATAAAATATTGATATTTGTAGTAAACAAGATTGATACTGTTGATAATGTACATGCTAAAGGGCTGAAAAACTGCGTTCTTGTGTCAACCAAAGAACATATTGGGATAGGAAGGCTTCGAGAAAAAATAATGATAGAAGCTAAGAGACATGGAATTATGAAGCCTTTAGTTGGTGTTGTCGGCTATCCCAATGTCGGGAAGAGTTCTATAATAAATGCTCTTAGGGGCAGAAAAGCTGCAAAGACCTCCAAGAAATCAGGATTCACCGTAGGTTTACAGAATATTAAGGGAGGGTCTAGTATAATGTTGATTGATAGTCCGGGAGTTATACCATACGGTGAAAAGGATGATATAAAGCACGTCAATGCGCAGATAAAAAACCCTGAAAGTATCAAGGATCCTGTAGGAACTGTGATTCAGATAATAAGGGATAATCCAGGCAAATTAGAACAATTTTACGGCATTAAAGTAAATGATACTGAAGGTGAAGTTATAATTGAAAGCATAGCCACCCACAAGCATATCCTTAAAAAGGGCGGAATGCCTGATACTGAAAGGATGGCCATGTTTATTCTAAAGGATATATACAAAGGGAATCTGAAGTTATGAATCGGGTGACTTCCCGGGAATTGGTTTCTATCCAAGTGCGACTATTTTACAAGTGACTTCACAGTATCCAGAACTTCAGGCTGTATGTAATGATGTATGGTAACATTGTAGCCCTCTTTCCACACATGCTCCTTCTTTATGAATCTCTTATGTCCCAGGTCTGCTGCAATCGAGATAAATAACTCTCGGATCTCCTTTTTCGTGGCTGATTTATGCGTCCTCAGAAACTCCTTCGCCTTCTTGGTTGCGTAATAGGACCTTATTATATGTGGATAAAACTCCTTTCCGCAGTACCTCTTGAACATCCTCTTGAACGTTTTCTCATTAATCGGGTGCCCCGTAACGCTGGTAAAAACAAATGCTGATTCATCAATTGGCCGGAGAAGCTCATTTAATCTTTCTACGTATATGTCTGGAAACTCTTTTGCAATGACCCTAGGAACACCGTTCTTTGCTTTGTATTTGAATGTGACTTTGTTTCCATTTATGGTTATGTCACCCTTCTTCAATGTTGTCAGGCCTTTATGCCCATGAGCTTTGTAATATATCTCATTCCCTATCCTCATGTATGTTTTAAGCAGGGTATACATGGGAATTGAAAGGAAGTCATTCCTATCATTCAATGCAGCTAAAACGTTCTTTTCGAGCCTCGAATAGCATCTCTCAAACTCCTCAACTGCCTTATACTTTTTCTTGGATAACCTCTCCTTCTTTTCAAGTGTGTAAACATAAGAATATGTTCCTCCAGGGTTCTTGTACAGGACGTCCCAATGATCATTTGACTCCTCGTCATGTATCGTCAGCTCCGTAGCAAACAGGGAATACGCCTTGTCCAGCTTCCTCCCATCCGGGAGTATATTTATCCTTGTCCCCTGGCATTTGCCTTCACGTGACAATTGCCCCTTGAGGAATCTGGAATCCTTCTTATCTACAAGGAATTCAAAGCTGCCATGTGCCTTAAAAAGCTCTACAGCATGCATTGCTTCAGGGAACTCCCTGATCAACCTCTTCCATGAAGACCGCGTCCATTGATACGGCTTCAGGTCTGCAACCATGATTCTGATTGTACCCTCGGCGACTACAACCTCTTTCATGCTTATAATTGAACTCGCAGAGTTATATTTTATAGTTGTTTCATAGAGTTCAGCCTGAGACCTTGATTTCTAGACTGGTACTTTCTCTGGCAGTGACTTGACAAAAATCTCATATATTACAGCTCTATGTATGCGGTTTTCTAAGTATATAAGCCGGGTCAACCATATATTTTTCGATCGGTTTTTGATATTATGAATACTACAGCCATCCGGGTGAGCACGCTTATGAGAGAGGCGAAGACTGTGAGCGAGAGTCTTAGTATAGAGAATGCCCTGCATATGATTGAGAAGGATGGGACGGAGATCCTTTCTGTTGTTGACGAGGCAGGCCTGTTAATAGGCGCAGTGAGCAGAAGCAGCTTCATAAAGTTGTTGAGGAAGGAAGTATCCTCACTGAGCGAGCCTGTCTGGTATACAGATATTGAGAAGGGTCAGAAGGGGGAGATGATTAATAAAATAATGACCACTAACATAACCACTGTGAAGCCTGATGAGAATCTGGACTCAGCAATTAAGATAATGAGTGCGAACGGGTATGTACTTCTGCATGTGGTTGATGACCAGGGAAAACTCCTTGGTGTGGTAAAGTTAACTGATATATTTGAAAAAATACTGGAGTGATATAAATGGAACCCCTACTCGACCTCGCACTTCTTTTATTCGGAACGAAATTCTTTGGCATACTTTTCAAGAAGCTTCACCAGCCCAGCGTGGCAGGTGAGCTCGTAGGGGGTGTGGTGCTTGGCCCGTCAATACTCGCAATAGTGAAACCTTCCACATTTGTAACAGCAATTGCTGATCTAGGCCTCATATTCCTCATACTTCTGATAAGCCTAGGGGTTGAATGGAAGAGGATAGAAGATGATGCTGAAACGTTTGTCTGGCTTGAAGTTGGTAGGATACTTCTTGCAGGATTTATAGGCTACATGATAGGATTTGTTTTCGGATTCAACGTATATTCGAGCGTCGCAATAGGCGCTGTGATGGCGCTATCAAGCACTGCGATAGTTTCCAGAACAATAGCAGACCTGAAGAAGATGGATACCAAAGAAGGTGAGATTGCCATAGGCCTCCAGGTAGTGGATGAAGTTGTGGCAATCGTGGCCATTGCAATCATAGCCGGCTTCTTCAAAGGTGACTCCCTCGGCATCTACAGTGTATTTTCCACAATCCTGATAGTCATAGGCTTCTTCGTGGTTACCGGAAGGGTTGGCTTCAAGGTTGTGAACAAGTTAACTTCATCGCTGCAGAAGTATGGAATCGAGGACACTCTTTTCGGATTCACGCTTCTCCTTGCACTAATACTTGCAAGCGTGACTGAGAGCCTGAACCTTGCAACATTGCTGGGCGTCTTCCTTACAGGCATGATCCTGAGCAAGAGCGCGCAGAGCCAGCTGATAACAAGGAAGGTGAAGGATGTCGGCGAGAATTTCTTCATACCAATATTCTTCGGATCCCTCGGCCTTGCTGTGAACATATTCGCAATAAACCAGTATATAGTGCATATATTTGTAATGATTGCACTCTTCATGGGTGTGAAGTATGGATCGGCTTATATTGTAATGAGATTCTCCAAGTATAAGGACATGAGCAGACCAATCGCATCCACTTTTGTTACAATGTCCGAGATGACTCTGGTGATAGCAGCCATAGGAATCTCCCTGATAGACACTGCAGTCAGCAGCATACTGATAGTGTCCTTCATCATCATAAGCGCACTATCCCCGCTTGTGATAGGCTCTGCATTCAACAAAAAGAATGAACCTAAGCAGCTTTCGGCCTATTTTGATGCATCCAAAAAGTACAAGGGAAAGTAGCGTGTTCAGCACTCTTCAAACTCGTCTGCATGCCTCATTCCCCATGGAGCCCACGTAGCTCCCATGATTCCGCAGAATGCCAACAAAGCGACTATAATAACTGCTATGTTCTGGTATATTGTATAGAAATCAGCATGGAAGAACAGCCAGATTATTATGAAGATTATCAGCGCGAAGAATGTGATTATGGATACGCCCACTCTCCATGTGAATCCCTCTGTCTTCATCGGGTTCTTGGTCTTCTTCCTTCTTGCAGCCTTCTTTAGTGTCTTTTTTTCTGGCATGATTATTATTGGATTAGCTTGAATAAAAATCTATCACATTAGTTAAAAACATATAATTAAGAGCAAAACAATACTATCTCATGAGACTGTCTTTCATGAAGGGATTCAGCTTCGGCCTTACCTCCGGTATTATCGCTACACTTGGCCTCATAGTGGGTCTGTACTCAAGCACAAATTCGCAATCCGTTGTAATAGGGGGTATTCTGATCATAGCTATAGCAGATGCGCTTTCTGATTCATTGGGTATACACATGTCAGAGGAGTCTGCAAAGAAACCTGCAAAATCCATATGGGAGTCTACAGCAGCAACTTTTGCGGCAAAGTTTGTCTTCGCAATGACATTCATCGTTCCTGTCCTGCTGTTTGATCTTCATACAGCCATAATAGCCAGTATCATCTGGGGACTGCTCCTGATATCTGTATTCAGTTTTTATCTTGGAGTCAAAGAAGGTGCAAAACCTTACCAAGTCGTCTTCGAACATCTTGCCATCACAGTGCTTGTCATAGTGGTAACACATTATTTAGGAATCTGGATAGCACTGACTTTTTAGATTGAAAATGATAAAACTCACATATTGATTTATTCATAAATATAAACCCAAATAGCTAAAAATATAGCATGATGACTTCGATGTATCCCATGTTCATACAAGGCATTTTGTTATATGTACCAGGATACACAAGTTCTGCGGTGTTTTCTAATATGAATAATATGTGAGTCTGCTTTGGCACTCACAGCCTGATTTTAACAAATAGAGGTGATACTATGTCTGGCTGGTTTACAGCAAAAGAGATAATAAGATTCATTGATGGACTGAAGGAAGATGGAGCTAGGATAACCATGGGAAGATATGACGGGACCCAAATACAGGAGGATCCGTATTACCCTGAAAACTACGCTGAGTACATCAGGGCACGCCATGCACATGTATATGGAAGAACCCCGGAGGAAGAAAGATTCAATGTTGAGTTCATAAACTACCTGCAAAGGGAATCAGGTCCTGCTTACCTGATCATGAATATACATTCATCTGAAATGTATAAATCAAGGATAATAGACATATGGAAAGAAGCACGTGGAAGGGAATAACTTGTCAGGAAGATTAAACCTACACCGCTTGATTTACAGAAGATTACGTATAAAACACAGTTTACAGGTTAAATACTTCCTTTATATGGATTATAGACAAGATAAAATCATGATAAAAGTAGTTCTGTTTATTTTGATTTTGGGAATTATTTCAGTCAGCGGCTGCACTCAGACTGCTGATGGTGGACAGGAAACACATACATACAGCCTTGCAGATGTTGCTCTGCACAGCTCCCAGGGAGACTGTTGGCTGATTATACATGACAAGGTCTATGACGTGTCTAATTTCGTGACACACCCAGGCAAAGAAGCAATACTTGAGGGATGCGGAATAGATGCGACTGAGTTGTTCGAAACACGGCCTATGGGTTCAGGGACTCCACATTCAGAAAATGCAAGAGACTACATGGAATCTTATTACATAGGAGATCTGGCTTAGTTATGAACAAAAGACGGATTAATGCCATCGTCGCAATATTGATGATCATAGTCAGCATAAGCCTGTTTGTCACAGGACTTATCAAGTTCCCTGGGCTTATAAAATTCTTTGGTATCAGCTATGTCACTAGGAGATATAAGCACAATACATGACTGGTCCGGCATTTCTTTAATTGTTCTTGTCATTATACACATCATCTTGAACTGGAAGTTATTGCGAGCGTGGATGAAATGAAATACCTGATTGCGTTATTCCTGCTAGGAATCATACTTGTTTCTGGCTGCACACAGCAGGCGCCGGTGCAGTTGGATGCTGTTGAAATCAGGGACTATAATGGAGAAAAGCTGTCTTCTGTCAATGATTTCAGGGAGAACTCCATCAAGGGACCCCAATACATAGACATAAATGCATACACACTTGAAGTTACAGGCCTTGTAGACCAGCCTGCAACATATGCATATGATCAGGTTTTAACACAGCAAAGCTACGAGAAGGTCGTTACCCTCTACTGTGTGGAAGGATGGAACGTAAAGATACTATGGGAAGGGGTCCTACTAAAAGACCTGCTGGAAGAAGCTTCTGTACAACCAGAGGCAAACACGATTATCTTCCATGCATACGACGGATATACGAGCTCATTGCCACTGGACTACGTACTGGATAATGACATACTTCTAGCATACAAGATGAACGGAGCCACAATACCGCCGGAAAGGGGATTCCCGTTCCAAGTGGTAGCTGAAGACAAGCTCGGTTACAAGTGGGTGAAATGGGTAACCAAGATTGAGCTCTCAGATGACCCCGATTACAAGGGCTACTGGGAAATCAGGGGATACGACAACGAGGCTGATATTTAGATCTATCGCCAAGACACGCACCGTTTTTATATTATTTCGCCCATAAATAAGATCATGGATAGACTAAGCGAGGATGTCAGAAAACTCATGAGTATAATGGAATATTCCATGACTACGGATGACATATTCTTCCATGTCATGAACCGTATAGCTAGGAAAATACCCAAAATACAGAGGCTTAGACAGGACGAAGAAGTGCCAGGCCAGTTTAACAAAGAAGTTGCAGAGATGCTTGTTCTGGTTTCCATGCTGCGTGACATTGGTGGGGTTAATGATATCACCCTTTCTGATAAGGTGATGGAACTAATCAAAGAGGCTAATGAGACTTACGGGAGATTCAGAAGATGATTCTGTCTCATGTATATATAGCCCTCACTAACAAGATTAGTAATATTGTACTAAGAATTTTTATTTAATTAAACAATTCCACAATTACTCGTCTTCGTCAAATTCTTCTTCATCAGTTTCTTCTTCAGCTTCTTTCTTTGTTTTTTCTGCAGGAGATTTAGCTTCGCCAGAATCCAATGCTACATTCACAGCTTTAGGACCTTTGTCTCCCTTTTCTGTGTCAAATGTAACTTCATCATTTTCAGATATACTTACATTTGGCTTTAGTCCTGTCTGATGAACAAAGTACTCTTTTCCATCTTCAGCGGCTATAAATCCGAATCCTTTTGTTTGGTTGAAAAACTTTACTTTTCCTTTCATGTAATACCTCATTAGAGATTACTAATCTCTTTTCGTTATTCAGTAAGTGACTTAGTTCTTTATAAATAGATATGACGAGCAAAATGTCACTTATTAGCCACAAACATGCACACAGCAGTCTTCCGGCTTCCTTTAAGCCTCCATTCAGGATCGTGAAAGGTTTTCACCTTCTTGAAACCTGCCTTCTCCATCATCCGCGCAGAGGCTTTGTTATCCTCATGCCTTGACGTATATATTGTCTTCACTCCCCTACTTAGAATAATCTCCTTGACTCTCTCCAGAAGCGCGGTTCCAATACCTCTTCCTACAAACTCTCGACTTACAACTGCTTCTGCTATCCAGCCAATAACATCTTTACCTTTGGGCACATGATCGTGCTGTATGTCCTTTCCCGTATTGAAAGAAATGAATCCTATCAGCTTGCCGCCAGAAGTAGCTATTACTGCCTCAGTCTCCTTGGTCTTGATGTCATCGAGATGCCTTTTCACGCTGTCTTCAGGGAGATGGTTCCAATCACACTTTCCATGATCAAATATAAATTCCTTCATCTCCTCTATATCGTCAGCACTGGCTTCTCTGTAAGTTATCCTGCTCATATCAGATCCTGGCTGAAAGACTTAAAACTCTTCCATATTATATCTTTATCTGTAATTTCCTCTACTAACTGAGATTATACAGTCACAGTTGGGACATATGTACATGATCTCCTGTTTGAAGAAACCCATGCCTTTTTTCTCGGTTTTCAGGTCTGTCATCTTTACTGTAGACTTACAATAAGGGCATTTGGCCATAATAATAACAGGGATTATAATTTAAATGATTTCAAACAAATAATACTATATGAAATACATATATCTCATACCTTTGCTGATTTTCATAGTAGCTGTATCAGGCTGTACGTCAGAATCAGTTCCAGATGATGGAACAGGGAACGGTGGTACAGGCGGTGTGGGCAACTTCATGCTTCTGATTTCTGATGCACCTGCTGATATAGGTGATTTTGACAGCCTCGTGGTACATTTCTCCAGTGCTCGGATTTTCAAGCAGAGTGAAGAGAACGGGACAGCACATTTAGAGCAGGACATGACAGGCACATCAGTGGATCTTACGCAGGTTCTTGATGATGATGCCATATCAGTGTTTAATATCCAGCTTGACGAAGGAACCTACTCCAAGATAGAATTATACGTTGAGTCCACAGACGCTGTTGTCGGAAATGAGACCGTAGAAGTCCAGGTCCCAAGCAACAAACTACAGATAGTCAGGCCATTCACAATCACAGCTAATGAGACCACTGAATTTGTGTTTGACATAAACGTGGTGAAGAAAGGACAGAAGAATGAATACAACCTCCAGCCTGTTATAGGCAAGAGCGGTGTGGTTGGAAAGGATCTTGAGGTAAAAAAGAATGAATGCACAATGGATGATGACTGTGACGAAGGTTATGGATGCACTAATGGTAAGTGCCGACAGCGACAAGACCAGGTTGTTGCGGATGATTGCACTGATAATGGCGTGGAATCAATATATGAGTGTGATGATGGTTCTTTGAAGGTTGTTTCAAATCTACTAGGAGGCGGCTACACTATAATCAAGGATGGCGAGATTGTGGTGCGCTGCCCTGTGATAGCAGAGCCTTCACAGGAATGCCAGGATTATCTGGACACATGCTCTGATGTGGATATATGCGCAGAAGAAGTTTGATATTTTTGATAAATTAAAACCTATTTTTAAAACTTTCTATCATATCTAATAGATGAGGGTTGCAATACCAGTCCTGATCGGTATATTGATGATTCTTGCAACAGCCACTGCTATCAGCGGTCTGGAGGCTTCTAAGGTTACTCCAGATGTAAAAACGCTCACTCTTCCAGATGGGTCGGAGATGACAATCGATTATTCCAGGGACGTTGTAAGCCATATGGGGATTGAAACCCCGATAATTGTTGATGAACTCCAGATGTTACCTGTCAAGGTAAAGGAGACTCCTAAAGAGAAATCCAGCTCAAAGGGTTATATCCACATTCCTTATTATGACGATCAAGGCAATGTCTCACTTGATATTTACATAGAAGACACATTTTACGCAGCCAACCAGGCAGCTCTTGACGAGTTCTGGGACCAGTTCGAGCCAAGATACGAAATACTGAAGAACATGACTGGATGGAGCTCCAAGAAATGGTTTGGCGTGCCCCTTGAGATTTATGTGTATGGACACACAGCTGCTTGTTACGGCGGCAATGCATCACCCACACACTCAAATGTTGTTTTCTCAGATCCTATGTACAAAACCGGATGCAACAAACCTTATTATGAGAACGGATCCACATACTACAACAATTCCGGAGAACTTGGAGACTGGTGGCCATACATGAACACTGCTTTACATGAAGCACTACACTCCATAAATCCATATCCTATATATACAAGATCATGGCTGACAGAAGGATGGTCAGAGTATTACATGTATAACGTGCTGGTTGAATCCGGGGACATAAACCAGGAAACTGCAGACACATACCTATACAACGGTTTTGCCGGCTACCAATGGGATCCGTATGTAGCGAATGATTATCATGACACAACAGTATATGACAGGGAACTCCAGAGATCGCATGGTTATGACATCACTGGACACATGTTCTCGAAGATGAAATACGAGGAAGGACTTGACTGGGATTATTTCTACTTCCTATTAAACAACAACAAGGATTCACTTGACAGGACATTCAGCCTGGGACCTCCATACATATATTATACAGACACATTTGTTCTGAACGTGTTTGGCAGGGCTATGGGACATACAGACTGGCTCACCCAGACAGATGTCTTATTCAATTATTACTCAGGCGGTGGACCTGACGGACATGGATATGGTGCACGAAACATATCAAACAGCAATGACAGCATTCCAATGCCTTATGGTGACTTTGACTGGTTCGGCGACTTATCACCTACACTCACATTCTCAACTGAGAACCCAGAACCAGAAGAACCATTTGACATAATAGCTACTGTTGACAATCTCGGAGATGTGAATATGAAGAATGTCTCCATTAGGATTTATGTTGACGATGAACTCATAAATGAGAGGTATGAAAACATCAACAAGTTTACTTCTAAGCAGATCATAATGCCTTACAGTACAGAAGCAGGGGAATATTTGGTAGAGGTCAGAGTGGACGAAGATCAGGCAAAGATTGAACTAGACGACACAAACAACAACGATGAGAAGAACCTTTACGTAAACTCCGCGCCTGTTCTTAACCCCATCGGCAATAGGATAGTCTATGAGAACCAGCTCTTAGAAATACAACTATTCGCAACTGACCCTGACAACGATACTCTCACATATTTAACAGATGCATCTTTCGGCTCATTAAACCCAGATACAGGCTTGTTCACATGGACTCCTACATACGATGATGCAGGCTGGTATGTAGCCACATTCAACGTAACCGACGGCTTATTATATGACGGTGAAACAATCATGATAACAGTCTACAACACAAACAGTCCACCTTACGTTCCAAGCAACCCTGCACCATTCAACGGAGAGTTCAATGTGGACAGGAATGCAGCTTTGTTCTGGACTGGTGGAGACCCAGACGCAAGTGACACAGTGATGTATGACGTCTATTTCGGCACATCGCCTGAACCGCCATTGATTTTGACAAACATCACAAATACAACCTATGACCCTCCCGGATTGATGGAATATGGGACTACATACTACTGGAAGATTGTTTCAAACGACATGCAAAAATACACAGAAGGTCCTGTTTGGAACTTCACCACAGAACAGGCACCATACATATGCGGTGACGCAGATAACAGCAACGGTATAGACATCGATGACGTAGTCTACCTGATTGCGTACATCTTCAGCAGCGATCCTGCTCCAGAACCCCAGGTTTGCGTAGGCGACGCAGACGCAAGCGGAGGAGTTGACATCGATGACGTAGTCTACCTGATTGCGTACATCTTCAGCAGCGGTCCTGCTCCAAGTCCTTACTGCTGTGATGGTTAAAACCCTTTTTAAACTCAATCTTCAATTCTTAGTCATCATGATACACTATTCATACTGGTATCTCTGAGTTACTAATCCAACTTAGATCGCCAGGCTTGTATTTAGGTCAGCATCTTGAAAGACTACGAAAGTCTTCTTCGTGATGTGATAATAATAGTCTTAATTCTCGATAAAAGGAGAGACGAATGAGCTCACAAAAAATCATGGTAATCAAAACACTCAAGATCCTTTATTGCCTGGGTCTTTCAACAGTGACGCTGTATTTTGCGGCGTTTTGCATAGTTGATGGATGTACATTAAAGGATGTTGTTCTTCTCATGATAATCCTCGGGGTTATGTGGTGTCCCATGTGCACTAATTTTGGTTCAAGATCCATAACATATTTCTGCTCTAAATGTAGAGAAGAATTTATTGGCTATGGATACTGCTCCAACTGTCTGACAAAGCTCAGCATTGGATGGAGAGGCCTCGCCATCAGGTTTGACCGATTCATCAACGGTTTGATTCGATTTTGAAGATGATGACAAATAATCCATTAATGAACAGGAATATATTCCTGTTCCCCTTTTATTGTCAATTTAGAGGGATATAAGAAATATGACCCCGTAGAAATATAAAATCTGCAACCAAAACTAAACGAGGCGTATGAACGAGATAGAAGCCAAATACGGGATTGAAGATATTGACGGGTTCTTGAAAAGACATGATTCTGTCCTGCATTCTGTTTTTGGTGGAGAAATCTTTGTACTAGACGTGTATTATGACCACCCAAAACTGAATATAGATTCAGAAGACAAAGTACTCAGGTTGAGGCAAGAAGGCGAGGCTGTATACATAGCTTTTAAGGGTCCTCGAACGTATGATCAGAACCTTATAAAGCGTCCAGAATTCGAACCTGGAGTATCAGATTTTCAAGAGATGGAAAAGGGACTGGAATTGATAGGGTTTGAACCCCATTCAAGGGTTGAGAAATACAGAACCACGCTGAAACATGATGAATATCCGAATGTAAGTATTGAGATAGACAGGTACCCCTTCATAGGCTATCAGCTTGAAATTGAGGGCGAGCAAGAGGATGTAGATGCAGTCAGCAATCTCCTCGGCTTGAGAGTCAAGGACAGAATCCAGAAGAACTGCACTGAGCTGTTCCTTGATTACCTAGCAGCTCATGGAATAGAGTTTGACAACCCCAAGCTGCACTTCACGTTCAAGGATGAGGCAGAACTTGGTTAAAACCCTTTTTAAAGCTTTTTATCAATACCCATCTATGAGGGTTGTCACAGTAACAGTAATAATGGCATTTACAGTGCTTCTTCTAGTCAATGTCGCATATGGACAAAACGCATCTTTTGGGGAAGTTGATAAAACCATATCATCCGACATCAAAGATCCAGAATCAACTTGTGGAGGCATAGTTGCTTGTCAATGTGGAGATACACTAACATCAGATCATGTAATGTGGTATGACCTAACCAATTGTGGAGGAAATGGTTTAGTTATAGTTTCTGATAATGTGACATTAGATTGTAATGGTCACTCCATTAAAGCTAACAATGGTAATACATATTCAGGAGTTCACTTAAACTCAGTCGATGGGGTAACGGTGAAGAATTGTAACCTAACAAAATTTGCAATAGGTATACAAATTGGTAATAATAACATCTATAGTTACAATAATCAGATTCTGAATAATTATATATTTGATACAAATTATGGAATTGGTTTCTACACCAGTGATTATAATAGCCTAGATAATAATACAGTTTATAACACAAACTTAGGTATAGTTCTGACGACAAATTCAAACAATAATGATATACTCAATAATCACGTTGATTTGGTAAATGGGCATGGTTTAAGATTAGAAATAAATTCAGATAACAATTATATTTACAACAATCTTATTGAAAGAGCAACTTATGGTATTGCTTCAATTGGAAATTCAAAAAATAATATATATTTTGGAAATATAGTAAAAAATGGGATTGTTGGAGTTGTATTACAACAACAGAGTATAAACAACACATTCACGTCCAATATAATTAAAGATAATAGCAATCATGGTTTCGACACTTCTCAGGGTTCTGGTTCCAATATATTAAATAGTAATATAATTGAAAATAATGGATATCATGGATTTCATATAACAACAAGTCATAATAATATTTTTACTAACAATACTTTTGTAGATAATACAAATAAAGGTCTTAATTTAGAACCGTCTAATTCCAATTTAATATGGTCTAATACCTTCGTAAACAATGGTATGAATGCGTATGAATCGAGTGATTCAAGTAATAACAATTGGAATAATTCTGAAACAGGTAATTTCTGGGATGATTTTGATCAGAACTATGGATACCCTTATACATATTTCATTGATGGGCCAGGTGAAGGAATTGATTTTACTCCAATTGGAAGAAGTTACCCTCCAGAAATTATATCAGAACCAGTAACTCAAGTTGATGTAGGAAGATTATACAATTACGATGTCGAAGTCTACTATCCTGGAAGTTTCATCATAGAATACTCCCTGCTACAAAAACCAGATGGGATGATAATTGACGACTTAACAGGATTGATTAACTGGACTCCTGATTATAACGAATCGGGTAATTATACTGTTACTGTTAGGGTCACTGATGGATACTTACCCGACGATCAAACATATGAATTAAAGGTATTAAACACAACACCTCCTGATTTGGAAGTAAATAACGTAACGTCTGGTGAGAAAAAGACGGTAACCATCACCGCAACTGCCTACGACCCTAATGATGACGATCTTACCTACTATATAGATTCTCCTCTATTCACGCAGGAAGATAATGTATTCACCTGGACTACAGGACCCTATGACAGCGGTGAATACGACTTCGAGGTGTCTGTGACTGATGGCCTGTACTGGGACTATGAGACTATGCACGTCACGATCCTTGACACATGCACAAAGTTTCTGAAGGAGTACTTCAAGTGGAACTGTGAAATCATGCTGACACATCCTGATATTGTGGAAGAAAAAGAGATGATGAGGTAATCTGGCCAAAAGTAGCATTTTATATATATCCTTCTGGCACAATTTATCAAATTTGTATTTTTATGACAAAAACACATAACATTTATAATGGAATCTGTAGATGTGGAAAATGAAACATCAATGCTTTATTTCAAGCTTTTCATATATGTGACACTTTTTACTACTTCTGTTTTGTGTACATCTATAATTCTACACGAATTTGGACATTTTGTTGCCGGGGGTATGATGGGTTGTAGCGGAGAAATAATTCTATTTGATGCCCAATTATTGGGCCCTCACACGGACCTTACATGCCCGGATGGTGCTGATACGACGTTCTTGCTTTTAGGTTCATTTTTATTAATAGTGCCTTTTGCGTTGTTATTCCTCACTTTAAGGCGATTCCCTGAAATATACTTTTCAATGGTAATTATAGGCATGGCAATCTTTACTGCGGCTATAGATCTTCAAATGCTATTCGGATTGGAAGTGATTCGTGAGATAATTGTCATAATCGGCATTATTATAACGTTAATAGGACAATACTTACTCACTGATAGAACGTTTAAAAGATTTAAAGAAAACTATATTAGAGGGGATTTATGATAGTACTAAGAACAGAAATAGTTCCAATATTCTGGGTTCTTCTTGTTGCAATATCAGCACTAGTAATTATGTTTCTGATAAAAGTGTTTTTGTCTGATCGTCTGCAAAGGAGAATTGTCACAGAAAAACCAATTATCCTGCTAATAGGCTCTCCGGGAACTGGAAAGAAGAAACTTATAGAGAGTTTGACTGGACATAAAACTAAAACTAAAATGTATCCCTTCATAGGTCGGTTCAGGATTTCTGATGTTTCTTTAAAAGGGAAAGACTTTCGTATGTTATGCTTTCATTCCGTGGATAAATGTCAGGTATTAAAAAAAGAGAACATACAACTCTTTGGTAGAAAGCCGTCCATTATAATTTTTGTTGTGCGTTGTTTTTCAGACTTTGAAAAAATGAAGCAACAAGGAAAGGTACTCAAAGATATTAAAAAAATATTCCAGGAAGTACCCACTATTGTAGCTATTGATAAACGGAGTGAAATTATTAAGAAAAGGATGGATGATATCCTACAAATCTTCGGTAAGGATATGATTGATCTTTCTGCATTAGAGACCAAAAAGATTCACCTGCTAAAAAGTGATGTAGAAAATTACATTAAGAGTGACTGAAGACAGGCATTCTGATATCTTCTACTGGATTCCTATCATTCAAAATCCAGCTAACATTCGCCCAAGAAATTCATAGTGGGATGATTCACACTACGCATGACTCTCCTCATGTTATTTTATGAAAGATGATGAGATGATGAGGTAATCTGGCGGAAATAACACTTAAATCGGATTCTGACCAATTATATAACATGATAGAGATCTTCATTGCCGGATTTCTTGGCGGCCTGATACGTGGCCTCGTCGGGATCTCTAAGAATATGACGGCCTCTCCTTCGAAAAAGAAGAAGATACGGGCTGACTACCTGGCTGTCACGCTGCTTGCTTCTGGTGGCCTCGGGCTTCTCGTGGGTGTCTTCATCGCGGATGACATCAGGTTTGCGCTTCTCGCAGGCTACGCGGGAACCGACTTCCTGGAGAACCTGTACAAGATCAAGATGAAGAAGATGGAGTGGTAGTATGCAGATAAGAAAGGCTGTTCCTGGGGATGCTGAAAGGGTTTACGAACTTCTCAAAACAGAGAAGAACAAGAGCTTCTCTGTGAAAAACTTCAGGGAAGCGGCAAAGCATGATGATTCCATATTCTTTGTAGCCGAGGATGCAGGGAAGATAACAGGCTATGTCATAGGCTTTTTGTGCCCGACGAACAAGGGAGACTGCATGCTTGCAGAGACACGAGTAATGGAGTCTGAGAGGAAGAAGGGTATAGGCTCTAAGCTTGTAGGCAGGTTTTCAGCTGAGGCCTTTGAGAGAGGCGCTGAATCAATCTATGCCGGAGTTGCTGAAAAGGACATGACATTTTATACTAAGACTAATTTCAAAAGGTCACCAAACCAGTGGGTGGAGATGATAAGGAAGAGATGACATGAAGTCCGTTTTAATTCTCACTTTTGTGTTCATGTTGATTATGCCCCTAACCTCTGCAGTGCCTGCGCAGGAACAGATCATGATTAACAGTGAAACAAACCAATGCTCTTATTTTTCTGCCGGTGATGAATGTACAAGATGCGAGGTGCCTGAAGGATGGGAGATAATAGGCAATGCTGGAACAGAATGTCCTGAGGGTTATGAGCAGGTCGTGGCTGACTATGATTGTCAAATAAGCACTGATGGTCCTTGTGTAGGCCGTGTGGTTCCAACTGTCTCGCTTGATGTGGCAGGCACATGCCAGGACTACAACGTGACTGTGAAGCTCGTGGATTTTCCTGAGGCCTGTTATGACGTCAAGATAGACGTCACCACTTCTGCAGGCAGGGTTGGGGAAATATTTGACCCGCGGGAAGGGTGGAAGTCAAGCTTCTACTACGTGCTTGAGGACTTCTGCACGACATACGAGCCTGAACTTGAGAAGGTCTACCATCTAAGGGTGAGCACAAGGGATCCTGTTCTTAACTTCAGGGGTTCAGTCAGGTATGGATCCAGTACGTGGAACTCAGGTTATGCAGTTGTAACGCAGGACTGCCCTGAAACAGTTGGGATCCTGGATGATCATGTTTTCTGGATTGTTTCAGGCGTGGCAGTGATAATAATACTTGTAGGTTTGGTCCTATACACCAAGGTTTTCAGGGATTAACAGGCCCCGTGTATGGCATCTTTTTTGTATTCATGAAGAAACACGGAATAACTTTTTATACTTCGGTTTCAAATGGGCCTTAAAGGAGTCATATATGGGTGGATTTATAGGCAGGCCTTACGACGACACAAGAGGTACAATCAGAGAAGCCATGATAAACTATCATCCGGCTTTTCATGAGACGATTGATTCAGCCATAGGAAGGCTGGAAGATATATATTTTATCCTGTTTAACGGGCCGGACAAAGAAGAAATGTCAAGGCTTGTAGAAGAAAAGTGCATGAAGATGGCAAATCGCGTGATACCCAACCCCTACGCTGTGGATTTTATGGAATCAAATCAAAGATCCATATTCGGAGTCCTAGATTATTGTGAACCTCTAATGAAAAGGAAATATACATTGAGAGTACACTCCCAACACGATACACAAGAATACATGCATCTGAAGGAGTTCCTGGAATTTGCTTCTCTTGTTGCCCAATCGACAAGCCTGCGTCATAAGCGGTTGAATGGCCTTTCTGCACAGCAAATAAAGAACAAATATAAGAACCGCATCGAACTGGTGAATGTTGGATATCCTATAGCCCAATTTGCACGCGATGTCATAATTTCACTTTACGATGAGGATAAAAACGTGCTCGTGGCCTCAAAACAAGGTGAATCTTCGGGTATAGTTGGTCAATATGACATGAATTTTGGAGCACAGGCCTCTGATCCTGTCTGGGATGCAAGGGGTTATGAAACGCGTGAGGGTCCAAACCTTCTGGGACTGGTGGGCGGCCAGATAGTAGCCAATGAGGATTATATGTTTGTGGGCGTGAATGCGTTTGAGCAGTCCATAATTTCAGACGGGAAGGAAAAGGCCATGAAGGAACTGGAACATATTGGAGGGGATGCGAGGATAATGTACCAGTGGGATCCTGAGTTGAAGATAACAGATCACGTGGACGTCCTGATGATGCCCGTGAACGATGATACGATCATGGTTTCAGATCCGACAGCAACTGAAAAGGTTCTCAAAAAATCCAGGATCAAAACAGTGTTTGAAATGGGAAAGATGGGGGACTACGTAAGGTTTTCGGGAACGCTCAAAAACAGACTGAAAGAAGCTGGGTTGAATGTCGTCCCATCCCCGTTCTGGGTTGGGTACAATGACAATGGACATCCATCAATGTTTTCTTATTGCAACAGCTTGCAAGACACAGACACTGTCTACGCTCCAAAGAGAGGAGAATCAGGTGAAACAAGAAAGCTGGTAGATACAGGAAAGGTCCTTGATGATTGGTTTTACGAGGAGGTCTCCAAGTATAAGACCGTCATTCCGGTTTCCGGGTTTTCAATATCACACGCATGGAAGGATGCAGGTCTGAGATGCCTCGTAAATGTTACCAGAAGGGATGTGGATATTTCTAAGAAAAAACAGAACGAGTAAGCTGCCTGGACCTATAAGTCAAGGTTTTCAGGGAGTAGAATCAGGTAATTGTTTATAAGTTATGTTGACATGTATTATTATGCCTATTCATACCTACAAGTGTACTGGGAAGGGTTGTAATTTTGTTAGTGATTATCTTATCACAAAGGATGATGATGTTCCAACTGAATGTCCATGGTGCCAGGAGGTGGTCAAAAGGGATATAACTCTGGAAGGATTTAATACACCTAAAAAGGGTTATGCAACTGCTCTAGCAGGAGGTGTTTCAGATCCTTTAGATATTGATTTTGTTCCATTTTCAGATGGAATAGCAATTCGTAGTCTGAATAAGGAAAATGGAATGAGGCTTGATCTCATGGATATAAAAGATGGTATTGCCACATCAATCTCCAAATATATTCATAACAATGATTATTCTGACTAATTATTAAAAAATAATACAATATTTCCTCTAAAAAGAAATAGAGCGGGTAGGCTATTTCTTCTTGCCAGCTCTGTATGATATATAGCCTACCACGATCAAGGTGTCCTGACCGTTAAATGTGTCTGTTATCCTCTCATTTAGTTTCACTATGGGTATGTCCTGCGGCATCTCTTTGGTAAAATCAGTCTGTAGCTTGAGATTTGGCAATCCTGCAGCCGTAATAATTGTGAATATAACTACTACTACAAAAATAGGAATAGTATATTTTTTCTGAATATCTGCAACTCTGACTAAAGCTCCTTGAAATCCCATAAAATCCGCCTTCTAAACCCTGAAGTGTTTCTTTCTTGATTGTAAATTTTAAATAGCTTAGAGGAAATCATATAAGCCTGCATGGACAAGAATTAATCAATGAAACAATTATTTTTGTTCTGTTTGTTGGCTTTTTTGATACTTGTGTCTGGGTGTGTAAGCCAGAGGCTTCAGAAGGTTGACCCAGAAGAGATATGCAAAATAGACGGGGAATTACTCTGTGAAAGTAAAGGTGAATTGCCTGATTCATGGGATGTGCAGAAGTACAAGACATTTGATGGTATAAACGTCAGCTGTAGGCAGATACTAAGCTGCAACACATGTGAGGAATGTTTCAGGAACTAGCAGGCCTTTTTATAATCAGCTCTTCCTCTGGTTTCTTTGACTTCAGGTTCTTTATTATCTTATCTGCAACCATTTCAGGCTTCATGTACTCCTCATAATTATCGGGCCTCTTTTCATCGAAGAAGTTCGTCTGCATGCCGCCTAGATAGATATTAAGCACGCTGATTCCGAATTCCTTTGCCTCCAGTCGCAGGGATTTGGAAAAGCCGACTACGGCATACTTGCTTGCGCAGTAGCCTGAAGATCCTGCGCGGCCCTCCAGTGCGCTCGTGGAGAGGATATTTATTATGGTTCCGCTTTTGAGCGCTTTCATCTGTATCAATGCTGCCTTGGAGCCGTGGATTGTGCCGAACAGGTTTACCTCAACCATCTGGTGCACCCTGTCCATGTCAAGTTCGTCCACAGGCACGTGAGGAACCCATATGCCTGCATTATTTATCCATACGTCAATTTGACCAAACTTGTTGACAGTGAAATCAGCAAGATCAAGTACATCTCTTTCAGATGTCACGTCAGCAACGCAATAGTCTACTCCGAGATCTGATGCAATTGATTTGAGCTTATCTTCTGACCTGGAACTTATCACGACCTTAGAGCTCTCTTTCTTGAAGTGCTCTGCAAGCTGCTTGCCTAGGCCTGTGCTTGCACCTGTTATCACAACAACCTTGTCTTTGAGATCCATGTTATCAATTAACATAATAATATAAATTATTTGAACTCAATCAATCTCATCGTGTCTGAAGTTCATGCAATTTCATTGGTCTTGTCAAAGGCAGAACTAACACCTCTTTCTCAACTATACAAGTGACTTCTCTGCCCCTTTTTTCAAGTGTAACTATACCAAAACTCTCTATAATTTTCATGTCTCGCTCTACTGCAGACAACTCCCTCTTCAGGCTCTTTGCAAGCTTTGACATTGTCATTGGACCTTTATTTTTGACGGCTTCAATAAGTTCTATCCTCTTTTTTGTAAACAGTTGCACAATTTCCTTGTTTGAAAGTGATAACAGAAGCACATCATCAGGTGTATTTTCAGGATGTTTTATAGTTTCTCTTATGTAATCCCTTATACTGCTCCATTTTTCATCAGTGATTTTAGTCATAACTAAATCCAATGCTTTCTAAGTAATAACTTTTATACCTTTCGAAATGATTTTTTATCTGTTTCATATAATGCTCGAACGTGTTCTGTAACGTATCATTTCTCTTTATCACTATTGGCTTTTCAGATATCCAATACCTTTGTTCATGTAGATAACCATGAGCTGTGTCTACTCTGTATATCTCATACCACTTATGATCAATTCTGCATCTTACGTTGAGTGAAAAATTCTTTATTTCGCTTCCTTCTACTTCAATCTTCACATCCAATATTGAAGTTGTGTCCAGCGGTATTCTGAACTTCTTTATTCTTTTCATCTGTTTCACTCAGTATGTTTAACATTTGTATTTCGCATTTAAATACTTAACATTTTTTGTTAACTATTACTTGAACTCAATCAGTCTCTTCTGCCTCCTGTCCCACACGGATTTCTCATACTTTGTTAGGTAATGATATTTCTTGGGCATGAACTGCTGGAACAGGCGCCTGTTCTCCCTCTCATGTATCTCCTGGCTGTCGTAATATACCTCCCAAGTCTTCTCATCAAAGGGGCCCAGGTCTGAAAGGGTTTTATCATCTGGAAGCCTGGCCTCAAGTCTTTGCATGAATTGTTTCATAGGCAGGTTGGTCTTTCCCATATATCTGTTCTTGACTGCAAGATACGTACCCCTGGGACTGCCTATGATTATTATATATGTAGGAAACCTGCGCATGAAGTGGCGTGTTACAAGATCCTCTATCTTGTGATCGGGGTTTATCTCTGCGTACAAAACACCCTTCTTGTTTGCTTCGAGCCTGACAAATGAAACGGTTTTATGGTAGTAGCATGCAGTCTGCCTGTTCCAGGAATAAAGTTTCTTAGCCTCTGGAGTGGCCTTGTTTCTGAGCAGGGCTTCATCTTGTTTCAGTGCCTGTTCTGCAACATCCTTCCTGAAGTCCTTGTGTCTTGACGCCCATTCAAACATAATATCACATGAATTGTTTCAACCTTGTCTGCGCCTTGCCATCAACCTTGATGAAAGGTTTAGCACGCTTCAAAACTATTCCCATTTTATGCAGGGTTTCATAGCTTGTTATCTTCTGTTTCTGCTTCTGGAGTTGTATTATCCGGTTTGCTGATATGGGGCCTATGCCAGGCACGCGTATCAGTTCGTCTAAATTGGCAGTATTTACGTCAACAGGCTCGGTAAAACTATTCCTGACAAGAACAAGCTTTGGATCCTCCTTTGGAAGCATGCCGTCTTCCATGATTTCCTTGAACTCCTTCAGCTGGATTCCATATGTGCGTGTCATGAAGTCTATGTTATACAGCCTGTGCTCGCGGAGGAGTGGCTGAGCATTCTTTGTTTCTAGTGGCGTGCCCTTGACAGGCATGAACACAGAGAAATATGCACGCCGTAAACTCACGTTCTCATACTCCCATCTGGTTCTATTAAGTATCTCCAGATCTGTTTCATCTGCACCGCCAACCACGTACTGTGTGGTCTGGCCTGCAGGAAGTTCAAAATCTTTAACCCACCTCTGTCTCTTTATTATGTCTATCTTGTAATCCTTGCTTCCGGATATCTCTGACATGCGAGACTTATTCGGAGCTTCCAGATTCACAGACATCCTGTCTGCAAAGCTAGCTGCCTGTCTGAGCAGATCCCTGTTTGTCCCAGGCAGGACCTTGAAGTGTATGTAGCCATGAAACTTGTACTTCTCTCTAAGAAGCTTGACAGTTGAAAGCATGTCTTCTGTAGTCTTGTCCGCATCCTTAACTATGCCTGAGCTTAGGAACAATCCCTCCACGTAGTTGCGCATGTACAAGGACATGAAAACCTTTGCAAGTTCCTCTGGTGTGTAACTAACCCGGGACTTCCTGTCAGAACATGTGGAGTTGGAACAGTACTTGCAGTCGTATATGCACGCGTTGCTGTACAGGGTTTTGAAGAGGGAAACGCATCTCCCGTTTGTGGTGAAGGAGTGGCATATACCGCCAGCTGCAGCATTACCTATACGGTCATTTGTCTTGACCTTCCTGCTGGAAGCAGAAGAAGCGCATGTGTCATACTTGCCTGCGTCTCCTAGAATTCGCACCTTATCCAGTATATCCATATAATAATTATTTCAGAAGTAATATATAGTCTTGAGGGTAGTACCGTGCCAATATGCCAATAAAACTAATTTTTGTTTATCTTGGTTACCAGGCTCATGATGTCAGGTCCTGGAGTTTGAATGCCTGATAATCTTCCTGCCAAACCTACTGGGAGTCCAACATAACCAACACCCCCGACAGCTGCTGTAGGATATCTATTAACTCCTTGAATTCTGTTAAGCACATCTTGAGGAGCATTAAAAGAAACTATATTATAATTTGATCTCTCATCACTTGTTTCATATGTATCCATGATTTCACCAAAATTAATTTAATTTGGAAAATAAGTTTTTTATTCTTATCACACCAAATATGCTTTATTTTTAAACATGTTTATTGTTGCTGGTTTTTTTCATTAACCGATATATATAAGTCATATAAAATAATATAATTAATCAATATCATGCATATGCATTTTGAATTTATATCTGAGCTGAACCAAAAATTAATTACATATTATTAAAGGGGGTCTTACAATGGCGAAGAAAAAGAAAGCCACAAAGAAGAAAAAATAATTGTTAATAGTTGAATTATGGCGGCCGTTGTTTCTTAGGTCGCTTCCTATTTCTGGAATAAAATCAACCAAAGATGAAAACATCTTCTATCTTGGATTTCAAGACCCTTGCCACATCATGCGCCAGTTTGAGTGAGGGATTGTAGGTACCTTTCTCCAGGAAGACAATTGTTTCGCGTCTCACGCCTACCTTTCTCGCCAAGTCTTCCTGGGTCATATCATACCTTGCTCTCAACTCCTTGATTCTTGTTTTCATGCTACACTTTTCCTCTGCTATTCAGGTAAAGGTAACTAATCACGAACACAAATCCTGTAATCAATACGAGAGCACCTGTTGCCTGGCTTACTGTGAGTCCAACTAAACCGAGATCTTCTACCATAAAGATGTCGGCAAAGCTTACACCCAACGATCCCCATATGGCTGCCATGAAAGCGTAGTATCCGGCTTTGTAGTTTACCAGTTTTGACCTCTCATCCTCTGCAGGCAGGCCTGCTTTGACAGCTCCAATCCTCTTTCTCAGGATAAAAAATGCTCCTAACACCAGAACCAATACCATGGCCACCATTATATATTCAGTCATGTTAAGAGGACCTGTGTTCATTACAAACAATGCCAATGTGCCTATGAACAAGACAGCTACTATGAGACCAAGCGCGATTCCAATCCTGTCATTCATATATTCCTCCCAAGTTATTTAATTATAACTTTTTGTTATATTTTTCTAACTTTATGTTATATATTTATAACAACAAGTATTTAAAGGTTTTGGTTTGTGGCTGTGTATTTGATTAGAGCTCACATGCAGGTTGTATCACACCTGTCTTGCATATCTCATTGCTTTCAACCTGCTTGCCAGTTATGGTATTCCAGAAGCTTAACTTGCAGCACAGGCTGACAGTGTTCTGCTGCATCGGATGTACAGGGAAATTGTTCACTGCCACATTATCCCTTTCACAGTTTTTAGAAATTGTATCACTATACAAAGGTCCTGAAACTGTAGCTGTGCAGGAAAGCTTATTCTGTCCTTCAGGTATATTACATGAGTAGTATAGAGGTTGTCTGAAGCTGTTGCAGTTGTATAAATTGGGATTTTTTACACAATTCGTGCAGCTCACAGTCTGATGAAGTGTCCAATTAAACCTCTCTAAATCAAGCATTAAGTCCTCAGCTTTTAATATATAACCTTCTGGTTCAGTGTCTTGGGTTTCAGCGCCATCACACAAACCATTTGCATTCTGATCAAGACAACAAGAACCGTCATGAAGTATGTATGGCGGGGTGCACGTCACAGTTCCATCTTCCTGTACATCAATTCCTTCTTGCGGAACTCCAAAAATAATCACAGCAACTGCAATTAATATCAATCCTATAATATACTTCTCCATCATTTAATTTTTGTCATGAGTCCTTATAACCTTAAATTATTTCGATTTTAAGAGAGAAATACAAATCAAGAATGGATGAGATCCTTATAGAGTTGTTCTCTCCCAATAATATTTAAAACTAAAAGAACAAATCTTTACCATGAAATGGATTGTTGGTTTACTGCTTGTTTTAGTTATATTCACAAGTGGATGCACTCAAGGCAATGTCACCCATTTTACAGGCGATACATCCAGCTTTGCATTGAATGAGACCGATTTTAATATGCCAACGGTGATCATGAACCAGTCTGAGATAACACAAGACTACGAGATGTTTACAAACTATGTGAGTACAAGCTACATAGCAGACGGCTGGGAGGCAGGCTATGTCTCGAGGTATGGTATCAATACAAAATTGACAAATGATGATAAGACGAAATTTTATGACACGACACAGGTTATTCTAGCATTCCCTCTCGTGGATGGAAGGATCAACACAAGCACCAAATTCATAACAGGCACTGAAGAGGAGAAGCTCCAACTCGCAGTGATAAATGAATACGTCAACTTCGGCGTCAAGCTCGTGGACGAGAACAAGACAATGAGCCTGCACAGGGTTTATGAACCATTTGGTGTTGGGGATAATGAGTTCGTGTACAGCTTTGACGGCCAGTTTGATCTTGAGGTTTATGGGATTGTGTTCACGAAGGGTCACGTACTAGAGAAGCTGAGTATCTATGGCGTCGGTATAAGCGTGCTTGACCTGAAAAATATTGCTAAAAAGGCTGCAGCAAAGATTTGATTCGTCCGCAGCCGAACGAAAACGAAAGGCTTAATAAAAATGGAGTATAAATAAAATATATGAACAAATATGTCCCATTTGCTTTCCTTATTATAATTATAGTAGTTATATCTGGATGCACCGTATGGCAAGAACCACCTGTGGTAAACCCACCTGTCAGCTCATTTGAGGAATGTATGACCGCGGGCTATCCTGTAATGGAATCCTATCCAAGGCAATGCAGCACGCCTGATGGTCAGACATTCACAGAAATAGGTATGGCAAACCCGGCATCAACTTATTGTGAGTTAATAGGCGGAACGAGTATATTCATAACAAACTCCGAAGGTACAGCGGGCTATTGCAAGCTCTCCATAGAACAGTTATGCGAGGAATGGAACCTGTACATCAGCGAGGGTGAAAAATGTGTACAGCCAACTGAAGAGCAGTTTCTAGATGCTGCAAAATATTATGTTGAGACTTCACCAACATACCAGTTTGATGGCATGAATCTGGAACATGTGGAAACGCAGGAAGTTGAATGCAACCACTGCTGGATATTCATCTTTAAGTTCACGTCAACCAATTCAGGATACGGTGATAGGACTGGACAAGATGTTGACGGGATTCTTACAGAGCACAGAGCTGTAATTACTTACATGCATGGTGAAATAATATCAGCAAAACTGGATAGTGCATGGGATATGGTAGCACAAGGCGGCTATTAAAAGTTCTAATTAGACCCAGCCAGCAAGTATTGCAATTCCTATCAGAAGAATAGATATTCCAGCAATCAAGTGGAGATACTTGATATTATCTTCTTTCCACTTGGAAACGTCACCTATGTTTCTCACGCCTATGTATATGGCAAAGGTAATGGCTAGCATAGGCGCAATGAATATGAGGTTGTATAGCAGCAGAATGGGCAAGGTAAACAACAGGTCATAAACAGACAATATTCCTGCAGCTATGAAAAGAGGACCTATTGTGCATGGCAGAAGGAACAGAGTCACGAATATTCCCACCACAAAGGCTCCTTTGGCGCTTGTGACGTCAGAAGTGAACCTCTTCACAAGCGGTCTTAGCTTCATAGGCATCTCTGTTCCAAGACCTCCTGGTTTGTAATACAAATAATCCTTAATATTCATTACCCCCAGTATAATGGCTATGATGCCTAGTATTGTACGTATTATGAACGTACCAGAGCTGAAAACAGCAACAGCCGTCTGGAAGAACTTGATTATGATCAGGCCATAAAACAGGTACGTGATAAATATTGAGAGGGAAAAGGCCAGACCAGCCAATAAGATCTGTCTCTTGCTTGTAGGGTTATATGTGACTATAGATAAGAGTATCATTGTTAGAACAGCAAGTGCACATGGATTAACAGCGTCAGCGCCGGCAAGTATGATTATCTGCACAAGGGTCATGTCATCAAAGCCTGCTTGAGCATTCACACCTACAGTAAATGCTAGAAATGAGAAAAATACTATCAACAACAAGCCTTGAAGCTTCATCTTATCACTTTAGATATATTCTATATAAATCTGACTCATAAACCAAAACTCATTTCTCACGTAGATTGTAATTGCCTCCATCTATACTGATTGCCTTTCCATTCACTATGGCATCTGCTATCTTCCTCCTGGCCTCTAATACAATCCTGTGAAATGTGGGCTGTGAAACAGACATGCTCTTCGCTGCTTCTTCCTGGCTTAAACCAAGAAGGTCTTTTAATCTGACAGCCTCGAATTCATCCACAGTTAGTATGGACTCGTCTAGATCAATCATTCTCACACCTTGAGGCTTGAAATAGGTTATACCCGGGCGATAACCTACTCTCCTACGTATTCTTGGTCTTGGCATTATTTCAACTCTTTTATTCTCTTCTCTATTTCTTGTTTTTCTTCTTCAAGAACTTTTAGGTGTTCTTCTAGGATCTTCTTTTGGTCAGTCTTGCTTAGCTCAACTGGCTCTGCATATCTGAAGCCCATACCAAATCCTCTTCCAGATCCGCGTCTGAAGCCTATTCCACATGGACCTAATCCTCTTGCCGGACCTCGTCCTCGAGGTCCTTGTCCGTCAAATCCTGGCATATTTTACCTCCTTTTGCATATATATTCATAACTTATATTGAATATATATTCATTAGTCTTTATAAAGGTTTCGGTTAGAAATCTACTCATCCACGATCTTCAGCATCATCTTTGCATTCTCTGCGTGTTTCTTTTCATCCTGGGCTATAAGTTCCAATACCTTGGCTATCTTCTTATTCTTGGTCTCAGCGCAGCACTTCTTATACAGGTTCAGCATGAACTCTTCCGCTTCTAGCATGTCCTTAATCAGCTCTCTTATATCATCACTCATACTTGCCACTCCTTATATTCTCTATAAGGGCCTTCAGAGTCGTGTAATGCCTTCTTGTATCAGAGAGGTTCTCGTTAAGTAGCTTCTGTATCCTGCTAAACTTCTTCTCACCAAGTGCTTTGAGGAGTTCCCAAACCATAGGCTGATCATATTGTAAAACAAACTCCTCTTCCCATTTGAAGCCTTTCTTGAGGTCCTCTATTAGCTTCTTATTATCCATTGCGTCAATATGCTCGTATGGAGCTAGTCCCCTTGTTTTTTAGTCTCGTCGTATGTTCTCCAATGTTCTGAGACGCTAGGTTCCATGCGATCAAGTTCGCTGAGAATCCTTTTTCTGAGATCTGTAGATTTTATCTCCTTTTGTTTTCTTGTCATCTCCACAATAACACGGGAAACCTTATCCACAACCTCTTTTTTCCTTTTCTCCTCTACTCCTGCCTCATCTGAAGCATATTCTATGGAATTTCTCAATTTATCCTCACTAAATTCTTCTGTTGTTTTATTTTTCTTTACAATTTGTGTCATGTAATTCCCCTCCCTTGTTCAATATATAGATTCTTGAATTAAATATATGCTATGGATGTGCCAGTGATTGACAAGGAACATGCAAGAAGGGTTGATGAGCTTGCAGTGGACCATTACGGTATTGAGATCATTCAGATGATGGAGAATGCTGGCAGGCATGTGGCTGAACTGGCAAAGAAGATGATTAAGGATGTACATGACAAAAACATTGTCTTGCTTGCAGGCAAGGGGAATAATGGCGGAGATGCACTGGTTGCTGCAAGATTTCTGGCCAACTGGGGTGCAAACTGCACTGTGATATTTGCTGAAGAAGAGGACAAACTACATGAGCTAACTAAAAAACAGGCTGAGATCCTTAAGGTGATGGATATCATACCTTTAGGCCCATCAGATGAGACAAGATTTTACGAGATCTTTGATAAGGCACACATCATAATTGACGGCCTTCTTGGATATAATATAAGAGGTGATCCAGAAGACGTGTACGGCAGGCTGATACAGCTTGCAAATGACGTGGGCAAGCATGTATTATCCATAGATGTTCCATCAGGTCTTGATCCCGACACAGGCATGCCTTATAACCCATGCATAAAGGCAAAGGCCACAATCTGCCTGGCGAATGTCAAGAAGGGTTGTCTAGAAGGCAAGGAATACGCAGGGGATATCTACGCAGCAGACATAGGCTTGCCCCCAGCTTTATATGATATACTGGGCATAGAAGTCGGCTACATGTTCTCAGAAAAGGATATTATCAAGATTTGACATCTGGCGCAATTTTATCTTTAGTTGTTCTCGTCCCCTAAAAATCCGAGATTTTATAGTGTTAACAGGTGTCTTCATCAAGTCTGCAATCTCTTCGTAAGACATGTCTTCGAAGTGATAGAGCATTAAAGGCGTGGCATGATCGGGAGACAACTCTCTAACAACACCCTTAATATATTTGGATATGTGTTCTTTATACTGTATGAAGGGCATTTCCATCTTCACAGACAATAATGACAGGCTTTCTGGATCCAGACGTCCAAGAGATTCTTCACTACGTCGATTTACATCAATATATCTTCTATATCAAGGTTTAGATGATCTACATTTTTTCTATGTTGATCTATGACAAGATTATGAGCTATTGTATAGATCCAAGTAGTGACAGCAAATTCGGGTTTATATGAATCAGAATATTTATAAGATCTAAACATTGTCTCATTTACAATGTCATCCACCTCATCTGCATCCCTGACATTAAGTTTATTTCTTACAAAATACCGAAGTCGGATATTCATCCTCCTGTAAAAAACCTCGCCAGCTATTGGATCTCCACTCTGTACGCCAGCAAACAACTCTTTCTCAGCCATTTTTTCATATACATTCATTCTATCCTTGTTATACATACATGTACCCTAATAGTAATATTTATAAAATCACTACACTCTCTAAAATTATAGTATTTAATCAAACTGCTGCAAATTCCGTGTATTCCATTTGTGGACTTTCTAATTCATCATCAATTATGATTCTCCTGACCCTTTTCTTATCTAACTTAATCTGATCGCCTGGTTCGTTCGCGCCAAAATCAGAAAGATTAATACCTTTCTTACGAAGGGAATCTGAAAGATCTGCTCTTGCTCTAAACAGCCTACTTTTTACAGTACCTTCTGGTATTCCTAGAATTCCTGCAATCTCCGTATACTCGTAGCCTTCTGCCCAGAAATTTATAACTTTTTGATATTTCAAGTTAAGATCGCCAATTGCATCATCTATTTTCTTTCTATATACGATATGATCCATCCTTGTATCTGTAGTCAATGCATGAAACCTTTCAGAAAGGGCATCGTCTCCAATTCCATAGGCTCCATTGATTACTTCTCTTGTTTCAATATCATCATTAATTGGATGTTCGGTTGGGATTTTTTTCCTTCTCCTGTACTCATTTATTGCTGTGTGGGTAACTATTGTAAAATACCAACTTGATACGCTGGGGTTCTTACCTTCAGTATCGAAAGAATGCCTCTTATTAAATGCACTAAAAGCTGCATCTCCTATAACATCATCCACATCATCGGGGCTAAAACACTGAAACTTTCTTACTATTCCAATACTTGGACCATACATTGCTTTATTAATATGAGCAAATGCGCCTGGATCTCCATTCTGGGCACTACGCATATAATCCAAAAGTTCTCCTTGTGTATATCCGCTGTACTCCTTAGTCATATTTTCACCTATTATATTAGTAAAATTAAGTATTTAAATGCTACTTTAACGTAGTCACATATCTATCAATAGTTCTCAGTTTTTTTCTCAATTTTCCCATCGCATTCCAGTAATACCATCTTGCTGCTGCAATATTGTTAGCTCCAGTCATCTCTGCTATATCCCTGAATTCATAACCATCTAAGACACGCATCTGTATTATTTCTCTTTGCTTTTCTGGGAGTGTCTTAATAACATCTATTATATCTTCAGCTGCCAATACTTTGAATATGTCTGATTCCACACCCGGTTCTACATCATCAATGCTAACCAAAGGTCCTCTACAATTTTCTTTTCTCATATGATCTATGCCCACATTAGTAACTATTCTATATACCCAAGATGATGGGGCATTTTCAGCACTATAACTGCCTATCTTATCATGTACCTTAATTGTAGCAATCTGCGCAATATCCTCTACCTCTTCGGGGCTTAGTTTATAGCCAAATCGTTGGAAGGCAACATTGGAAGCATAATTAAATACTGAGTCGTATAACTCATCATATGCTTTTTCATCTCCATTCTGAGCTCTGACAAATAATTCTTTGCTCAATCCATTGCCGTTCCCATGGGCCATAGAAGAAAGTATATCATTCTATATTTAAACGTATACCAGATAATCGAACAGCTTCTCTCAGCCTGGCCTCGTCAAACCTTCCAAACACGCTGCTTTCTCCGTAGAAATTCATGGTTCTGGATTCCAAATCCACCTTAACCCAGCCACCTGAGATCTTGAGTTCATCCTCTTGGTAACTAATACCAGAAACTTCAAGCTCATGCATAAACCTCTCAAGTATATCCCTGTGGTAGCCTACAGGAATCCTGCTGCATCTAAGGTATGACTGCTCGTGGAACTGAATAAGTATGAACTTGTACGTACCTGATTTCTCTGGTAGGATAACTTGTGGTGGCATGTATATACTGGGATTGGAGAAATAAATTAGACTATCCTGACTGCATACCTATTTTGGACCATGCCACTGAACGTGGTCTCAGCATCCTCGTTGCCTCTTACTATAATGGCTGTTGTGTCCCTGAACTGGCTGGGATAGCTGTAACGGTTGAGAAAGTCTGTTTTTATTCCCATGTTTCTTATAAGCCCGTCAGAATAAAGGCTGTTCGCAAGGTTTGGGGTGAGTGCAACGTTTGCTCTTACTTGCAATTCATCATCATCACAGAACAGTTTATAAGCATTCAATCTCCCTTTGGAGTATCTAGCAACTACTATATTAGGCAGTGCTTCTTGTATTTTCTCACCATTGTGCCCCACTACATGGAATGGCGAGACATCACCATTATAATCAAGCAGATAAGTAAATCTAAGAGGACCAACAACACCTATATCTCCTACGGCATTTCTATACTCAGCCTTATCGAAATCAAGGAGCCTTAAATGGGTTCCATGACGATTTATTTCATATTTGCCTTTTTCAGTAGTGTAGCATATTAATTTCTTGCCTTCATGATCGCTGAATTTGACTTCAGTATTTATGTCGCCGGCACCTTTCACCTTCGATATATCTCCCATCAATACCCCTCTGGGTGAGGCTATGTAGATGTCATCTGTAAGTAAATTTGCAACCACTGTGTATTTCAGGGAATTGTCACGCAGCATTGTCAAAGAGGAGTTGCAAGCATGTCTTCTTGCTTTGGTGCCTACATATACAAGTTCCTTATCAAATGCGTCACCAACACGCTTGACATTCTTTTTTCCAGAGTGATCACTCATCATTTTATCGAAATATTTGGAAGCATCAATAGGATCGCTTATAATAACAGGGGTTCTATGGTCAATTCGTGTGTCATCTCGAGGATATTTACCCTGCTCTTCTGTGATAATAACACCTCCAATATCATAAACATCTCTTATTAGATTAGAATGCCCGGGTTCGTTTCTACTCCCGCAAATAATGTCCTCTGCAACCATATCAGCAAAGGACGTGTCCTTTGTGTCCTTTCTGCAATATTTTTGGCGAATATCAAGAGAGAATTCTGAAATGTCCTTTTTCGCATCCTCTATGGGTATATCTCGTATTCTATCAAAAAGTCGCTTTATTATTTTGACCGATCCGTCCATTGCATCTTCGTCTTGTTGTGTAAGAAACATATTCAATAATTGAAAATTAGTTTTTTAAGTCTAACTTTGTGTGCTCCTACATCTGCTCGGTTAAATAAAAAAAGAATAAGGTAAAGGTCTTAGACCTTTACGATATCTGTTATTATACCAGCAGCAACTGTCTTACCCATGTCCCTGATTGCGAACTTTGCCAATTGTGGGAAGTCAGCTTGTTTTTCCACTGATACTGGATGTGTTGGCACGACCTTAATAATAGCTGCATCACCTGACTTCAATGTGTCTGGGTTCTCAGCTAATGTTGCACCAGTCTTTGGATCCATCTTCTTTACGATCTCAATGATCTTGCATGCTGCATGCGTTGTATGCATATGGAATACTGGTGTGTAGCCCTTTGTAATAACAGTTGGGTGTTGCAAGACAATAATCTGTCCTGTAAACTCCTTAACAACTGATGGTGGGCTGTTTTCGTGACCTACTACATCACCCTTCTTTATATCGTTTTTTCCAGCTCCTCTAACATTGAAACCAATGTTATCACCAGCTTCAGCCTTGTCAAGTTGTTTGTGGTGCATCTCTATGGACTTTATTTCAGCCTTTGTGCCTGAAGGCATAAAGACAACCTTGTCGCCTGGTTTCATGACACCGCTCTCAACTCTTCCTACAGGAACTGCACCAACACCTGTGATGTTGTACACATCCTGGATTGGAAGTCTCAATGGCTTATCTGTTGCTGGTTCTGGAGGCTTGATTGTGGCATCCATGGCACCTACGAGTGTTTCACCCTTGTACCATGGCATGTTCTCGGATTTCTTGAAGACGTTGTCACCCTTGTAAGCTGATACAGGTACGAATGGTATTGCGTCTGTGTTGTATCCGATACCCTTAAGTAGCTTTACCAGAGACTCCCTTACCTCGTTGAACTTTGCCTCTTTGTATTCTACCGCATCCATCTTGTTGATGGCGACAACAATCTGCTTGATTCCAAGCACCTTTGCCAAGTAAGAATGTTCCTTTGTCTGATCTTGGATACCATCCTTGCATGAAACGATTAAAATCGCTGCATCTGCTTGTGATGCTCCTGTGATCATGTTTTTGATGAAATCCTTGTGACCTGGAACATCTATAACAGTGTAGTAATTCTTATCTGTTTCGAATCCCTTATACATAAGGTCTATGGTTACACCTCTTTCTCTCTCTTCCTTGAGGTTATCCATAACAAAAGCAAACTCGAATGTTTCCTTCTTCAATTCTTTAGCTTTCTCTTTCAATTTTCTCATTTCCTGTTCTGACAGTGCGCCAGAATCGTAGAAAAGTCTACCAATAAGTGTTGACTTTCCGTGGTCTACGTGACCTGATGTTATTATGTTAATGTGTGGTTTCTTTGCCATGTGAACTCCTCCATATTGTTTTTGCTTGATAAGCTGTATATCTATATCTTTATTGATTTAAATACTTTATGGTGTATTTATGCTTGGAAAACTGGTTTATAAAGGTTTATTCTCCTGGAACAAAATTTGGATTGGGCTCGAATTTTCCATATCCCATCAAAAATTCTTCTGTTTCATATTCAAATGGTGTGAAAGGATCAGAACTTGGATACTGAACTTCTCTGGTTCCTACTCTTATAGGTCGAGCACCAATGATGCTACTCGAGGGTATTTCTCCATGAATTAAAACTTCAGCCTCGTATGAATAGGGATTATCTACCAAATCGGCACTGTTAATGGCGTTTTTTGGTCTTTGAATATAATACAAATATCCTTCACTTGAACTCTCAGAATTATCAACGGCATATCTGGTAGCAACTGATTTTTTTGTACTTGTAGAAATGTATTTGGAACTGCCTATGCCATGAAGATGTGCTTCTGAACCGAACCAATCAACATCTCCCTGTGGTTTGAATCCTATTTTGAATATTTCATACGGCTCTCTTGAATCTCCACGATATAGAACCTTCTTTAGTTGATTTCTTATGGTTTTAAAGCCCCCTTGGAAAAAACTCTCTGATGCTCCGCTCCCGATTGCTATTGATGGTGTGGGAAGAATGTCCTCATCTCCTGGTACGAAGGCACTTACAGTCTTTAAGGCAGCAGCTCCTGCAGCATAGCCTATAAGACTAAGTATTCCCCCAATACCCAACTCCGCATCAGATTTTTTTGTCTGTTCTTTGTATTTGTCATAAAGTTCACCTGACCATTGGTCGAGTTTTTGGTTGATGTAATAACCACCCGAATGTCCTCCAGACTTCATTATCATTGAATTTCCGCTGGGGTCTGCATATTTTAATGGATTGTTCCTAGTGTACGTGTATCTATTCAAATTTTGAGGATCCTGTATGTTACCTTTCACCTTGTCTATGGCAGTGAACCTCCCTGCAAAGGGTTCGTAATACCTGGCACCGTAGTAATACA